>Ga0307515_10000335_pt1 | contig 115708 bp, 129 predicted proteins | sample 17_EM_MG_FD_194513 | JGI IMG/M metagenome (GOLD analysis project Ga0307515, IMG submission 194513) | Populus trichocarpa ectomycorrhiza microbial communities from riparian zone in the Pacific Northwest, United States - 17_EM | ecosystem: Host-associated > Plants > Roots > Unclassified...
CGCGTCTGATTCTCCGTCAGAGGGTACGAGGTTCCGCCAGAGCCGTCAGAGCCGTCCGGAACACCCGGGTGTTTCAGACGGAAACCAGGGTTGTTGCTGATGGTCAACCTATAAGAATAATCTATGGTGACTACATATTGATAATATCTACATCTATATACACACAACATACAGTAGTGGTTTCACCATCATTTGGAGGTGGCCCAATGGATCTCCAGCCCAGCCAATTTAGAGTTGTTATTTTTAACAGCTCATATGCATTTATTAGTACATAGCTCTAACATACTCTGAGAATTCAAATTTGTTAGATTATCACTTGGCCAGCTCACAGTGAGCATATTTCTCTTAGTCTCAGTGAATCTCTATTGTTTCTGTGGCTGGAACAAGTAAATTGACAACTGGGAAAATGCCTTTCACTGAATCACTCCAATCAATTCAAGTTGATCTACATCCATGAGTTTTATTCTAATCACAAAGTGTTCTATAGATTCACTATGCATAAACAGATTCTCTTACACATTCTGGTCTCCAATTTATTATATTACTGACATTCATAGTGCAGCTGTAAAAAAATACTCCAAAATGCTGTTAATTTACAATTTCTAACTCAATATGGAACATAACATAAATCTAAGACTGGAAGGTCAAAGAGGACATAGTTATCCACGTTTTGTGTGTAGGACACTTTGTAATCAGAGCGAAACACTCATTGGGATTAAAAGGGCAGGTTATTTGGGATCCGAGTTTAGGTGGTAGGTACATGCCACAATAAGCTACTCCGCCACAGAATTACGACCAATCAGAATCGAACAAGACACATGTCATGTCCTTATATGAATAATAATAGTACATCCAAATCCCTATCAAATCCTCCATCACAATTTCCAATCCCAAAGCCAGACTTTATACACATCCCCTTCATTCATCATCGGGTGCTCAACGTATCCCCTCCCCTCCCCTCCATACGCTCCGCAAGCCAGACTCCACAAACCTAGCTTCACTAAAATCCAAAGGCAGCCAACCAGTATTTTTGTCGCCAACGAGTTTGCCAAGGTGGTCGAGGTAGCACGATACTTTAGCACACCTGATACCGCCGACAGTGGCGGAATGACCATCTGGAAGTCACGGGCGGGCAGCGCTTCATGACGCCTTTCGTCATTTCGGTTCAGGATCAGCGCCTCAACTAATATCAATCATAGTCTTCCAACCCTCTTCAGAACACAGACACATCACTGTCACCGACCAGCATGATACCACGTCCGCATCCTCTCCTCTCCGCCTTTCCTCCCGTCACAACAACCCTCTCAAACATCACATCAGTCCTAACCGTAACCTTCCTCCCGCCCCGCACCTCCTCGCCACTATGCACCAACATCCTCTGCTGAAACACCAGCACCTTCCCCACCTCCGGCTCAACATCAACCCACACCTTCTTATCCGGCGTCCAAAACCTCGTCGCCCCACCCTCAACCCCATCCCCATTCAGATACAAGTGCACCGTTAAAAAACTCTTCCTCCTCGGCTCGGCGCCGGGCTCATCGTACAATCCGTCGCAATGCGGCTTGAAGTACTGCCCCGGCCCGTAGCTGAGGAAGCGGAGGTGGCCATTCAGTCTACCCAGTTAGTCGGGGACGGGGGCGGGGGGCGGGGGGCGGGGGGCGGGGGGCGGGGGAGGGTATGCACTTAACAATCCGCCAATACCCTGTCTCTCCCCGCGCTGTACTCCACTTCTGATTACTCCGCCCTGTAACCTCCAGCCATTTACTCTCAAGCCCGATCTCGTGCACTCCCTCTGCCACAAGGAAAGGCCAGATGCGATCATAGATCATATCAGCAGTGGACGAGGAGTCGAGGATTATTCGCCCGCTGTTGCGGAAGTTTTGGGTGGGACTGTCGGCGGAGGCTGGTTCCCAGGGGGCGGAATCCTCGGCGAGGGAGATGAGGGAGGAACATTCGCTGGCGGTGAAGACGTTGGAGAGAGTGAGTGCGAAGAAGGAGGTGTAGCAGGGTGCTAGCGGGGTGATGGAAAAGTCGAGACGGGTGGCAACTATGGGTGGCATCGTGGACGGGGACGGGGATGGATGGGGAAGGGAAAGGGTTTAAATATGCAGGAACGAGTCAGAGGGAGGTGGCAAGGATGCGGTCGGTGTTAGGGCCGATGTGCAGTTTGAGGCGGGACCTCGTATGTAGACCTTGTTCCTATCTCAATACAACGTTGGGAGTTATATGTTGGTTGCAGTATGGTATTTTATTTCATCTATATAACCAAGCTATTTCGTTGGAATCGGATAGTATTATTAATAATTATTCGGTCGTAATATTCCTGTCATCTCTTGTACTTCCCACACCTCCAAACCAAGCGGACGATCCAAAATATATATTGACACATTCCTACTCGAGAATTAAGTATCCTAAATCTGCAGTCTGACATGAGACCTCACCGGACACCCTGTAATCCGATCTCCCGCAGCTTGGCGATCCATGAAGCTGTTATCTCATAGGTTTGGGTTCTCTACCAAACTGAACGAGCAACGCAAAGAGTTGCTCCGTCATAAAGTTCTTGCTGTATCTTCCCTGGGGTCTGGAGATTAGGTAGACGAAAAAATATGAGCTACAATGATTGGAGTCAACTCGTTTGCCTTGACACGACTCGTCAAACAGGCAAGTCCGTTGCCATCCCATCACGTTGTACCAGAAATGATACACCGTAAGTAGAGTGCAGAGAAAATCCCCGACAACCTCCCCAGCCTTTGTCTATGCTCCGACCTATTTGAGTCAACGGGCAACCACCACTATTGATGAGGTTTACCGAGCATAGTTAATCCTCTAACGAGGTTATATATCCCATCACTCTCCAGATTCTTTTGTATAAACGTCGTATATCATTAAGTACCATTCTCCCATACTCAGAAAAAACCCTACCCCCACAAAACCCCTACGTCTTCTGCATCGGCATCAGTGGTTCCCTCCTCCCAAGCGGATCCGGCGCGCGACGGTTCGAGTCTCTCAAGACATAACGCATGACAAAATATTTCAACTGATCCAGGGCATAAAGCGCGTACTTCCTCGTCGAGACTTTAAACACTTCATCAAGTTCTTCAAGCGACAAGCCGCACGTTTCCGGTACAAAACTATGTTTGTTAGGTTAATTCATGCAAGGAGGGGGATATTACAAGAAGATAAGGAACCACCCAGCTGCGCACCAGCCTGCGTAGTAGGCTAGGGACCCTGAGTTGCCTAATTTATGGTTGAAGGGTAAAAATGTAACGGCTAAAAGCCAGTTAAAGAACCAGTTCACTGATGTGACGATGGACATCCCTGGCGAGATTTAGATGCAACACACTGGGAAGGGGGTGACGACTCACCAAGGTCGCGAATGTACAGCGGCATTGATTCTGCTGCATACACGAATGGCACTGGACCTTCTCCTGGACTATAAGCCGCACTAAAAAGATCTGGATACTCCCTGTCAGGTTCGGGACTTTAAACCTTGTACTCGTCGAAATCAAGTATGGGGACATCAAACCCTAACCCTTCTAAGAGCATGTTTTAGGTTAGGGTTTATGTGTCCCAATAGTTACTTGGTTCTTCGCCGGGTAAGTAGGGGAGGGGGTCATACACATTCCGACCATAACAACCGCAGGCCTTTTCTCCTTCGGCAACAAGAACGCCATAGCTGTAAGCAGTTGAAATAGCGCCATTAAAGGGAACGTGAATAGTAAAAGGTTCCTGCGTCCGAAGCGTTTACGATCAATCATAAAGAAAGCCGGGAAGGCTCCCACAAAATTTATGATCCCGAACCCCATACTCGCCAGAATCGCCTTAGTATTGTTAAAGCTCGCGTTTTTAAAGATCTGCGAAGAGTAGTAGACATGGACGTTCACGCCACAGAACTGTTGGAGGAAGAGGCAGATAAGACTGGCTCTGAAAGCGCGGAAGTTACGGCCTTTGGTGAACAGCTCAGTGAGACGGATCCATAAGCCCCGGCGGTGTCGAAGCTCGGTTTCAAGAAGGAAATTCATCAAGAACAGGCCTCTTCCCGCCTGTAGAGGCAGATTGCGCAAAGATGTGAGACTGTCAAAGGCTTTCTTATAGTACCTTGGATCCTGTCTCCGACGCGCTTCTTGGAGCAAATAGCGAGGAGATTCTGGCAGCCAGCCGATAATTATCATGGCGATTAGCGGTAGAAACATCTGTGACTCTGATTAGCACTAAACTGGGGGTTTCGTAGTACTCAACTTACAGGACTTGCGATGGTCAACCGCCAGTTCAGACTCTGCGATTACGAGTGGGTGACTGTGAGTCAAATGTTCCGCGCCTGATTCAAAGCAACACTTACACATCTCATACTCAGGAGAGTTGACTGTGCCTGCCCTTCTCCGCAAATTTGAGACTTGTCTCCGTCGAGTATCGGTCGGAAAATAACGCTAGCAATGTATCCAAGCATTATACCTGCAGCAGTCAACGTCTATAGCATCGGTAACGTATCCTAGCACGCACCTGCAGCCGTAAAAGTCTGCCAAAACATTGTTAAGCTACCTAGGCTCCGTCAGGTAACGCACATTCGCCAAAGGAGCAGAAGAGCTTGTACTTACCTCTCACATTGCTTGGCGCTGACTCAGCTGCCCAAATTGGAATAGTAGCACTCTCCGGCCCAATCCCGAAGCCTGGAGATGTTTAGAATGCGCCAAAAGAACTTGCACCGCGCCTCGCTAGTGTACAAACCTAGGATGAATCTGGCCGCAAACATGTGCTTCCAGGTATGGGGAAAGGCTTGCCAGACACAGCTTCCGCATGATATTGCGCACGTTAGAAACACAGTCCATTTACGGCCGAATCTATTGTTGAGCCAGTGGGTCATTCTGGTTCCGTTAGCAAAACGACATGATGCACGCCTGGCAGATGGTACCCACAAGCAACTGACAACGCAGCATAGGTATGGCGCCGCATGAACGAAAGACTGAATGCCAGGTCTGTTTTGTATGCCATATGCGTACTTGAAATAAAGCTGGGCTGTTGAAAAGCTGTCAGTTGCTGTCATCGATTGTCAAGCAGCGGGGTTAGGGTTGTTCCAAAACCCGGTGAACGGCCCTATGAAAATTATGTACCTGCGTTGGCAGCCGTCTGATATTTCGGTAAAAGAAGCGAACCGTTAGATGTCGACTCCGAAACATCGATCATAAACATACCTCGTTCATCCCTTGTGTAGCAGCGCCCAATGAACAACACACAATCAGCCAGACCAGTGTACCACTTTGCTTGATTTTCTTATCTGTCTCCCAGGAGATCATTTGTACCTCTTCATCCGAGAGCGTAAGCGGTTGTTCGGGCTGTTTGGAGTCTTCTTCAATGCCGCGCAGTATTTCAAGCAGAACCCCTTGCTTCTCTGGGTCATGGCCGAAATCCAAGGCCTCGCTGTGTTGAGTGAGAAAAGCACCTCTTGCGATAGCCCGCCGATCTTCAGCCTCAAAAACACTTCTTCCATGTTCGTCGGTTGCTCGTTTGAAGAACTTATCGATCTCATCTCGCATCTCCTGGGGTGTTTTGCCGCGGAATGGTGCGATCAGAACATCCTCAACGTAATTCGCGGCTATTGACGATGCCATGGTAGCGGGGATCCGCTTGGACGGAGTAGTGACGGGTGTGAAGTCGATGAACAAGTTAGGTGGATGTGGTTTATGATGGGCTGGGAAGTCTTGTCTCCTGCATCCGTGTCACACGGTAATTCTAGCTTCTAGACACCTCGCTTTAGAACGAGGCTGCAGTGCGACGCCTTGAATGTGTAAGTAATATCACTTACGAAATGGCTGCTTGGTATCGCAAAAGAAATGCAACCCTGTACTAAATACGATCACGAAGGTATAAATTGGGGATGAGTACGAGTCTATGTACCTGGTGGCGAAAGGCTGCAGCGTCAACCGCCCATGTCAATTTGAGGAGCTCCCACTTTTAGTTCGAGAGGAGAGACTGAAGGACTCTATCATCAGGGAAATCTACTGGGATTAGTGACGATTCCCAGGTTGTCGCTACTCTTCTCCATACTTAAGTAACTAATATCTAGTCTCATGTGAGTTCATGCGCGTTGACTTCACGCAATTCTTCCATGCGTTGGTGCGGGGTGGGGGAGTGTGGGGAGAAAGTCTGCCTTCCTCACTATCAATAGGCGCAGCACCGTGTTAGTGGATCTCGTTGTATGTATAGTGTTACACATACATGCCACACCTCAAAATCGCGTCACATGCGGGGATGTACCTATATTCTTGCTTCTGTCTGTCAGTCAAGTCGATCTGTAACTGTCGCTCAACTAACTATTTCCACCTCTCCGCAACGCTCAGCATCCCCAGCGACCAAATCCGCGAAACCACCGTTGCCGTGGCAGATAGCGATGTCAAGTCCGGTTGCCGATACCCTCACAATCGTCCAAACCATACACAAGCTCTACCGAAAGGGTTATGTGGTTGCCCGCAATGCGCCAAAAGACGTTCGGCAGGTCGTCGACGACCTCGAGATGCTGGGTCGGTTGCTATACACGCTCAAGAGACAAATGGATAGGCATGGGGACCGCTCGTTCCGGCAGTCGTACCACGGTAACCTCGAGGACTGTCTCCACAGATGTAATCAAGCTGTGAACGAATTTGAACGACTCCTTCAGCAGTTCCGGACGTTTAGTGAGTTCACCGCCAGCCGGAACGATCGGAATTGCTAACTTTTTACCTCACTCTCGAGATACTAGTGGCGCGAAGATTGGGTTACGGCTACAGTGGGTAACTGTACAGGATGACGTTTCGAGCTTTCAGAGCAGGATAAGCCGCCTGTTGACTACGCTTCAGCTGGCAGTGAATATGTACAACTGGAGGTAATACATTCATCGCTGCGCAAAGGCGAATCGCTTCGGGTCCTGATTATGCCGCAGGAGTGACGGAGATGACAAACCTGTCACCGGGGGTGCAAATGAATTCGAACTTCCTGGCGATAACCCGTCACGAGCCCCTCCGAGCCCCGATAGCGTCGTGTTTGCCGAGCTAGAGCCAATAACAAAGACCAGAAGTACAATAGAAACGGAAGTTGATATAAAGACTTCCGCGCAAATTAACGAGAGGGATTCGGTGATAGTCCAGGAAGAACTGCAGTTGGATCCGCATCGCAGAACGTGTCAAAGATATATCGACCGACGGGGAAGTGCGGCGCTTCAAACTGAGGTGGCAAAGTTAGAGGAAAAATTATCTTCAGAGCAATTGCTCTATTTATCGAGTTGGTGGCTACTCAAGGTATCGTGGGTGCGCTATGTATTTGATCATCGCATTGGCTAACAGTTCCTTTACCAAGGCACGAACGATATACGAGTGGGCTGAAGACCTTGAACGGTTCCGACAGCGCCCCCCTGATAGAACCGATTTGATTGCACAATGTTATACAAACCTACTGAAATCCAGCTGGATTCTCGAGGAAGCTGTCCTGCCCCGGAAAGGACCATGGAGTCGGCGGTCGAGAAAGCTCATTAGAGACTTATGTAGCGTAAGAATCCCTGAAGAGGTGCATATAAATCGTAGTATCTAACTCAAATACTCTAGGCCTTAGATAAGGATTTCAGCAAGTATATTGACGTAAGCTCGGCAATAGCCCGACCCGACGGTACACACGACCTCTTAGACCGATCAGTCGCACTTCTCGAACTGAGGGTCATTGACGACGATACATGCAAAAACGATGTGCTTGGTGCAGAGAGGTGGTTCGCGATAAATCCCAGAGATTGTGGCCTAAGGCAACGTGAGAAGGTACTCTATCGGACGTAAGTAGGAGTCCCATAGTCTTGAATGAAACCTTGCAGCTAAGTTGCATTTCTAGCTTTGTGGACGCTATTCTGGACGATGGCCATATGTCCGATTCTACGCCATATATGTTAGTACTTTGGGCGCAGGAGGGGGACAGTGAGATGTTTGTCAGTATATGTGACCACCACGATACACTCAATTTATGCAGCCAGAGTGCGTTTTGTCTCCCTTTGCTTTTGTATCACTTGCTAATCACTCAGTCTAGTCTCCTTCGAAGACAGTGAGGACCTTGAACGCCGACACAACAAGGCCGAATCAGTACTTTCTCTCAATTTCTCCAATATAATGGTATGAACCTCCTATCAACCTACACAAATTGTAGGAATTGACGATTTCCAGGCGGACATGCAGTTCTCAACACCAGCAGGTTAGAATACCGGTCTCTATTCCGTCCATCAAGCCAGGTTAACATAGTGTGCAGATTGCGAACGATTCCTGTCAATCCCAAAACGATTCTTTGCCGCAATGCAAACACGAACTGCACGTCCAGATGAGGTGACGATTCTGGATACGTAAGCGCCGAACTTATCTTGCCATCACTCACTGATCCTCACTTCCCCAAAGCGTGGTCTCGAAGGCTTCTTTTACACTTCCGTTCGACAATGATAGCACGTCAAGGGACGCCACGCGAAAGATCAAAGGTACTTCATGCTCGTTACGCATATACGAATCGACCCCGAAAGAGCGCTGGGAGACAACTCGCCGTCTAGTATTGAGTAGCTGGGCAGGCGATGCAGAGCCTTGGTGCTATTCGTTTTGTATGTGGCCATCCCTGCTCTCCGAGCTCTCAACGTCTAATGTTTCCACCTCTGTGAGCTAGGGCTTCCGCTCAGTCGGGTGTCGGTGCGTCAGGGTAGTGCCAACCAAATAACGCTGCAATGGGCAGACTTTCGTAGACGTGAAAGGGTACTTTATTGAGCAATTGCTTGGGAGATGTCCTGCTGATACTGTGCCTTCTAGTCAGAACGGAATAGAGGCTCTAATTACGTGAGACCCTCTTCTCACCTATGTTACTTTGTGTATATTCACTATATTAGGTGTACAATCCGGACAATCCTCAGAACACCGCCGAGTTAACCTTAGGGAGCGAATCCGGTAGCCAGATTCTCTTGCCGTCATACGGTATCAAAACTAATCTGACGCATAGATGCTGTGAGTCTTGTTAATTGCATCTTACAACTCACAGAAAGCAAGGGCTATGTTGAGAAGATATATTCAATTCCGCTCGCTGCGCAGAATGACGATTGGATTCACGTTTATGACATGTATGACGAAGAAGATGAAGTGGCGACATACCATGCCATAGTGCGTTGCAAAACATTACCTAATTCATCTAGGGTTTCATGTGTCTACTTCTGTAGGTTTTGTCCGCGTGGCGTGGCGTGGGTTGGTCGGTATGTGGCTAACCGTTATCAGTATATAAAGCCCTAAATTTCAAAATCGATAAAACGGGGCAGGGAACGAAGCTCACCCTTCTCGGCTTACGCATTCCGCATTATATATCCAAGGAAAGACAACCTGTTTTTGAAGGGCTCGATCCAAATGCCAGGGCAGACCTATCGACTTGTATTGCAACGAACGGTAGGCGTTCTTGTTGATACATCGAGAGCGTCAATCTGACCGCAGAATTGTCCATAGAGTTACTCATAGAGCTGTTAGAAAAGTTGACTGGATGGCGATTGTTACTGTACCAGTATGCTGTTCCCACAAAGCTCGTAGCGCAATATTGCTAATGCTGCCAATTAGTACCGTTTTCGAATGGACCAAAAAACAAATTTTCCCTCGACGGCACCATGACGTTTGCCTCCATGTATGGGAACGCGTAACGGCAGCCGATCCACTCATCGAGACACAGAAGCGTCTGACAGCACGACTGGCAGATGGTGAGAGCAGTAGCTACTATACCTGGTACTGCGCAACCTGTGAGTTAGCAAAACATCCCACATACCTATGCCCGCACCTTTCACTGATTCATCATAGTGTCGCCAGACGTGAAGAGAAAGATGTCGAATCAATGTGTGACCTTAAAGCTGAATATTCAGAATGGCGACTACCTCCACACCGACAAGATGATTGCGCATAACACAAAAGTGATCTCTGGAGTACCAACATCCGTTCCGGCACTGAGCATGGCCTGGGACCTGAAAGTCGCCTTTTACACGCATGAAGGTGAGCAGCAGCATCAACAAGGGATTGATATTTTACACGACTAATCTTGGTCAGAGCAAAATAACTTCTGGGGGGCCACGGGGTTCAATGATCACCTCCTTCGGGAGCGTACAACGAGTTTCAGCTCGGATTATACGGTTCCTCAAGTGAAGCCTTGGGTATTTAAAAACGGCCAAATAGATCACCCAGGATACCCGAGATAGCTCTAAGTATAATGGAATTCATGTAAGTTATATTTGATGATGCTTTCTTAGTCTGTTCTCTGGTTTATTTACATTAGGGGGTTATGAGGTATAAATATTCTCTTGTAATTTTATTATGGTAATAAACTGATACTTTTGACGCACGTTCTGATGCTATGCTGATGGCGATCCACTTGACGGTGAGTAAGGTTTGATGACCCACCTTCTAAAGGCCAGTCAGAAACCTAGAGCGGTAGAATTTCATGCAAATTTCAGATAAAAGACAGAGAGAGGGAAAGTTTGTAGCTATACCCTGCTCCATATGTAGTATGCCGTTGAGGTTCTGAACAGTGAGATTATCACATGTGAGCTCGAGAGGGATTTCTGGGGGCAGTTAGAACATAATCAGTGATGTATCTAGGCGCGACGGCAAGGGGAAGTCACGAGCGGGGATCTCCAGGTTTTTATATTTACGATTAACTGGGTATACGTACTTTTCCTTTGAAGAGCACTGGCACTACCGACGTTTATGATTGGACGTGACAAGAACCTCATAGAATTCAATATAAAGCTAAGCAAGTACAAGAGTATCAGAGGTATAAACCAACGAATCTGAAAATAGCCTCAGTCTGTCACGGCTTGTTTCGCTGGCAATTAGCCCACGCACAGGCTAGAGTAATCGACGTTAAACATAGTCTTGGCACCCACAGGCCGCACCTTATTACCACGCTAAGTTGTAGGGCAAACCTTCTTAGAGGTGGTCGTGAATGCTGTCGCGGCTTGACCTGATGTAAAGCCGGATAATCAAGTTTATGAGAACGGATGATCGAAGGGCTATGAAATCTTCCCCTCGATTGGTTTTCTCAATCGATGGGAACGAAAATCACTTTATAATTCGTAACTCGGGGACCTATTAATGAAAAGCAGCAAACAAATAATGAGTGCAGACCGGTAGAACATCCCAACCTATATTACTTATGAAATAGCTATTACCATACAGCTAGCTTATTAAACAACCAAAGTAACTAAAAAGCAACTCAAATCCGGGCACTGTCTTTCCTCAGCACCTCTGTTTTCCTTCAGTCGACACACTTGCTCGGGCTAGCGGTGGCATTTGCGGAGAGGGTTAAGGGCTCAACCCTCTTGTCTGCCTTCGCTGCTTACAACCAGAATGTACAATCATCCTTCCCATCTACCTCTGCACAAGCCTAGATTTCTATTCCCTATTTCTCTACGTCCTTTTCCTGCCCAAAATTCCACGTCAGCCCTGTGCTAAAAGTTTAGCCTCGCCCAGCTTCACAATACTGCAGCTCTTGCGCACTCTTGCTCCCAACTGACGGTATGGATGTTCTTCTCTTTGTCCGACTCCCGCGAACGTACCATTAGCCTTGCAGTTTGCATCGCAGAAGTGCTTCAGATAATCATGAATATCTACCACTCACATCCTCAGCTGTAGAATGTACAGATTCCGGGCTTCTGCGAGTACTGAGCGGGCCGGAACGGGATTTCCCAGGGTAATCGATCTACAGGTCTGGCGGTCGATGTGACCGTTTGAAAACACTAGTCCAAAGTTATCAACTACTTCCAAGCCCTAATTAACTTCAGCTACAACCCGCTTCATCAAAAACTCCTGCCTATCGATTATTTCAGCTGCAGTATCGCCATTAGTCACACCAATCAAAGCCACTAGCACTCCGAGCCAGCCGCCACACCTCCCTAATCAAAGAAGAGAAAATAGAGCAGGAGGCGAATAGCGAAGAGGACAAAGAAGATCCCTTGGTTGGTGGGAAGTTTACTAAGCCCGTAGTTCATCTTTCTCAATCAGCCGTGTTATAAAGATTGTCCTTCTCAGCGCATGTGTTTGGGTTGATGTCCAGTGGTGGATACGGGCAATCCAAGGAAGGCCCAATATCCATTACCGGCCTGCCTAACTGCGGATTCACGACTGGCCCAGGACACCTACGTGAGATCTTAGTTTGAAAAAGCCTTACACAATAGATAAGTAAAGTGACAATTTGTTCATGTTGCGCATGTGCACCAATTTTTCCTTTCCCCTGTTTAGCAATTTCTATTCTTCCTTACAAGTTCATCTTACAATATGATCATGCCCCTAAATTCCAGAATCTATTTGACACCCTCACATCAAGTTTAAATTGGGATATCAACCGCTGCATAAAGTATTATCTCCTCTAACTACACCTCTGACCTCAGGCTCCTTAGTGATTAGTGAATGTGCAAACATGGGGCCATGCTGAAGAGGGAACGGGGTGGACAGAGGGCAGGCCGGTGGTGGACCCGAACATATGGATGAAGTGATCAAGTATGGGGCTCACGAATGGTGTCGTTTCCGGCTATGGACTTTCGATATCGCCACCTATGAAATCGCCGTGGTCGGAGATCAGGAACCCTTCGGCGTGAGGGGCAACAGCGGATCGGTTGAGAAAGATGGCGGGCGTATAGTCGGCGCAAACACTTTGGGGGCTCCGCAGTTGTTATGCCGCAGAGCGTCCCTGAACGAAGTCCTTGGCTCTAGCCAGACAGTCAACTGGTAAGTCCTGTTATCTCCTTCTTATCATCTCCGTGCGAATAAGTCGGCAATTCAGCAATCTCAAAAACTTTCTCAGGTAGTTGGTGAGAACTGGCGGAAGTGTCCTTGTAAGAAAGATGTGTTAGACATCGTAGCGTTGCAGCAGCTACACCCGTCCGAAACCAGATCTGTAAGACGATTGACTACATGTAGCCTTCATCGTATATTATTCGCTTCGATCGACTGCCCCGTAAAAGTTTCCCGAATTAAATGCTTCGAGTGTAGCAATCGCTAAAGTCGTGTTTTATTTCGGTATCTGGTCTCCATATTCTGCAGCTGATTTCCAACTATAACACAAGTTAGTATACTTTGTCTGAGTACAAGTTCCCGGAAACCTTTCTCATTCCCAGTTCGTCTAGTCACGTGCTCGCAAAAAGGATCGTTTTCTCACGTGCAGGTATTTCTTGCTGTTGTGAACTTCCAGATAGGGTTGTACGAGAGTCTCCGGATTCAGAGGCTATTAAATCTTCATGCGGGAATACACACTGAGGGTCCGTCTGGTAAAGCCCTCGGTGGACTGGCACTTCCGCGCGCCTCCGGGGCCGCTAACGTTTCACTAACAGTGATACTTTAGCGGGGGTCCTCCGTTTCAGGTGAGGCTCATATGAGGCGCATATGAGGTTGATCTTGCAATCACCTTGATTTGATTTTGCATACTCATGACAGTACTGGCACAGTTGATACCAGATAGATATGCAGCGGTTGCAGCCAGCTGCAACCATGGCACTCCTGGAGGTCTGTCATGCCTGTCAGGCTCACAACAGAATCCTGACAGGATTTCAGTAGCTGCCCTCACAGCCGCGCTTCAAGCGCCAGGTGGGGTCATGGGGCATACACCTTCACTGTGGCCTGTAGGTCCATGACAACCATCATCACCATCACCATCACCATCACCATCATCATCACCATCACCATCATCATCACCATCACCATCACCATGTACACTATCATTACCATCATCATCAGCATTCTGCTGCCACTGCCACCACCCCATGCACATCTGCAGGTCCAAAATCACAGGTGCAGCGGGAAATAATTGTAGAGCTAAAAGTAACTCCCAGAAGTGACAACCCCATCACAGAATACCTGCTATGTAATGTTTTATTTGGCTGTAAAGGTAGAGAGTTAGTTTTTGCAGCATTGCACAAGAATCTCCAAAATGCAGATTGTGAGAATACTTAAAATCCCCTACCTGACTAGTTACTTTGGCATGAGAATTTCAACCAAGGATAGTGTGTCTTAACTGTCACCATTGCAGTCCACTGCAATGGTGTCAAATCTGCCTGAATGATTTGTGTGAGTGACAGTGGCAGGATAGTCATAAGTTTGAGAGGTTACCATGAGCCAACAAGTATCCTCACATCAACATGATATTTCAGTCACCCTCATGCGAGGCTAATAGATGTCTACCGGCCTCACATGAGCCTCACCTGAAACGGAGGACCCCACTAAAGTAGATACTTTGAGGCCGAGTCATGATGATAGTCATGATGATATGATAGTGGTCAGGTTTCTGATTACAGCCGGGGTAGACGAGTCGGCCTGGGGGTACTCGTCCAGGATCGTTTCGTCTTCCTCACTAGAGTACGTGAGATGCGGTAGCTGGCTTGGGCTCGATCGGTCGGACGGAACGCTTTCTAAAATCGCGCACATTTTTGTTGGACATTGCGTGGTGGGAGCGAGAGAGGAGCGTAAGTTTTCCTCTCCCTAATCTTCCGGGTACTCGCAAGCTCCCTCATCATCTCAATTTTCCCCGTTCTCAAATACGTCCTCCCAGGATGTTGGAAAAATGCCGGCCTGTCCAAATGTAAACGCAATCCCGAGAGGTAACTAGTTCCGATCGATATAACCAGTATCCGCCTAAGATATTTTGCCACGAGAATGTCAAAATGCATAACAGCAATGGCTGCTTTGAAAACAATGGATGGCTTTCGGTGGATGTATCAACATTAACCGTAAAGCAATTCGCAACAGCTGGTAATAAAGATATGTTGCCATCCGGGGTGTATGTGGCAGTTGAGCCGCATGTCTGGCGGCCAAGCCACAGTAGAGCTTCCCACCACCTTCACCTTTTCTCTCACCTCCATCCGCACCGACGACAATCATCAAAGCTGAAGGATTTGTCTCATTAGAAAGGTACGTTCTGCTCGAGTTTTCATTCCTTGCTTCTCACGAGTTTCCCCTTCTCGACTTGTTCCTTCGCTCAGTTCGAATATTAAATTCACACATAACTTAGTGTACCTAGCAAGTAGGGCGCTCTGTCCATGCCCATGTTCCCAGACACCCAGTACCTCCGCTGCCCCGATGACACAGTGCCATTCGACCTCTAGGAACATGAGACTCAGCCATTCCACCTCCCAAATGCTTCCGAACGAAACTGGCGTCGCTCCACCTTCGACTGCCCGAACTACTCCATAGCAGACCCATTCTTACTACTCTACAATCCAGACCCAACGTTGCTATCTTGGACCTGTTGGTTCCTTTTGCCGGGGGAAGCCCGAAAGAAATAGCGGATAAGACCAGGGAGATGCATCCATTCGTTACAATAGTCAGTTTCCTCTAGAACACTATCCTACAGCAGGTTGAGGGAGCTGTGGTTGGCCCCCGGGAACTGCCCGGTTGACTGGTGGAGGAATGCGGCGACGTTGTAGGCGAGGTGTACTCGACACAACGAGCTCTTATCCCGTTGTCTACGACACCCGATGATTCTATTCGCGCAGGGGGACGTGTTAGGTTCCAGGACGGATCCGCTGGGTTTACCTTAGAATCCTGGGTTATGAGCGATTGATACAATTCGGGACCGCTTGCCCGTCTAGTAACGAGATTTGATGTCATATTCGACCCCAATCATGCCGAAGTGAGGTTGCAAGAAGATTGTTTGTCGGGTTGGGATATGAGCAGCTGGCGGAGGATGATTCCGTCCTTGCCAATTGGGCTCTTAACTCGTGCACGCGGCACTCCTTTGTACCTATCATAAAACCAGTGTTCCAACCGACCAGATCTAACCTTTCATTTCTGTCTTCCACATTGATATGACTGCCCCGACAGGCTGTGCCTAGTCTTCCTGCCGCCTTTGCGTTTCTTGGCTTGTGGTTCTACGAAGCTCTGACTTACTTCGATACATTGATGTCATTTCTTAGCCCTGGCATACTGCCACTATTATGAGTACAGACGGAAAAGTGTATGGTTTTAGTTAGTCAATAGAAACCGTCCAAGTTGCGAATTTGGTCATATTCACAAAGCGTAGACAGGAACTTGGAAGGCAGATGGATGGTGGGTCGGGATAAGCTAGTCTGATTTAAAGAAATTGAGATACAATGACTCTAAGCACCGCTGTTATATGGTGGCAAAGTAGCGCTCAATCCTGCCCACCTCAATCAATCCCGTCCGTAATAACCAGAAATTTCGTGTCGTATAACCTCCAGTTGGCAATATCAGAGGCGCGGATCTAAAATAAAAAGCGTCACGGCCAAAGCCCGTCCGAACCATTATTCTCGATAAAGTACATAGTTGGATAGGGACGATCTCCCGAGGGCGCTACAAAACACAGCTTGCACGACAGCTACGATGTACAGCGCACTGCAAACACAAGAAATGCATCCTACACAGCCTGATTGTTACGGAAACAATGCGCAAAATGTCCAGCTGCTGTCTTCCCCATCCAGCTACGCACCTCAGACGAGCTCCCACTCATCCCCCCCGCTTTCCGTGTACACAGCCAACGAGTACCTCGGCTTCTCGCTAATACCATTATCCCCTTCCCACACCACTCCAAAGTTCGAGAACAGATCTCCAAACTTCCACACCTCCTTAGACCGGCTTATTCCCAACTGACTGTTCAACTCCTTCGTAACAAACATCTGGTTCTCATTTGCGCCTTCACCTTCCGCGCCGGGGGTCGCACTCCTACTCGCCAAGTCTCCCAGCACAAATGGCTTCCAGGGAAATACTTTCTCGGCGAATGATACTGGCTCGATCGTGATCGCATCGGAGCGGATGAAGACTTTCTTTTCGTCACCAAATTCCGTTCCGCGTATTAGAAATTTGGTTCGGCGGTGTTCGGAGATGTGGATGCGGTGGTCATTGTGGACGTACCAGTACAGGTCGGCCTGGCGACGGTTGCGGATGAAGAATGAGTTGCCGCTGACCCAGTCAGGACCTGTAACGGGGTTGGGGATAACAGGCCAACCACGAGTTCCATTGTAATCAGTAGGGATGGGGAGAGGTATGGAGCAAAACCCATAATTATACTCAACCGGGATATGCATGAGGATTTCCCGGCTGGACACTACGTTTCCATTAGGATATACTAGATCTGAATTAAGACAGAAATAATACCTTCTGCTCCGTAATCATAGCACCAAAATTGAGGCGATACGCGATTAAAGTTGAAAATATGGCTACCAGATAAGTCCTTCTTGCTCTGAAGCGCCCGAAAGAGCTCGTCGGCAGCATATCTGGACTCAAAGCAGAAAAGGTGAGGGTATCGGTTGACATAGTGGCTCTCGGATTCCCGATAGAACTTCATGATGACGTAGTATAGGCCAGACATTGCTACTAGAGAACGACCGCCGGTGGCTTCTTTTGAATTGTACACGGATTGTAGGTAGGCGTTAGAAAGAGGAGTATACGAAGCAATCGACCAACCTCTGATGTGGATGTAGATGGAAAAAAATCAGCCTGATTGCATCTTGTATAAGTAGCCTCCCCTCATCGCACTCGATTCTTGGCATGTTCCGCGGTTTACCACGCAGGATCTAGAAATGTTTAGGAATCTAGATCGCCAGGGCACACATTTGCGGAGCTGCAGTTGTTACCCCTCATGATCACTATGCGCATGGACTCCGTGTAACCGCATGTAACCAATACCGTTATCTCAGTTACACTTACTCATCCAAGGTTCTTCGTGGCATAACCTGAATCCAGTATTTACAGTTTCATACTTCATAGAATTAGCAAAATCTCTTTATTATTCCCTATTTAATACGTTTACGCTCCGGCACACAGATTGCATAGTGCCTAGCATCTCCAAACTCTTCATGGTTGATACAAACAACAGTTCCAGCAACACTTGTAACTTTCTCGAAACTATTTCATATTTCCCTCTTCAGCGGCGGGAGCCTCACTGCAATTTGCCATCGAGAATTTGCTCAATAGCGGCTGAAAAGTCATCTTCATCGCATAAGTCTTTCAGAGCAGCAGTACTGAGTCTCGCTCCGAACAAAAGCAACGGACTGATAATATTCGGGATCCCGCCATGTGCCGCATGGCGAAGTATCGACATAGAATTGGAATCTACAGCGTTCGAATCTGCGCTATGCTCCAAAAGCATGCTTCCTCCTTGCGATAATGCATCGCGTAATAATGCTGTCTGTCCACGGGAGTCTTGGCGTCGATATCTGTACCTCGTTCGAGTAGTTCCACAACTGATTACTGGCACTCTGTTGCAACAATCATTAGAGTCGCATCCCGTGGGTGTCTTCGAAAGATCACAGCTTAGGGTCGCTCCTAATGTTCCCACCGCAGTTCAGTAGGTGGTCCAGTGTTGTCCGAACCACCCATTCCCCGACTGCGAGCCCATCCCTACAGCGTAGACTCCATGTTAAGTCCGGACCCAGCAATTCGATTGCGGACTTGTAAAGATGTTAGTTTAGGAACGAATACAACCATCCGTTTATACGAAAGAGGGCGTTTTGATCACGGGGTGTCCGATATTGTCCACGACATGGAGAAAGACATCAGCTGGAAGGTCTTGCAACATCTTGGTCGCCATAATAAAGGGTAAATAGCAGAGACGCTAGCCATGCGGCAGCCACTAGATAATCTAGTCAGCAAGTGCCATTATATTAAATTAAGCATGGTAGAAACAATAGAGAAACCACACGGATATAAGTGGCTAGGTTTACAATTGAGTCAAACGAGTGGTCGCTGAGGGATTAGTTAGATTAGGCAAATTCTGATAATAACTTATTGGCTGATCTTCCAGCTCACTTCTTACGATCTACCTCGTTTGTCTCCCCAAAAATATTGTTGGTATATTTCAAGACACTGACTGTAGCAGTACTCGGCACAAGTCTTTGGTGTGACAACAACATGTGCACTTTGAAGTACCTTTAGCAGTAATGTCCACCAAAAAATACTCGATTAGTGGCGCTTGCATTGCCACTCCAAAAGCCTGTAAACTCCGAATCCTCACGCAGCTGCAGCAGCAACATGGATGCGACCGATTCCGGCTTAGTCGACATGTCGTTTACCATTGCTTCGAGCTCAGTGGTGCGGAGTCCTTGGTGAGGTGTTCCGAAGAAGAATATGGCGGACGTAAGGTCCAAAAGGTCTTTATTGAGTGTCTGGTTTTTACATTGCAACAACATCTGTGGTATCATTACGTATCAGTACTTGGTGTCAGTTTGGGGGGGGTTGAGCCAGGGAATATAAAAGCCTAACTTGCAACACCAATACACCGCCGAGGCTGTACCGAGGAAAATAATTGGACGTCTCTTCTCCTAAGAACCCATAGAAGGATATTAGTGCTTCATGTTCTACACATAATGCAAGCTAGGGAAAGCTCATACCGCTGGCGACCTCCGAGCATTTCGCAATTGCTGTATGAGATGTCTCCTATGATCCAGCATCTGAAACTTAGAAGAATTAGGGCCGACCAACTAGTTGTTATAGCCATACGTAAGAATACGAATGTTCGGAATGTCTTTCTGAAGAAGTCCTGAAGCCACATTCGATTACTATCTCGACTCCTTCAAGATCCGAAGGGATGTCCGGCGAGCCCAGTCACAGCAACAACACTATAGCTATCAGAATCATTTCGGCAAGATGTTGAGATGAGACAAACTCCGCGATAATGTCGCCTTTAGGTACGTTTAAGGGAGTAAGCCCATGGAAATCATGGTTAATCAAAATAGCGAAGTCAGGTCTGCGGACTAGATAGTTATCGTACGGGCCAAGATCCTGGAGATATTGAGGATAATGAACCAGGCTCAGTAGCGCTACTTGGCTAGCCCCACTACATGCTGGATAGAGCGATAGTTGAGGGATACCGTGCGTCGTGGAGAGAGATGCATCTAGGTCCTCAAAACATGCGAGTATATCAGTCGTTAAAGGAACATTTGATATCCGAAAGCATATCCCTCGTGGTCCATCTGACCTAGAAGAGCCATCAACTGAGACTTGATGTAAGGCTGGTGACGTCAAATACGGAACCACATGTGTCCGTTGCGCCTGACTGGGTCGTGTCGAATGTGGCTCGAACGATTCATCGGATTCTGACGTGTGAAGCTGCTCTTTAGAGAAAGCCATTGTGATGAAATATACTAACAATATCTTGGGAAGACAAACGAGGTAGATGGTAAGAAGTGAACTGGAAGGTTCAGTTAGCTTCTCTACAAGCTAGGCGGGCTCCTGATGCGACGAACCAAAACCCAGAGCTAAGCGCCCACATAATTTCACCTCGATGAACATTCTAAGCATTTTCCAGCCCCGAATTCATGAACCACAGATTCTGTCATCACAGAATTCATCAAATGCTGTCATACAATTGCCCTTGCTGTAATGGCACCAGCTGACCAGATTCACTGATACTCGGTGGTAGATATTTGGGCCGGACGAAGGATTGCCAGCTTTTATGAACTACTGGAGACACCAGCTGTAAGAAAGGTACATTAACCTCTTTTCATGGACACGCTTTTATTTTTCCCCGATAACCAAAGCTAAGGTGTATAGTCTTCTGCGACCGGTGAATACGAAAGAACCGGAAAATTAGCGAAGATGGTCAGTTCATGCTCGGCGCTATTGCATTTGCCCAACGCACATGCTACTCCTGTTGGCCAAAACCACCATCGTCAAATTTAGGTCTCCCACAGATGTCACCTATATGGCGGTTGTAACTCACATGAATGATACCTTGGAAATGATCCGCCAAATTTCAATAACAAGTACAACATGATACTGTGCGCTGTATCTTTATTACTGGATTGCTTCGAAAGGGAAGATCAGTTGTTTGCAGCATAGTGTAATGTTTGGTTGGCAAGTATAATTCAGTTCACCGAGATATTGATTTATTATGGCCATTATAAAGTATTCCCTTCAGAATATGTTAACGATCTTGTGGTATTGCCTTTACCGAATCCATGGATAGCAGGGTCGCTCATTCCTGAATCCAAAATACCTGTGTTAGATATTAATGATTCCTATACTGAAGTACATTCTGGTCGAAGAAATTTACTTTCTAATCACCAGAGTAAAACGCAACGCCAGTTACATACAACGTGCTCCGGAAAGATCTTTTAGAATAAACCTCATTATTCAAATTCAGTATTGCAAGCCAGATTTGGGAAACAGAATAAGAAGTCTGTCGCAGTAGCTCGCTCAAATGTTACTTAGTTATCTATTTCTTCTGCGATGACAAAGACGAGCGACTCAGGTCCGGCCAAAAAGTTCTTACGAACTTGCTTGCCCAGATTCTGAAACAATGCCCTAAAGCTCTAATCCACTTTTCGGCTGAATCAGAGTACAACATCTTTAGGGAGAAGACTTCCTGGACTTTCGGAATGCTTTGGCGGGTCTTCGACAGAATATAATCTCCGACCGATATGTGTGGTTCTTGATGCTCTTAGTATTTGGTATGTATGCACACTTGACAGCAGTGATTAGGGCTCAGAAAGGCCCAATAGCTAGCACTTTGTCTCAAGCCATTTTCAAGCTTCATAATTTCTTATTATAGTGTATCAAGCTGACCTTCAAAAGATGAATGTGAATTTCAATCGCGAACCAAGCTGCTGGAGAGATTTCAGCGTCTTCAAAACAACCTTTCTGTACAAAAACGAGTCAAAATACTCTTTACTAGCCGATCGCACGTACCTGTCAGAATGATATCAAGTCTTTCGTAACCGCTGAAGTCTCGAAATTATTCTCTGGAAATATGCGTGATGAGATACGGAGCACCTTGCTGAACGGCTCGAACGGAATGTTTCTGTGGGTGTCTCTAATGTTAGAAGAGCTCAAAAACTCAAAAACTATAAAGCCTTCTGCTATTCGAGAAAAACTTAAGTCCCTACCAACCTCTCTTCCGAATATCTACAAGATACTAGGGAAAATTGGGCCAGAGGACAGGCCGACTGCTAGTACCATCCTGCAATGGATAGTAGGGGCTGTTCGCCCCTTGACAACAACTGAACTCACCATTGCGATTGCTATATGACCAAACTGTACCTCCTTCGCTTCGATAGCAGGTGACATGGAAGAGGATCTGGAATGGGTACTTCTGTCGCTCTTTGGACCTATGCTTAAGATAGAAAAACCGACAGTACTGTCCATCTCATTCACCAATCAGTCAAAGATTATGTTGTCAGCACAGACTCCTTCTTTGGTTCACATTTATCCGTTACAGGTTTAAATCTTACCACAAGCTGTTTGACGTATCTGTCTTTCGACGAGTTTGAGGACGGAGGGGCAAGAACTACCGCACCCTCAGAGATAATGCCACACGATGGGACGCTTCGGTTTAAAGGATTCTTGGACTACGCTGCTTTCTATTGGGCCGATCATGCAAAACAAGCCGATCAGACCACCCAGACTTACTGAAAGCATTTTCGCGGCTTGCGAAATCAACTGTGGCTTGGCGGGAATTCGCCCTCAAAATCAAAGACGTGTTCATTCATACTGCATCGTTGCAAATAGTTGCATATCATGGTTTGGATCCGTTTGTGAAAAACCTCTTGGGCTCAGGTGCAGACGTCAATACCCAGGGTGGCCGATACGGCTGTGCGATTCAGGCCGCGGCATCGTTTGGCCATGAGACTATTGTGTAGTTGCTAATTAACCATGGTACTGATATAATGGACACGGATTATATGGGTCGCACAGTGCTTCATGAAACTCCGAGGGCAGAAGGCTGCTGTGAGAGTTCTTTTGGAGAATGGGCCGATGTTAATGCCCAAGATAGATATGGATGGGCACCTCTGACAGAAGCATCCAAGAAAGGACATGATGCAACTACAAAAACACTTTTAGAGTACGGAGCAGAAGCCTCATCGAAGAGTTTTGCTGGATGTACGGCATTGGATGGAGCTTCTCAAAACGGACATGATCTAGTAGTTTTGTTACTAAAATATGGCGTGCACCCTATGTCGGTTGATTACGAAGGAAGGCGATGTCTAGACTGGGCGGTAATGGAAGGAAACGATTATATAGTTCAAATTCTTTTGGAAAATGGTTCTGATCCTAGCGGTACGGATATAAACGGTCGAACCTCTCTTTACAGAGCAGCTTCTAGAGGACATGATGCAGTCGCGAGGATACTACTGGCGCATGGAGCAACATGCACCAGTGAAGGCTGAACCTCACTTCACATTTCGGCGTGAAAAGGCAAGCAAAATACGCTAGCACTGCTTCTGGAACGATTGGATGACATCGATGTTTTCACTGAGGATCGTGACGGATGGACGGCATTTGAGCAGGCGATACAAACAGAAACAGTGCGAATTTTTCTACACAACAGTGTGGATGTACGGTGGAAAAGTGGCTTCGGACGAACTGCTTTGCACTGGGCATCATTCCAGGGAAACGAAGGAATGATAAACCTATTGTTAGAGAAAGGAGCAGGTATCTACGCGAAAGACAACAACGGATTGACGGCGGTTGATCTAGCCATGGCGCACGGGCCTTCTCGCATTTATTGCTAGAGAGGGCAACAGATGCTGCGCAGTGGGATTATCCAACGGTTCCGGATGGAAAGACCCTGGAAGGGTACCAGGCGGCAGTGGATTTATTGCTAAGCAAACCAAGCGGGAAGATGAATATGGCGGTGCATGGCCACCGATATTATTGCATATACAGGTCTCAGCCGGAGACGGAGATGTCTTGTACAGCCGGAGACGGAGATGTCTTGTATGGCCGGAGACGGAGATGTCTTGTATGGCCGGAGACGGAGATGTCTTGTATGGCCGGAGACGGAGATGTCTCGTATGGCCGGAGATGACTGTTGACTCTGGTACGAGCTGATGGCATTCAGCCGTACTTGTACGTTCATATATATACTGGCCTTGTGGCCCTCTTAGATAGATCACAATCAAGCTTCTCTAGCATCACTATTTCAACAGATATGTTCAGCTGCATTTTTGGGTGATGAGAGAAAACTGCTCCAACTGCTGAAAATAGGTGTTGACATAAACGAGAAAGGGGAGGCCAACAATACAGCACTCCACTGTGCGAGTTCGCAAGGTTATGATAATCTCGTGTAGATGCTGCTGGAATATGGCAGCGAAGTCAATATCAAGGACAGCGAAGGATTAACGCCCTCCACCGCGCTGCCTTGGTAGGAAGCGAGACCGTGACCCGCATATTACTACAATCCAGAGCCAATGTCTCTTTACACAATGACCAGAGCATCTCAGCAATCCAGTACGCATCTGTAAAAAGCCACCAATCTCTCATCTCATGCCTGGTACAACACACCGATGTCGACGTCAACGGTGTTACTAGGCGAAGTTAGCGGCCTTCAGATCAGGCCGGCCCGACAGCAATTCTACATGCCGCCCTTGGCACAGGCCCAGCCAGACCTCGTTGCGCTGGAGTGTGGCTACAACGGCTACCTACAATCAGGCCGGGTCGGCCGTCTATTCGGAAGCTTTTTGTTAGCTGTCGCCAATGTCATGTAAAAAAGGTTCCTCATGGAGGCAGCGAAACGGCAACGTGAGGTTTTCTAATACTTTCTGTACATGTTACCGTTCAGAGCATTTTGTGGTGGCATGCGTGTTCTAGGATACACCTCGCTTTTCACTAGTATTCTTCATAACATTTTGTAGATAGTCATATACTAGCATTCAGCCGTATCTATTCAGTTGTCACAGATATCGTTCGATACTCACCAACTTGTTCTAGATATATCCAATCTAACCATACCTGTGACACACGGGAGGCGGCCTTAAAATCTAGCTTTGAACGGCCCTGGCAATGCTACAATGCTCTAATACGGTCTATGTGTTTTAAACACCCCCTCTGCGAAAGAAATCAGTTGCTTAAAACTATATCACTTCGCTCTGGCACTATAGCGCGCCATCCCACACCATCCGCCTTAAAGCGCACACTCCACTCATTAATCGAAGCACAAATCACCAGCGTGGGGAATACACAGCTATCCAAAAAGAAGCCACTCTATATATGTTGAAGCCTTATTTACACCCATGCCCAAAGAAATTGATGTTGAAATCAAACCAACGCCCTCCCAGCCTCTTTCGCCTATCCAAAAACCTTGTCCCAGTACTTAACCACCTTATTCCTACTCCACGTTAGCACTGCATCCTCTCTCCTACAGTGGCACAACCAACCCTGGCGGCTCAGGCACATAAGAAGCCTGGTACTCATCGATCTGTTCCTTCTCCTCTCTAAACACATTAACCTCCTCTGCTCTCGGAACCTGCGTCATCTTCGTCCACTTCCACCCAAAGTACACTGCCGGGAACACCGCAATCATCGTGTACCCGAACAAGAAAGTCGGGACGTCCCAATTCCCCGGTAAAAACACCTCATACCCTCCAACGAAACACATTACCACTGTGCACACGAGCGCAAAATACGTGGTGTACGGTTGTCCCCAGGCTTTGTGTGGCAAAGAGTCGCGGGAAATACCCTGTGCCTTCAGAGCGCGGAGGAAGAAGAGGTATGTCACAGACATGACGGAGAAGTTGATTAGCTGTGACGCCGTAACGAGGGAGACGAACCAGCTCAGCACTATAGCGGCAGAATTCGAGACCTGCAGGAACGACAAGAGAGCGATCGCTAGTACCAAGAGGACGGAATATACCGGCACCCCGTTTCTGGTGCAACGAGCAAAGAGTTTTGGTGCCTGCCCGTCGAGTGCAAGGCCGTAAAGACACCGTGATGCACAGTACACGTACGAGTTTCCAGCAGAGAAGGCAGATGTGAGGATTAGCGCGTTGACGATGTGCGGGAGGATACGGATTTGCAGGCGGTCCATGGCGACTACATAGGGGGATGCGGCGGCGCCGGCGAGGCCCTCGAGGAATGCGGCTTTCATGTCGGGGTCGTTGTGGGGGACGACAATCCCGACGGCGAGAGAGCCAAGGACGAAGAAGGAGGTGAGACGGTAGAAGACAGCTTTGAAGGCGCGGGGCATTGTAACGCGGGCGTTTTCGGCCTCCCCAGCGGAGATGGCGACGTAGTCTGGTCCTGCGATGGTGAAAGACGCTTGGATGAGGCAGGCGATGAAGCCCATGAATCGCCCTAGGTCGCCGGTGGCGTAGTGTTCGGCAAATGCCCCAGGGTTCTTCCAGTACCGGAAACCGTAGACATCGTGCTGGGGATTGCCTCCGACCATGGTGACGAAGGTGAAGGCGATCAGACCTATTATCAGGAGGAGTTTGCCGAGAGCCAGCCTAGGGGTGTCAGTGGGGTAACATAAAGAGGTTGGAGTGGAAAAGACCAAAATTCGCTCTCGCCGTAAAATTTCACCATCACCATGTTGATCATGCTATCCACAAGTTACCAGAGTACGCCTCCGAAAGAGATCGATGGAACCTACGCATATAAAATGATGCAGATGGCGATGATTGCGCTGTCGGGAAGTACCTCTGAGGCACCCCAGTACCCCAGGATCTGAGTGCAAGCCACAATCTCGAACGGCACCATCGCTGCTTCCTGCAAATCGCATGAGAAATGATGAGCGAGTGAGATTGTGTGCAGCAGGAGGATGGATTACAAAAATAAAAAAATTCCATCCCGCAGCGACACCAAAGCTCTCGTCCACGAATCTCCCCGCGAAGCGAATAAATGGCGAGGTAATAGGCAGATATGTAACCATTTCCGACATCGAACTATTAACACAGAGGATCACCGCACACCTAGTAAGAGAAGTCAGGGATCATCCATTGCTCCAGCACTCGCTCTCAAACATACCAGAACGCGAAAGCGATAAACAAACTCGCCGGACCCCCCTTCATCAGCGCCCTTCCGATCTGCACGTATAACGCCGTACCAATTGTTCCTCCAATTCCAATAAGCTAGAAAGACCAGTCCCGCCCAAGTCAAAAAGGGTCCTCCACCATCATCACATTCGACGTACTTGGACATGACGCGGTTTGAGTCTGCGATGCGTGTGGTCGTATGACGGCGGTATCGAACTGTTTTCCCCAACTGCTCCCTCGACATCACCGAGCATATCATGCTTCTTCTCGCGCAGAGACGCGGGGCTGCTGCTGGTGTCGACTCCAGTGGACGCCATAGTGTGAGGAAGGGGAAAAAGCTGTGTCGGTCTCGGTCGTAAGACATTGAAAACATGGGGATTACAGCGCTTTATAGGTGGCAGCACCAGCGATGCATGCGACCATCCGTCTGCCACGCCGTCACCGGATCCAATGTGCCCTAGGGTAATTCTGGTTCGATTCTTTAGATAGCTTCATCGTGGGTGGCTGAGATGGGTGTCGAATTTCTTATTAGGAATGAAGTTTTCTTGGTTGTTTTAATCATTCTGCATTCACTCTAACTAGAGTATGGCAGTGCCCAACTTCCCCTCCCCCTCCTTCTACCCTATTGTAGGAATGAAGTGGCAGGGTAGTAAATAAGGGCTCATGCAGGGAAAAAGCCTTGAGTCCAGATTCAGCCACTGCGTCTTCCCGAGATGCCCAGCGATGATCTTATTCTAACAAACGCTAGAATACTTATTGGAGAGTTTCTGATATTTTCTTCAACGCATCCCACGACTTTTGGAAACGAGAAAGGAGTTGATTGGTTGCTGCAATGACGGAAGCCAAGAACCTGTTGTCGCGCTATCGCTATCTAACGGTGTTTCGTTTCGAGTCCCGTCCCGAGAAGAACTCCCACACATACACAGACGACAGGTGCTTCTTTATAAAATTGGTGTCTCCAGCATCATCAACCTTTGTGGGTGACCAACTCTGGGTGGGCAAACGGCTGGGATCACACACTCTTCTCTATCTGCAAGCTTGAAAGATGCTGTTTATTGCCTACAACTTAGTAGCACCTCAATTGCCACTAAATTCTCTAGTTTCCTTGACCTAATGCACACGACATCTCGCGAGCACGCAATTCCAGGTTGTGCTAAGGACCATTCGTTAGCTAGGAAAGGCGGGAGGAGACGTACAGGATGTGATGTGTGATGTTTTGGAAGGCCAAAGTGCAGCAGTCAACTCGCACACGAACGACAAGTAATCATGACTATATACCTGAAGATTGCTAGATGAACCTTGGCCATCCTCTTTTGCATCCATTTTAGTCCAACTGAGGATGGAACCTGTGGTATGGCGGTCTGGAATGTTGGCCTGGACGACGATAAGATTTTCCCACGAAAGAAGTGCTCCAGTGTTAGACTAGGGCTATGTGCTTTTACAGTATCCAATAATCCATGGCCTGTAATCCCAACCGGATTCGGGAACAGAGGCAGAGGCTGCTAATAGAGTAGAATCCTAGTATGTATCTATCTGGCATGAGCCTAGAGATAGTTCTGCCAGGAGATAGAGTTTACACGAGACTTGGAGCCTCACTTTCTTCCACGGCGCATGAACGAATGATCCTACAATGAAATACCAGAAGAAAATCCAGTGACATATGCTAGCAAGACCAAATGGACCGAAACCCCGACAGTCCTAGCGCAAAAAAACCTCAAATTCACGCCAGTATAGACCGCATGTACATCAAGTCTGACACCGCGTGCTAGCCATACCTTCTCTTTCAGTCAAGATTCTGAGACACCCAGGGAAACAAATATACAAACCAAACGCTCGGTAAAACAAGGGCTAAGGCTGTAATACGCACTCTAAGTGAAAACGGATGCATGTAGTGAACGGAAAGGAGTGAGAAGTTCAATACGGGTGAGATTTCGTGATTCTTCCGAGCGGTCAAGTTTGCTGGTTGCCGGTTATGAAGAGCGTCTTCGAAAAACATATTGGGCTGTAGACAGGAGAACCATTGTACCAGCCGTGCATCTGGAGGATTATATCGGGTTTCTTAGGTCTACCCTACCCATTAGGTTCACGCCCACACACCCTTTCCCCCCCATATCACCGTCCACATTTATCCTCACCACAAATTTGTTAAGATTGTATAGGTCTAAGTAGATCCAAATTTAAGTCTTGCTCAACCTAGATAGCCGGGCAAGAAAAGATTGTCGAACTTGCGATCTCATGCTCATGCGGTAAAAACATGTAACTTCTACGTGCTTATGGATACAGATGTGATGATCCACCATGAGTGAGTGAGTGCTGGTACATTCTAGCCCAACGCGGAGTTGGCTATGTTAGAGCACTTTCGCTACAGTTCTGTATGGACTGCGCTGCGGAATTGTTACCGGCTACTTATCACCTCCACAGCCGCTCCACTAACCCAACTCAACCGGTATTAAGCATGTATGTAGAGCTCCAAGCACTACAGCTTCTAATAGGAAATAGAGAAGTATCATGAAAACCACTCGCTTTGCAAATGCATTTTTTGAACCCGGCGTACAATGTGTACTGTAGCGAGTGGAAAGGTATCTCACTGTTCAGGTTTTTCATTCCAGGTTCTCGGTTTCCTGCCCGGCTTCAAAAGCGTAAACCAGGGCCTTGTATGTACCCAAATCAGTCATCCCGGATATGCCGTCCGTACCTATACACTGCAATATTTTCAAATCTATTCTCTTATGAAGACACGCAATCTGCGATTCTATTAATCTATAAATCGTCGACAACCAACATTCCCTTCCGGTCACCACCCACTGCTCAGATCTAAACAGAACCACAATCAGCACATCCCCCTCCAACACACGATGAAACAATCCATCCCAACTCAATCTCAACCAAAAGTTCAGACTTGCCTTTACACTCCCTCACAGCCCAATCCCACCCGTACGTCACAACAAAGAGGAATGCCAGGTTACGTGGTAATGATCCACAAACACACATGCACCCCACTCCATCGCAGCGGTAAGGCATGTATAGCAGGGGCTCGGAAGTATCTGACGGCTCTCATCACCGCTTTCCTCCACACAAAAACCATAGGAGTGATGATAATAACATACCTATGACTTCAACCCGTCGGTCCCCTTCATTTTCCTGCTCTCCAAACTCATCTTCGCGCTTCTCGCACCGAACTGTACTGCCCGCTTAGCCTCCCCTGCGGCTTTTGGCATCCCGAGTCTCTGCGCAAGTAGACGGAGGACTTTCTTCCCACTATCCGAGGAGTCGCCGAAGGGGCATTTCCCGTGCACTGGAGTTGCCATGGACCATGCTACTACTTTCTCGTCGAGGAAGGGGTACCGTAGCTCCTTTGCCCAGTGTGCCGCAACCCTGTCGTCTCTTCCTAGGTTTCGTTTCCCGAGGCGTTGGAAGTCGAGGTTTAGTTCATCGAGGAGACTCGGGTATCCAGCGCGCCGGAAGGCGGTGGAGTGCCTCGTGTACCCGCCCAGTAACTCGTCTGCTCCAAGCCCGGAGAGGAGAATCCGCGCGGGGGTGGTGTAGTCGCCATGATCGGTAGTGCCCTGACCACGCGAGGCAAAGTAGAAGGCTAGTGCGATTGAGAGGTCCATTTCCGTCTTGTGCGGGTGCATCAGGCTTATTACTGTGGAGCGGTGCGCGAGGACTTCGTTGTAGGGGATGTTGATGGAGACGAAGCGCCAGCGACGAGTGGGGCAAGTTTTGCGAAGCTCGTGGAAAGAGGAGAGGCCGGTGGCGCGATCAGGGCATAGAGAGTATGGGTCTAGGTGCGTGACGGAGGCTTGTTCGGGAACTGACAAGGGCGGACTGGAGTCAGGCTGTTGATTGTTAAGCTCTGACTGTTTCTTTCCATTGGGCTTGCCATTGGCTTTTGGTGGAGGTTGGTTGCTTCTTGCAGCGATTATTCGAGGATTCTCAAAAGCCACATTTAGCAGATCGATAGGTTCTTTTGGAGGCAGAACATCGTGCGCGAATCTCGCTATTGTGGTGCAATCGACACCACCACTGAAGAGTATGGCCAGCCTAGTATCATCGTCGCCTGTTGCTGCATGAGGCCGAGTACGTAGATCAGGATCAGGAGGAAGTTGAATATCCTGCACACGCAATCGCAGGCTCTCAAGGAGACTGTGGTGAAGGGAGGTAACTTCAGGCGAATTGACAGTGAGGGTTGGGTGTTCGCCCTCTGTTGGCAATTCCATATTCAAGTTCGGTACGTTATAGATCTACTCGCACAGCTTGGTTAGTTCAACACTTCTAATCAAATGCGCCAACACAGATCACAGATCACAAACCTCATCCCCATTTACACACTTCGTAATCCACGCCTCCTTTCCACTCCCAACATCAACTCTCCACACTCCTCCCGCTTCGACCTCTTCCCATGACTCCTTCCTAACTTCATCTCCTACGCTCGCAACCTCCAACGCGCTGCCCCTCCTTCTTCTAACTAAGCTCCGCCTTCCCGCCCAATCTCTCCCGTACCAGCACATCCCTGTAGGTGCATCATAAAACACAAATGCAAACTCTCCCTCAACCGCGCCCAACACGCCCTCTACCTTTCCTCCGGGTGCCGATAGAAACACCTTAAAAACCTCGCGCGTGTCGCTGGCACAGGACGCGATTGGGACGCCGCGGATCCGCCATGCCTCGCCGTTCCAGCAGAGAACTGAACCTGTAGAGGGGTCGATGAGGGGCTGTGGTGTTGGCTGGGATCCACGGACGGAGAGAAGAGAGAAAGTAAAAGTGATGGTGTTGCGGCCGGAGATGACGGTATGGGTTCGTGTGGAATCGGGTCCGCGGAGGGAGATCAGAGAGATGTGAGATTGGGATGGCGGAGAAGGTGAAGAGGAAAGAGTGAAGAGAATACCGCACATTGTGCAAAAGAAATGATAGATAGTACCATGGAAGTGGTAGGGTGATGGTTGTTCACTTCATCGTTATAGTGTGTGGAGATGAAATGGGGAATGGGGAATTCTGATTGAAGCAAGCGTGGTGCCGGGTAATGCAGACCAAAGTGCGCTGGATGAAGTGAAATAGCACTAAGACACAGTAAGTGCTTGAGCTCTAGGTTTTGAGCTGGATATAATATCCGAGAGAATGCTCCATCTCACTCAATCGAGCCAGCTCTACCCATTACTCAATTGTACACATCATTGAGCTCCGTTTATTTTCACATCCCGTTCGCCAGAGAAATACAACATGCGTAAAAACAATGAGAAACCCCCAAATGAATCCGAATCCATGCCGGATATATGCTTTTTTGTTCCCATTCCCAAATCCGCTTTTATTTAGAAACAGTACAGAAAAGGTTCTCGTTCCCCCAGATCCTCATTAAGAGGGGCTAAACCGACAAACGAACGCCTACCACTTAGAACTTCATCAAGTGAGGTCGGTCGCCCTTGCTCAACGAGAACGAAGACGCAATGTATCCGGAGAGCTGGGGGACCTTCTTGATGTTCTTGAGCAGACAAGCATCAACCTCCTTCTGGTCGGACTTGTGGGCCTCAGGGGTCTCTTTCTTCTGTAGATTCAATGAACTCCAAATCAGTCTCTGGTCTCATTTGTGATTTTCGAACTTGGTAATAACGTACTGTCACCTTGTCGCCCTTGAAAAGTTTCTCCTCCTTGGTCTTCTTGGCCTCCTTCTCACGAGCAAAGTATTTGTCGTCGAACTTGTCAACGTTGACACCAGTCAAGTCGACAGTAGTTGAGGTCGCAATAACGTAGCGAGAGTTGACGCGGCGGAGGGGAACACCGTTGACCTTGAAAGGGCCGGTGACCAGCAGGACACCGTTAGTTAAAGGCTTGAGGTAGACGACACGCTTGCCACGGAATCGGCCAGCTAGGATGATCAGGACGGCACCGGGCTGAAGGGAAGGCCGGAGAGTGGTGGGTCTAATCGTCTTGCGAACCTGTTCAACCCACATCAACACAACATTCCGAAGCATGCATTGTCCGTACGCGAGCATTGAAGGTTAGAACCGATATGGAGGCAGATGAATGCATGATAGCAACAGCAGCAGCCTTTTTTGTATGATTCGTAGATCCAATTCCCCTCTTGCGAAAAGCTCCAATCCAATTCGCTTGAACTCTCATCTCTCTCTTTCCCAAGCTCTCTCTCCTGCTACTATCATGCAAATCGATTCCACCTCCAATCCCACTAAACTTGCGGTCACGGAGCTTCTGTAGCTGGAGGAACCGACCTTCTTAGGAGCAGTGTCATCCTCGGCAGGATACCACTTTGAGGCCTTGTTGAGAGCGACCTCCCGCTTTCCAGACCCGAAGGTAACTTGCTTAGTCGCAGCCGACATGGTGGTGATGGTGAGTGGGATTGTTGGGCGGGTCGGGGTCGGTTTGTCGTTGGGCGTTGCTGGTCGTGGAGTCGCAAGATTTCGTGATGCTAGAGTGCCGCGAACGCCAGTGTGCGAGCGTGGGGCTCTTTTCCTCTAGGGCATGTTGTGACCGGCATTGCGTTTGTGGGGAGCGTTGTGAGATAAGATGAGATAAAAGATAAGATGATCAAGACAATCCATCAATGAGGCTCAAAGACGTACGCACGTGATATACAAAATCTACCCGGCAGTAGCTTTCTCCAAAAAGAAAGGAAGCTGTCTCCAGAAACGTCACCGCGCTTGCTTCGTTGCTTGCTACCAACATCACAACATATACCATCATCACAACATGCCGGCCGTTCAACCCATCATCTCCATCAAAGCTGGAAAATGCAACCAGGATGTCTGTTCGCCTCTTCATATCCCCTCTGTTAATCTGTCAAAGCTGACCTTTGCAGGGCTCCACCATCATGCCCTGTCCAGAACCTGGCATTCTGTATGTTTACTTACCTCCCGACGAAGGTATCCTCGATTTCATCTTATCGCTCGCTGAGTCCATCAGCTTATAACCATCTAGAACTCCATCGCTTTTGCTGGAAACCGCGCGGCGCTGTCGAACCCGAAGTCGACCTCATGATCATCCCTGGTGATGCAAGACTGCAGCGCTACGACTCTAGCTCGACTGGCCGCATCTTCGTCGTCAAATTCGGCTCTTCGTCACAGCGTCAGTTCTACTGGCTTCAGAGCCAGTCGGAAGGTCCCAACAAGGAGCCCGGATACTGGAGCGAACGAGATAAGAACTGGATCAAGAGGATCGACAAGATCTGGCAAGGCGATGAGGGAGACGATGAGGAAATGGGAGATGCACCTATAGACAGTGGGGATATCGAACATGAGGGGGAACAACCAAGACGAGGCGGCGAGGACGGTGGCAGGGCGTAGGTTTTCTCCCTTGCATCTTTTACTTACTTTGGTTTCTGTCATGGCTTGAGAGGATGAGGGACATGTAGAGTTGGCGAGAATAAGAATGGCGCGTAATTATTTCTCGATGATACCCTTGGATACGAATCGCGCGTGAATCGTTTGCGTGTTGATTTGTCGCTGATGTGTGCTATGTCCGTCCGTCCCAGGCCTCCCCCGCAGTTCGATTTCGCCTCGCTACTCTCCCAGATTCAGATCCCCGGACAGGCCGGGCAGGCCCTCCAGCAAGCACCGACCATTTCGCTCCACGACCTCCTCTCGGTCGCTAACACTACCCCGTTGGTCGAGAACATGTCGGAGCAGACTATCGACAATCTGATCTCTAATCTTCCTCCGGCCATTGTCCCCAAGAATGCCAAGCTGGGGCAAAAGAAACAGATTATCTCCAAGATTCTAAGATCTCCACAGTTCACACAGGGTGCCGTGAGTCTCACGGTGGCATTGCGTGAAGGAGCACTGAGGGGAGTTGCCGACAGTCTCAAGGTTCCTATTCTTCCGGGAGAAGAGGCTACAGGTGCAGATCAAGTAGAGATTTTCGTGAAGGGGGTCAAGCGGGAGGTTGAGGATGGGAGCTCGAGCAGCTGAATGCGATGCTTCCATCTCATTCATGTCTGAAGTTCCGTGAATGGGAATGACTGAGATAAAGAATGGTATACTTTAGAATTAAAGGGTTGAGACAACAGTGATATCCGAGCAAATACCCTGTGAGATAAATGTTTACGGATCCAGCTTTTTCGTTAGTGCGATCGAGTGAGGTACCGTGGTGCATGCAACCCAACTTCAACTTTCACTCTCCACCTTCACCACCATCACCACTACCACCACTAACTACCTCTTCTTTTCTTTGCTGTTTCGAGTCCTGTCTCTCACCTCGTTCGTCAAACAACCCACGTCCTCCAATATTGACGAGGATTATTCTCTTTGCTCGAATGCATTCGTGGGACCCTTTTATTCTAGGCCTTGATGGTACCAGAAACCACCTCTTTACTCCTCTACCCGATTGTTTGTTTATCAACCTCCACAATTCAAACCCGGATTCACTGACCGCTCTTTGTATTTAGACCCCGAGAATTCCCTCAACCCACTCACCAAACGAACTTCATTTCCTACACATCTCCACCAGCAACAAAACTCGTTAAAGAGACGGACTTCAATCACCAGGTATTTAATTCTCAGCTGACTCATACAATGCTCGTTTTCTGACTGCTCATCTCAAGGACCTCCCCTGGCAAGCCTGTTTCTGTCTTTGCACGCCCTTTGCCCGAGAACGCACTTCTTATTCCGCCAACCATTAGAGCCGTTCCTAGTTCCAAAGTAGCCAAAGCTACAACTACTGCCAAATCGAAATCCGGTATCCCATCTCATTCCGAACAGAAACCAAAATCCTCCCTTGCTTCCAGGAGTGGAAATCAAAAAATGCCGGAAAACAGCCATACCTCGACTCCGGCCCAGGAACGGGACAATCAACAGGTCGGGATAAATGCTCCGAACAGTACGCCGGAGGTTAAATCTTGTCCGTCCACTTCGAAAGTCATTTGGAAAGCCACTTCCGGAAAGAAGATTGGATCGCTGGACCAGACGGTAGGAGGAAGCCCTATGACCAGCTCGTCCAAAGGTAAAGGGCCTCTTGGAAACATGACGAATGAGGGCACTACCAAGTCCGGAAAATCCAAACCAAAGAAAGACGAGTACAAGCTCCCACCGCTCAAATTCTCACCGGAAAAGGTTCGATACAAACCCAGAGCTATTGGGGGTCCCAGTTCTCTCAGACGTACAGCATTGGAGAACAAAGTAAAAACCACTGAACCTATATCACCACAACGTAGCGACATCTACGCATGGAGATCGAGTGTTACTGTTGCTCGCAAGAAACTTCGAGTTTCATCACGTTCTGGAAAACTAATCGGCAATCGTTCGAAAATTCCAGTCCCATCGAAGCCAGAGACCCCCCCTCCACGAGAGGATCAGATCCTTTCGGTCGAAAACACTCCTACTCCAACAGCCCCTGCCAATCCTACTAGTAACTATAGCGAAGGTGGAGAATCCTGTTTGGAGCTAAGAGCTTCGGCACCACCTTCTTCTCCGCCTTCGGTGCGAGTCTCGACCGGGACAGCTACCGAGTATGATAATCAATATAACTTCGATGTTCATGCCGTTATTTATGGAGAAAACGAACAGATATCGACTCTGAGGAAACAATTCTTGCAAGCTCTTGGAATAGATGAAATCTCCCTGCCGAGTTTATCTGATTATATCAAGAACGTCAACTTCAACTCTGTGCTCAAGGATAGGCTCCGGGAAATTAAGATCCAGGAGATGTACCAACGCATCGACATCGTCAAGACCCTCCAATACTCTTCAGTGTATCATGGTGCTAACGACAAAGAGCTACTATGCCTCAAGGAATGGCTGGAAAATCTCATGGACGAGCTCTGGATGATTCAATGTGAAAAGATGCAACCAAGCAAAGTTTGGTTTGATCAGATGTTCAGATGGCTGTGGAGCAGGAACGGTAATCCCGATCACTTTCGGTACGATGTTACTACGAGCGAGGAGCTTTATGTGCTTCACAATGCTGCTCAACTCAGAGTACTTGCTGCGAAGAAGGAGCACGAGCTGTTTAACCTCAGAGATACCGGAGTCGAACTCTTGAGAAACGGCTTCAGGAATAAAGAGAAGAAAATGATTGAATACTGGTCCTGGCTACGAAAGCTTGACACTGTTCCAGGGTCTTGTGGGGAGGATATTCTTAACGTCTATATGAGGAAGTTGACAAGGTGGGACAAGAATGAGTTGTTGGAAATCTCAGTCCAGAGGAGGAGAATGTGGTACTTGTAAGTTTCTACCTTCCTCTACCTAACACTGACCTCAGCTGATCGGTGAATAGCTGTATGGACCACTATGCTAATTGGAAGGAGGCCATCTCACACTATGCACTGACCCTCAAGATGATGAACCTTCTCATTGTTTTCCACGACATTTGGGGAATGCATGTGGATGGAATGAGCAACCAGGAAAAGAAGGACTTTGCGGTCTTGCACGACAATCTTTATAGATTCGCAACCGTGTTTCAGAAGCCAGTCGAGGAAAATGAGGAACCCATCTGGCAGGAAAATGAGTGCATGTGTATGCAAACATTAACTTCCCCGAAACCGAAGATGTGCTAACACCTCACATAGATTGCTTCAGCAAAGCTGCAACTGATAGAGTCCCTCAAGAGGAGCACGGAAACAACCTCTGGATGTGGCTCATTCAGCTCGCAAGTATTGCAGGGTACGGTAAGTATTATGCTGCTATGCTGAAGATCATGACGGAAGGAAAGGACCCCGAATACGTCAATAACTTGTTTGAAAGTCACTTTTGGAGCCCGAGAACTTGCTCTATGATGGCCGGCTTGAAGAGGGTCAAGGATGCCATGAAGAAACATGCTGCCCCCGGTGACCGTATGGGAATGGGCATCAAGAAAGGTTTCAATAAGTTCTGAGTGCGGGCTTTTTTTTACGGTTGCTTACCTTATTGAACTTGTATTTGCAGATTTTATGTTGTCGTTTGATTGTGATGAAGATTATGGCTGTTATTGTTGGTTGGTGAGATACCCATCTGGTTGCTGATGCTTTGATCGGTGGCGTGGTGAACTATGGTAGACCTTCGGATGAGAGAGACTCCGAATGAGAGAGACCTCCGGATAAGGAGGCTTCTGAACGTTATACATGTCTGTCTGTTTGGCGGTCTATAGAAATAAAAGGCTTTGCTTATATAATTATTCGCTGTGACTATGATTTGACGCGCCCTCCACTCTTGTCCTCTTCACGATTCAAATACGACCTCCACTCCTGACGTGTTTATAATTGGCATTAGTCTTTATGGGTGAGATTCTGTGATTGAGACTTTTGTGTTTCATTCCCAAGGATTTTCGTGTGATGTCGATTGTTTCCGGTCAGTTTCAAAGCCTTTCTCGGAAGTGAGGCGGCCACGCTGTCAAGGTATTTTGTTTCTGTAGGATTCCCACACTACTTCAGGCAAATTCCATCCTCCGAACCAATCATCTCGTACGGGGTTGGCTGGTATTTCGGGCCCTGTTACCGGAGATAATGTGGTCGGTCATTCGTGGTTGCAGTTCCAGCTGATAATTGGAACCTGTGGGCCCAATTTCGGCACCAATTTGCCTATTGGGACCATACAACCCAAGACCTCTGAATGCGCGAGCTGTCGATATCTCTCTCTGTCCTTAAGCGCTCACTTTCGGCGGCAGTTTCTCCCGTCAGGCCCGACTGATCTTTGCCGACCATGGTGGCTAATAAATCTTCGCAGTCTAAAACTAGTGGCGCCAGAAACAAAAGACGACACGTGGGTGGGAGGTGTGGAAAGATGCGAAAGCAGGAAACCATCACGACCAAGAGAGACGGAGGCGAGAATCCGCATCCTCACCCCCATAAACATCGCCGACTCTCTTGAAAACCAAAGCCATTCTGTATCCCCATACGTGCAGCACTGCCTTCTCCCCGCTGTCGCAGCCCATCGTGTGCAGTGTCTCTACGCTCTCAGCCTCCATACCAATCCTTGCAATTCCGATTTCGCACCAGTGATACCCCAGGTGCACTGCACTTTAGCCTCTCTATCTAAACACAACAAAGGGCTCAGCATTCACTCGAAAGACCTCATACTGCCAACGTCGCCCGCCAGAAACAGCTCCGAACCATCGGCCCTTCCCGCACCACACCTCCGCTACTCACCCTCCGCCGCGTTCTATGCCCCCCCCTCCGCCGCCGAATAGCACCACCCCCCATCTGCTGGACCTCTCGCCCAGCGACCACCTGTCGGACCACAAGGCGCTCCCCCTTCCCGGGCAGAAGACGGAGGACAGCCACTCGCAGCAGGAACAGGACGACGACTACCCGGATCGGTCGACGTACCAGACGCTGCCAGACACCCCCGGCACTCCTCCGTCGCAGGACCCCTTCCCCGCCGGGGTCAGCGACGACAACCTGATCCCGATCGAGGCGGACCCGGTCGCAGCGGACGACAACGACCACGAGGACGTCCAGTACGATCTGAACGCTCTCCGCAGCGAATACAAGCGTTCGTTTGCTGCGCCGACGCCGGGCCTTGTTCGGCGCGACATCGGCGTGATTCGGAGGCACACCGCGAGCACGAGTAGGGGTCCCGCACCGCCGAAACCGCTGTCGCCGGTACTGTCGTTGGTTGGGGGCGATATCAAGAGGGAGAAGGGAGACTACGGTGCGTACTCTGCTGCTGCTGTTGAGTGGGCGGGCTCTGAGGGAGCAAACACATGTATTATACGATGTAATACAAGACGATGTTTTCTCTGGAGATTGATTGTGCAATGTGCTGTTTTCGAATTGTTTTTTGGGGATTTATACATTATTTATTTGGGGTTTCTGTTCTCTGTTCGAATTGATGATTTAGGCTAACCCACACTGTCAGCACCACCACCACCACAGACATCTCCCAAACCCTCCACCACCACGTCCACTTCAAATCAACAGCCTCATCATCTCCATCGCCAACACCGCCAACACCACCACCGCCCGCAACAACAGACGAGCCCCCCTCTCCCCACATCCAAAACAAACGATTCGAACAAGTCTCGCGCCCAGAACATAGACCCCGCCAACACAGCCTCCCCGATTCCTAATATCCCCGCCGAACGCCAGTCGGACCACAACAAGCAAGACAACGACAACGACGACGCCGAGCAGCTGAACGCTTCCGACGATTCGGAATCCATCTCAGCAGTGTCGGGCATATCATCCGCAAGCATGGAGGAAGAGGAGAGCTGGATCGCCAGCTTCTGCAATGTCGTTGGCCACGAGTACTTTGCCGAGGTCACAGAGGACTTTATCGAAGACGACTTCAACCTCACCGGCCTTGGCGCCGTCGTTCCCATGTATGCCACTATTCCTGCCGTTGTTCGCTATCGCCGAGTTTGTCGCGTCGTGGGGGGGAAGGAGATAACCGATTGACTTGGTTGCAGGTACAAGGAAGCACTCGAGATGATCCTCGACGTGGAACCCGAAGATGACTCGGACTCCCCCGGTTCCGCCTCCGAATCCCTCTCCGACAATCCAACAGGCCCCTCCTACCGTCGCCAACGAGGCCACGCGCGCACCGCCTCTGACTACTCCATGATCGAAACATCGTCCGAGCTCCTTTACGGCCTGATCCACCAACGCTTCATCACCTCGCGCCAAGGCATCCAAGTCATGTACGACAAGTACCTCTCTAATCATTTCGGCTTCTGTCCGCGGGTCAACTGCGCGTCCGCGCGCGTTCTCCCCTGCGGTTACTCCGACACACCAGGAACCGAAACCGTAAAACTCTTCTGTCCGAGCTGTTGCGACATCTACGTTCCTCCCAATTCTCGGTTCCAGGCAGTTGACGGCGCATACTTCGGCACCACTTTTCCAACTCTCTTCCTAATGACGTTCCCGGAACTTGATATCTCAGGCAACGGCCGAAAAGACGTCACCGCCAGCTCGGCACTCAACTCCCAGGGCGGCCGAAAGGGAGCCGCAAACAATACCCTCCCCCCGATCAACGGCGTCCCCGCAAACAACATCGCCCCCGGCCTTGGAAAGGGAAAAAAATACGAAATGCGCATTTATGGCTTCCGCGTCAATGAGCGTGCTAGGAGCGGTCCCCGCATGGGTTGGTTACGTGATAAACCGGAAGATCTCGCGGAGTTGGACGAGTGGGCGCGGTTTAGGACGGCGGGGGTGGAGGGGGGGTATGAGAGTGATGAGGAGGAAGAGGAGGAAGACGAAGACGAAGACGAAGAGGAGGATGGAGACGAGGAGATGGTGTTTCCGGATGGTGGCGGGGGAAGGGTTACGAGGAGTTCTAAGAGGGCGGCGAGTAATGGTGGGGACTCAGTTAGGTGAGCCCAAAGATGGGGAAGGGGAAGGGCTTTTACGATACATTACTTCTAGACCATGCGTATGAATGAATGATGCGTTTTTCATTGAGTTTTTTTCTTGAAGTCTTGTTTTGCGTACTGGGAGGAGGGGAAAATACTTGTGTATATACCTTATAGCTGATCGGAATATCTTGCCTTGTGTGTGCGTGTGTGCTATCTTTGTGGTGATGTCTTTTCATCGGAACGAGTGCGGCGGTGCAAGGGGAATGGAAGACTCCACACATTCCCTCATACCCACCATCACTGGAGTGGGTGTGAGAGGAACAGGACATGACGAGTCTGGGAATGGGAAAATCATGCAGTTGGATTCATACAGCATCACTCATCCATCACTCATCACTATCATCCGTCACTCATATCACACAATCAAAACGTCCCCAACCATATCCCGAGATCTAATTAAAAATAACAAAAACCCGGCCAGTATACTCAACACCGAAGATACGATGACTGGTATACCATCGAGGGGGTCATTATGACATAAATGGAAGGAGGGAAGGAACTAAACTAACTGCATGCAGACCGAAGGTTTAAATTTGGGCTTCAATGCGGGGTAGGAAAAGAAAGAGGGACGGTGGTACAGACTCAGGGCTGATGACGAGAGGCTACGGGGTTTGATTGAGTGCTGGCGGTGGCTGGGAAGAGGAGACGGGTGAGCTGATGAAGGGAATAATGGAAGTGGTGTTCCCGGCACCAGATATCACTCACCAAGTGCTACAATTCCATTCAGGATTGTCATGTCATTAATACTCATTCCTGTAATGCTAAGAGCCAATATATAGGAACTATGCCAGGGCTCTTAGCCGGTCAAGGACTACGATTCAGGCCGGTCGACCTTTGTCTTATGAACTCAGAACCGTGTTATTGGCTGAGAAATTAACGGGGATGAGATGGATACATTAGTTAGTTCCATTCCATCGCTCGACCAATTCTGCCTTATGGTCACCGCGGCCGGCCGTGGGCCATTTGTCCCCTATAAGAAGTAGGACAGGGTATTAGAAATAGATTTGGTTAGTTGATTCATGATTTCAACTTGTAGCGTCTTCACAATCTCTACCGCAGTTGCAATGATTCTGCCCTTGACTACCAACAGCAGCCTTTCTACTGCTTTTCCAGTTCCCAATACACTATCATCTGTGACGATGACATCCCAATAGTAAAGATATGCCAAAGCTACTAAAAAGATTTGCAAGAGACTTAAAATGACTATCGGATAAACTTTAAGAGTGAGCATCGGATTTTTGTTCTGGGCTGGATTGTGTCCATAAAAGCTAGACTTAGTACCGTGGCCCAGTCTAATATGGTAGCAAACCAGATTTCACTACAAGAGACCCGGCTTGAACGGAGGAGTCCATACCAGTTCCTCTAATAAAGGTGTAGTAGATACATGTTATTCTGTAAGAGAAACTCTGAGTGTCCAGGACTTCTGTGACTAACCTTTCTCAGATGCAATCCAGGAGGTGCGAGTATGTCGTTGCGCAGCCGTGTGATAAGGGTTTTTTTCCGGGAATCGCTGTCTCATGCAGTTGTCACTTGTCTTTTGAATGAGCTCGAGGAGTTTATTGGATCTACAGAAGCCAATTTCCGACGAGTTATAGTTACCAATAGTCGGAGCGAGCTCGAGCTCGAAGGGGCCAAATGATCCACCTGATAGAAACCCTTTGAAGTAAAAAGTAATAAATGATTAGTTCTTACCCATATTGAACCCCCATGGAATGTCATCTCTATACCGGCCATGTACTCTATCCTTGGACCACTTACGAAGGGTAGAATATCCTCCATAGATATAGTTACATCGTATCAGAATGGTGATATGTCATATACTTGCAAATCGGGATTTATCCACCTTACATCTACCAAATTTGTGATCTGGGTGAGGTTTCGTATCGCATCCTCCCTGCTCTTATCTTCAAAATATAAGCCCCACGCCATCCCAGTTGCTTCTCGACCGGCATTGATATAGGTCACTTTGACTTGGAATATAATCTAATTGAGCTTACAGGATGCTACTGGTAAATATTAGACCTGGATCAACACTGATACAGGTTATGTTCCTCACTTCAAATTTTCAGTATTTAGTCAAGGCAACTAACTATATATTTGTTGGAAAGCTTCCCGGTCGAACCTCCTTCACCGTAGTTTTGTATGGCATATGTTCCGACCCATACGCCAAATATTTCTGTAGGCCTATTGGTTAACCCATATGCCAACAGGTTAACTTGGTGTGCTGGTCAACCCATTGGCGAAGCAGTCGACCAGTATACCAAGTTAACCTGTTGGTCAGTGGGTCAACCGGTCCACCAAACTGATTAAATGCAAAACAGAGGGTACTGCTATTTTCTACAGAAATCCTTCTAGGGAGCCGTGAATAAGACAAGAGGAAGTTCAGACATAGAAGAAACTACTCGCGCTTTCAAAACCAAAATAAGATGACAATTACAAAAGTTCCCATTGCTCCACTAGTACACCCCAGAGTACAAGCATTCACACCATCCGACTAATCTTCCACTTCCTTCTCCTCCTCCTCCTCCTCCTCCTCCTCCGCTTTTCCTTCCGCGATCTCTGACTCTTCTACATGTCATCCCCTTGTTACCCTTCCTATTCTCTAGCCTCCAATTGTTGTGTTTGTTCTTTTCTTCCAGAGCAGAGCAGACAGTGGCAGCAGTGGCAGAATGCTCTTGTGACCAGACTTTTTCGCCTCACTCGCAAGCTTTTCTCCACGGAGTGAACCCGGGAAAGTCTAGTATACGAGGGCAGTGGCAAAACTTGAAGTGGAGGTAGATATTTTAAATTGCGTAACGTGATACAAATAGAGTCACGGTTTGGTGATCGAGATGGAGATGGTAACCTAATGATCGTGATAAATAGGCTGCAAGGTTTTCATTGCTGTTCCCCACCTCCTCTCCAACCTCCCACTTGGCATATGGGTTAGGGTCCTTGGTTGGTGAGTGAGTAGGTTGACCTGCCAGCTAAGTAAGCTTTTTGGCATATGGGTCGACCTATAGGCCTACGGAAATATTTGGCGTATGGGTCAGAACACATATATGTATGGTATCACAGTTTCGTTTAAATAACAAAAGTACAAGCTAATGGGATTACTTAAGTTTACGAAAGGCACTTGAATATTTCTGAACTCTCACCGTTCTAATTACTGTTTTTTTTTCACGAATACCAGTGGAACAAGGTAGCCGCATTCTAGAGCGGTCATGCATCCTAAGTCCATCATAATGACACGGAGCGGGGGACAGGAATCTAATGGCTAAGGTGATCTTTGTCTGAATGGTGAATGAGATGGCCCCGGGGTACTGTGATAAGCAATGGATCATCACGATTCGCGGCGTGGCAATTAACGTCGGCTGTCCAAGGTAGCACGGGTTCAAGGCTGAAGTTAGGAATATGGTTACTCTTTACTGCTATTGTTCTCGACCTCTCGCTAGTGTTGAGAGCTGAAAGATACTGGTTGAAATCCAAGAATTGAGGTTATCTAGTGTTGCATAAATAGATCTCAGCTCTCATACGGGCTGACTGGGCTGGCTCTCATACGGGCTGACGGAGTTGGCTCTGATACGGGCTGACGGAGTTCAGCCGTCTCTACACTTAGATGAGTACGTACATATTCGTACCGTATATATATGGCCTTGTGGCCCTCTTAGAAAGTACAATTAAGCTTCTCTAGCAATCACTATTTCAACATCTAGTGTTGCATGTGTACTTGGATCGTGAGTTTCAGCACCGTCTGATGTCTTGTATGAGAATGAAGACTTGTATGAAGATGGTGGCTGTATTAGGATATGCATTAGGACTAGGGTGATGCGTCTCATGCCAGATAGAGCATACGCGTACGCATATGGGAGATTATACATATACGGGCTTTAGGCCCTCGAGATAGAGAAGTCAATCAACAAGTCAAAGAAGCATCCAAAGTAACATCTAGTAGAGGTTCATGCATGAGTGACGGGCGATGTTTCGTATCATCTAAGAAACAAATTATCTCTTACATTGGTGATGTGTGCTGGATGGGACAATTAAGCTACTAAGTATGATAATATGGATTTGGTTGGAGGTTGGATAACGGCACGCTTTGATTATTTAGCTTTGAAGCTTAATTGGCTAATAGAAGCAACGATGAAGGACCCTTAGTCAGTTCGTTGTCCCATCTAGGCTGATGTGATATGCACAGAGCGAGATATGTATATATGTCGGTCTCACTTCTTTCGGCCCAATGGTTATCATAATTATACATTATCATTCACATTGCTTAGTTTCTAAGTAAGCTGCGTAAAGTCAGGTAGTGCTTATACATAGAACCCCCGTCGAGCTTCCGCCACAGTAGGTACTTAAGAAGCGAACTAGAAGGCAGAGGCGAAGAACGTATATGCACCCAATTTGTGGCTGTCCATGAAATATAAAAATTGCTGGAAATTATACATCGTTGGTCAAGGATCTATATTCGTACCGGCGAGAGGCAACGGAAATGAAGAAACACTCTATTGAAACGGTTGGAGACAATATCGATAATGCAGTTATGGTTTGAGACATGAGAGGCAGACTGAGGCGATGCGATAGTTGGAAGGTTATATTGAAGAGTTGGAGACGGCGTTCGAGGATGCGGTTATGACAGTTCTGGATGGGTTTGCTGGTGGAAAGGAGAGATATTGAAAATCTATGCCGGCACTCTGAGGGAGTTAATGGCGGGGAACTTGAAGTGGAGCGGAGTTTGTAGAAGTATATGTTCCGTACGGTACACAACCCGTGACAACTCGCAACCTAGAGAAGTCCAGACCGCGACCTGAGACAGGTTGCAATTGACAGCCGTCTGCGGCCCTGTGAAATTTTTGGCTGGAGAGATTATCAACAATCGCCACAATCAATCGCCACTTCTATTTGTGTGGTTAAAGGCCCTGAGACTTTGATGGGATCTCATGGCACTGCTGAGACTTATTATCGGATTGGGCGAGTTGAGCAAAGATGGGACTATGAAAATATAATTAATAGTCATTTAAAGGCACTTTGTTTAGTCGATTTTTGCGGGCGGCGGGCCGGTGTAAAAGATTATGCTCATGCACTTATTACTACATATCCTCTCCACTAATAAATAATAAGTGCTAATTACGGGAAGCTACGGATTTTAGTGTGGTGATATCATTGGCCAGCTCAACCTCATCTCAAACACCTGCCCGCCGATATAGCTAAGTGCACGTGTATATATGTACTCTTCCAACCCACTGACAACAAACACTTTTTCATCAGTACTATGAAGCTGGGGTTCTACACATGGACGGCCGTGGGTGAATCCTGTCGGATCGAGGGGAAAGGAAAAGATAAGAGACGGAAAATCCATCAGATGGCACTGTTATCACGATTATTGCAGGCTACTATGCGGAACGAAAGAATATCCAATCAATAATAAATGAATTGGGGTTCGAGGGTGCTCTTGATATCACTCGCGATTGGTTCTAAAGAGTATAGTGTTGTGATATGAAGAACCGTGTGCGCGTGTATAGACTTATACTAGAAGGACTCGACATATATACAAAGAATCTCGGGTATGCCGATCCCACCCTTTGCCACTCTTTGCCACTGGGTATGCAATACACAGTATGGCGGCTCTCTAACATCCTTACCATGCAACCGGCACTATGGCGCGGGCTTTATCCATGTACTATTTAACGATTACTTAGTATGATATTATTCTGTTTTGAAGATATATTGGCACCCTGAATTCTCGCTAACTGCCTGCTAGAAGTTCCTATGTCAAGTTAGCGCTTTTCTTCTGGAATCTACATAAAGGGGAAACGCATTTGTCACTTAGCTAGGATCGGTTGAAGCGGATACCACAAACTTCTCTAAAATGACGATTACTATTGTCTGGTGCTTCAAGTGCCACAACATATATATATATCACTTCATCGATGAAGTGCATTAAGCAACCGATTCAGCTGCTTTCTGCACTTCTGCACACAGTCAGCCAATTTGACTGTACATGTACAAGATAAAACTCGTGCCTCGACGTCGCAGCCCGTAGTGTGAGACGTCGTACCTCCGACGTCGTGCATTCGCGTACAGAGCTGTCTGCCTGGCTACCTTGGGGGTACTGGAGCGTATACACGTTAGCTTAGGATCATTATCTCACGAAAACGCGCTCTCGGGTGCTCTTCGATGATAACTAACTCAATTAATCCAAGCTAGTTCGGTTAGCAAGCGATCGCACAGATGAGCACAAGTCAATGCTAGGTTTTGGCATCTTTTCTAATGGTCGAATTCTCTACGAGAGCCCTGTCACAACATTCTGCACTTTCGCGGAGTGGTTGTTGAGGCACAAAATCCCTTGGAAGAGAGTGACTGCCCCAACCCTGAACCCTACATGTACACTACACTTCAGTCACCTAAATATAAAGCAAAAGGAACAGCATACTGATGATAAACATTCGCCCGGTTAGGAGATTCTAGGAACAAAGCAAACAACTTCATTTCTGGTCAAGTGTCTGATAACCGAATTTGGGGCGGAGAGGTGCTACTTCCACCAGAGTATCAAAACAAATGCAGCCTACTGCTTGAAGATTAGGACCGCTCTCTCTAGATATTCGTCGGCCATAATATATCACTGATTGTCCCCAAAAATAGCATCACTGGTGTCTTGGCCTGCTGGGATATTATGCTCGAACCCGGTATTCTACAAGTATCACCAACAAACATAGTTAAGACACTCACAATAGCAAGAAAGGAATTCCGCACCATTACACTTCCGTACAAAATATACTATCCGTTCCTTGTCTCGACCATCCATTGAAAACTGTTTCAATGTCTTCGCAAGAAGTGTGAACTTGAGGGGGTTAAACAATCTGAAAAAGTACACAAATAAGGTGAATCCATTCATTATGCTTACAAACGATGTGGACAGGAAGAATTTGAACCTAGAGCCTTATTTACATTCACCCGCATAAAATTTTGCACTTAGCTATTTTCAACACAGGTGAAGGACATCACCAATATCCATCCAAGGAAATAATGAACTGAAGTGAAGCATTCCACAGAGTGGCCTGTATATGCCTACCTTTGGATAACTTTCCCCTTACTTGGGTCCTGTCGGTGGCGTCTTCTGAAACGTCTCCCAGAGGGAGATGTCGAGGACGGTTTCTTTTGACATCAAACTTTCTAGGATATCGGTGGTGGTTGTCTTGCTAAATATTGGTGTCTTCGTGCATGATGCGACCTTGCGCCGGGCGGCACCGGAGGTATCGAGACAAAGCCCGTTGCCTCATCTTCAGATCTCACCCCAAGCCTTGGTGAACAATAGCTACTAGTACAGTACGTGAAGTGTAGCGGGCAATTAGGAACTCGCCCATGAAGACCTGCCCTAACTCTTCAAAATCTCGATTTAAAGCCAATTAAAGTCATCTTGTCGTAAGCCCAAATACCGAACAACCTACACACAAAACCTTCTAATGCTGGAAAGCTCGTCCAAACTGACGTCACCAACAATGTGGTGGTGGTGGCGGCAGTACAGCATCCAAAACAAATATCGCCACCGTGCACCTTGAAGAGATAAACTGTGGTATGTCCCAGTTAGAAATAGGCAGAGATTTTCGTTAGTTGAAAGCCCCTCTAACATCGCCAGAGAGCGGTTAGTAAGCCCGATCTAATGTTTTACAACCATTACGACCCGCCCCTAGTGTCCGGCGCTGTTGCAACCTGGGTAGGGCCATGCTACCCAAACCGGCAGATAGTTTCAAAAGACGTCTGTCTGTGCCATTTCTCTGGTGGAATGCCCTGTTACTGGAACAACGACCCCGCACCTCAGATCTGATAGCGCCCATTTTATCACAGCACAAAATTTCCGCAAAACACGATTTGGCGTAATTCCAGTCACCTCAGATATCCAAGCAGAACCTCAAGCGATACCGTGTTCCAATTTAGAGGCCCTCTCTATCAGGATTTTGAGAATTCTACTGCCGAGAAAGTTTTCGTGGCACTAGGTCATCATAACCCACTATTATAGACCAATAGTGTTAGGCTGTAAATGTGCTCCTTGCTTACTTGAAACAACGCGTTTAGCTGTACATATGTGGTGCAACTTTCCAATTCAATCCCGCTTGGAAGGTCTAAAATGGCACATCGATCGGAAGCCTACCGAAGCACCGGAGATAGGCAGGATTCCTCTGACTTGCATGTATAATTCATGGACCATTACGCAACGAAAACAAGCACTGCACCCAAAGGAGATACTTAGGGGTAATAAGACAAAATTGGCACATACAGCTGGTTTCGCGAACTAGATATAGAATACTGCTGTAGGGTGGAGCCACGAGAATGCACGGACGATGATTGGTTCAAGAAGAAATACCTGTTCTTTGAATGCAAGACATGAAATCCGACATTGCAACATATCTTCTTGACGTTTTGTTATTGTGATAAGTTGGACAATTTCATCCTCCACAATAACAGAGGAATGCATGGAAAAGAATTAATGGAGGTCGAGCAGGCCTTAGACAGATGCTCACTTCATGAAGTAGTCTAACGCCTCGCATATCACTGCAAAGAAAACCCAGAACAAGGGAGGGGCCGTCTGTTAAGCTCCATAAAACAGCTAGCACCGGAAAAAATGGGTGATAATACTTCTACTTACTTTCAACCACCAGATGCGATGTGAAGGCCACGTTTCTGGGGTCACATGGAATATGGCATGATGTTGGCCACAGGGAACTTAATTCTGCAGCATACATAAAGTTGGCATATGCATCTCGTGTGGGGTGTGGTATCCACCGGTCGATAAAAGAATAAAGCCCACATACCGCCGGATTGTTCGCTTTATGACGACCATGAATGTGAAGTTACTGTGCAAAACATTGAAGGACTCTATGGGGTCTGGAGCTTAGTGTCTGGTTCATTTTGCAGAATTGCTGCGGTCACAAATACAAGAGTTTTCCGTACGTACCTAGATACATGAGCGTGCAAACGAGAATGAGAATTCTTATCGCTCCAAGCATTAGCATCGGGCTATCCGAAAGATAGATATGCAGTGCAAGACAATTCGCCAAGAATTACTGGATCGAGTCATATACGGTGATGCCGGAAAGATGTATGAAGTACTTAGTATTCACATCCTATATTTCAAGAAAAGGGTGTGCTTCGTTACCCATAGTGTGTAGGTCAAGTACATAGCGCCATGCATAGGCGTCTCTAAGGTCACGTTTAACGGTATTAGGGATGATGTCAGAGGATGAATATGCACCTAGAAAAAAAGAAATTTGTTCATATGTTGCTGTATTATACTAAGCTGCCGTATGGTTATGGTAGGGTTCTGAAGGGGCGTTACACTCAACCCGCTGGTCATTTCTGGACCGGATAAGCGGACCTCTGACTGATAATGTAATTCCATTCAGCCATCAAGCTAACTATCGTGAATCGACTGATTTGATTTGCTTACTCTACATCGGATATCCAGCTCAGATATACCCAAGGCCACAATTGCAAGAAGACCCCTCCTGAGAAGCTATCTAGAAATAATCTAGGATTCTTCTAGAAGATTAATTGAACATTTAACGAAAGTGGGACCGGGACCTCCACACGGCAAAGTTCATGGCAGGGATATTGTTTCTAGAAGCCAGGCCACCCTATAGAAGGCTAGGTGGCTGCAGCTCAACAATACCTCACGTGCAGAAGTCTCGCACTCACAACTTCTCACCGCGCGCCTCTTCCTCGCCTGAAGAGAACGACTTCCGTATGCAGCTTTCCGTTCTCCGAATGCAACACGAGGTTAGGTTGCCTTGCAGAGCGGTCGCGCATAGGTAGTGCATATATGCACTACCTGCAAGAGTGGTCTCATGCAGTGGAACTGGCAACCGGTCTTGAATGGTCCGCACCAAGGAGGCTCATGTTTGATTAAACCATCGAAAAGTGAGAGGCCGAGGTGAAGATTGGCTACCCATGAGGTCTAATGTTGAGTGCATCGTACTAGTATTATTTGCGCACCCCTTTCAATTTATAATCCGACGTCAGATTCTTTTCTCTATAGAGAATGCGACATCTAATTTAGCCCAAATCCAGCAATACCACGTATGGACAGGCCGCATATCTATCTAGATCAATTTCCAAAGCCGCGTGTTTGCGGTAACCCTAGCGTTTTAAGGGGAGATGTCTGTCGCAACAGCATGTGCACAGTCCCGATGGAAGATCATGCTGCTATGATCCATCGTTGCCTATCCATGATATGAGGCTTCAACAGACCCTGTGCCCCCAACCCCCAACCCAGGTTCCCTACCTTGATGAGGTAGTCTAATAGGTATATATTTTTCCTACATGCCCCGCTCCAGGCTCTCTTTGTACCGTTTGTGGGCCCGTTCCTGGCCTTGGCTAAGGATAGACCTAGTCAGGTACTACGTCGTTGTGCATACACATATTTTCGGTGCCAAAGTTCGGGGAGCGCATATGTAGAATAGAGTTATCGGTGGTATCGGATCTGAAACATACTATTAATTCCTTAGTCCGTTACATCAGTTAACCACCCGGAGCACGACATCGTGCGCTAGTATGCATGTATTGAAGAATCAGTTGTTGGAAGCCAGCAACTGACCATGTGAATGTGAAATCTCATGATCATAGTAGGTATAACTCCGCTCAAACACAGAGCCAACTAGAGCATATACACCCACTACCCACTGCCGTGACATAGGTTTAACGGCTTATAATCCTCTGTAGGTTCAACTACTAGCGTTCCATCACAGGAGTCCCGTTAAAGTTGCTGCTTAATTCCTACCACGTATACCCTACGTTCCCCATTCATCACGCTCTTGATGCTTGTATCTTGGTATAGGCTTAGAGCCTACGGTATGATGTACCATTGGGGCCATAGACGATACGAAGGATATCTTCTTACCCCCCACCATCTAGACGGGGATGTTCTTTGTATATGGCCGGAGGTCGATGGTAACTGTATGTACGACTTTGCGGAAGCACAAGAGAGTACTTAAGGAAGTAATGTACACGGTCGAGTCCATCTCAGCTGCCAGGCAACTTCAGTAAGTCGATCATTTAGTTCAGATCAGTTTAGCTTAGTCCAATAGAACCCAGTTCAGGGATTGTTTTTTTGATTTCAGCCTTCAGTTGCAATATATTCAGCTCAAAACCTAAGCGTACATCACCTCGCGCCACGAATAAGACTGCGAGCGCGCCACGAAACAAACGAACCCAAAACCGGCTACTCTATCTGTATCCAGCTTTTCCGAGAGGTGAACCTAGAAAGCGGTTGTCATTTCATCATCATAGTACTTAGGTACTTACACAAGGGGACTTTTATTTATTTATTCTAGAAGCCGTCACCCCGGTTACACCGTCACTATACACCAATTACAAAAAAAATGAAAAAAGTAAATAAGTGCAAGCTTCAGTGGCAAATAAATTCTGGTGCCTCGACTTCAATTTTCTTTCATCATCTGAGGACTATTACGTATTGCAGCAACACTTAAAGACGTCCATCTTCCTGTTTTTCTGGAGCGCGTTCCGGCATCCTTACGATCGAGCGTTTGTTACATTCTTAAGCACATTTATCTGTATAGTATGGCAGTTACTCTTCACAGCAATGCGGGCAAGCGCTAACATCTGCAAACAATTAGTCTGTCTCCATAAATATAAGGATTCAACCTACACTTCAATCCCGCCATATAAAATGATTTGGACCTGTTGTCAATGCGGCCATAAGAGCCGTTGCACAACGTGCGAATGCGGTCACAGCCTTTGCCTTAGCTGTGTATATTGTCGTAAGCCTCGCAGCGGGCCCACGCCTTCCCTCTCGAGATCCATTCGACAGCGTTGGTCGTCAATACTCGGCGGTTGACTCCGAGATGCCGCTTCCTCAACTTGTCAATATCCTGGGCGCTCCCCTAATCCAAAAACCACAACCACCACAATTGCGACAACAGATGTCAACTATCCTACAATATTGCCTCCCCCAAAGAACTATTTACCAGCTCTCATCTCAAACGCTCACGAGTTCTTGTATATACCCACATAAGCAGATGGAGAGTGAATGGCAGTTTCGGTTTCTTTCGCTTCTTTCTACCTGTCTTTCTATTTGGTCTGGGTTTGGGCTTGGTGGAGTTGATACGGGCATTTCAGGCTTGGATCGGAGTTGTTGTATTCCTTTACTACTTGTCCCGAGGCTTATGTTCTTTTCTTCTTGGCCGTGTATCTAGCAGTCTGTAAATAGTATCTTGTGTCTTGTGTATCAGGACATGTGATAAGGGACGTGGAATGTTTCTTACTAGTAGCTCTAGTTCTCATCCTTACCGGATAAATGGGATCATTCGTCTCTACATATAAAATAACCGGACTCTCTATGACCCCCTCATGGGTAACACGACGACAGGTGGCTCACTGGGAGGGGAAAGGTTGGATTGTGGCAAGTTAAACGGAAGCCATTGCCATACAAGGACAATTAAGAGTAGTTCCCTTCGTTGGGCTTTGGCTGACCAATTGGTGTATAATCGGGATAAAATCCCTCCCACACCAGTGAGTCGAGCCCGCTAACGCAAAATTTGAATCCATGATTACTTTTAATGCCTGGCTGTGCATTGTCTCAGTGAAGTCTGTCGGGGAAGGTGATTGATTGTCTCCGTTTCCGAGCCGGACAGATGGGGTGAGGTGCATAGAGACACCCTGGATACCACTTCCTTCGCTCCCTGCATGTTGCGTCGTTCGATATCTAGACCGAAGTTCGTTCGTTTGCAATGGCCTATGGATGGGAGAAACCTATGGTCTTCTATGTAATACCACTGGCAGAGATCTACTTTGACTGAAACTGGATTTAATACAGAAATGTCTTCTGTATTAACATAAACTCGGAACACTCATTCAACTAGTATATATGGCTCGACACTCCCTTCTTTCAGTCTTTCACGAACAGATTTCATGCCGCAACAAAGAGGGTCGGTCGCTATGCACGGCATAACTTGAAACATGTCTTTCCTTCGCTTTGTAGAACATTTATATACGTAATCAACTCCTCGCCAACGTAGTATGTCGTATATACGCAGGCACACACAGACGTTCGGACTAGGTATGACATCCCAGAAGCATAATTCTACTATACAATATCGGCGTCCCCACTAGCCGGCAGGATAAAAGTCAGGAGTAGAGCTAGAATATTGCTATTGTGCCCATGAAAGTAGATGGATCAGCAAACCAGGTGATGAGAAGATGGGCCCTTCTTCCGTGAGAAGAGGGGAATCATGCATGTACGTACAGATGTGGCTCGAGGATGTTGTTTATAGAATGAGCACTAGCGATGTGGGTGGGGTCAGGGCAAAGCAAGTTAAAACGTGAGTCTTTTTTCCCAACGAAGTCACTTTCTTTATGCTACTACGGTAGAGCGACCAGCCTCGCTCAAGGATTCAATCAGCAAGCAGAAGATAGGCCGGTGCAAATGCGGACAATTGGGAAAATTCAGTCAATGATGTTGGCTAATTCACAGCGCATATCAGCTGCAAAAGACCACAAATCCGATTTGATGCATATGCTGTGGAGGTGGAGGGGGAGAATTCATCGGAAGGTGTTTGTAATACTGCACACCAACTCGCAATTTTTATACACGCAAGTCACCGAGCTCTGCTTTACGGCATCACATACATATTCTAAAAAACAAAACTACCAAAGCGTGCATCGGGTGCAGTCTGTTTAAAGGAACGAGGTCCGTGTGGAGTATTCGACTGCTATTGCTGTGTTAAACTGGTAATGTGACTCTCCATTTACTTGAACTCCGATACACTGGTAATCTCCCACAACTCAAGTTCCAAGTTCTTTTAGAGTCTCTTTAGTTGGATAGACTAACGCTGTGGGGTTTTGTAGTAGTCGCAGGTGGCGTCGGTAAGGAGATTTGGAACCCCAGTTACCCAATTGCAAGAAAAGTTTCTAAGAACCGCATTGCCTAGCAATCAATTGCAGTCAAGAAGCCAGCCTTGATCTCCTGAGAAGACTCTTATTCCGGTGAACAGGATGCTGGGCTCTATCACGATTGAATATGCTATCACATATTATCACTCGGAATGCATTCACTGATTCAAAGCTCGCTGCTTTGCGCTCAAGTGTGATTACCAAGTATATAGAAGTCTGTTTTCCCATCACTATTCTCTGATCTGTCCGGGAGAGTATCGATGTTAAAATAGGTGGCCCGCAGATGACTAACTTCAATCACCTAACGCTCTAACGTACATACGCGCGTGCGCTAGACCGGCCATACCTTACCTTTAGTCTCTACGATCATGATATTCGGTTATAGAACAAAAATTAGAAAACCCACGTGTGGCTTGTTTTGAACAATGGCATAAATACCGTCGTCAGACAAAAAGATGGGAAATACGAAGACGTTGTTGGCTGGTCAGAGTCCTCCTAGGTTAATGCCCGCCTAGTTCTGCGTAGTTTAATACCATTCTAGATCCTTTTCCGATTCTTGCTTCCATACCCGAGTTCCAATCGACTTCGCGCCGGAAGTCCGATAACTATAACACCACGGAGAGCCTAGGAACCCCAGTACACAATAATCCTCATAAAAAAGTGCCGACATTATCTCTGGAGTGGGCCTTCTTCATGAACCTGTGTTACCGACGACGTAGAAATCACCTATAATATCGTATCTATATCTTCAGTTGCAACGTTGCTTGAAACCATACGCACGTTTCTTTGAAATTCCGGAAACCGTCATGGCAACACCTCAACGCCATCACAACCACACTGACCTGCCGCCGCCTCAGATGATCTGATGAACCTGAATCCTAGTTTCTTCGGCTTTTTTGTTACGGTATCGACACTTCCAGGTCTCGTCATGGCGCATTTTCATTTCTACATAGAACAACTAGAACTACAAAGCTCGATGGAGGACAAACTGCTGATGGAATATCCGGATCCGTCAACACACATCCGACACAACTACAATGACCGTACCCGTCGCTCGAAATTCACCGATATTGGTTATATATATCTTTGAGTACGCTGGCCAGTGGACGGGTGGACGACAGAGGCGTCATGCAAGAATAATCAAGCACTCGCGCTCAGCGACGAAACCGTTAATGCCGTCCACCAAGAGCAGACCCTACAGATGCCTAGCCAGCGATGCTTGTCGATTCCTAATGTCATACATACATGATGTGCTGTACGACAGATTCAAGCTTCCGGAACGGCTGCACTACCGATCGGAGATATATTTCTGTCTCAGATTTGGACAACGTTTGGGTCGCACATATATGCAACTCGTCGGAAGTACAACTTCCGTTAATATTCATCCTAAATGATTCCCTTATGTACCCCAATTACCAGAGTAGTTTTATGTGCTAATATTGCGGCACATGATGTTCTCAATAAAGTTTCGAACGGAAGCGCGTACATATAGCCGTTGGACGTACTCGTATACTCAGCGAATCCCTATACTAGCACTCGAAGAAATATTCCTCAGCGGTGTCGGTACACTGCGATGCGTAATATTTCAGCTAGAACTGGGGAGTATGGTTATGTGAGGGGTAGGACTGCTGAGGGATTTTGGGTTTATAGGACGAGTATGAACACGTACGAGTCAGCCGCAGGGTCACTGCCCGGCTTTGCTCTCTATGGCAATGTACGTACCACATACCACATGCTCTAACCAACGATAAAGACAAGAAGCTACTGCAGAGTTCTCGTTGCCGGCAAAGGGTGTACGCGTACAATGTAGGTTAGGGTAAAGAGACCAAAAGCTGGTTACTATGCCTCACTCTATGCCTAACTAACAAGCTTAGCAGCTTCAACTTAAGTCTGTTGGGAGCAATGGGCGTTACTTGCACTTGGTGGGTAAGCGGTCTACGGGTAATGATGGCGCGTGGTAGAATCGGGGTTATCGGGGATTGCCTCCCCTTGGATAATTAAGCCTGTTTTTCCCTGTCCATTACCTTTCCTATCTTACATATCTCATTCTTTTATTCAAGTACTGATCGTACTAGCGGTAGCAATATGAAGTACTCCTTGTAGAGAGCAGCTTTGCAAAAAGGAATGAATCGCTCTCAAGCGATGATTGGAAATTTTGGTGATGCATCGATCCATCGCAAGGCGCAGCAATAGAACTTGATTTTCTGGCCGACTCCCTTTGCAATTCAACTGCACCACGAGTGTAACTTATCATACTAGTACTCTGACTGCACGAATTGACTGTCTGGAAAATTTCGTGAGTGACTAGACATGGATCAAAGCGGAATCTGTAGCACGCATCATGTTTGGGTGTTGATCAGCTACATTGGGCTAATCAGTTATTATTGGCTAGAGACGACTGGAGAGACTATTTAATCCTGGTGGCAATCTGGCCTAGCGGGCGTGTAGGGATATACACGAGCATTGTACATGCCGACTTCCCACGTAGCGGAAAACAAAGCGTCTATAGTTAACTAATCGCGACGACATACCAAATTCCCCACTTACTAGTAAGTATGGATACAGGGAAAGTTCCTACAAAGACAACGCGTTGCTCCATGTACAGTCACGTCCGATAAGTCTTGGTACGCCCACGAAGACCCGCAGGTGACAACAAAAATCTAATTATCAACTACAACAACCAAGAGTAGAGATTCAAAATTTATACAAATGATACAGTACATGTGAGGGATATACTACTAGTTTATATGTCTGCTATTCACACCTAGTACAACCACCAACCTCTGGCACATCCATTCATGAACTTTTCTACAGATTGTACTTTCAAGAATTCCTGTCCTTGGAGGCTTCAAGGAAATTAACCCTCTACAGTATCAAATGGTGCCCCACTGCTTGTCTACTGCCTCCTATATTCTGACTTTTATTAGCCACTTGTGTTGCTAAATAAACTCAGGAACCATACAAAGACTACAAAATCCCATTCAAATTTTCGAAAATCCTCGATTTGAGCTTTATGACTATCAATGCAATAAACACAAGCTCTCTGTCATATGATCCTGAACTCTCTAGAAAATGCCTCTGCCCAAAATAATCGACCTATGTTCCCTGTTTGTTTCTCACTAGAAAAATATGGGTTATGTATATCTTCAACTCTGTGGCAATTTCAACAACCACCAGACAAGGATTTATGTTTTCCTTCCAAAAAATTTGCAGCATATCCCTTTACATATCATCATGTTTATTGTAGTTAGCTCTGGGTTTGTGTCATGCTTGGGATGGGGAGAACAAAAAGAATCGACCGTGCCAATACACCTTTCCATGTGTCCACGAATCCTCAATTCAGCCAGCACGCGAATAAGAGAATCCCTATATTATTACATACACGCACCCACTCAAGCTTATTGATAGGTGTAACACAACACGGGTCCTCGGATATCCATAACATCTCCTATTGTAACATCTTCAACCAACCCTTGCATTTCCAGTTTAAAGTCTAAAGTGACGTTCTTATACGGAAGCGGACCATGGAAATCAAAAGGATACGCAAACTGGGTATCAGGGCCGGCAATATCTTTCAATCTCTTCTCTAGATTCATATTCTGCCACTTCCACCAAAGGTGATCCAACTGAGCGTGATGCAAATAGAACACCGGATCGCCGGGGGACGCGTAGATGTCGCCAATAACTCCCAACTCCCCTCCAACGCCTGGTCACGAGTTAGTAGGGGTGACAAAGTGCAGTGCTAAGCGCAGTGTTCCTAAGAGGCCTGGTTTGCTGCCAGGCCTTTAAAGGCCTGTAGATTAGGTCACCCTAGCGGCAATTTTACTGACCGCTTAGGAACAAGGAAATACGAGGAATAGCTACATACCCAAGTGTCCACCCCCATGATAAGTGATAGTTTCGAAGGTAATACCGCCTTGCACCACAATATCAAACTGTGCGAAATTCGGCTTTTCCAGGGCAAAGTGGACCTTGCTAGCGTCAATACACGAACGGTAACAAGCGGGCAGATATCCCACCTTCGCTGCCGTCAACTCACGGTTGGTAACTAGCGGGCTGAAATCCCTGGTCAGACAATGCGGATTCTTTGCGATATTCTTCAGAGGCCCAAGGTTGAGCACCAAATCTTTGAACGGCCCATCTTTAACACAGCCGCCTCCCGTCCTCCCGGGAACCGAGGTAGCCGTTGTATTGGGGTTTTTAACAAAAGGCCCGTTCCCACCAAAACCAGTAACTGGGTCGAAGACTGGGCTTGAGAAGATAGAAGTATCGGTAATAACATCTTCGGACCAATTCCAGTATGGCTGCGCTCCCTTGTATCCGCAGCGGCTTCTGAGCTCGCTCTCGTAGGTGGCCACCATGTAGCGATGCCATGGCTGGAAATGGCCCACAAAGTGGATGTGATCTGTTGAAAGAATGTGAGTGCCTTGAAAGTCTTCAAAACGAGAGCTGGAGCCTGGTAATTTGTCCGTCATTTTTGGGGGGAGGCGTTGAAGACATTTGACGGCGGTGATGTAATCGCTCTTTTCAGCAGTTGTGAGCTTGCGCCTATATATGTCCTTGTTAGCCTCGGTGGAAGGCAATGGGCCGATTGGTGCCTATACCATTCTCTTCGAACAATTGGATTCTTGCAACTTTTCGCTGCTGTACTATACGTAGCTGCACCATCGGTGACGCCAGAGAGGAGAAGGCCTAGGAGCGATGAAAATAAAAGGAATTGAACCATTGTGATGCCCGATGAAACCTACGGAGAAGAGGGACGGCGTGTATTTATGTATTTATTCTATAGGGCAATACAAATAACAGAATGAAGCATTCCATACATATGGCCAACACATGCACTGTTCATGGGTTTGTACTGTTGTCCGGATAATTTCATAATGTGCATATGGTCATAGATGAAATACAGGCTGGCACAAGCGCCTGCATAAAAATGACCAAACCAACTAGAAATGGAAGCTGTTTTCTCCACGGCAGTTTACCCCAACCTGGCGAGTGTGTTTTGGATCATTTATAGACAACCTGGTACTCTGTATACTCGGGTACGTAGAGCTTTTAGTTGGGACGACAAACTATAGACATTACAGTTAGCCCTTGCTATAACGGATTCCTTGTAGCGAATACCGGGCCCTCCGCCATATCAAACCAAAAACGGCTGGTTTTAGCGTCCAGTGTGTATAGCAAGAGTATATAGACTATAGGAAGAGTTCGTATAGTAGTTCAACAGTTCAATGAGAAATTAGTTTAAAGTGATTACTGGGCCTCTCTAAAAACTGATTCGCTCAGGTTGTATCGATAATGTCTCCCTACATGTCTGTTAGCGAACGTCCTGTCAGCCTACATACCGAACCACACGTGCACACCTGGGGTGATATAGCGAACCCGCAACTAGTTGGTACAGTGTACGTGTAAGGACTCCAGTAGACTTTGTTGGCGGTATTATTTTACCCTAGGATCAGTGGCAATCGGGAGCTTCGCGTCCGAGCATTCTCGGACTGTATGCAGAGTTTGTTCTAGAATAGGTATTATGATATCAACAACTCTGAGCTTGATGCCCCGGACTTCTGAAGCTCCCCGAGATAGCTACCTAAGTAGGTAACACTTGGTACCTAACCTCCAAGGCCTTCATCTCGACCCCGCCACATTGCAGGTAGGTGGCGACAGACTAATTCCAATTGCCCTTGCTACATCTTCAGTCCACCGCTGCTACACAATAAGATACCGACGGTTGTGATTATCGAGTTCGACTGAGTAGACTGAGCAGCTGGACCAGGCGGGCCAGACCCTCTAGATTGTGCGTCAGATTTTTCCTCCCGGCTGTTGGAGGCAGCAAATTGCAGGCTGGAGAGCTGGGGCACGCTGTCTGTGCATAACAATCTCGAAGTCTGTTTAAACAACTGCCCCCCGCATCCGAATATGAGATGGCATACTTGACGCTGTCTCCGGGCTTGAAAGTTACTACTGTCTGAGTGATCAGTTGGTATTACTAACGAACAAAAGGGGCTAGCTAGCTCTCATGCAGAGAAAGGGATGGAACCTAAAGCAAGAGCAGCTGCCAGAAAACTACTGAAACGGTTCATAAACGTCATATTGAATGTAACCGTCTCATGCATCTGAAATCACAAAGAGTGGCATGATCGAAGTGGAGCCGGATCCGAGTCTTGGGGTCCCTTGCCAGGTGCTGCAGGCGCAACATCCAAGTTGAGCGCTTCGGAACGAATGCCGCTAATCGCTGGCGCACCTGATGTTTCTTTAAGAACACCCAAGATATAATTTCTAAGAAGGTCGGTTTTCAGCCATGGTAGACCTGGGCTATAACTGCATCCTTTGCAAACTATCCGAGGTTTTATACTCTAAGCAAGCAAGCCTGCGGATAGCCAGGTTGAGTGCGGGCCGTAGAGGTCTTGCGGGAAAAGAAAAAGAAGACAGTAGTCTCGGTTAATTAGGCGTTTCTTCCACCACATGGCGAAGCAAAGGAGAATCTGGAAACTACATTTTCTAGTGTTTCCGACTCGAAGCTGTAGTTAGCACTATACAAAGAGTTGTTACTACCATTCTCTTAAGTATATATACCAAATAGGTAGCTAACCCCAACCGTTCTGTTTGCGGCTCCTGCTCGAACCTAGAAGTGGAATAACAGCCGCACATAGCGTCTAGTTAGGAGGATGATCTAGTATCAGTAGTATCAGCTAAGGTTAATATAAGCGGGCAATGATCTTTTGTCTTCTGGGTAAGGCTTTGCTATTTGTGTTGGAGACTTGGCTACTAATATAGCCCCTTTGCATATCCAAACGTCAACGATTATCACTTCCTACTCACTGCGACCGACTGTAGATCTACTTATATGAATAGAGCACAGAGCTATCTTGTTAAACTTTCAGAATGTAAATGGATTTTCTGGTATCACATAAAACATACGGTCTCTATTGGAAAGATGCTCGCGTAGGAATTGCTGTTAAATGTACTGCCCCACAGGCATAACTGTCATGTGTCTCTGTTCACATTGAAGGGGGATTTTAGTGAAGGGGATCTAGAATTCTCTCATCTCAGACTTTTGGTTGCGACAATTAAGGCACTTCATGAAACATTACTCGCAAGTCCAAGCTCACACCCATTATGAAATGCAAAATGGATGAAGTCTATTGTTTACTGTCTCAGAGAGAAGCTCTGTCTTTATATACATCAAGGCTTGGAACTTAATGGGAATCCATGGAAGCTTACAATTGCAAATACCAATGGTGATGGTAAGTGAAAACTAGCATCGGCAAAAGTGCAAATCGACTATAGACTGCACTATGCGCACACGCGCACACACGCAGCTCATACCAAGCTTCCCATGGACCCCTGCGCGATGCGCAGCCTATAGTCATCCATAGTCGGTCCATAGACATCTGGGTGTGGGCCTATGGATGCATTTACGACCGGTGGGTCTATGAGTGGACTACCATCAGACTGATCTTGTCCTGTGCGTGCCTGCAGGCTCGATGCATTGGTAGAATGCATATCCAGATATCCGGTGGATATACTGAGCCCTCTATTTTCCAATATGACTACTTGTATTCGGCTGCTACGTGTATAGAGAACGCTGCATTGCCACTAGAAGGAGGGTGGATATCCTACAATTGCACAATGAGTGTGCGGCAACTACAAGTCGAGCCCATGCTAAATCTATAAGATTAGATTATGCCGCCGGAAGAAGGAGGGATATGTTGCGATAGCACAATGGGCGTGGGGCAACTACAAGTTGAGTCCACACTAAAGCAATGAATGTTCTGAATGGGCATCATATACTGCTATCGGTATATTCACCGAATTTCCGCATGAACTATGGCACAATGGTCAATGGAGTTCTAGTGGAGCTATGGCACAATTTGCAGTGGAGCTATGGCATGATGATCATACAGTTGCGGTTGTCTACGAGGGTTATGGTACAATTTCCAGTGGAGCTATGGTACAATGGTCACAGAGTTGCTGTAGTCTACGAGAGCAATGGCACAATTTCCAGTGGAGCTATGGCACGATGATCATTGAGTGGCGGTAGTCTACGAGTGTTATTGTACAATTTCGAGTGGAGCTATGGTACGATGGTCACAGAGTTGCAGTAGTCTATGAGAGCTATGGCACGATGATCATAGACTTCCGGTAGCAGCAAGGGAGCCACTGCACGATACAATTCACACTGAAATAAAAGCTTTCAATAACGAATAGAATACTTTTAGCAGCACGTCTAGTCCATCGGCCAAACCGTAACTACCCACTGCAAACTTAATTTCATTCCTTAGCCAAACCGTGACTCCACACTGCAAAACTAAATTCCATTCCTTAGCCGAATTATAACTCCACACTGCAGAACTAAATCGCGTTCCGTAGCCAAACCTACGGACACCGTCCTCTCGAACCTTACCCGCAATACTACCCCAAGTTCCGTGCATTCTACTGTAAACTAGTTAGCATGGGGCACATGACCTCGGGTATACTTCCTGACCTTACAGACGATGGCCATCATTCAGACTCGTCCGAGTCTTGCCGTGCCTTCAAAGCCGCTAGTCTTTCCTTCATCTTGCTGAGGGTTTCCTCGCATGCCGGGAATGCCGTTGGTTTTGAGAGGCTTATAAGTTGAACAGCCTTGCTGTTTTGTCTTCTGATATCCAAAACCTTATGTCGTATTATGGCCATGGCAATGTCTGAGGATTCTGGCGTCGTATACACGCTATCCTACATCTCCTGATGCCTCTCGTATATTGTTGCGATGGTCAGTTATTGTGCAGCAGCCATTGGAAAGCTCACTCACCACCGGCATTGATCGAGTTAAATAGCTGCGCTCGTACAGCCTTGTCAGTGGCAACATAGATGTGGAGGTGCCACTGGAGAGCGGTTGCCATCAGACAGACGAACTCGGGTGACATTCGTGCCAGAAAGCACGAATCTTGGACACCCAGGGATTTGTTTGCCTTGAAAGAACACTGGTAAATGGCGGTGGCAATGTAGCTGCTAATGTATGGCGCATTGCGAGTCTGAGGACAAATAACAGCATAATTCCTACTAGTGGACTAGTGTTAACAACGGGTCCGGGTAACCCGGCAGCGGTCCGGGGTTGGACCGCTAAAATGGTTCGGTTCGGTTTCAAAGCTGTCCAAAAACCCGACCTGCTGCATCTTGGCGGGCCAAACCCAGACCCGTACACGTCAACCCGCGGGTTTTACTAGGTTGGGCTAGACCCGTCGGTTCCAATCTCCGGTTCCGGTATTCGGGTATTTCTATTTATGGTTGCATTCAGATCTCCTATTCCTAATCGCAAAATATTGACATTGGTATATTGCTGTCCTTTTCTGATGTATTGGCTGCCTTTATGATCAAAAACAAGCGAGAACCACTCCCTGCCCCATCCTGAAAATGACAGTCAACGGCGAGTCGATGATTCTTGGTCTTGCACCTTGGGTAATCTGAGTGGCAATTGGATGTAGACATTCATAAATGACGTATCGGCTGCCTTTATACGCAAAAGAACACGTGACACACTCCCTGCCCCATTCTGAAAATGAGCGTCAACGGAGCGTCAACAATTTTTGGTCTTGCGTCTTGGGTGATCTAATTAGCGAATGATCGCAGACATCTATATACCTGGAACTGGCAGCCTTCATAGGCAGATAACAAGCAACCGTCCTGCGACAGCCTCCCGGACAACCACAATTTACTTCATTTTGGATCGCAGCCTTCACCTTGTGATTCCCGGGAAACTCAACACCCGGATTCTTCTCTTCTCGGACTTCGGCGCCAAGTTCCTTGATTAGTTGTTGCGTTTCCTCTATAGCGGCGCGTGAAAACCCTCCTTTGGCCATTTTGGCCAGATTCAAGGCAGGACGCATGTCTGACTGTTCAAGCTGTACCCGACCTCCTTGTCTTGCCATAGTAGCTGACATGTTGAAAACCTCCAAGAAATTAGTTGCTGCTTCTACAGTGAGATCCAGGTATTACCTCAACCATATACGACTCCATAGCCTCCTCTAAGGTATTTAGAGCCTGTTTCGTCCAATCCCGGGGACGTTTATCACGAAATTTGTCTGCGAAAACCCCAGAACTGACAACATCGTGATGTTCAATTTTGCGGACTGTGCGGACAAATGCCTTGATCGACCATGGAGATTTGCCGTTACAGGAAGCAATCAATTGGTCACGTAGCTCTCTACGTATGCCAGCTGAGCGTTATATTCTTAGTTGACCGTGGTATACAGAGATATGGATTGACTCACATCCGATCGCATGCTACTTCTTATTCTTCTTGCTTCTGGTTTTATGTACCTTTTTCAGATGTGAGTCCTGGGTCATATTTTTGGTGGCTACAATTGCAGAGTCGCGGTGGACTAACTGGTGTCTGCGTTGCTGCTGTGTCTCGCCAAGTGGCAAATTATGTGAAGCACCTGTCGTTCAGCTTGATTCGGCTCCAATAGCACCTGGAGGAAGTGTTTCGGGAGCTATGGCTTGCTGTTGTAGAAACGCGAGGAAGACGATCACGAAAAGAAGTGGGAAGTGCTGAAGATTATATAGCAAGATACAAGTCAAAATGGAAGGAGTGACAGCCTACTTGCACATTCAATTCAAGCTGAATCCTGCTGCGTATAGCTGCAGGGGATTCCAACGGTCACGTGATTTCAGCCAGTTGGTCCGACGTTGGTTGTTGGATCACAACGATACATCGAGATGAACGACAGCTGATATCTCATGTTTGATAGATATAAAAAGGTCATTCTTCGACAGAAAGGATGTCTGGTGTTGTTTGTCTCAAGACATTGCCGGGATCTTACATGAATCACACGCCAACTATCAAGTCAAAATGTACTATTAGCATGAGTATTCCCAATGAAGTGACGGTCAAAACGCTGATTTTGCTTTGTTCGAATTGATCAAACCTACCAACCTTGACATAAAAGACGCAGTTTGCCTCCGTGTGGTCCATTTCTGGCAACATCCAACATCTCGCCCAACAACAAGGTCATCAGAAGATACAATGGTCAATGCTCCGAAAAAGAACCTTTTGCCACTTCCAGCGGGCAAATATGGCAAATCGACAAAGCATTCCACCCGACGACGTCATAAGCTGAATCAAGGCAAGAGGGGCTTGGAGGCAGACAGGGTCCGAGCGTTGGGAGCATTGCGCAGCTTACGATCCAAAAAGATGCTTGCAGCCGAGAAACGACGGGAAACGCACGTTTTAAGCAACGAAGAGAGAGAGAAATGGATCGAGGATTATGTGGAGCGAGAGACTGCAGTGGCAAGACAGCGAGTTCAAGACGCAGAGACAGCGATAATGCAAGAGCAGGAACATATGGGTAATGTTGAACAGGGACGATCGACAACCACAAAGCCTGAAATAACATTTGAGGAGATGTTGAATGCGATAGGAGACAGTCTGAGTGATCTGGCAAGTTCCACAGATGAGGAGGATGGGGAAGACGAGGATGATGATGAAGAAGATACAGGGCATGGCAAACTGAGTGAGGATGATGAACCTGGTTGGGTGATGAGCACAATCTCCAAAATGGTAAAGCACCGCATGGAGAGCTTTCAGCAGAGGCAGATGAAGCTTGACCAACTGACGCAACCGGGATGGGGGGACGCAGCCGACTACTTCCGTGAGAGAGATATGAAGTACGGGATGACTGAATTGAAGGTCCCGGCTGTTGGGAAGCCCCAAACAGACTTGACTGCAGCCACACCATCACCGACAACATTTGGAGAGCTTATGCAGGCTCTTGATATCGTCCCCGGACAATCACAAATGCCGCAAGTGACGTCTTGACAGGGAAGTAGTCAAATGAGGCTGGGTTGGGAGAAACCTCAGGCAGACAATCACATAGTACCGCCGATGCCAGCTGCGGTGCCCGATTCGTTCCAGATAGAGATTGCGAAGCCAGTTCAACCAGTAAGCTTTTACCCCTGCATATAGCGTGCCTAGCTAATTACCATATAGATATCGGATTCAGACGAAGACATGGTGACAGCTCCCGCGTCACCGGAAGTGTAGATAGCCAAATCAGATTTTTTGACAATGTATCTCGTGTAAATGTAATTTGTGAACCTGTTTTGTTATGTGTCAGCTTTTTCTGGATTTCAGTGACCAAATTGTGAGACAGGATTATTCGTCAGTGTGTGTGCAAGGGTCGTACGGGCCATTCGAATCTTCTAAACTCCAAATCAGGTTTATTGACGAACGACGATCTTTATATGATGTTGCCTGTTACGGATAAACAATAAAGGAAAACATAAATTTGAGACGAAATTTACTAACGCAGTTTAATTCAGTGATGTCATACGACTCATAGAAGGAGCGGTCAAAGCACATGCGAAACTCTGACAAATGACAGCTGACAGGCTGCATTGATCCATGCAGCCAACTATATATCTCTTCGCTCAGACCTCCTGCACATGGTTGAGAAATTGAAAACTGCTTATGGTATGTCATGGAAATCGAGGAGAATAAGCTGGATAAGGAATGGTGAGGAAGTCAGGCTATAAATATCGAAAACTAGTGCATGGAGTGTTATGCAGTAAATTGCCGGCAGAAAGCGTTGAAACGGGATGGACCTAAGTCATTAATCTTGTAGATAATGTGTATAGCGGTGGCTCAGAAACTGAGATTTCTCGAAGATCTTGGATTCAAATGATATTACATAGAAACTGTATACTGGCTGCCAATAGAGGCTGTATGCATGTTTTGTACAATTGTTGTGCACCCAATGACTGTCAGTAGGTCTCTAAGGTAAGCTCAAAGGTGAGCGTCAACGGAGCGTCAACGATTGATAGTCATATCTATCCAGCAATCACCCGCCTGCGTAGTCGCATCCATCCAAAGAAGAAGTATTGGCCAGCTTAGTAGGGAAAATGGCAAGCCATACACACATTGCCCCATCATAGAAATGATCGTCAACGGAGCGTCAACGATTTCTGGTCTTACATCCTGGATAATTGCTGAGGTGTGCAACGGCAATTAGCCATAATCATAATTTTGGCGGCCTTTATTGGTAAAAACGCAACAGATGATATTGCTACTACCTCCTAAAAATAAGTGTCAACAAAGCGTCAACGATTTTTGGCATTGCATCATTGAAAATTCAGAGGGTTTCGCTGCATCCCTGACTCATAATCGAACAATTGCCTGCCTTTCTAGGCAAAACATGGTTGCGACATCATCGGGACTATGTCCTAAATATGAGCATCAACGGAGTGTCAACAGCTATTGGCCTTGCATCATGGAAAACGCAAGGTCTGCGTGGTGACATTGAACTATAATCGAACTATCGGCTGCCTTTCTACACAAAAATGGTTGCGACAACATCGCTACTATGTCCTCAACATGAGCGTCCACGGAGCGTCAACGACTTCTGGCCTTGCATCATGGAAGAGGCCAGGATTGTGCGGCGACATTGACTCATAATTGAACTATCGGCCGCCTTTCTAGGCAAAAATGCTTCCAGTAAGATCTTAACCTTGTCGCAAAATGAGCGTCAACGCAGTGTCAATGATTTTTGATCTTGCATGTTGGATAATCTAAAGGCAATGGAACGCAGATGACCCACAATGAACCCATTGGCAGCCTTTAATCGCAAAAATGGTGGTGATGATATCGCGTCCGCCACCTACAATTGAGCGCCCACACAGCGTCAACAGTTTTGGTGGATGCTCAGATCGCTACACAGCGATGTACTGCATTGTGCTGTTCCTAAATCGAGTTTCACGCGGTCAGTCTTCGCAATCTATCCTTGTATACAACTTCACAAATATGGATGCAATGTCTTACAGATCTGATTTTGTTCCTTGTAGTTGCAGAGTCAATATTTAAGAAGTCGCAGTCTGCTTTACTGTATCGTCAGTTACGCCAGTCTTTCGAGTCGGATCAACCAGCGTTCTAATTCTTACCGCGATGTCAGATTCCAAATCCTTGAACACCTCTTTACTCGAGGTTATGATATCTTCCAATAATGAACGTGTTTTTCTTCGTGATTTGAGCGACCTTACATTGCAAATCATTTTCGAGGCATGGTGGGATTCAATGAATGAAGGCTCAAAGCGGCCCATTGCTTGGAATAATTCTAGACATGCGCCGTCATGGCGATTCTATTTACACTGCGGAATTGAAGCGACCGGCAGCCCTGGCATCATATGTATCATTTGTCATCAAGTTCTTCGCCATCCATCAGAACATGGGACCAGCTCAATGGGGAAACACTTGCTTGCAACAGCTCACATCGCAAAGTTAAATGAATTAACAGAGACAGAAGTTACTGAATTGACTAGTACATCAGTTGATGAAACAGCTTTGGCAATCTTGAAGAGGCAAGGAAGTCGAGGAATCACAATAGTAAGTATGCAGAGGAAAATCAGATTTGACATCCAGTTTAATCCATATTAATTGAAATGGCAGACAAAACGTTCGAAATTGGCAGATAAAGACTTTGACACTTCCGAATTTCACCGAGACATGTGGAGTTGATACCTCATGTTTGGATATGTTTCGGGTCATATTCCATGGAACGCAATATCATATCTCGAGCTAGAGTGGTTATAGAAAGCATTACGCGATGACCTTGTGCTGCCGTCCGCTACAACCCTGAGCAACATTTGCCACAGGGAATATGCACTCACACTGGATCCAATTAAGAAGCAATTGCCGTCACGAAACAAAGTTAGTTTAGCTTTGGACAGATGGATCTCAACGAACAAATTGGCCATAACGTAGGTCATTGCTTACAATATGGATCGAAATTGGGCATTGCGTGAGGTTCAACTCGCTTTCGATGAGGTTGATCGCCTATTCATCTCCCGTTTCGAAAGCCAATTAAGGATGATTGGTCACGGGCCAACTTACCGGAGCAAGGCTAGCTGTACATTTGAAGGATATGCTGGATCGTTTTGAGCTCACCGACAGCCGTTTGCTCGGAATTACGACAGATAATGCTTCCTCAAATTACTCGATCACACGCAAGCTGCAATCAACACTTGAGGGCTCTGGAATCGAGTGGCCTCCATTGAGGAACCACATACCGTGCATGGCGCACGTCATACAGCTGGCTTTAGGTGCATTCATGAGCAGTCTCGGTGTAAAATGCCGCACCAAGCCTTGGCAAGCCCATGGGCGCGATCAGCAATTTGGAGAGAATGAAAGTATAGACATCGGGAAGAGTCAAAGACTTCGAAAAGAGGGCAATGCTAGAATCATCAAGGTGTTGGCCATGAGACCTGGTTTCGCAGAGATATTCGAGAAAGTACATATTTCATGATACTTTGCAAGTTCTGAAACCGACCTTCAGAAAGCAGCGAATGCTTGCTGGATTGATTACGCTGAAACCTGGTCGTCGAAACGAGTACATTGACTGTCGAAAAGCCAAAGTCCGCATTGCAGTACTTCCGATTATGGATGTGAAGACACGTTGGAACTCTACACTGGAGTAACTCGAGTGGGCCTACCGATTATGGGAATTGACACGTGAATGGCTTCAAAATCACAAATACACCAAATAATGGCCACTGTTCACAACTGAAGATGAATCAACGATTGTGAAATATGTCATGGAAGTATTCAGGCCATCCAGATATTGGACCCTCTGGATGTCGAAGAGGCATACAGTCACATAGCATCATGTTATCACAGTGTACAATGACATGTTTGATCACATGGATGGTGTGATGCGAGCTGTGTCTAAGAAGAAAACTCCATGGAAAGAAGACTTGTTCTTCGCAGTGAAGTTAGCTCGACAGAAGCTGTCCAAATACTACGCCGAAGTGACTCCAACGACGGGCATGCTTCTAATTCCTGCACATATCCTCGATCCTTTCTGGAAGTTGCGATCATTCAGAAAGTGGGACAATGGAATGGACATCAATCCTGAGGACGAGACATTCTATATTACCCAATACCAAGAGGCCTTTCTGAAGTATGTGGAGAATGAATACTGCGCCAAACATCGACGCATGCCTGTCAATAAATACCAATGCTTACCAAGCAGCGATCACATCTCCTCTGCAACAGCTTCACGATCCTGTCAATCATCCTTTGATCCATAAGATTTGTCCAGTGATGATGAAGAATACCTAACGTCTAACAATGTGGCTGAGACGACACCAGGACGAAGCGATCGCACTGCGCTGTTATTGACCGCCGCCAGGCTCTATTTGAATTCGCCGCCTGAAGCAACAAAGAACTGGGGGCAAATTAATCCAAATCTCAATGATTATCACTCCGACACGATGGAGTGTAGCAGTACATTTTGGATACCGGACATAACCGACTGGTGGCGTCAACAGGAGGAAACGCACTCAAAGTACGCTGATCTCTCCAATGTGGCGCGTGACATATTCTCTATCATACCACATGGTGTCGGAGTGGAGGCCTGTTTTTCCGTTAGCCGAGATGTTATCGGCTGGAGGCAGTCAAAAACCACAGGCGAGACATTTCACCAAAAAGTCATGGTAAGGCAGTTTGCTCGAGCCAATAACAGGATTTTGGCAGGCACTGATCCAGAAATGGATAATGCGAACACAGAAAGCGACTCAGAAATGAAGCAAGAGGCGGGGGAAAGGAAACTGCACAGAATGACCAAGGTTCACGACTTTTTGGAGATGTGGCAGTGCAGTCAAAACCTACGTGCTACACAGAAGGAATCTCGCGCTCAAAACAAGCAGATGACTGCTGTGGGATACCTTTCGGACACCGAAGAGATCGTCAATGCATCCTGGTCACTCTTTCATCATGATGGTGCTGCTGCATTCAAATTGTCAGAAAGATCTCCTTTGCCACCACCTTTGTCTGCAAAGGACCTCCCTGGAGGACGAACTCAAATCTTAAATGTCCACCGAATCCGGAGAATCAACCGTCATCCAGTCGAAAGTGACGAGGATTGCGCACCTGAAAGCATTTCGGTCACTGAAGATTGGCTTAACCGGAATGGGGAGCTAGATAATCCCAATGACAGTGAAGATGATTGCGCGGCGGACGTTGAATCCGATATGAACCAAGACGATAGCATCGAGGATCCGGAATCTCAAGAGCAGCAGGATGTGAGCGCCGCACCAAATGTTCCCAAATTGATTCGGCCTACACAGAAGTCAAAGACACAGGCTGAAAAGGTGTTGGTGCCGCTTAATGCAATCGAAACAAGAAGGAACAAGGGAGTGAAGAAAAAGTAGGAAAGAATCCGTCAATGTTTCACCAGCTTCTTTATGTATCTTGACTGAGTGTTTTAGTTAGAGATATATTATGGGAGAATGGTGAGCAGAAGCTTGTGAATATCGGTTGATAAACAGATGTATAGCAGGTGCAATGAAGCTTTTGGCAAGACGCATAAATTTTAGTCATGTGTGAGCAAACAGTGCAAGAATGTTACTGCACTCTGCTTTGCCACAGGGCCAAGTCTTAATCTGGCAGAAAGACTTCCAATAAGTTCAAATCATGATGCAAACTACTGTCGATGGCAGCAGATGTTGAATGGACAATACAGTAAAATGAGCGTCAATGGAGTGTCAACGATTTGTGGTCATGTAAGTACGGTAATTAAATAGTGCTTTGGTCGCCGTTAGGCATAACCGATGTATTGGTAGCTTTGATTGGCACAAGAGACAGCAACACGGTCATCGCCCAATTCTGAGAATGAGCATCAACAAAGCGTCAATGATTTGTGGTTATGTAAGTACGGTGATTAAACAGTGTTTTGGTCGCTGTTAGACATAGTCGATGTATTGGCAGCTTTGATTGGCAAAAGACACAGCACCACGGTCATCGCCCCATTCTGAGAATGAGTGTCAACGGAGCGTCAACGATTTGTGGTTATGTAAGTACGGTAATTGAATAGTGCTTTGGTCGCTGTTAGGCATAATCGATGTATTGGCAGCTTTTATTGGCAAAAGAGACAGCAACACGGTCATCGCCCCATTCTGAGAATGAGCGTCAACGGAGCGTCAACGATTTTTAGCTTCGCATCTTGGTTAATTTATGTTCCAATTGGTTGCATACATCCATTTATCAAATATTGGCAGCCTTTACTGGCAAAAACAACAGCACAATGCTCCCTGCCGCATCCTGAAAATGAGCGTCAACTGAGCATCAACAGTTTTAGTTGTTGCATATTTGGTAATCAAGTCATCGCGCTAATCTTCGCGTTCATAACGGAATTATTGACCGCCATCATGGGTAAATATACAATATACCAAACGTAAAATACCGATTCCAAATTAATTTATATTGCAATCTGCAAAGCATACAAAAACACATCATTGGTTGTTGAAAACGCCATTTTGATAAGATACACTTAACAAACTCCAAAAACAAGAGCCTTATTTGAATCTATAGATGGACCCGCTGGGCGACCTGCTGAGAACCCGCCCAATTCTGATGGGTTGGGAGTTTACCTTTGAACTGAACCCGAGTTGACGGTTTGGCTTTATTGACAACCCTGACCACCAAGTTGGCAACGGTTCGGTTTTGACCTGGAACCGGACCCGAAGTGACGGTCCAGAACCGTTGGTAACACAAGTTGCCGACAGTTATAACTGAAGTATTGGCCGCCAGTATAGGAAAAAGAGAAAGCTACACGCTCACTGCCCCATCTTGAAAATGAGCATCAACGGAGCGTCAACAGAGCGTCTACAATTATTGGCATTGCATCAAGGTTAATGAAAGCGCGATGTGGCTGTTAGTGTCTATATACCATGTTTTGACTGTTTTTGTAGGCTAAAACACTCATGAATGCTTAGTTGTAGCTGTGTAAATGAAATAGATTGTTACTGTCCTGGAGGCTGTCATGGGAATATCCCTTGCTTATCTGCCTAGACCAGCTGCCAACCCCATGTTTATGGATGCATCAGCGAAATGCGAAATTGGTTTCCGAAAATGGATCCCACGCAGTGATCCTTCTCCACATTCTCCATAAATGATCCGAGCGACGTTTCTGCAATCTTCTACCATGCTTTGAAGCGTTCAATGATGTGATCGCAACATCATGACATTCCAAAAACTTGTTTCGTTATCTAGGTTAGTTTACTGCACTTGTATCGCATTGGTTCTCTAGATTACAATGGTTTCGATGGTTTTTCGAACTGTTCCATTGATTTCAAGTATATTCTGAACTATTCAATCCCTTGAGACATCGATTATACACAAGCTTGCACAACTCCCATAACAAAAATTCAGAGCAAACACTCATCAGATTTCTATATATTGCTGCAATGATTACTTCATGTATTGAATCGAATAATCTACATGTAAAACAAATTCAAACCATTCAAGTCAATCATGTTGCTGAAGTACCACCGCATACTATCTGGCTGCGGCATCAGCGAAAGAAAGTGTACAGCCCCTTGGATCGCGCTTAAAGGGGCGATATAAGTGGTTCCGACGCCGAAACGAGGCTTATGACGGTAGCTTCCATTGTGCAAGCGTTGCATCGGACGTTGATGTCTCTCCTCAACAATCACTATACCAGCAGTCTGACGCATCGGCCCTGTTGCAAATGTCTGAACCAAGGCAAGAAGTCCTGTAACGCTCAATGTAGCATCCTTGACAACGAAAAGACATTTCAACCGTGTTGGGATGCATCCAGCAGTCAACTCAAAGTGGATATCTGGACTCGTCCCCATGCAGAGAAGCACTGTATCATTTCTTGGTGGCTTATGCTTTCTCCACCGTGTGGACCCAGTGCAATGAACCATATGAACTGCCTGCTCATCAAATTGAAAAGAGGTCACTGGAATTGCTACTGCGTTGTACCGAATGTATTTTGCATCATTGTGAAAACTGACATTCTGATTGTGATCGAGGTAGTCTGTGAAGCTGGCAAATCTCTTGAAACACCAAGCAATGTGATTCTGTAGCTCCCCTTTTGGCATTGCACACCACTTGGCCAAGTCATCAAGGGTCTTGATTTCTGGTTGCGGGTTTTAGATCATTCGCTTGATAGGCGCTTTGGTTAGAGGCATTTCATCGTCGCAACGTTGTTTGGCAGTGTTTGCATTCAGCTCTCGATACTGAAACACCCCCTTTTGGGCCTTTGTTTGCAAAACCTGGAAGGCGGCCTCATGACGATTCGATTGTCGGTACGCTTGTTCAAGATCCATCATCGCTCTTACTGGCAGTTCAGAGGTTGCATTTAAGAGGTTGCCAAGCTGACGGATATGGTCAGAGAAGTGGTTCAGGAGATGAATCTTCAGAAAGTTGAAATCCGATTCATCGACAAGATGTTGTGCAATTTCTGACTCGATCTGGGTTTCATCTCCAGCAATGTTGTAACGCTTTGCAGCCACGGAAAGACAGTTCCAAGCGGGTTCACACTCCCATTCCTCCTGTGCGTTGAAAGTAAGCTGCTTTTTCAAGGCTTCCAAGACCTTCTTGGAAGATTTACTGGTTTGGAATAGACTGAAAACATCCTTGTGACAATGAAACTCCACCATATGATTCGCCATGTACTCGATTGTGGCTTCAGTATGGTACTGGTACTGCTCCATAAGGTGAAAGTACACAATGTTCTTGACGCACAACATGGTTTCTATGAAGGGAATTCTTTTGCTTGCAAAAGGGTTTAAAAGAGTCGCTGCGAAAACTGGAACAATCACAGGCCCAAGTGGTTTCATCTCCATACCACTCCATTGCGTCACCTGGCTATATGGCTTGTTGAATTGAGCAGAGCCAGGATATGGAGGCATCATCACGCAGAGCCGGTTGAATTTGTTGATCCTGGAATGTTGTTCGAGAAAGGACGTTACCCAGTCCGTGAAATGCTTAAGCAGACCGAGACAGACGGTATGAAGGACATCGGGTACGATAAGAGTCATTGGGGAGATGGATCTTGTACTCCAGAAGACGCCTTGAGAGGTACCAACCGCTCGATCTCCCAGATAATGTCTTCCATCCCGTCACCCTGTCTTATCTCCCTGAGTCGCGAGTATTATCTTTTGGAAGTATAGCCAATTGTCTCCAAATTGCCACGATGATGAATTCTCTTCTCCAAACAATGATTTTGGTGCTTCGCACAGCGGGCAATGGGGCTGCTTGATTGAGTGCAGGTGAATGATTTTGAGGTAGTCAGCCATCCATGCACAGATGACAGGATAACATTGCTGCATCTGACTGTCTGCACAAAGCATAAGCTTTCCAGTGTTGAAAAGTGGGTCGAGAGGGCGAAAAACAAGCTCGAAGACATTGCTTAAAACCTCTCGATTGTGGGTACATTGTTCCTCCATGGAAGTTGTTTTTCCATGTCATTGAAAGTGATATTTCGGAGCAACGGGAAGTAGGGCAACAAGGACACTTGCAAGATTCGAAGGCGATGATCTAATCATCGTGTCGATGTTTCCAAGACTCAAATGAACTGGCCATTGCTTCTTGTCACCCGGATTGTTGGTAAGATGTGTCCGGTCTGAACTGCCAAATAAAGGGACAAGCGTAGCTCCAAGCAGCCGCCATAGCTATTGAAGTGGTCAAAATCATTGTAGCTATGATGAAATTCAACTAACTGACCTGTTCATTCCGCCACCAGTCGCTTGATTTCACCTCTGAGTAGATAGGTTCCTCAGCGTCATTGAATTCCTTTGCTGGAGCATACAACTTATTTTCCCCGAATGCAGGCTGTTGCATGAGGCACTGGATGCATTCAACAGAATGGGAGTGAAAGAAACGTGGGTAATCATTGTCACGAAGGTTGTTTGGATCGGCCAAATGATGGTTACACACATTGCCCAATTTCCAAGAGTCGATGCCCATCGCGTAGAACATTTTGTTCAACCTTTTGAATAAAGTGTGGGATGAAGTGAAGTTGCTGACAGTTGCTATCATAGGGTTCCTGAGAAGCTCGTTGATAGCAGCTCTGCTCAAGTGGTGCTCGACACACCAGTTTGCTAATCGATACTCCTCCTGGCAAGGAAACAGTGACAATGGATCTATTCCATCGTTGAAGATATCGAAATACTTGTTACAATAGGCTTGCTGGCTGGAGGGTTGCTCAAGTGTAGAGTACTGTAAAAACGTGCCTCCACTGGAAGTTGCTCTGGATTGATACATACATTATCGCAGACAATTTCTGTATCGCTGGAATCATTGTCAAATGGGTGCAGAAAAGGGTCGCGATGCAGATCATGAACGGATGGACGTAGAATACAATCGTGCTCGACCGCAAAACCATCATCTGGCAGTTATTCGGCTGATACATATACTATCCTCTCATTGTGGTCGCGAAAGATGTGAGTGATGAAAGCGCCGATGTAGGAGTACATCTCTGAGCAGTAAAGGCACTGTTGACGAATATCCCTGTTAAGTTAGCAAAGTGAAATGTCGTAATAACATCAAGAAGCATCTTGACAGTTCTGTAGCTACTTATACCGTTGCAAGCTGGCAGGTCCTCGGAAAAAGCCACACCTTGATTTACTTTTCCGAAAAAGGGGTCCTGCCACTGCTTTAGGATTTCTCTCATCCTCTGTCACACATTTGCAAAGTGTTTACATCTGCAAAAGTGCAAATTGAATATAGACTGCGCTACGCACACATGCGCACACCCGCAGCTCATACCAAGCGTCCTGTGGACCCCTGCGCAACGCGCAGCCTATAATCATCCATAGTCGGTCCATGGACATCTGCGTGTGTGCCTATGGATTTATTTACGACCAGTGGGTCTATGAGTGGACTACCTTCGGACTGATGGTGTCCAGTGCATGCCCGCAGGCTCTATGCATCGGTAGAACGGATATCCAGATATCCGGTGGACGTACTGAGCGCTCTATTTTCCACTACGACTACTTGTATTCGGCCGCTACGTGTACAGCGAACCCTGAAGTGCCGCTAGATGGATGGTGGATATCCTACAATTGCACAATGAGCGCATGGCAACTACAAGTCGAGCCTACGCTAAACATATAGGATTAGATCATGCCGCCGGAAAAAGGAGGGATATTTTGCGATAGCAGAATGGGCGTGTGGCAACTACAAATCGAGTCCACACTAACGCTATGAATGTTTTGAATGGGCATCATATGCTGCTATCGGTATATTCACCGAATCTGCGCATGAACTATGGCACAATGGTCACTGGAGTTCTAGTGAAGCAATGGCACAATTTGCAGTGGAGCTATGGCACGATGATCATACAGTTGCGGTAGTCTACGAGGGTTATGGTAAAATATCCTGTGGAGCTATGGTACGATGGTCACAGAGTTGCTGTAGTCTACGAGTGCAATGGCACAATTTCCAGTGGAGCTAGGGCACGATGATCATAGAGTTGCGGTAGTCTATAAAGGCTATTTTACAATTTCCAGTGGAGCTATGGTACGATGGTCACAGAGTTGCATTAGTCTACGAGAGCTATGGCACGATGATTGTAGACTTCCAGTAGCTGGATGGGAGCTACTGTGCAATACATTTCACACTGAAATATAACCTTTCTGTAACGGCGACACGTGATTGTGGACGGGTAACAGCCATTCTATATGGTCGGCTTGCCACGAGACTTAGATATCTAGCGATAATCTTACCTATACACCATTTTAGTATCACTCGAGTTCACGTTTGCAACCATATACCTATATTACCATACGTATGCCTACAAGTCTGAACGCTGGCGTATGTGCCCTTACTAGTGTTATCAACGAGTCCAGGTAACCTGCCAGCAGTCCGGGTTTTGACCAGCGGTTCGGTTCGGTTCGGTTCCAAACACAGCCAAAAACCCGAACCGCTCATGTCTCGGCCGGTAGTTACCCAGACAAGACATAGATCCATGGGTATTTGGCTGGGTGGGAACTGGACCGCGGTTCCAACGTTCTGGTTCCTGCAGCTTTGGCTCCAATTAAGTATTTGACTTTTGATCGTATCGTGACATGATCAATACGTAGATTGTGCAGCTTTAGGCGCTCTTTCACTTCCCGCTTTCAGCTCTGCGATCCGACCGATTTTCGTTGGGTGGCTGTGGAATAAGTGCCTATAGCAAGCGACATTTGCGGGTTTTCGATAGCGACGCAGCGAATATTGGTCGTATCACATATCTGAAAGCGGGAGGTTCAAGATCGCCTAAAACTGCACAATCTACATATTGATCATGTCATGATACGAACAGAACTCAAATACTTAATTGGAGCGAAAAATCTGGGCTTGCAATGGCTGGGTTTTGAGGTGGAACCCGGCCCAAATGCAACGGTCCGGGGTTTTCATGTGGTAAAACCGTTGCAACGGTTTGGTTCTGGTCCCAACCCTAACCCGGAACCGTTCTAGCGGGTTGGAACCGCTGCTAACACTAACCCATACACTATTATCACTTTTCCGGTAAACGGATACGTTTCGCTCACTGGATTCCCGAGTTTTACTCCTAATGGATGAGTCGCATATGAGTTCACCAGAATCGACTCCGAATTGCACCACAGGTCGAAAGAGTTAATTGCATATGGTCGATTGAGACAACTTCAAATACGAACAGCTGCATTGAGCACCCATTGTCGAAGTCTGCACGATTGCTGTACCGTCAAACACGCCACATCATACAGTCTACAATTGAGATTACAGCCTGAAAAACGACATATCGAATTTTGATAACTGAAAGCACGGATATCGATCGTTTCATCATTGAATTGAGCACCCTGATGGCAGCGCAAAAGAGTTCAGAGATCAATTGGCGCACAAGACGCGTCACCGGCGATGACCACAATAATCACGACTACAGGCCGCGATTATTCGATCCGGCCAATGAGAGAAACCGAATACGATTGCGATATTGAGTCGAATACCATTCCTACAAGTCAATTAAGCGTGATCATTAGTCGGTGAACCTACAATCAAAGGCGCGATGTTACCCCTGAATCGGCCACACCCAGAACCGAAGCCAAAGTTGAAAGACCATTGCGAATCAGCACCGTTGTGACTACATCCCTTCGCATTGAGTGAAGTGCATCGACTTGAATTGGCATGTACACCTACAGCTCTAACAATCTCGAGGAAGCTCAGAGGACAGCAACACCAATAGCATTTCTACTAATTCCAACTATCCCGATGTTGGGAATTCAAATCGGTCAAGTCCAATAAGCCCAGTGGAGACGGCCGTGTGAACTCATCACCAGTGTCATGGCTTTCAAAGGAAGTCTATGAAAGCCGGAATGCAAACCGGCAATGCACTCGCTGTGGCAGCGGAGACCACAAAACCTACTGTTGTAATAAACGTACATGGCAAGACGCAGCGAGTCAAAGCACAAATCGACTTCGGTGCAATGAGCATCTTGTATTGCCGAGCCTACCTAGAAAACTCAAGCTACCGTACGAACCAGCATTCACCTCCACCCTGGCCCGGTGATGATGTATGTAAAGAGTCGCATTGTCAGTCTCTTGGTTCAGTATTTGAACACCTTAAACCGGTTGACGAATCAGAGGTTTTAATCATCCTAATGAAGGCATACAACCTAGTCTTGGGCTTGAGAGGGCAAGAAACCCGGAAATTGACTGCAGCAACGGTTGATTGACAGCCCGGCAAGCGCCAGATGCACTGCAATGTGCGAAGATTCCAGAACCAGATTGCACAAGTCCTCTGCCGGAAGGCAGTGAGGTAACCCAAATTCTGAGCCTTTTCCGCGTATACAACTACTTGGGGCTACCTCGTTGAATCATCTCTGAGCTAGTGAGGAGGTGGTCAAGGCATTCGCGATATGACTTGGTGAATGTCAAGGGTTGCTGAGAGCATCGCTCGAAGGCATCACCGTAGGTGAGAGAAACCCCAGCATGCTGAATACGCAAGCAGGAGCAGCGGCGGTAGTTGCTGCAGAGGTGTGACACAATGACGGTGCTTGAATGACTGCTACCGGCTTGCCGAGACACGAAGGGAGAAACCGGTCACCAGGGCTTCGTTCAATTGTGATGAACAGTCTGATCCAGCTATCCCGGGACCCCTACCCATCTCCACTCCGCCAACGCACGCTACAATGCAGAATGCAGACAAGGCTAATGAGAATAGAAACAGACATAGTCGACATGGAGATGGTAACAGATGATGGGGGTCGCATCCCAACGCAATATCAAGAGTTGTCGTATCCTCGTGAGATATAAGGACTATGTGAACGTATGCAGCAAAGATACGGCAACTCTCGCACCGCACCTTTCAAGGCATCCACAGGGAATTCGTGTCAAAGAGCGCCATAGGAGGAGGGTGAGAGGAAATGACAGGGTACCCGGCCGTGAGGAACCACACACATTGCGTGGATCTACAAAATCTCTGAAAGAACGAGTGAGACAAAGAGCTGGGAAAAATAGACACCACCTGCGGCAGCACCGATCTCATGTGCGAAGAAGGACGGCAGACTGATGCTGTGTGTGGACTACCGAGCTCTCAATAAAGCCATGGAGAACAACCGATATCCTCTCCCACTGATCTCGGAGATGCTCGACAGGACCTCAGGAATTCCTATGACCTCATCTGAATCAAGGAAGGCGACAAGTACAAATCCGCTGTACGGGCAGTTCAAGCACCGATTTATGCCAATTGGGTTGACAAACGCACCAGCTACCTTACTACAAAGCTACAATACCGAAGAGAGAAGATAAGTCGTCGGCAGAGCAACGAAGTTTAAAGAGAGGGATGACCCTACCTTAGGTGCCGGAATGAAGTACCAGAATGCACTTAACGACAGAGAAGTCCAGCGGCGATAAATGCACCCAGAGAGCAAGGATAAACTTACCTAGAGAAGAATCAACATACACACCTAGCATCCGGAAGATAATAAGCCCACCTCAAGAACATTTGCTACAGTCGATCGAGACGAGTTCGAATACTGACAGCTACCTTGAGCACCTATTGTAAAAGTCTACACGATCGCCGTACCCCTAAATGCGTCAGCCATTTCACAGCCAAAGCCCGAAGATACGATGTGAACAGACCAAGCGAAGTTAATGACCAAAGCGAGTCAAAAGAAAGGCCAAAACGAGTGGGAAAATGAGACGAGAGCAAGTTCAAAAATGAGACGAAACAAGTCGACCATGACCAGCCAAAAGACAAGCGAAGTCGAAGCCCTCCGAAGTCCAGTGGCAAAGGCTGCCAAAAGACACGTCGATCAACAATGCTCACCAAGAGTCTACCGATGTTCATAAGTCTACCGAAGCACTACAGCGATCAACAACCGATTTGAGTCGAAGTCGTCGATGGAGCAACGAACTCCAAAAGGGGTGATGACTGTGTCAAAAAAAAAATCCATTCTACCAACATGCCAAATGCCCACCAGGATGCAGTCTACCGAGACACACTGAGAAGTTGACCAAGAAGTCTACTGAGAAGTCAACCAGTCAAGTCCTGCCGACAAGCCAAGAGCACACCGGGATGCAATCTACCGTGACATGCACTGAGACGTCGACCGAGGAATCTATCAAGAAGTTGACCTGCAAGTCTACCAAGTCGGCCAAGATTCTACTGAGACCGCCTACTATGAGCAACTATGAAGTCGACCGGATGGTCACCGAAGCTTACTTCCAAAGTCGACCACCTAGTCAGGCAGCATCTGAAAGTCAATGCCACTTACCGATGACTACCGGCTGCAAGAGATATTCTACAGAGCATGCGAAAGCACTGCAAGAAGGCTCAAGAGAGTGCAGCCGTGCTTGAACTTGGTAAGTATAACCATTTTGGAGAAATTTATGTAATGGATATCGACAAATAAGACATGATTGACGAACACGATTGATGGCTACGACCGATACCGGCGGCGGATGCTCCCATCGATGCCAAGTCATGAGCGGAAGCTCTCTACCACCCTGACATTTCCGACAATAACCTACGCCGAGATATACAAGGTACGGGTATGGCTGGTCGTTGGAGCATGCGTAAGGAAGTTGGGATAATTGAGGGCGGGATCACTGTTGGATATTTCCTTGTTTCTCTCCTCTTCTCTTCTTCTCTTCTTTGGATCTCGGCCTGGTACAAATGGCGTCAGCATGGGTTTTTACCACCTGTGAATGGAAGTGGAGTTTCCCCGTGCGCTGGATCTGCCAAAAGGTCACCACTGAGCTGTACCAATTGGTAGTGGGTCTTATGATTTCGTCCAAGTATGTACGTGGCAGGGATGTATAATGCTTTCTTTCCTTTCCTTTCCTTTTCTTTTGTACGGTTTATGCAGCCCAGGAGGTATGCGCTTAGAGAGTGGGATAATATAATGGCGACACGTGACTGTGGCTGGGTCATGGCCATTCTACATCAGCAAAAAGTGGAAATGGTATTCTGAGCATTCTGAGCATTTTGAAGGTTTTTGAAAGTCAAGTTCGCATTTAGTCGATTTTGTCCGGTCGAGTTGTAGGAATCATACTCGGCAATATTGCATCCACAATATGACGGGATTTTCAAACTTGGTATAGTGTTCCAAAATAGGTATAGAATAGTTGGATACATTTCTTAATTGATTAAAGTCAGCTACTTTTATTTTTGAAAAATGTAATGAACATAGAACACTTTGCTGAGTCATGACATGAAACTTGACATTACTATTTCAAAATGACAAATCAAAAAAAACCAACTCAAATAGGAAATATTATTAAAGATATTCAGTTATTTGATGATTATAGCTGGAGGTATTCCAAATATGGTTAGTTTCATTATGATTTGTCATGAAGATATATAAACGAAAAGTTTCATAATATTACTAAGCAAGCAATAGTACGTCTATTACATATTTCATTTTTAAAAATAGACTAACTTTCGACTATAAAACAATATAACAGACTAAGCTATACCCCTTTGGGAATACTATACCATGTTTGAAAATCCCGCAAAGATATGAAAACAATTTTACTGAGTATATTTCCAGCCAGAGTACACTGCATAATTGAGAAAAGGCGAACTTGAATTTCAAAATGCTCAAAATACTGAGAATGCCATTTCATTTTTTGCTGATGTATATAGTCGGCTCACCACGAGACTTAAATCTCTATGGATAATTTTAACTATACACCATTTTACTATCACTCAAGTCCACGTTTGCAACCCTGTACCGAAAATTACCATACTTATGCCTACAAGGCCGAATGCTGGGGTATGAGCCCTTACACTTTCACTAACGAATACAATACTTTTAGCAGCACGTCTAGTCCATCGGCCAAACCGTAACCGCACACTGCATCCATAATTCCATTCCTCAGCCAAACCATAACTCCACACTGCAAAACTGAATTCCATTCCTTAGCCAAACCATAACTCCACACTGCAAAATTGAATTCCATTCCTTAGCCAAACCTACAGACACCGTCCTCTTGAACATTAGTGGCAATACTACCCCAGGTTCTGTCCATTCCACTCAAAACTAGTTCGCATGGGGCACGTGACCTCGGGTATACTTCCTTACATTACAGATGATGGCCATCATTCAGACCCGTCCGAGTCATGCTGCCCCTCCAAAGCAGCTAGCCTTTCCTTCATCCTGCCGACGATTTCCTCGCATGACAGGAATGCTGTCGGTTTTGGGAGGTTTATACATTTTAACACCTTGCCATTTTGTCTTCTGATATCCAAAACCTTATGTCTCATTAAGGCCATGGCAATGTCTGACGATTCTGGTGTCATATATGCGCTATCCCACATCGCCTGATGCCTCCCATATATTGCTGTGAGGATAAGTTATTATGCAGCAGCCATTGGAAAGCTCACTCACCGCCGGCATTTATCGAGTTAAATAGCTGCGCTTGTACAGCCCTGCCAGTTGAAACATAGGTGTGGAGGTGCCACTGCAGTGCGATTGCCATTAGACAGACGAACTAGGGTGACAATTGCGCCAGAAAGTGCGAATCTTGGATGCGCAGGGATTTGTTCGCCTTGGAAAAACACTGGTGAATGGCGGTGGCAATGTAGCTGCTAACGTATGGTGCCTTGCCAGTGGGAAGGCAAATATCAGCATTATTCCTACCGGTGGTCGTATGATACCTGCATCTACGTCTTTATTCTCAAGGATAAATCGTTCATTGTCGAGTTACCAGCGGACCTTACCCTTCCTCTTTTGGGCCTCCATGTCCAGGAGTTGGTAAATCTCTTGCAGTTTTATGCCAATCTGTGAGACTGCGGTGCTTCGCACAGAATAGTGAAATCCTCTGATCTGTAGCTGGCGGTTAACATTGGTACCAAAGAATGTCTAGGGGACATGCATAGGCCACGGGTTCAGGCGCCGGTTGTTGGGGGACACTGTCATCGAATTTCCACAATCCCCGGGCCTTTATTCAGGAAGCGGCAGGCATTTCATCTACATCTTCCAGAAAGGGGTTATCGAACAATGTCTTCCTCCTGATCATTATGGAAGCTTGTTCCGCAACTTGTTTAACCTGTATATCCTTGGACTGGTCGATACATTTTGACTTCTGCCCTCGTTTAGTGTTTTTGGCCTCCTGAGGTTCGGAATCAGTATGAGCCGCAGCACATTTCTGCTCGGACTCTGAGGGCATGAATGAAAGGTCACAGGCATCAAGGCCCATTCGCTAGAATTATCGCGTTGCTCGAAACTAACAGGACCAGATGCGAGCACTGACAGGGGATTATCCACCAACGGCGATGATGAGGAGGAGGCCGAGGAGCTTCTCGTGGGTGCTTGTGATAAGGTCTGCTTTGGTGGTTCTCGAGCAGTGGTCGACAAGTGTCCAGTGGCTGCTTTCAATTTTGGCGGGTTTGAACTAGGAGTGACTGAGTCCCAGAAAAGTTTGTCATCCATATCCTCGAAATCGTCTAGTACATCTGAGAGTTGGTCGTCTGTGAGTTCGACATCTCGTGGATTCTTTCCCACATCAGCATGGCAACCAGGCCACAGGTTATAATCTTACCAGCGGCCGAGATGAGGACTAAGACGAAGGGGGTGGGGTTTCAGTATACTAATCTTTGCTTCAAAAAGAAGGGATTTCTTCCTGTTACGGGGGTAACAACACCTATCCAATAATACTTCGCTAAGTACTATGGGTGCGTACGGCCGTATATCCTATTCTAAATTATCCGTTGACTTCGGAGCTATCCGCAGAGCCACTACTTTCCAAAGGCATACTTGATTTCTTCTGCGCCTTGGAAAATTCCGCAGTCCCTGGGGTCAACTTAATTTGTCGTAAGCAATCCTTAACTTGATGACTGCCTGTTCTATCTGAAGGCCAAGCGCAGCGCAAGCACTCGTCTTCCTCTTTCCTTCTTGAAATCTCGATAGCGTTGATTCCTTCTCTCTTGTTGAAGTCTCCCTGTATCTTAACCGTGTTGGTCCTAGATCTCCTCAGGCGCTTCTTAGATATTTTGCTCAGGTTTATCCGACCAGTTTTAGTTTTACCGGAAGCCTTCAAAGCTACTATCTCTCTTAACCTTTTGGATTCTCTCAGGAACTCCTCGGTAATATCGAGTTCTTGATTGACGCGTTGATCGTTCGCAGGATCTCTAGGGGTAGTCGAAACTTCTCGGGAATGTCGTTCCTGTAACGTTGTATCCTTTGGGCCTTGGATCTTATCGATATGGGAAACTAACTCCTGCTCAAGTCCCAAAACGGAAGCCAATCACCAGACACACTGTGCCACGAAGATTTGCTGAGTTCGTCTGGCGTGAGCTATAACGCACTCCAAAGCGTATAGTATAATGTCGTTATCGTTCTCGAAGGTAACTGGCATTGAGGTGCTGAACTGATTAAAGGTGCGGGGCTGCCGCTACACAAAGCTAATAGATTCTAGGTATAGATATAATAGGTATAGGTATATAGAAACGCAATAATAAATAAGGATCTTTCTTCGCTGGTAGGTATCCGTCTTCTTGTGTCTTAAGTCGGTTGCCCTTCTTCAACTTCGAAATATCCTGATCTCTTTATAGTCCCTGTGAAATAGAACGTACGGGCTTATCTTCGCTCCCGATGATCCCCTATTTCCAAACTTAAATTAATCCCTCACAATATAGCTTATCTTTATATATGATCCCTTAATGACAGCTACTTATCTGTGGGTCTTATTGGCAATGCCCGGAAGATAACCTTGCGTCTTATTTTCGTGCGCCTATCGGAATGCTCGCGCGCCCGAGAGGGACACGTATCATTTGGATCATAACTTTAACTTAGATATCTCGCAATCTTTGAGTTTGTTCGGTAGTTTATCTCAGTCCTATAGGATACCACTCCATGCTGTTAAAACATAGATCCTGACGTTGCAATCGAGACTCATGCAAATCAATGCAAGGTGCTTGCTTCTGGCCCAAGGCCAATGCCAAAAATCCCTCGGTCATGTCATGCTTAGGTAGAGACTTTTCTCAATACCGGGGTGTGCCGCACTGGGTATCCTGCCATTACGGTCAGGCAGTGAAGAGCCCTCTTAATCGCATTAACCTATCGACTGCCGTGCACTGTTGTGCAAGTCCCGCATAGTATCTAGAAGTGAAAGAAGCTTCTCGCGACGCTTGGCATGTCGCCTCAACTGCCCCGCGCAAAGCTCTCGTAACGATTATGAACTCCCGCTAAAGAGCATAACCCTGGCCTGACTTGTCGGGCTGAAACATGGTATGTGTTTGTACACGCCCTTCAAGTGCCATTATTACTGTTAAGGGAGAACCCCTAACACTTCCTGTTCTGCCCTATCTTCGTTCTCCTTGAGCAGTCTCGTCGATCGGCTGGTGGCATTGAATTTGGCCACAGCATTGCTCCTTGGCCTTCGAATGATTCTTCTCGCCATTTCGAAGCTAATGGATGAGGTGTGTTGAATGAATATCAAAAGAGGTAGGAGGAGGAAGGGAGAGTGTCCTGCAGAGTGCACTTGTCATAGTATATGTATCTAGTTGGGGTCCGGATCTTCCACATGCCTCAGGGATTCTGCATTGAATCCTGCTTGACAAAGATTTTGATCTAGATCTCTATAACCGAAATTCTAATCTCCGTAACTTTGTTCCCGCTTGATGAAGATCCTGATCTAGGTTTCTATAACTGAAATTCTACTAGGCGAACACTTAGATCTCCGTAACCTTCATCCTGCTGGATGGAGATCCTGATCTAGATCTCTATAACCGAAATTCTGATCTCCATAACTTTGTTCCCGATAGACCAAGACTTTGATCCAGATCTCCGTAACCTTGTTCCAGCTGGGCGAAGACTCTGATCCAGATCTGCATAACCTCAATCCCGCTAGCCCAACACTTAGATCTCTGTAACCTTAATCCTGCTGGACAGAGATTTTGATCTAGATCTCTACAACCGAAATTCCAATCTCCGTAACATTGTTCCCCCTGGACGAAGACTTTGGTCCAGCTCTCCGTAACTTCATTCCGGCTGTGGCGGAAAAATCCGTTTCTCACCACCACCCTCACTCAGCTTGGCAGAGAACTGAGCGATGGCGGGGGTACGGAGATACAGGGATTATGGAAATGGACAGGGCAACGGCAGATGTACACAGATACAGGGGTAGTGGAGGTGGAGGAGTGACGGGAGTATATATTCGGGAGACCCCTGGGTAGATAGCTTGCATCATCTCATCTTGTATGTCATATCATCTCATCTCATTATACAACGAATTACACACTCTTTATGTCCCATCTTTTGATCTCACTCACTCTTTCCGAGACTCCGTGTGGATCCACATAATTGCGTGGATCCTCACAGCCAGGTAGTCTCATACCTTCTCACCCACTTCCTACGCTCCTCGAGCCAGAACGGCTCTTTCTCACGAATTCCTTTTGTAATGCCATGAGAGGTGCGGCGGAGTGTTCATGATGAGCTCTCTGCCCTCTAGCTCCGCCGTTTCACCACACCACTAGACGAAGTCTTTGATGGAGATCTCCATAACCCATATCCTGCTAGGCGAACACTTTGATCCCCGTAAGTTTGTTCCCGCTGGACGAACACTTCGATCCAGATTTCCATAACATAAATCCCCCTAGGTGAACACTTAGATCTCCGTAACATTGTTCCCGCTCCAAGAAGACTTTGATCCAGATTTCCATCACCTGAATCCCGCTAGACGAGCTTGATCTAGATCTCCATACTCTCATTCCCCCGGATGAGCCTCACAGCCCACTGATAGTGATGCACAAACCATTCAATAATGATAGAATAGGATTGATACAGAAGAGATACGATATACAGGTTGGGTAAGGAAATCCACATGATGATATCCAAACGACAAAAAACAATTAAACAAAGAAAAACAGCCAACCGAGTACCATCCAAATGACAGATAAACGGCCCCAAGATACATGTCAGGTAGGAAAACCGTATAAAAACCCCCCAAATACCTTCCAAATGACATGAACAGTGTCCCTTGATACATGACTGGCGGAAAACCAAACGAAAGCCCACGAAATACCATCCAATAATCATACCCCTAAGACACAAGAAACAATTCAAAAACCCAGAGTCTATACCACAAGCCAGAGGAGGTTCATCAACCGGGTGAATGCTGATGACTGCGGTCAGCAAAGAATCCACCTGAATGAGGCCAGAAGCCTACCTCCATCGGCATCGGGCGCACCCTGCAGCAACACAAGGAGGACCGTATTCGGGATATCTTTGTCCCAGGTAGGTTTGAGCGAAGTTGCGATGTCCTCGTCCGGTTCCAAAAAGCCCATTCTCTCCCAAGGCAAGGACCGTGGAAGCCCACCGGACTTATACAATAGGCCGATGCACCTCGCACCAGGCTGGCCCAGTAGACTCATGTCCTGCAACTTCGGCCCCCGGATAGTCCCATGTGACCACCGGAAATCCAGAATCTGGGTAGTATCCTCGTCATCATTGCAGTATTTGACACAATTGGCGACATAAATTGCACGGTGGTGCCAGATCGGCCAACTTGGTGCTACCCATTATGCCGGTGGGTTGTGATCATCTAAACTCTGCAACCCACCACCAAACAATTCACCCAGGGTGTCTGCCACAGGAGGAGGGCAAACTGGAAGAGGGCAAACAGGAGGAGGGCCAACTGGAGGAAGGCGAACTGGAGGACGTGCAATGATATGAGGGCGAACTCTGGGAGTCGGATAGGCCGCGGGAGTAGGATCGGCCATGGGAGTACGATCGGCTGCAGGTTTAGAATAGGCTACAGAGTACGATCGACCGTGGGAGTGTGAATGGAAGAGTCAGTTGTGAAGGGTTCCGGTTGTCCAGCGGGTCCCGGTTTGCGAGGGGTTCCAGAGGTTGTTGGTTTCTTAGGGGTTGGCCTGGGGGTGTCATCGGTCCTCTTGCTTTTCCACTGGCTTGTTATGGCCCACTCCTCCAAGATATGCATCAGTGCCTACCAGACAGCATCCTCCCCGTATTGACCATCCAATCCTTCGCTACTTCTTCGTTTGGCCCCACGCTTCCACCCACCACGGAACCGGGCACATATGGCAAATCCAAACACAACCTTGTCAGTCAATGTCCAGAAGTCTGCTGACCCCATGGGATTCTGCTTTGTCCTTCCAACTTTCCAGCATTCCAATGCTCGAAATCTGTACTCAGTGTGTGTCCGGGCTGCATTCCATTGTGCCGTCACATCTGCCGACGGCCTCCAGACTACGAGGCCTGACAATGTGACTTTCCTAGTTGGGAGTTTGTGTTGTGTTGTAGTCTAGATGGTCAGTTTGATTACACTGGCTAGATTCCGAATAGAGGACTTACAAGTTCCGTTGCCAACTCTTTTCGAGAGCATATGGGCAACCACTCAAGGGCAGTAGTATCATCGTCCTCGGACAGATTGTCATCGTCCTTGCCGCGTTGATCTTGCCGAACAGCTTTGTTCAGTGTCCTCAGGCGGCCAGTCCGGCCCGGCTTCACATTGACCTGACCGGCCTGCAGGTCTCACAATCTTCACCTGGACGGACGGTGAAAATACAGGTGACTGTATTATGGACTGCCGGGCCCTGCAGGGCCCTGCAAAAAAAGCTGACTGCTGCCAGTGCTATTTCTCATGACTAGCTACCGCAACTTGCAAAGTACAGACAACAAAGACAGATGGTGAACCAGTTCCCTCAACCCTCCCGTTCCAACACAGTCAACATCAGCTGCAGGTTCTCGATTTCCGGGGCTTCCACAAGGCCCTCCTTGCTCCAGGACTTCAGACACTCCACGGCTGCTATCACATCATCACCTAGGCGGTTCCTTCGGTCAGAGAGCAATACTTTGGAGGAGCTGAATACTCACTCAACCTCTGCAGACATAGTTGGGATGGAATGGATGGAAAGGGCCATGCGGGAGAGGTGGGACCAGCGAGAGGTGTGCAACTTCGTCTGCCAAAACTCCATCAGGTCCGAGATCTCTTCTTCTGGTGCTGAATGTTGGAAATCTCGAAGCTGGTCAGACTGGTGGACAGCTCCAGTATGTTTCGCGCGTTTATGCTTCCAGCGTGGTACAACATGACTTATACTACTGACGGAGCTGCTGGCTAGTGGCCGGGGTGTGAGGACATCGAGATCACTGGCGGTTGTCGAGGGAGGGGATGCACTCTGGTATGTCTTATGCCAAAGGGTCTCAATCTTGTGATGGGCTGCCGTAATCCAGGCCGGTTGCTCATTCCACTCATCTTCGATGTATTGATACTTCGTCTCCGGATCCAGGGCAACAGCAGCACACATTACCGGGGCTAGATCAGCGAGGGAGTAGTACTTGTCAAGCAGTTGCCATGCATTGCTAATAGAGATAACAATATTCTGACTGGCATTGCTCCCATGCTGATACCGAATCCGGCAGTCATCCAGGTGTTGTAGCAGTTTGTCCATGGCTGGAAGTACATCAGCAATGTACCCATTTGGTCGATGTGCAGCGGTGCTACTGCCTTCGAGCTGCAGCGTCCAGTATTTGAAAGGACCGAGAATTTCGTAGATGATTTTCAGGTCATCCCAGTCATCAAGGGAAAGTTGATCAAACTGGATGTGTTCCGGATCTGACTTGTCATGTCCGTCACTGGCTTGTACTGGTGCATTTCGTGGACAGCGAGGCTGCTGGTCTGCTGATATTGCAAGACAGACACATTCTTGGATTGGCTCCCGCAGTACAAAGGCCCTTTCTAGCGCATCAACATCTCCATGCCAGCGTGTTACATTACCAACCAGTGGTGCTGTGACTTTGGACCCAGGAAGAAGCTGTAGCACCTTTTCTTCAAAGCGGTCCCTGCATTGCGGTGAGCGGAGGATCCAGACGCAGATGTTGTGTAATCGTCCCAAAGCACCGCGTTTTTGCCAGTCTTCCAGATGGCCTTCTGCCAGTGCTAAGTCATTTTCGCTGCAATCATTGCCTTCCATTGATATCTCGAACAGCGCCGCATCATTGCCTCACAAGAAAGCCTTCACAACAAGGTTGATAATGTGTCCGAAGCACCGAATCTGACTGGAAATAGGGTCAAATGGGATATCAGCATCCTCAAAGTAAGGAACAAGAGCCTTCAGTGCAGAGTCATTGTTTGAGGCGTTATCTGTAGTAAAGTATCCAACTCTCTGACTAATCTTGAAACGTTCTAGAATCTTCCATATGACCGCAGCTTGGTTCATTCCCGAGTGCGGCCCTTTGAAACGCTCCATTCCAAGCAGACCAACTCGAAGCTTGCCATCCACATCCACCCAATGACCAACAAGGCCAAAAAATGCACGCTGATTTGGTGAGGACCACAAATCGAAGCAGAAGTGTACCGGAAAGTCGCTGTTCTGCAAATGCTTCACAATTGAGGCTTCCGCTGTTGCATAGGCAGACAATATCCATGTGCGAATTGTTGTACCACTTGCTGGTAGCCCGGTTCATAGAGACCCAAAAGAGGATGCCTATAGTTATTGACTATGAGTATCGTAAAACATATGGCAGCATGAGCCTGCTTGGGGACTCGGAATGATGTACATACGCAGGCTAGAAGATATGTCAATATCAGCCGGAATCCAGGTTGTTCAACCACACGGAAACTGATGTTGTTGCAGTAAATCCCCCGGATCAGAATGGCCTTGAAGATATCTCAGTCGAATGATAAGCGCTGGATACCGCGGCCAAAGGATGCTGCAATTCGTGATTCCTCTGGTGCAAGTGTATGGAAACGCCTGGCTGGCGAATGCTCAGTAGGGAATGCTTTTCTAATACCATGTACAGCCTCGAGATGTAGATTCATATTCCTAGTACAGCCATTGGTATAGGTTGGTGCTTTATACGCTGGACCTATAACCAGCAGGATCAGTTCTTATAGCTGTTACAGTTTGGAAGCAGGGTCCCCACATCTCTTGCATTTCCACTTAGCTTTCCCACCAATCATGATCTCCTCACCATTGGAGGGCAGCCAACAGTGCCCTGTCCGATTCTTTTTCTTCCGCTGGTAGGCATCGGGTAGTGTGGTCTCACTACCAGCTGGGGAAGAGCTCAGGTATGAGGCAGAGAAACTGCGGGGTCCAGAAAAGGTTGGGGTTCGGAGGTCACTAGGTGCGGAACTCAGTGCAGAGCTGAGTGGGCTACCGTGGCTTTGAGTAGTAGCAGCTTCATCATAGTACTGATCAAAGAAAGCACCATCGAAGGATGGAGATGTTGGTGCCGTCATTGCCTGTGTCCAGCCTGAGGGCATGATTTGACTCTTGGAACCCGGGATTCATGTTGCTGATAATGCCAGTGGTCTCAGTATTTGAGTCGGGGATGTGGTGGGGAATTCTGAGAGGTATCTGAATTTGTATCCAGGCTTCGCAGGTAACCTGGATTTGTATGCAGGTCTGACAGGTAACCTGCCGGCGCCTACAGGTATCTGAATTGGTATGCAGGCCTGACAGGTAACCTGCCGGTGCCTACAGGTATCTGAATTTGTATGCAGGCTTTGCAGGTAACCTGGATTTGTATGCAGGTCTGACAGGTAACCTGCCGGCGCCTACAGGTATCTGACTTTGTATGCAGGCCTGACAGGTTACCTGCCGGCGCCTACAGGTATCTGAATTCGTATGCAGGCCTGACAGGTAAGCTGCCTGTGCCTACATGTATCTGAAGTTGTATGCAGGCTTCGCAGGTAACGTGGAGTTGTATGCAGGTCTGACAGGTAACCTGCCGGCGCCTGCAGGTATCTGAATACGTATGCAGGCCTGACAGGTTACCTGCCGGCGCCTACAGGTATCTGAATTCGTATGCAGGCCTGACAGGTAACCTGCCGGTGCCTACAGGTATCTGAATTCGTATACAGGCCTGACAGGTAACCTACAGGTACCTACAGGTCCCTCGATTAGTATGCAGGCTTCGCAGGTAACCTGGATTCTTATGCAGGCCTGACAGGTAACCTGCCGGTGCCCATAGGTGAGTGCATGCCCGCAGTCATTTCGTATTCCACGCCTGGCCGGCCGGCATTTTGTCAACCAATGCCCGGCCTAGACTGTAGGTAAACCTGCAGGTCACTGTAGGTCAGCCCGGCCGGTTGGGGACACTGGCTTTGTTTCCTTCACCGGAGTTGGCTCCCTTGTCTTGCCCACCGCGCTTCAAATTGCCATTGCCGTCGTCATCATCTTCATCATCAGAATGATCCCAGTCCCAAAGCGCCATTTGCCGTTCCGCATTTTCCAGCCACCGGCGACCCAGTGTCACCACTGCCCACAAGACATGATCCTCTCCACACCTCAGCAAGACCATGTCATTGACGTCTTCCCAAGTAGCTGCTCTGGTGTATATCTCGGCTACCATGCCAAGTCGAGGGCTATGTTGTGAGAACGTATTGAGGGCCTCTGTCATGTCTAGGTGGAACAGTCTGGTGCCCCCGGCGGTGGGGACGATTGAGAGCGCACTGCTTTTGAACCATATTTCTTGAATGTACTGTCGGCAGGTCTTCAACAATCCTTTGTCGTCTCCGAGGATGGCAACTGCCACAGCCGGCGGCATGGTATACAGATTGGCTCTTCCGAGAGACTGGTATCCCTATACTGCGGTCAGCAATAGTCCTCTAGCTGCCCAATGATACTTGCTAGGTAACCATCCACTGTCTCCTGACTGATAAAGAGCATATAATCACCCTTCTAATCCTCGTCATCCTCGTCCTCATCTGTCTCCACCACCGGCTGTTTGTCCTTCGGCTACTGCTTCAACTCCTGCTCCAGCTAATCGTTGCTCTCGCAATCATTGGAGATGGAAAGTGCCTTTTTTACATCTGGCATCTGGACATAGATCGAGCCACTGGTTTTGACCTTGGCCTACCCCGGCTTGCCCTTTGCAGGCCTGCCAGTGTCTTGATTCTTGTGGTCGTTCTTTGACTTGTGGCCTCCAAGGTGCTTGGGGTTCCGTTGCTTGGGTTTATCAGTCAGTGACGCCACCATATATAGACTGTATCAAAGTAACCTGCCTTGGTAACCCCTGTTCTGGTTGTGACCGTAATTTGGTGGCAAGTATGATCACGTACACAGGGTGAGATTGGTAGCTTTACGATCCGAGGTCGGAGGTTTGGGTGTGGAATGGGTCTGGCAGTGGAAGAATCGGTGCCGGTGGATCATCAGACGTCGGGGGTGCAAATGTGGAGCGCGTGGAGTGTAAGGAAGATGGAAGAAATGGGTGCGATGGCTAGAGATAGTCTCTATATATACAACTTATCAGCTGCGACTGTAGGTATATGGATAGTAAACTCCATCTTGGAGAAATTCTTATGAACTTCACAACTTCCATTGTGATACCAATTCTATATCGCAAGGGGAACATTGAAACCCGCTGGAACTGGCATCTCCGAATGATATGTTGATAAGAAGACCCGATTCATTGATTTCCGTGCTTCTGGTAGATGTGAGAAAGCCTGTTGTGATCCATGAGACTCATGATAGTTGATGATCGTCAACATCCTTTAGATACAGAGAAGGTTGAGTACTAGCTGATGTCAGTCTGCTATGCATGTACACCCACACCCAGATTTGCCGCTGGGACCTGTAGCTAACCAAAGCAAGCCATCAGCATTCTCCGCCTGCTAGACCTATCTCATCCACCAGGCTCTAGTCTATCGTCAAACGTCATATGCATTGTCAAACCTTAAATGCATCGTGAAACTGTATATGCATCATCAGACTTTGTATAAACACAGGATAAAATGATCGACAAGATGGCTCTTCTTTGTTCAAGCATCCCATTGTACAATGCACTCTCTGACCTTCTGACAGATCACGAGCACTCTTTCTATAACCACTTCATCAAACGTACCGCCATTGACTCATTCCTCGGCTTGCTTTGTGCAGGAACAGGCAACTTGGTAACTGAATTCATCCAACGGACTGCACCTACCCTCTAACCATTTGGCAGACCTTGAGCCATGCCACCAGCATGCAGACCACAGATAAGCGCCCTAGACGCGCTCGAATGCCCATATCCTGACTGCATGAGGATGTTTGTCCGGTGGGGAAACCTTAAACGCCATCTGCAAATCAGCCATCAGGGTCAATCGCCGCCACCCTCCAGCCATCTACAAAGCCACCCGCTGCATCGACGACTGTACACACCGCATGGGCAGAGTCCTTGAGAAACCCCCGTATCCGATGGCAGTATCCCAGCCGCTACACTCGATGAAATTCAAGAGGGAACCGACTCCGAAGATAATGGCCGTCACCGACACGTCCCCCAACCCCATTCTCCGGCCCAGGTATCTGATACGGAGGAGGCTGACTGCGGGGAACTCCCATGGACGAGGAAAATCGTCAAATGAAGGTACACCCAATGGCTGGGAAAACCTTCAGTGACGATCCCAATTACAATGAGTTCCGGGATCTCATCCACAACCCGTGCCAACATTTCCATTCCGCCAATGACTTCAAACAGGCCATCAGATTCGTCGAAGCCCACTATCCCAAGTCTCAAATCGATCGCCACCTCAACGAAGGCAGATGCAACATTCCCGAGCACTTTTCCTACTCATCCGGATGGACGATTTACAATCAAATCTACATGATAGATAACCCGCTGCCGAAATGGAGAGAAGCCTCCATCTCCATGCCAAATCGTTGCAGGTTTTTCTATTTTTACGACCCGGTAGAATGTGCCCGGTACCTCCTTTGCCAACTCCCATATGAAGACCACATGGTCTATGGACCAACCCGGGCCATAGACGCAGAGGGCAATCTAGTGTACTCCGTGATGAATTCGGCAGACAGGAGGTGTGAGACACAGGATAGACTTCCCCCGGGGGCAACAATTGTTCCACCGATCTGTTGATTGGATGAGACTCAGCTCACGGACTTCTCCGGTGAAAAGACAGCCTGGCCGATCTACCTGACCATTGGGAATATCCATTCCTCAATCCAGAACAAATACAGCTACCTCGCGCACATTGTGCTTGCCTTCTTCCAGGTGGCGCCAAAATTCCAATGGAATTCCGCGTCTGATGACCGAGCCCAGATGGATATTCACCAGCAGGTGCTGTGTGAAATGGCCAAACAGTGCTGGAGATTGTCATGCGATTTCCCGAGGGAGGAGACATCCATTCCGGTGCTCTGTGGCCTTGTTCTGATGCCAAAATGCGCCGTTACTGGCCAATTCTGGTGGCTTGGGTTGCGGATCACATGGAGCATGCGAACCATATAGGCATCAAGTACCATACTTGCCCTAAGTGTCAGACTCTGAAGGACGCACTGAGGTTGCATATTGTTATTCCGGACTTGTAATCGCACAGGCGAAAGTCACCGGTCTTCCAGCAGAACTATCGGGAATACCAGAATGCCAAAACTGCTTGTGAGTGTCAGCCTATAAAGATCTCCGAGGCCTGGTTCGAGTCCATCAGTGTGAGGCCGGGCCCTTGTATCTTTGGTGATCCTCCGCATGTCGAAGCCTACGACCTCCGCCGGCCTGATATCCTCTATAACATATACAATGGAATGTTCGATCACCTGATGACCTGGATCGAGGGCTTCTTACAACTGCAGCAGACAGCCGTGGTATTTGATACGATCTGGGCTGGCATTCCTCCATACCCCAATATCTATCACTGTGGGAAAGCCTACTGACAAATTTCGCATTGGAGTGGTAAGGGGATGCGAAATTTTGGTCGAATCATCTGCCCGAGGTTGGCAGCAGCATTGCACAAACCACTGCCCTGGGACCGAGCGGTCTTCCAGAGAGCATTGACCTGCGTTTGGTCACTGGTCTACTGGAGTCTTGTAGTACAATGCCAATCCCACACAACCAAGACTCACAAATATCTAGCAGACAATGTATAGGAATTTCATACAACTCAGGACGTTTTTACTGCCTACCGGACGTCGAAGGCCACAGACACCATCGCCCATGCACGCATGAAGGACCTGAAGAAGCAACTCAAGGCTGAACATGCCATCGAGGATGAAGAAAGGGCCGAATGGGGAGAAGCACTTTCTCGTGCCCAAAAGGAACACCGAAAGGCACAGGACAAATTGTGCCTACAGGAAGTCTAAAATTCCACGGTACAGGAAGGTACCAGCTTCGACTTCGTCAAAATTCACCTCATGCTGCATTATGAGGAATCAATTCAGCAGTTTGGACACTCAGTCAAAGACAGCACCAAAATGCAGGAAATGAACCATCCAACGATGTTTCTGGGCCCTTACCACTGGTCAAATCGCAACTTTCGGTAAGAAGGGGAGATTCTCAACGAGTACTCGCGCTTCAATGTCCTCCAGATCTGGTGCTACCACCTCCAGCTCCTGGCTAAAGAAGGCCACTGGACCCCCGAAATCCATGAGGCACTTCAGTTGTATCGACCAAGGGATCAAATTGTTGTCAACAACTGCAACCATGAGCAAGTGCCGATACCGGAGGATTTAACCCTCAGCTTCCCCGAGGATGAGGGAAATATCCAAGTCCGTGCGCTGCAATCCCCCAGACAAAGGGGTTTCTTTGTCAAGAACGACCGTCTTCCAATGTACAACTTACCACTCGTAGAATACATATATTGATACTATACATACCACTTCAATATACCCACCATGGATAGGAGGGGCATCAGCGGGTTGTGTGCCACCCAATTCAACCAACTCGACCTTCCGGTGACCGACTTCCAGTCCTTCGGCGGTTGTGATCCCACTACCCATACGTTGAGCTGCACGGACGACCGATCTTTTCGCAATGCTGAGCCTCAGAACAACATTTTGTGGTTCTGGGTAGATGAGCCTCCGAAAGGTGATGTAGGGGACTTACGACCTGCACACCTTGTGAGGATTCTACGGCTAGAGGATGGCCAATGGAAGAGATGTGTTGTTCTTCTGTGGGAGTTCCAGCTTGAAAACCATGGCGTTTGTCTGCCTTCCAATGAGCTGCTTGGAGTCTCCGACAAAGTTTTCTGTCGGAACCAGGCCTACCTTGTTGTAGTGAATATCAAGTGGGTATAGGCTGCCGCACACCTGTTTCGCATCCCCGGTTCCAGATACTACTATTTCAATAATACTATCGACCTAGTCATGTTCAATCGTTTCTGGCCCAAACCACCAGAAGCTGAAGGAGACATGCAGACTGACGATGACGATGCTAGGCCACAGGAATACCACAGGAACCAAATTTCCAGTGTTGTTGACGAGGCCGAAGAGGACGAAGAAGAGGGGGAGGAGGAGGACAAGGAGGAGCACAACGATGAGGAGTAGGAGAAGGTACAGCCTCTACAGGGCATCAGGTGTCCTATAGCTCTGACCCTCCCGTGTTTCTGCTGGATATGTGTAAATCCTGCCAGAGGTAACAGACCGCCAACTCACCAGTGATCCATAGCTCGATATGTAGAAAATTCTTGGCCAGAGGCATCAGTCCTGGCTCCCCCGCGATCCATAGCTTGATATGTAGAAAATACTTGACCAGAGGCATCAGTCCTGGCTCTCCTGCAATCCATAGCTCAATATGTAGAAAATACTTGACCAGAGGCATCATTCCTCCGGCTCTCTCACATTCCATAGCATTACATGTCAAGAAAAACTGGCCCTAGGCATCAAGCCTCTGGCTCTCCCGTGACTCATAGAATCTAGTGCAATTGTTAGTCGTCATGTGCAATTGATATAATACTGACTCCATGCTCACTCAAGTCCATAGGAGTTCATAGTGCCACGCGTCAAATATGCGATGGATTACCGGCGCACAGAAAGCTTCTCAATAACTTACTCGTCACGTGAGGTTATTTTTCCCGGTGTATGCGCTCTCTCATTTTCAACATCCCTTGGATGATGTGGCATGGGCATCAATATCAGACAAGAGACCAACTTTTTAAGTGGTGTAAAAGATGGAAACGAGAACAAAAAAGCCTTTGGATCAATGGGCACGAAGGGGATGATGGGTATGAGGGTGTTGAAAAGGTTTTGACAAAGCCAAAGGTTTCAGTGCGAATGTCTCTTGTTTTTGAAGAAGAAAAATGTTCACGGGCGTTGATGGAATTTTTATTTCGTACAGATGTTGGCAGAAATAGTGGAGTGGTGGAGGAGGCGGAGAACTCAGATCATGAGGAGTTGAGTGATGGGGTGGTGTAAAAGTTTTTGATGTTGTTTTTTTGTGGTTTCTTTTGTTAAGGGTACTGTTAGGATTGGTTCTGGACCGGCGCTTTGGGTCCGGGTACAGGCCGGATCCGACCAGTTTTGAAATCAGTGGTCCGGGTCGTCAATTCACCCAAACCGTCAATTCAGGTACGGTTCAATGGACATCCCACAACACTTCTGAATCGGGCAGGTTGTCAGCGGATTGTCCAGCAGGTCCATCTGTAGATTCATATAATGCTCTTGATGTTGCTGTATAATAATAGTATCTTATCAAAATCGCATTTTCAACATCCAACAATGACTTTTTGCATGTTTTGCACATTGCAATATTGATTATTTTGGAATCAGTATTTTTCCATGTCTGTTTTGTGTTTTTACGTTACAAGGCTGTCAATAGTTCTGTTATGAGCTCTAATATCTACGCGATACGCAGATTACTCTATATGCAATACCAAAAACTGTTGAGGCTCGGGTGATGCTCTTTTCATCATGGTGTAACAAAGAAATGTTGTACTATTTTGGCCGAAAAGGCGGTCATTACTTGGCATATGAATCTGTACCACCAAGCGACATTTAGATTACCCAAGATGCAAGACCACAAATCGTTGACACTCCGTTGACGTTCGGTTGACTCTCGGTTGACGCTCATTCTCAGAATCGTGCAGTGACCGTGGCGCTTCTTTTAATGCCTATACAGGCTGGCAATACAATGGTTATGTATATTTGCGACCAAATTGAATCATAATTACCTTACTTACATGACTAAGATCGGTTGACGCTCCGTTGACACTCATTTTCAGAATGGAGCGGTGAACGTGTCGCGTTCTTTTTCATCTATAATGGCTGCCAATACGTTGGTTTTGAATGGCAGAGACCAAATCAATACTGAATTACCCTACTTGCAAGACCAAAAATCATTGATGCTCCGTTGACGCTCATTTTAAGAATGGGGCAGTGACCGAGTTGCTATCTGTTTTGCCTATAAAGACTGCCAACACGTTTGTTTTGCATGGCAGTGACCAATTGAATATTCAATTACCTTACTTACAAGACCAAAAACCGTTGACGCTCCATTGACGCTCATTGTAATATAATGTCTAGTCAAAATCTGCTGCCATTGATAATTGTACCGATGATTATTTAAACTTACTGGATGCTTTTTGGGCTGATCATGACTGGATCCTGTGGCCTTAGTAATATTCTGGCATGGGTCGCTCTCATTATATTGAAAGGTATGTATCACGTTGAATAACGCATTTCGCCTGCTATGCTTGTGTTTATCAACTACCATTTAGACATAACTGGTCAATATCCTCCCATCATAATTCTCTAAGTGAAATTCTCAGTCAAGCAACATAAAGAACCTGCTGCAAACATATTGTCCCATTCTGTCCAACTTTTTTCTGTTTCCCCTGATCCTCCTTGTTTCGGTAGCATTGACTGTCACCAACCCCTTTTCAGTGTTTTTCTTTGATCACCCTGTCGGCATAATCAATCCGGGCACATTTGGAGCGGCACATGTATCCCGCTGCTCAGGGCATTCCAGATCCTCAATGCACTTGTCTTGCTCTACATCTGATTCATTGTCTGCCTCACAATCGTCTTCGCACTGATTTGGATTATCCAAGTCACCCTTCCAGTTGAGCCAATCTTGACTGTCGGAAATGCTTTCGGGTGCATTGTGATCATCACTTTCGAGTGGATGATGGTCGATTCTCCGTATTCAGCGAACATTCAATACTTGAGTTCGTCCTCCAGGGAGTTCCTTTGCAGACAAAGCTGGTGGCAACGGTGATCTTTCCGACAATTTAAATGCAGCCCCACCATCATGTTGAAAGAGTGACCAGGATGCTTTGATGCTTTCTTGAGTATCTGAAATTTATCCTACGGCTGTCTTCTGTTTGTTTTGAGCACATGATTCCTTCTGTGTAGTATGTAGGTTTTGGCTGGCCTGCCACATCTCCAAAACATCGTGGACCTTGGCCATTCTGTGCAATTTCGTTTCCTCTGCCTCTGGTTTGAATTCCGAGTCGTTATCGGTTTCCGACCTATCCAATACAGGTTCATCCCCAGCCAATATCCCATTATTAGCTCGAACATACTGCCTTACTACAACCTTTTCCCAAAGGGTCTCGCCTGTGGTTTTTGACTGCCTCCAGCCGATAACATCTCGTCCAAGGGTAAAACTGGCCTCTACTCCGACACCATGCGGTATGACTGATAAGAAGTCCCATGCCACATTGGAGAGATCGGCGTAGTTGGAGTGAGTTTCCTCTTGCAGTCGCCACCATTGCAGGTGATCCGGGATCCAAAATGTACTACTAATCTCTATTGGGTCGGAGTGGTAATCATCGAGATTCGGATTAACATGCCCCCAGTTCTTCGGTGATTCAGGCAGCTATTTCAAATGGAGCCTGGTGGCAGTCAATAAGCGTGCTACACGATTGCTCCGTCCGGGTGTCATTTCGGCAAAATTTATAGGCGTTGAGTATTTTTCATCACCACTGGAGGAATCATATGAATCAAAAGATGATTGACCAGATTGAGAAGGCATTGCAGATTGGATGAAGTCATTGATCTGTACTTTTTCATGTTGAGTGACCGACAATTGTCTGTGTTTGGTGCAGTATCCATTCTCCACATACTTCAAAAATGCCTGTTTGTATTGGGTAGTATAAGAAGTCTCGCCCTCAGGATTGATATCCATTCCCTTGTCCCATTTCCTAAACGATCGCAACTTGCACAGATGATCAACAATATGTACTGAAATATGAAGCATACCCATCGTTGGAGTGACTTCAGCATAGTATTTGAACAGCTTTTGTCGCGCAAACTTCACAGAGAAGTATAAATCTTCCTTCCACTGAGTTTTCTTCTTGCCTGAAGCTCGCAAAATGCCATCCATATGATCAAACATGTCATTATAGATGGTGATAACATGATGCAGTGTGACTGTATGTCCTTTCAACATCCACAAAGTCCAGTATTGGAATGGCATTAACACTTCCCTGACGTACTTGATGATTGTCCCTTCATCCTCTGTTGTGTACAGTGACCAGTAATGTCTGCGTTTTGGATGCTTCAGCCACTTGCGGGTGAATTCTTGTAATCGATAGGCTCACTCAAGCAACTCCACAGTTGAATTCCACCGTGTTTTCACATCGATGATAAGAAGGACTGCGATTCATACTTTGGCTCTATGACAGTCAATAAACTCCTTTCGATGACCAGGTGTCAACGTAATCAACACAGCTAGCATCCGCTGCTACATGATGGTCAGTTTCCGAATTTTCAGAGTATCTTGAAATACGTACTTTCTCAATTACCTTGGCCAAACCTGGTTTCGTAGCAGACACCTTATTGATTCTAGCGTTGCCCTGTTTTCGAAGTCTTTGACTCTTCCCAATATGTGTGCTTTCATTCTCTCCTAATTGCTGATCACACTCATGTGCTTCCCACGACTTTGTATGGCCTTTGACACCAAGACTGCTCATGAATGCACCTAAAGCAAGCTGAATGACATGCGCCATGCATGGTATGTGGTTTCTCAATGCAGGCCACTCGATTCCTGAGGCCTGAAGTGTGGATTGTAGTTCCCGAGTCATCGAGTAATTTGAGGAGGCGTTATCAGTTATAATTCCGAGCAAGTGGCTGTCAGTAAGCTCAAAATGATCTAGATCTTCCTTCAAATGTGTGGCTAACCTTGCTCCAGTATGTTGACCCTTGACCTATTATCCTGAATTAGCTGTTGAAATAGAAGTAGAACAGGCTATTGACCTCATCGAAAGTGAGTTGCACCTACCGCATTGCCCAATTGCGATCCATAAAATATGCAATGACCGATGTTATTGCTGAGTTGTTTGTTGATGTCCACCCGTCCAAACCTAAACTAACTTTATTCCGTGTTGGCGACTGCTTCTTAATTGCATCCACAGGCAGTGAGTATTCCCTCCGACAAATGTTGCTAGGGGTGCCCGCTGATGGTAGCGCCAGCTCGCTGCGTAATGCATTATATGACCGCCTTAGCTCAGGGTTTGATATAGCATTCCATGGTATCTGAGCCGAAACACATCCTAACATCGGGTAGTGATTCCTGTTAGGGGTTCTCCTTTAACAGCGAGAATAGTACTGCAATTTGTTATACGAATACTGGTCACGGAGTTACTCTCGGTCTAGTCACGTGATTAGCATAACACCTATTCATGACTTTGCATGTTACTAGTCTGATGGTTCTTAGCGGAGCAATAAATGTCGCACATTGATTGAATAAGCATTTATATGTGCTTAGCGGATTCAGTGAAAGAACACATACTACAGTAGATCTGATTTGATGATGCAACGATGCTGCCCGATCGAAAGAAGTAACTCCTGCCGAGCGCATCGTTTTCAACCAGGTTCATATCCTAGATACCAGCGGGACAGTTTGATTGGACTGGAGATTACTCCGACACACAAAGCCAACACTTGATAGTCAATGTGCGATTACGAGGGTCCTCGGGCTTATCATCTCAGGGGATAAGAACAACCAGGGTACTCCCCGGTGAAAGAGAATGGTCTCGGCCTAAGCATGACGTAACTGAGGGAATTATGATGTTGGCTGAGGATATGAGGCCTGAAGCAACCCTGCTCATTGGTTTGAGTTAGTATGCATTGCAACGTCAGACTAGGATACTATATACTAGCTGGCACGTCAAGTTCTATGTTGGCATAGTATCGGTTGGTTGCCGATTAAATCTATGACCGAAGCGAAATAGCCTTTAAGGTGAGGCATTAATTTGCGAAAAGCGCTGTACACTGATTTAGTGGCAGACATTCCAACTATTGTCGCAAATGGGTAGTGAGATATCCAAGTTAAAGTTATGATCTGATATATTATATCGGGCGATGGATGGCCTGATTCTCATCAGGAACGTAATGCTTTGAAACCACATTGCATGAACACGATAACCTTTGAGAACCCATGGCAATCACTGTTAGGTGCATTCATTTAGAATGTAAGATACAGCACACATTGCTATCACTATCATGGAAGACAAAATATGGGTGCGCATGCGTATACACCCGAGAAACTTCTATATAAGATATCATATTGTTCTGGCATTGAGAGGAACAAGCTCTAGCAGCGAAACAATCAGCGATACCTACCAGCGAAAGAAAACCGTTATTTATTATTGAGTTTTTATGATACCTATATCTACCTATTAATATATATAGAATCTCTTAGCTTTGTGTGGCGGCAGCAATGTACCTTGATAAGTATTCTCCTGAGTGAATGATGATTACCTTCGAAAATTATAACGACGTTATTGTATATGCATCGGAGAAGATTATCAGTTATGCCAGAACGCATCAATATAGCTTTATGGCGCAAAGTGTTTGGTGGCTCGCCTCTATTATCGGATAAACGGAAGGATGGATTGTTCATATTGATACGCTGCAAAGACGAACCAATATTATCGTACGGGGAGTATCAACGATTACCTTCGACGCTCAAGAAGAATCATGGTTCGGTAATACCTTGAGTCATATACATCCAGATAGAATATGAATGATAATCAGTATGGCTGAAGTTGAGTCTGAGATTGATAGGAGAGCGGATCTTATTTTGGATTCAGCCGAGCTCTTTCTTGATCATTCTATTCAGGAAAGGCAAAACTATATTAAGGATCCTTTGCGTTGGACCAGAGCCGGACGAGTTGCTACTTTACCTCAGTCAAAAGGGCAACGAAAGAAGGCTTGCAAAGCGGCTAGACTTGAAAAGTCTAAAAAGTACAAGTCCAAGAAGAAGTCCACTTTAAAAAACCTTGAGGAAATACAAAAGTCTACAATCATCAACCTTACATTATAATAACAAAATTGAGGAATACAATCTACGGCCGTGTACCTGGTACTTGCTTGAAAGTATCTTTGGATATAATTAGGTATAGTTACTTAGGTGGAAGCACCCCCGTAACAATTCCAAGTGTCTTGGTGAAATTCGGCAGTTACAAAGTCCTTAGCTGCTAGTTTGGAGCATTTTGTCTGTTAATACAGTCAGTATAGCTTAGAAGTCAATGTCACCAATGAATTTCTCTTGAGGACTTACTATTGTAATCCCACGACTTCCTTGGCTCTTCAATATCGCCAGTGCTGCTTGATCGACGATTGAGCTAGTCAATTCAGTAACCTCCGGCTCTGTTAATTTGTTCAACTTCGCGATGTGCACTTTTGCCAGTAAGTGTTTGCCCATTGAGCTGGTCCCATGTTCTGATGGATGGCAGAGAACTCTAGGACAAATGGTACATATGATGCCAGGGCTGCCGGTGTCCTCAATTCCGCAATTCAAATAGAACCATCATGAAGGCGCATGTCTAGAATTCTTCCAAGCAATTGAACGGTTCGAGCCCACATTCATAGAAGCCCACCAAGCTTCGAATATGATTTGTAGTGTATGGTCGTTCAAATCACGAATAAAGACACATTCATTTTTGGAAGATATCATTACCTCTAGCAATGAGGTATTTAAAGATTCTGAATCGGACATGACGGTAGGAATTGGATGGCGGGGTAATTGGAATTGAGAGGATGTCAGTAGGTACGGTATTGTCGAGAAGATTGCTGGTTCTCAAATATTGTCTCTAGAGCTACGAGCAACAAAGAAGTAAGCCCTGTGAGACATTGCATGCATAGTTGTGTAGTGGTATACAAGGATGTATTGGAAAGACTGACCTTTAATAATTCAATTTCGGTACAACACAATGCAGTATGTTGCTGTGTAGGTTACTGTGCCGGCACAAAAACTGTTGACGCTCTGTTGAAGCTCATTTTTACGAGGCAGTAGTGATATCATCGCTAGCATTGTTGCCTTTAAAGGAGGCCATTACTTCTATTATGGATTGAAGCCGATGCAAAGCCCTTCAATTATGTAAGATGCAGGACCAATAATTGTTGACGGTCTGTTGATGATCAATTTTGTGAGATAGTCGTGACATTCTCTGTGGCATTTTTGCGTTGAAAGGCGGCCAATACATGCAATGTAGGTAGATGTCGTTGCGCAGCCCCTGGAGTATTCCAAATGCAAGACCAAAAATCGTTGACGCTCCGTCGACACTCATATTTAGGAGATAGTCGCGATGTCATTTCTAGCTGATTGGCCTAGAAAGGCAGCCAATACTCCGATTATGAGTGAGAGTAATTACCCAGCATTTGGATTATCCAAGATTCAAGACAAAAAATTGTTGACGCTCCGTTGACGCTGATTTCTACGGTATGGCAACGGCCTTTTCACTTGTCCATTTAAACAGAACAATGACCAATACATTCACTTTGTCAGGATGCGACAATGTAGCGGTTTGATTGCAGAATGTGAAAGACTATGAATCATTGATGCTCTGTTGACGCTCACATTACACACAGCCTAACTGTCATTGTATGCTCAATCATTGTTGTCTAAGGGTATATTAGAATTATTGACAACCAATCTTTCTTTTCTAAGTATTATATTTTGCATCCCGATGTTTTGTCGCCCCGCACTATCTGATTCACTACTTCATGCGTGATATGAGCGATAAATGACATAGCCATATCCCATTCCAGCCCTTTTGGCCAGCAATTAGCGGCATGCAGACCCAGCCACTGATTTTTGATTAATATCGCCTGACTGTCCCACCATTCCTGATCTGGCTCCTTTTCCTCAATTTCCATCAGCAACCATGAACAATTTTCAAAATCTCGACCATGTGGACCAGGGCTAAGCGGAAAGTTGTGCATTTGAATGCATCGATGAATGGAGCATGACGGTTGTCATGCATACAGGTTCGTATTGCGGTTTGACCGCTCCTTCTATGACTTGTATGACATCACTTACCTCAAAGTTGTTGGTACATTTTTTCACTAATTTAGTATTTGCTTTCGCACGTAACAGTAACAGGAAAGATGATGACCGGCACACTGGTCATCTTGTGGCGTGATTTGGAGTTTACCACGTTAGAATGGTGCGTACGACCCTTGCACATCCACAGATGAATCATCAGGTCTCACAATTTGGTCACCGAAATAAAGACAAAGCTGACACGTAGCAAAATAGAAACGCAAGATGCTGTGCACAGCTCCACATCGTCAAAAATTTCGATTTGGCTATCTATTCCTCCGCGGATGAAGGAGCTGTCACCATTCCTTCATCCGAATCCGAGTTCTTTATGGTAATTAGCTCGGTAGGCAAAATGCAGTGGTTGGCGCTTACCAGTTGAATCGGCGTCGAATACATAATCAGTGACAAATCAGACTCTGCGCCGGGTGGGAAAGAAGATATGCGTTCCGGCGACTTTGGTTTCCCTGAGCCTACACTCATAAGGCAACTTCCCTGACGAGAAGTACATTGCAGCATTCGCCATATTCCGGGGACGATATCAAGAGTCTTCAATAGCTCACCAAAGGTTGTCGGGGGAGGTGCTGCTGCAACATGATTCGGTTGGGATTTGATGACCGCTGGAACCTTCAATTCGGACGTTCCGTACTTCTTATCTCTTTCGTGGCAGTAGTCGGCCGCGTCCCCCCATCCTGGTTGTGTCAATTTGTCAAGCTTCATCTCCTTCTGCCAAAACCTCTCCATGCGGCGTTGTACTGTTTTGGAGATTGTGCCCATCACCCAGCCGGGTTCGTCATCGTCGCTCAGCTTGCCCTGCTCTGTATCATCGACAGTTTCCTCATCTTCCGCATCCTCCTCATTGTCGGAACTGGCAAGATCGCTCAGACTGTGTCCGATAGCATTCAGCATCTCTTCAAATGTCTTCTCAGGCTCTCTGGTGGTCAATCCTGCCTTTTCAACATTGCTCATATCTTCTTGCTTCTGCTTAATCGCTGTCTCTGCATCTTCAACTTGCTTTCTTGCCACCGCAGTCTCTCTCTCCACATATTCCTCTATCCATTGCTCTTTCTCTTCAATGCTCAAAAGGTGCGTTTCTCGTTGTTTCTCTGCCACGAGCATTATTTTGGATCGCAAGCTACGCAATGCTCCAAGGGCTCTGACCCTTTCTGCCTTCAACCCGCTCTTCCCTTCATTCGCATGCTGACATTGTCGTGTGGACTGCTTCGTCGATTTGCCATATTTGCCCACTGGGAGAGGAGAAAGGTTCCTTTTTAGAGCATTGACCATTGTATTTCGTGTTGACTGTTATTGGGAGAGATGTTGGATGTTGCAAGATATGGACCATAAGGAGGCAAGCTGCATCTTTTATGTCAAGGTTGGTACACTTGATCAACTCGAAAAAAGCAAATTCTGCATTTTGACCATCACTAAATTGGGAATATTCATGTTAACTGTCCAAGATGAGTCAATTTTTAGTGACAGTTTCATGTACAATCCCGGTGATCTCTTGGGACAAACCTCACCAGACCTCCTTTCCGTCAAAGAATATCCTGTTTATATGTAACATTAATGCTATTTCGGCTGTCATGAACTTCAATTTATCCCTCTAAGCAAACATACAACATCGGACCGACTCTCTTCAAATTGCGGGACTGTGGGAAACCCATTCAACCTGCAGCTGTACGCAGGCAGATTCATCATGAGTAGAACGTCCAAGTTGGCGGTTGGTCAGTCTATTTTGACTTGAAGCTAACTATATATTCCTCAGAACTTCCCACTTCTTTTGGTTATGATCTTCCTCTCATTTTCCACACCAGCAAGTCATGGCTACACAAACACCTCAGAGAGGCGAGAGTGGATCCTAATCGAGCGAAACAACGGGCTCTTCATCGAATGCGTCACTTGATGGTGCACAGCAAACAATGCAGACACCAGTTAGTCTACCGCGAAACTGCCAATGTAGCCACCGAAAACATGACCCAGGACGCTCATTCAAAAATTGTCCGTAAAACCGCCAGCAGCACGAACTAGCCGCACCACCCAATTGGACGTGACTATGTCCATATCATGGTATACGGCCGTCAATTGATTGAATGATGAACAGCTGATATACGGAGAGAGCTACGTGACCAATATCGCACTGCCCGTACCAGGAAACCCCCACGGTCGATCAAGGCCTTTGTCTGCACAGTACGGGAAATTGAAAATCACGATGTTGTCAGCTCTGGCATTTTCACGGATGAATTGGGTGATATGCGTCGCTGAGAATGGACGAAGAAGGCTTTAAACACCTTAGAGGAGGCTACCGAAGCGTATATGGTAGAGGTAATTGCCGATTCTCACCTTCAGAAGCAGCAACTAATATCTTGTAGGTTTTCAACATGTCTACTACTATGGCAAGGCAAGGAAGACGGGTACAGCTAGAACAGTCAGACATGCGCCTCGCCTTGAACATGGCGAAAATAGCCCAAGAAGGGTTTTTGCATGCCGTGATTCAGGAAACGCAACACCTGATCAAGCAACCTCGCGCAGACGTCCGGGAAGAGAAGAAGCGGGGTGATGAATTTCCTGGGCATAGACAGGTGAAAGCTGCGATAGAACGACACCTGGCGATGGTTTAAGAAAATCACACTGACAGCTGCCTTCCTTGTCGACATGGCACCGCAAAGAATCCATTGACACGCTGGAGGCGCAAAAGCATGGACACACCTCCTCAAGTCCAACGCAAACAGCCGACACCAGAGCTGATGCCACCTCCACCCACAATGCCACCTGCACCATCCAGCGACAAAGATCGCGCCTGAAGTTCCAAAATCCCAAATCTGCCCACCGGATATGAATATAAACATGCTCCCGTGCCCGGCGCTCTATTTTTGAATCATGATACTTATGCCGAAGGTAGCGAGCACGTTGAAGATTTTACTCCAGATTTGCAGAATAATGAAGGAACATCCACCGGTTAGTACACTATCTGCTGCATGGTAATACAGCTAACATCCATTTTGCAGACAACAGCAGACAATTGAGTGAAACTGCCAGTGACAATGAATATGGATCATAAGGAACGTAATTTTCGAGTGTAGTAATATCTACAATTGCTGGACACTTTATAGCATGTTTTAAAGGATCTATTTATATGTATTATTAAAGAACAATGAAGTGATAAAGAAGATAGTACCTGAAGAAGACAGAAAGGCTGTCAAAGTATTGTTAATGATATATTCCGCCAAATGAAATGATGGTATATTGTGGATATGCCCATGGCAAAATGAGCATCAATGGAGCGTCAACGATTTTTGGTGCTGTACATAGGGTAATTATAACGCAATTTGGTAGTGAATCATCAGCAAAAAATATTTCCGTCCGGCCAGGATGGCTCCGTCAGAGTCGACGCACACCATCAGAGCCATCAGAGACACCCCGGTGGCGGATTACTACATGCCCGGCCTCAAAACCACGCGTCACGTTGCATATCGCCCTCTGATTGCGGTTTCACTATTTCTTCTCAGTCTGTCAGTCTCCTATTTTACACTAACACTCTGGCGTTGTGGCCAACTGTGACCATAAGTTGGGATAGGTTTATTGGGTACGCGCTTGCATCGGGATTGCAATGCAATGGGTGACGTTGCGAAAATCTCTCCTCGCGTTCCTTCTACCTGCGCGCAAAATGCAATTCTCTCTTTACTAATTATACACATCATTCCAGGTTGCCAGATCTATGTGGCTATTGACAATCCATCGCTCGTTCCGTCAGTCTCCTGTCTTACTACTACTAGCTATTTCTGGAATTATGTGCGCGCAGCCGACGATGTTTCCCATGCGCAAAACCTGCAAAGCAATGGCTGCCGTTGCTTTTCTCACTTGAACAAATTTCGAGATGGGATCCAAGTTACCTGAGTTTTCGGGTATTGTGGTGAGCGCCAGGGCTAACCAGTACTCAACGAAAGCTCCATCCTCGTTTAGGAGCTTGATTGTGAATAGTCGTTGCAGTTGCCACGGGAGACGCCCATTCAGCGCGCCATAACACCTCCCCGGGCGTTGCTTTACCCACCCCCAGTCGTTCTGTCGAGCCCCGCCGCGCCAGCTCTGGCTTCCTGTGCATCGACGTATCTGAGATATGCGTTCACCTTCTAAACCCTCAACTTGAACCTTAATACCATGGCAAATACAGAGCTCCATTGCATGCAGTTGTTCATCCAATATATACTTCTTGTTACGACTCTTATGCTTTGTAAACTCCAGCGCGCCGCTTTATATTGCCGCACGGTGCGTTGCATCTTGTGCATTGTTGAGTAATGGTCTGAAGTCCTTGACCATAGCGTCAGGATGCTTTCCATCATGGCGGTGTTGGGGTCTCATGAGTTCGGGCTCCGCATATGACTGGGCGCTCAGCGCGGCAGCCAGATCAGCACCGGAACGGAGGACTTTGGCGGTGGCAGCGCAGTTCTCCCGATGGCTAGCGAGGGCGTGGAGATTGTGCTCTCTCATTTCGAAGCAGAGGATCCGACGATGAAAGGTGATTACTTGTGGCAGGTAGTTGAGATTGTGATTGGAGGTGTTCCAACCGTCCTTGAGGTTCGTTTCATGTGCTTCTTCATGTCTCTCAGCAGAATACTGTTGCAAGGCTCCGTATCGACGAATCTGTTCGGCCCAATGAGACATCAAGTGGATCTCCGGAAAGTTGAAGTCGGCGTCTAACTACTTGGAAATATCTATCTTGTGGCTACTATCATCCCGCCAGGCGTTCATTTCGGGCCGCTTGTTGGAGGGCGTCCAAGTTTCAGCATTTGTTTCCTCGTCTACCTTTTGCTTCTTCACGAGTTACGTTCTCAGGGCCTTAGCTTTGGCCTTTGCCTTTTTGCCGGCTTGCCCGAGTAAGAAACCACCTTTGAAGGTGTGGAAACGATGCATGGCGTCCTCCATGTAGCTCAATGTCACATCATCGTGAGATTTATATTGAGCATACATATAGAATTCGAACAATGCCCATGTGCACTCAATTGTGCGATTGAATATGGGATGCTGTGCAGGGCTTCCACCTCATAGAGACTGGGTTACAACTCTAAGCAGGTACCAGCTTATTTCCTTCATCTCCTTCCCATTCCATTGAGAAACTTCCTCCTATGACTTATTTTTTGGTGTGAGGTCGTGGTGGGCAGGTACAGATAACCAGATTGCATTGTACTTGTCGAGCCATTCGTGCATCTTCATGAAGTGGAAAATCCACTTCTGGAGGTGGTCAAGCATGCCGATCTGCATTTTATGGAGGAGGTCGGGCTTAGGGAGGTCGGTCACAATACTGGGAATATGTCAAAATACGTTGCCTCCTCCATGAACATGGCGCGAGGAGAGTTCGGCATCAGCTGCCTTGGTGTTGACATCGGTAAGCGTTCTGTATAGATTGTGATCCCGCCGGGGGTGTTGCTCGTCAGGATGCACCTAATCTCCAAGTTTGTTCTTTAGACAGTCACACCAAAAACAGACATGCCACTCGAGATGATGTATGTCGCTATACTCTGGGCAATCTGCAAGCTGTGCTGCTAAAACCGGTTTGCAACACCCGAAGTTGCCATCTGCACAGAGAACGTTGCAATGCCCGCTCCCGGCGCTGGGATTTGGATCAATGGTGAGTGGCTGGAGTAGCCACCGGAGTACTTCATTCAGCACCTCTTGGTTAGTTTGCCGCTGTTCATCCAGCCGCTTCCAAGGAATATTGCGGTTCTTGATTGGAATTGGTAGGAGATCGACCATTACAACGCTGTGCGTTGAGGGCATCTGGCGGATCTTCGAAGATAGATTGCCAACTGTCATATATTCAGGCCACTCTTTCTTGTCGCCAGCAAAATTCGAGAGATGTGTTCCGTTGGACATGAAGATCAACGGAACCAGTGTATCACCCACTCTGAGCGTTGAATATACGTCGATTAGCACGTTATTATCCTTGAGTATCGCTCCATACATGTGTCTCCCACCACCAGGCCGCAGTGTGAATTTCGATATAGAGGCGTTTCGGGGGAGTATCGCTGTTAAAGCAATGCTGAGGGGCGAAAATGAGATGCTCGGCGTACGCTGGCTGCCGCATCAACCATCACATGCTTTTGATGATGTCTCGACTCCAGTATTTGATAGGGTGTTGGTGATTGTCATTCCATTTCATATCCTGAAGAGTGTGTAGTTCCCACTCCCCGAGAGCCTGATCATCTGGCATGCTAGCCACAAGCTTCTGGACCCCATCCCCGTCTTTGACACTTGGGAAACGCAGAGCTGTGTTTTCTTCCTTCAGCATGTTGTCATAGTACGTCTTCATGCCCTTCTTCTTGATCCCACACTGGATATATTGGTAGTCTTCACACGTCGCAAACGGGTAGTAGGGATTGTTTTGTGGGGTGGTCTCAGGGCAGCCCTGAGCGTCACGTTCCCATGGCGGAGCAATGTAATCGATCAGCGGAGTGCCGGTGCCAGGGTATGTTTCCATTCGTGGAAGAGGTGGCGGTGGTTGAGACTCCGAGTATGGGATATCTTCAGCGTGCTCGAGGTAGGGAAACGCGTCCAAGTCTTTAACTGCATCTTTGTTAGCGTTGAATTCACAACGCTGAGCGGGTTCAACGCGTCGGGGCACGCTGCGAAAAGTCAGGTTCTTCTGGCGTGCAACTTCAAGGTGTTCAGGATGGTGCATTTGATATGTTTAAGTCGCCAGCTGTCTGAGGTGAACATCTTTCGGCATGAAAATTCGGGGCAACAGAATGGGGTCTTCTCTGGCATCGTTGATGACAAGCGAGGAGTGGAGTATACACTGTGGAAAGGGACAAAAGTTGGTGCCGGGCCTGAGCAGCCTCGTGTGTAAGCTCACGATACTTTCAGCCAACTTATTGAGCCTCAACACCATCACAAGGAGGTTCCTTAGACGCCAGGAGTTGCAAAAACGCTGCATGCGCGATGTCCCATAATACTATGAATAAAATATAACCAATAAAATCAAACCAATACAAAACCCATAAATAAAATAAACCTTGAGCGATCCAAAAACCTTGCGACACATGTAATAATCAATGCCTGAAGTAAATAGATCTGAACAAAGAAACGAACAACACAAGAACCCGACCCTAACCCAAACGCAGCAACCATCGCCTCCTCTGCAATGTGAGGACTGGTTCACTCCTCGCCTACCGAGCCATGGAGGAGCTGCTCGGGGAGAGGGTCATTGCGGAGAGGGACATCGGGGAGAGGGACATCAGGGAGAGGGACATCGGGGAGACTGTTGCCACCTGCCGATTCAATCAGCAGCTGCTGATCCACATGCACATCTGAGGTGTGGTTCTGGCTGCGTCAGCTTCTCGCAGAGTTGGCACCACCGGGCGAGGTTTTTGCGGCATCACAAGCCCCAACTGCTCCAGGCCACTGAGGGGATCAGTCTCCGGAGTTCGTGGTCGTGGGCGAGGCTCCGAGGTTGGTGGCCGTGGGGCAGGCGCCGGAGGTTGTGGCTGTGGGGTATTCTCGCGCATCTCCTCGCCTTGCTCAGGTAGCACGATTGGCTGATCCTCTACCATGGTATCTAAATCGTCAGCGGATGTATTTACCATCTCTCCCTGGCCAATCGTCCGAGGTTCTTTGCCATCATCCTCATCCTTATCTTCCTCCTCATCCTCCTCCTCCTCCTCCTCCTCCTCCTCC
>Ga0307515_10000336_pt1 | contig 115691 bp, 119 predicted proteins | sample 17_EM_MG_FD_194513 | JGI IMG/M metagenome (GOLD analysis project Ga0307515, IMG submission 194513) | Populus trichocarpa ectomycorrhiza microbial communities from riparian zone in the Pacific Northwest, United States - 17_EM | ecosystem: Host-associated > Plants > Roots > Unclassified...
GCGCCCCCCCAGTCCGTGGGATGGAACATATACCTTAATTTCAAGCACTTTGGCTGTGCCTTAGTAACTCCAAATGGGGATGTTAAGAGTGCTGGATATGATTATTGGGCGAAGATGTTAGTGATAGTGAGAATTAAACGGCACAGCACTAATACTCCTTCTACGGTAGAACTACCATAACCCGTAGACATGGTGGTTGGAAGGATACATAGGTCCTGTTCAATCACGCGAATGCTACGTTTAACAAGGTAGGGTTAATTTCGGAATATAGACAGGCAAGTAAACAGAAGGTACAATAATGGATGCAATATAAAGTCGGAGAACTTCATCATATGTTGTAGTAAGTAGTCTACAAGAACCCAGACCCCCACAGAACAGATGAGAACCACAGGTAACCAACCAACAGCCGGATATAAAGGGATATCTAATCCACTTCTGTTCCCCCGCTTTGTTAGATCCGTGGATGCACTTGCCCAAAATAACAGCTAGCATTGCATCTCTGTATATTCTCAATCCACAACCCCCTCACCACATTTAGTTCTCTTCGGCAAGCTCCCACTTCTCCTTGAAATCATTCACAAACTTCTGCCACGAGAACGGGTAGATGTCCGCCTTCCTCATATCCCTAATACCATGGCCCTTCATGCAGTATCCCGCAAACCATGGGTAAGCCCTAAGAGAGTCGAGGTGAATACGGGCAAGCTGAATCCGTTGGTTGTCGGTAGCGTTGACCCCACCGTGTTCCTCCAGAGACAAAATCCACGAAGCAATGAACTTCGGCTTGCACTCGTGCGGGGCGCCATGGAACATGGGGATGTTTGGGGTTTTAAAGGCTGGTTTTGGCTGTTGCTGAGGAACTGGGGTATTCTCGGGACGACAGGGAAGAGAGTTGGAAGGCGCCCTCAGGTGGGGTGGAATGCGGGGGGTGGCCGATGCTAAGTTGGAAGTCGTTTTAGCGGAGCCATTGGATGCTGAGCTGGAAGTCGCTTCGATGGAGCCATTGAATACTGGGTTGGAAGTCGTTTCGTCGAGGTCATTGGTATTGAGCTGCTCAAGAGGAGAAGTAACACTCGGAGCAGGAGAATGGACGATGCGGCAGAAGACGGGTGGCTTATTAATAGCGTTCTCCTGGGAACTAGGTGGAGTCTTGTTCCCCGGATCCGAGACTCCCTTTATCCAATTCTGGAGAGCTTCCCTGTCCGCCTGTAGATGCGTTCTCTCCATCTGCACGTCCATCTCGCGCCTCCAGACCTGCAGCCTCTCGTCTGATAATTTATTCTCCCACCGCTCAAGACGGTTCTGCTCGTCAAGCAGCTCGTTCATCTTGACCTCGAGATTCTGCCTGTCGTCGTTCAAGTTCTTCTTCATCTCTTCGAGGTGCTCCTTTTCATTCTCCAGTCGAGCCTTCTCGCACAATATCTGCGACTTCTCCATCTCGATGCCAGACTTCCATTGCTGCAGTTTGCCTTCCTTCTCGCCCTGCAGCTCCATGTTTTCCGTCTTGAGCTCGTTGTTCTCGTTGGTCAAGCGCTTGACCTCGATCTCGTGTCCTAACTTTTCCCAGAGATTCTTCTCTTCCTGTAGAGTTTGCTTCTCTTCCTCTAATTGCTCGACTTCATCTAGCAATCGTTTCATACCTCGGTTGAGCTTCAACTTTTCATGTTCCCAAGCGACCTTTCCTTCAAGCAGTTGCTCTTTCTGTTCCTCTCCCTGTAGCTTTTCCTTCTTTAAGTCTTCATTCTCATCTTGGAGACGTTCCATCGCAACTTTCATGCCATCGATCTCCTCAATTAGTCGGTGCTCCTCTTCAAGCAATTGGGGCTTGTCCTTTTCCAATTCTTTGTAGGCGTCGAACAAACCCTTATACTCTCCATCGAGTACCGTTTTCTCGCTTTCGACCTGGCGAAGCTCAGTATCCAGGCGTTGAATCTCATCATGCTGGTCATGCTCAAGAAGCTCTAATTCTTGGACCCGATCCCGGAGTATGATATTGTCCCTGTCCAGCTCGTCGAAGAATTGATTTCCTGCGTCGCTCAGTAACCTGTTGTTTGTTTCCAACAGATGTTCCACTTCCTCCTGAAGTTTAGCATTGTCGCGTTCCAGCTCTTTGATTCGTAGATTCAATAGCTTCCGCTCATCCTCCCGCTCGGGGTTATCGGTGTCTCTGCCGACAAGTGCTTTGACGAGCTGCTCACTCGTGGCTAGGAGTTGCTGGCGGAGCTTGTTGTATTCAATAGATTTTTGCTGCGACCAGGTGAGGAACCAGGAGAGAGGGATAGTTTTTTCGACGGGGATCGTGTCGACTAGTGGAATTTCGCTGCCGCTGCAGACGAGAGTGTCGTTAAGAGTCGTCATAAGGTTTAGTTTGTGCAGAGGGTTAGTAAAGAAAGAGAATAGGATCGTTGTGAGTAAATGTATGAAAGAAAGGTGGAGGTGTAAAGACAGATTTAGAAGACGAGGTTTAGTGTCCGGAGGGTTGGAGGGAGGGTTGGGTGCGAATGGTTCGTCTAGCTTGCGTATCATAGATTCGCACTCCGCTTTGTGGAAGACCAAGAAAGAAGCTCAAAAAGACTAACTATACCGACAGATAATGTTCGGATATCACCGTGGCCATCTGCTAAACCAGGGCTGTATGCTAGATTTGCTCGTTTCCAAACAATGTTATTTCACCTCGGTTTATTTAACAAAGCTGCTATTTTACCATCGTCCAAAAACAAACCTAACATCTAACAGTGCCTGTTTGAACCTCACCTGTCGGTACAGTAGCGGCGACAGCGATGATGACGAGGACGTATATGATGAGAGAGACCAGTGAAATTTGGATAGGACCTCCTGCCCATCTGCGCAATTCGCAATAGCATATTTCCATCCACCCGCCCTGTCCCAATCAATATCCTCTGCGCTCATCCACTTTCGACATGAATCAAACGCAGTATACCACAAACCCCTTGACCAAGGCCATTCTAACGCACGCTCACCAGATCCTGAATACTAAAGAGTCAGTTTATTGCACACAGGCCAAAAAGTCTACACCACCACAATGTTACTACACCAGACAAGCATCTCTCGAACTCCACCGCCAACAACTCCCTGAGCAAAAGACTGGAGCAGTAGGGGATCGAACCCTAGGCCTTTCGCAAATTACGACTGCAAAGCGAACGCGCTACCACTGCGCCACAGCCCCTGTTCACATGGTAGAATACATTCGCAACGTTTGTTTTCTTAACCGTCCAGGATCTTCCACAACGGTATGAAGTGTCACACTATTGGTATCGACGCAAAAGTCTCCGTAGAGGCTTGACGTAACCCACCTGATCTTTGGCGGGGATTCCTGGGATATTGGTTCATTTTTCAGTGCGGGTACTTCAGAGCAAATACGCTAGGAAATTCGTACACGTTACAGATTATAAACCGACCGTTATTGCAGGTAAGGCAACGAGAGCCTGCATCATCGAAACCAGTGGTGATAAGGAAACAAACCAATTCGAATGCATAAAAGAACACATTTCATACCCGACGTCCCAGTTCTTAAACCTACATTCCTTTGTTTGATATCCTCCCACCACAAATTACCAACCTCCCCTTAAATTATTCCCTCGAATAGCGCATCAACGCCCTACCCAAAAGCGCCCATCCAAACTCCTCAAAACACATCTTCGCAGCATGATACATCACCCAAAAGATCCACCATACGAGTCGTCGATTCCTTAGCAGCCACATAATTACGTGAAGAATGCTTCGGATCCATCCGCAACACTGGAAAAGAGTAGAGATGAAGGTGAGAAATAAGCCCACAACGAGCATAACATGATCCCAGAAGGGTGCCCTTGAGCCCTCACCATAACTGGTGTAGAAAGTTTTGCGATGAGGTGGTGCTAAATTCCGCCAGCGTGATGAATGGAGGAAGGAAAGTGGGCAGTACCTGTTGGAGGGGCTTCAGGCAGCTGAAACCCTCTCTTAGCAATCTCAGCGCGTTCAAGTTCTTCTAGAAGCTCCACCAATTCCGTGTATCTCTTGCATCTCTCCCCATTTGAAGATATCCAGTTATCCCGAAATTTCCTCGTAACGACCGAGAGGTATCCCCCCCTTGTGTCCAATAAAACATCTGCGCCATATTCTAGCAGAAGGCGTACCCGCGGCAACGCCCCCCAACCTCCACTCCTTACAACCTTCGAGAGCGGGGTCAAAGGTATGTTCATAGGTTGTTTGAATGCATTCCCCTTCTCGTCATGATAGTTGGAGAGGACGAAATTAACATTCGCACCTTCCCTTACAAGTAGCTCAACACACTCTGGGCCTAGTTTCTCATCATCTGCATACAGGTAAAGTATCCAGTCAAGCACCTGCCGTTCAATGCCTTGGATGCATTGCTGCAAGTCTATGAATTCTCTCCGATCAAATGAGAAGTCAAACACAATCCGCGCGAATTGCAACGCAGTTGGGTCTGTACCAGCGTCCTCAATGATATCGAATGTGTGTTTGTCACAGTAGCGGAATATTGTGAAGGAGTAGGTGGACTGCTTGCTTGGGTCAATTCCTAGTATATCTCGCAAGAACACACCACCAGATAATCCCTAAGACGACGACTCGGAAAATCGAAGAGAAGAGAAGACAGAATTTTATTTGCCATTTTAGTTCCAGTAGCGGGATTAAAACTGCATATCCAGAACACATCACGCAGAAAGCCGAGCAAGCAAGGTTCTGACCGAGCCATACAATGTTCCTCGAAAAGAGTAGTAATGTTTACTACTTCCTCAAGCATCGCATTGTAAAGTTCATCAGAATTAGCTGCTTGTAGATGTGGACGGCATGTTCGCCATACTGACGTCAAATCGACCAACTGCCCATAGCATATAATCGTTAGGATTCGAAATAAAGAGCATTTCCCATTCCAATCGAGTAGCTCTGGATCCTGCCCAAACAGTTCCAAAGAATACCCTCTTATACAATCCAAAAAAGAGTCGTGATAAGAGCCTGTCAACGCTAAATCTAAGCGGTCCCATACATGTACGCGATGAGGATCAAGGGGAAACTGCTCTGCAGCGTTCAGAATAAGTTGCATTGCTGCGGTTTGAGGATTTTCCCTTTTCAACAACAGCCATTGCAGTGCAGTTCTGTCAGCGTAAGCTCGGGTCTATTCGAATGGAGAGGGATTGATGGGTCCCACCCGATTCCACTAGAAGAATTGCAGTCGGTTCCCAGGTTAATCAAAAGCTCCACAAATTCTATCCTTGAACCCAAGAAACACGTCTATATCCCCCCACACCAAATTAACATCATATTCATGGCCAGGTCAGAGTATGCAGAAATATACCCAATGCAAAACGGACACCCCAAATTGATCGGTATCATTTGCCCTAACTGCACTCTTACAAAGGAGCTCTCGGAATTCTGGAAAGTCTCCTTTTCGTATAATTCCCCATATCGGATGATCTTCGGATAAAACCGTGGTAGTTGATAATGTGGCTGTTAAAGTTGGTTGAACAAGTTCCGTCCCACACCGCATGAAAACGATGACTTGAGTAACGATAGTTTTGTAAGACAGCCAAGGCGCTGGCTGAAACTCCCACCTGCCAGCTACTCTATATTGGCTGCCATTGTCGTCACACTCCGACCCAAAATTTACCACAATGCTGCCCATCGAGAGGTTGCAGCATGCCCATTGCATCGTTACACTGGAGCAAAGAACATCTGCCTTTCCGCGCTGCGTATAGGCCGACTGCGATCCTTTGATCTCCATACGAGGACTCATGCGGCGGACTAAAGCTTGATTGCACTTCACAAACTCTTGCTTCGTGGCCATTAAAGTATTAATTTGCTGAAGGGCCTGTGTAACGTGTGACAAGTTTGTCAACAATGGTGCTTGCATTTGTTGAAGTGCATTCTCGAGATACGGTAGTTGACGACTAGAAACGTATCTACTTAGATCAGTATCAGCATGTAGAACCCTAGAAGGGGAAACACACGACTCCATCATAAATTGGTGCAGCGACTTCACTACTTCTATGTCCTCAGCAAGAAACGACAAGAGCTTCGCTACACGGGATTTATGCGACAAGAACCATCGGTTCGACCACTTGCACCTCCGATACCTGCTTCCCATTTTGCAGCCAAGTCTTTGAACTCCGCAAAGTGGGTTCGGAGGACTATACACTTATCGCTCCAGTATCGTTGGGTTTCTGGATCATCCTCACCAAGTGGAACCTCCGATCGAATGCGACCAATCAGAATCAAGATCCGTTCCAGATCTCGCAGTCGAGTACCGATACGCACAACATCTTCCGGGGCTTCTTTGATTGAATCGTAGAAGCCGATAGCCTGCTTCGATAGTTGGCCGGCGAGTGTGATAAAAGTGAGGACGCTAGCACCGAGACTGACGGGTTCTGCCATGGTGATGGTGTGAGACAGTTGCGTTGTGCGCAGGATGAAGGCAATGATTTAAGCGATTTCGAAAAAAGGCTTTGAGGCGAAGAGGTGATGATGTATGGCTGACTGTGACACAGCATATGTGCGTTGTGTCCGAATAGTATGTGCTGCTAGCGGCGTTGGCTACGGCGGATATGTTGATGGTACTCGGCATTCGTGGTTCGGTTCATCTGATTTGCTTTGTTGGGTTGGATACGGATAGGAGATGATGGTGGTCGTACTGAATACCTGGGGCCGACAGTAGTACCTTTCGCAGAAACAACAGTATGTGTACTTTGGAAGTACTCGTCGTTGTCAAAACTATGAGGAGATACATGTTGGTAGTTTATGCTGTTGCTGTTGCGATTAACGGAGCGGAAAAGAGTAAGTTCAATGTGAATTCCCGGTCTAGTCTGTAGACGGCTTTGGATACGGCGTGGCATAGCTTTCTCGGTCATAGGATTACAGTTGTAAAAATGCGGAACTAAAGGTACACCAAACGATAACATGCCAAGTACCGAGTGATGAGCACTGATTCCCAACTCCAAGCATCAAGTGGCGAGCGTACCTATTGCTTCTCCAAACCCCAATATATTAATACCTAAAGACTTTACACATGAAGCTATCTGGAATGGAACTACTAGTAATTTCAGGCCGTACCTTCAAAAAAGTTAATAGCAGCTAGTAAACGCCCGCAGAATAAGTAATATCACGAAAATCGAGGTGCGCAAGCATTCGCCTCCTTGTATTTTATAGCTATCAGATCCGATCGTTCATGTTTGGATACTAGATGATCCAGAACCATTGGTCCAAGCGGTAATATCGATCCTCGTATGTAGACTTTACATCTTCAGGTTGGGAGCGCTAGCTTCATCGGCGTTTAGCTATTAGGCCACACCGCTATCTTCGTTCAATATTTGCCCATTATATACACAGAATCTAGAATCCTTACGGCCCTCTAAAGTACAACTAGACTACCGCATTTCAGACAGTAGCAAAGGTCATATTCATAATTTATCACTCGATATTTATTTTCATAAGAATCCGGTTTGACTCTAGACAATCAACTCCCACCGGCCAACCGCAGGAGTTAACTTTGTTTTTCGGTAGTTTCTTAGTCGATAAATGCAGTTATGAGATCACTACAGTTTTTGTTATAATTTCGTCACGTCTTCGAATTCGACGACCTACCACCAAATGTGTTTTGTACCGAGCGTAACGGTTTGTACGGGACTCCTAGTGTAACAGATTTTGGTTAACAGACGACTAGTGTAAAAGCAATAATTATTTGGTGTGTGATGGATACTTTTGGTGAGAAACAGTTCAAAGTTAACGGACAGGATGGGCCTGACCCATGACGTCCGAACTATTGCGCTCACTACAGTATCATGGCCCTTCCTCCAGAATTTCTCCGCCTATTTCCTCTAAAGAATAGACGGACTCCTCCAGTTTTTCTTGATCATAAGTACATAAAATAGATAACTAGCAGCTACGGTCATAGAATATGAAAATAAGGCCTTTCTGTACATTCAGAACCGTTTCTGAGTTGTAGCCCATAATGGAGTTTTATGTCGTTATCAACATTGAAGCAATTCCATTTTCAGCGCCCTGCCTAATTCCCATAGCGGCCACAGACCCAATATCGCCCCTACCAACCAGGCCCTCTAAAAACACCAAAACGGCAGCTGGGGGTCCAAGTTCAAAACAAGAAAACCCTCATAAACTCCCAGCATAATCTCATCCCGGTTCAAATTGGATAGCAAGATCAGCAATGGATCCTTTGATCAACAGAAATGGCAAACAAGGTGACACAAAAAGTCCCTCATCTCCAGATATCATCTCAGCACCCGCTGTTACCTCCTACAACACTACTATCGGCCAAGATCCGGACTCTTAGAGTGAAAGGCCAAATGCTCGGGTGGAAGGACGACTATGGTGACCCCGTTTTGGTCAAAATACGCCGACATAAATTCTCGCACGTCGACATATATACTTAATTTCAGTCTCTAATACGTATGGGCTTCTAAATTCCTGTACTCTGTGCTCCCAGCAGCGCTCGACTTAATGCTTCTGGGTGCGCTTCAAGCGCACCTGGGCAGTGTTTCTAACAGGCCCAACAATGATAAGCCGCCACCATGGTTGCAAATGCTAGCTAGCCATGCTATTTCAAGTGTAGCTAAAGTCATAAGTAGCTAGTGAGAAAAATGAAGGTTGCAGCTGCGGTAAAAAAGGGAGAAACAAATGAAAGTTTTGTTATATAACACAAGTTTTCCCACGATCAGGACATTCTTTTCCTTTCGTTCTTCATCACCTGCTTTCATTCCATCATTGCCATGTAGTACACTCTAGCATTTGCATGATTGCCCCAATGCACTATTCCTTTGGTTTAAAATGTTCTTCTTTCGTGTTTCTTGGCTCTCTGATTGTTTCAGCATAGTTAGTAATGATATCATGGCTCAGTAGTTCTTTCCGGTCAACATGCACGTTTCACCTAAAATCACTCGGCCGACCGGGCTTTTCTAAAAAAAAAGCCTGCCCTAAGGGGGGCCGGCCGGCCCGTTGGGAATATTGGTACGGTACCGCGGCTTCAGTGCAGTGTACTCAGTTTCTTAGCCACTCATCAATTAAGCCAATCAGAGCTACAGAGACAGCGCACGATGCTAGCGCTGAGCGACAGGCCTGGACGACTCGAGAAGTCGACTATGATTTTTATAAAATGAGATACGCAGTAAACTGAAATTTTCAAAGCTCAGCTCCAGTAGCCACTATTAAACAGGTCCTTTACAAGGACCATGTGCTTTACAGTCTAGAGCATCATAAAGTAGGGAAGAACGGTAGAATGAGTGACTGCAAAATACGTAAGTACTGGGTATTGAACTGGATGACTTCATCTGTGAAGTGAAGTATTCACACATGCCTCGGGCTTCAAGGGCTGTTGTTTGCACCCACTAATGAAGCGATCCAGTTATTGGGAGGAACAGATGTTACTGTTATTGATCCAGATCAATGTAAGGGGATTGGTGTTAGAAGAAGTGGATGGCATTGAATTCAAAGTTGTACTGTGCTGGTGTTTTTTTATTGACTGGTTATTTGCATTTGACAAATATAGTTTGCTAGTACTAATTTGGGACTGCATATTTTCCTCGCAGTAAAGAGCTCATCGCTCTGAAGTGCCACGTTAAGATTCATCTCACCCCAGGTTTGTCGGGTTCTCGCTCGCCCGGGCTTGTGGTGGTTTGTATGACGGGGCGGACCCAGCGTTCCCAAATGGCTGGGCCGGCCGGGCTTCACCCTTTTGAAGCTGGCCGCCCTTAGCGCAGGCTTCTGGAGAAATAGCCCGGCCGGCCTGCGGGCGCCTGCGAGTGAACATCTACGCTCGCTCCAAATTTGTATGCCACTACTAAAAATAGCCATATTTTCCAACAAAATTGACCTCCCACTGCTGAAAATAATGTCACCAGCCACCAATACAGGATAACTGTTTGCTGATTTTTATGTTTCAGATATGCAGGCCGGCCAGTGGCCCTGACAAAGCCTGCAAGCTTCCAAAAAAAGCCGGGCCCACGCCGAGCCACGCGGGCTTTTCAAATTGTTGGCCTAGCCCGGCCGGGCCGAATGCCCGCGAATGCCTCAGGCCGGCCGGGCCCGTTGGGAACACTGGCTGTACCGAGCACTCGTGCTTGGTCACTGGTTACTGGCTACTTACCGGTAGACACTGCTGAAGTTAGCAATCTCTCAGGCTACCGTAGCTTTAGTTAATAATTTCTCAAGCATCCGAGGGCTTGTATGGACGAACATGATTCCTTCATCGAGCTCTCCTTAGATGTTGTGACGGCTTAACATTTGCTCCAATATTGACGTACCGACCAGCAGGGTGGCGGGACCCGGGTAGGTACTCCAACATACTCCGACTGCCAGCGCCTGGTCCCCCAGCACTCTTCGGCCTCCTTCACTCTACATTAAAAGCACGCCAACGCTATCGGCTCTCGCTTTCTACCTCGATTGCCCTCTCCCGCAATCGCGTCGTCTCCGCCACAGGTATCGATAGTGAGGTCAAGAGTAACAACCAATTGACCCTCGCATAACCTGAGTATGCCAAATACGGCAGATAATTGGATACTTTCGAGTACGCCTTTCATTTCTTGTCCAATCCCATTTTCACGTGATTTTATTCTACGTCCCCGTCTTGCAATGAATAGAAAACCTGGGAATGCCTCAGATGAGCATGCAGCAAAACCAAAACGTTAAAACGCCCAACAGTATACCAATAAAGCAGAGAAAGAACAGATCCCCTACAAACAGAAAAATTAAGTACATACATCCCCCAGCCAATTTTGTTACGAGGTAATAGCCTTGACAGGTTTCCTACTACCTAACTCAAGTGTGTATTGCACTGCTCACCGGCTTCCAATTAGCGCCTCCAGTCCTTCTCGTGCATCTACAATCCTGCCGCTGACAGATTTCAACGCATCATTAAACCCCCTCAACGCACTATTCAACCTCCTTGCATCTTGTCTTCCGGTAACTCCGCCAGTGACGGCGGTAATATCCCTCCCATCAACGTGCACGCCTCTTGCACCCTGGATAGCCTGCGCCTCGACGCTAAGAAGACTCCCCTCAACCTGCCGTACGATCCGCGTAATCATCTCCATCTTGCGTTCCATTTCATCCGCCTGCTTGTTGAAGTATGTAATCATGGGCTTGTTACCAGTAACATCGTTCTCCCGCTGAGGTGTTGAGTAATTGGCACTGCGCTGGATGTATTGTGAACGCTGTGCGTGAGGGAGACGGAAGAGATCGAGCGTGCGGATCGAAAGCGTCGAGGCGTCATCATCGGCGTCGTGATTCGCGCGCACATGGTCGTAGGCGGCTTGGTCGGACATTTGAAACGATTTCAGAGTTGCGAGTCGGTTTGAGAGAACAAACCCATCGACGGGGATGGATTCGAGAGCTTCACGGTGGCTTGGGAACAGGTCCGCAAGCTGGCAGGACATGGAGATCTGATTCTGGATTTCAGCCCTATACATGGTTAGAAGCGCTCATCTCGCGCGCCGGGGGTGTGAATATACTCTATTTGCTCCATCGCCTGTTGCACACTCTGGTGACAATCGCCGAAACGCGTGGTAGATGTGAGTTTGGTGACATCAAGGGTTGCGGCGGGTATCATCTGCTGCTGCTGTTGCAGTTGCTGCGGCTGTTGCTTGAGACCAGAGAAGCCAGCAGTGGCAGGCGTTGTTGTTATGCCACCAGTTGCAGGTTGTGCAGAGCCGAAAAGACCACCGCCAGTTGGCGTACTCGTGCTCGCAGCAGGTTGCGTAGAGCCAAAAAATCCACCCCCGGTCGTGTTCGCTGCTGGCGGGCTAGTCCCAATTCAGCATTGCTCCCACCGCATCCTCTCAAATGTAGAACGACGGGATATGAACGTACAAGAGTGACAGTTTAGGGGTCATTGTCGTGGTCGAACTCGCAGGGGCGTTGGTTGCACCCCCCGTTGTTGGGGCGGATGTCGCGGCAGGTTGCACAGAACCAAACAGACCACCTCCCGTCACAGGCTTAGGAGCTGCTGGCGTTGTACTAGCTCTCCCAAATAATCCGTCACCAGTCACTGCGGTAGTCGCAAGAGTATTGGATCCCAAGAGACCACCGCTAGACGCAGAAGCAGGTGTAGCTGATGCTCCGCCGAAGAGACTTCCGGTCGTAGGAGTGCCTCTGAGAATTTATGTTAGCTATGCTTAAGGTAGTTGAGATAGAGATCATACGGTGTTGCGATTCGCCCAAATAAGGACATGGTACAGGTTGAAAAATCGGGCTGGATCGCTGGGAGGAAGTGTGTCGTAACAAGTAGAAGCGGTCGCGGCAGGTCGCGTGGGAACTTTCCACTACCGCTTTTACCCGGCCACCCCCACACCCAATTCATTTCTCAAAAAAAGTTCCCCCATCCATCTCAAATCACAAGTCCTCACCATGTCGCCGAAACCAAAACCAAAACCCACCAAATCTAAGGTCCCTCGAGATACAGCGCCGGTGACCACAGACCCCCGTTTTTCAATAATTCACAACGACCCGCACTTCGCGCCTCCAAAGCGACGGGACACCTCTCTGACCATCGATTCCCGCTTCCGCAGCGTCCTCAGCGACCCCAAATTTTCCTCACAGGCACCACTCATCGATCGCTATGGCCGGAAGCTACCCCAGGGATCTTCAAAAGCCGAGTTGTCTCGTTTCTACAAACTTGCTTCTGATGATGAGGAAGAAGAGGAGGAGGGGAGGGTGCGTTTTGATCCAGCGAGAGGAGAGGGTGTAATTGACACGTCGTCTGAAAGTGGGAGTGATGATGAAGAGGAGGTAGAGATGGAGGAAGGGGTTTGGATGCAGGAAGAGGCAGAGGTTCCGACTGGTGAGGTTTCCCGACGGCTTGCGTGTGTAAATCTCGACTGGGACAATGTGCGCGCTGTCGACTTGATGAAGGCATTTTCAAGTTTTGCGCCGAGCAGAGGAAAGGTTGTGAAGGTTACTGTCTATCCGTCGGAATTTGGGCGGCAGCGGATGGAACGCGAGGAACTAGAGGGGCCGCCACGTGAGATATTTCGAAAGGATGAAGAGAGCGATGAGGATGAAGAGGCTATAAAGAAGACAATTGTGAAGGAGGGTAGGAGCGAGGAGTTTGATAGCGCGAAGCTGAGGAAGTATCAATTGGAGCGATTAAGGTGGGTTACTCTTTGCGCTCACTTTATAGCGGAAGTGCTGATTTGAATAGATATTACTATGCCGTTGTTGAATGCGATTCGAAGCACACGGCGCAACATATCTACGAGAACTGCGACGGCACCGAGTATGAGACCACGGCAAACTTCATTGATCTAAGATTTATACCTGATGAGACAAGTTTTAACGACGACAAACCCCGTGATGAGTGCACACAAGATCCAACCGACTACACGCCAACTGATTTTATCACCGATGTAAGTTGAATACCTATGATCTTGCGGCAGAGCATGATACTCACGACACGGAACAGGCGCTCCAACACTCGAAGGTGAAATTGACATGGGACGAAGACGATGCGCAACGAAAACAAGTCTCAAAGAAAGCTTTCTCTCAACGTGACATTGAAGAGACCGAGCTCAGAGCTTACCTTGCCTCCGATTCCGACTCAGAAGTTGAGGATAAGGACAAGAATATGGAGAAGTACCGAGCGCTCTTAGGCGGACTCACATTCGGCGGTAAGGCCAAGGCCGAGCCGACTGGTGAGTTGGAGGTCGCATTTACGTCTAGACTAGACGAGGACAAGGACGGAAAGGTTATCGAGCTTGAGGAAACGACTATTGAAAAATACCGCAGGAAGGAGAAGGAGCGTAGAGAAGCGAGGAAAGCCAAGATGAAGGCACAAAGAGGGGGCACCACTACAGGCGATGAGAACCAGCAGAAAGCGGCTCCCAAGGCCGAAGCACAGGAACCCGATCAGGCGGCAGTGGAGTTAGGCTTCGATGATCCTTTCTTCGACGAGCCAATGCAATCCAACGCCGTACACAAGAAGGCAGAGAAACAAAAGAGGCGCGAGGAGAAGGCGAAAGAAGCCACGGAGAAAGCCTCGAAACTCGCTGAGTTGGAACTTCTCGTGGCAGATGATGACAACATACTCGGCAAGGACGGCAAGAAACTCAGCCATTTCGACATGAAGCAGGTCATCAATGCAGAGAAACTAAAGAAGGCTAAGAAATCGAAGTATAAGAAGGTAATGCCAAAAGCTGAGGGTCTCCAAGAAGACTTTGAGATGGACGTCAAGGATCCTCGTTTCGCTGCCGTTTTTGAGCGCCATGACTTTGCAATTGATCCTACAAATCCGCGGTTCGTGAAGACTGAGGGTACCCAAAAGCTAATGGAAGAGAGGAAGAAGCGGTCTGCCGCGAGAAGTGGCAAAGATGATGCAGCGCCTGATGAGGAAGATGGGAGACAGCGGAAGAGGAAAAAGAATGCGAAGGACGGGAAAAAAGATGAGCTGCAGAGTCTAGTGCAGAGCTTAAAGAAAAAGTCGAAGAAGATGGCGAAGGCTTGATTGCTGTGTGTAGCTTTACATGAATGTATATAGAGTAGGTAAAAGTACTTATCTAAGGCGTTCATGTCTGTAGCTGGTGACAGTGGTGAGAGTCGGAATACAGAGCAGGTACTAGTACCTGCATGTGTGCCTCAAACCCTTCAGCTTCATTCTGTATTTCATACCGCTCTTTGGAGTCCAGTTACATGGTAATTTGTAGACTTTGCTAACCGCTGAAATATGCTAACTCGTCGGGTTGCTCTCGCATGCATGCCTATGCTCGTGATGTTTGTATCAGCACTTGGCAACTGCCTCACTGGCCTGGGACGAGCCCGGGCTTGTCGTGAATGGCCGAATCCCTCAGCCACCCTGCACAGCCATGCATGCATATCAATGCAACTTCGCCGAAGTTTCAGCCAGCGAGCAGGTTAATATTGGAACAGCATGATAACCGGGGATATGCCGTACCAGTTACCAGCTGATGGACTGCTCTAGAGTAAACATAGGCTTCCTACCAAGGTAGCTGCAGATGGGAGGAACCTAGCATTTGTTGGTGTAGTAAAGGGTATTTCCAGTGTACAGAACGTCGAGTTTCGGACGGACAGAGGGCCCATACGGTACGTAAAGCCACCAAATAATCACACGTCACAGAGGGTTTGTACGGTAGTGCTCAGGTACACGATAGATTAATGCTACGATAGCTCAAATGTAAAAGAAACCACAACTTCATCACTTTTCTTGGTACGAACGTCCTTTAAAAGCAATACGTACGCCTTGAAACTATAGTTAGTGACGCATCAATTATTATGATTTGCAAAGGCTGACTGGAAAGTGCATTGGCCGGAGATGCACTAATTATATTTACATATGTACTTAGTCTGAGGCCCAGACTTTCACTTTTTCACTAGCGCTGTGAAATTGCGAGCGAGGCAAAGTTTTGTTTACGAGAGTAACTATAGTCTGAGATACAAAGTCTTATGTGCCCGAGTAGACCCATTTCGTACTTAGGTACTGTGAAATGAAAGGGGGGTTTTAATAAACGTGGTCGATCCGTATTAAAGTGCTATCAATTTTGCAAGCGTTTTCAGTTCGTTTTTGAATGGTGCTCACTGCGTATTCAGACAGTTGATAGAATTGATGGCACTTTAAGACAGATAGGAAACGTTGAAAAAAACTCTATTTTTTACAACTGTAGTTAAGCGGATTCCGCTGCATAACGGCCACATTGCGTGGAGACCTTACACCCCATGTGCTCATCGGCCCGAGGCGGTGTCACTCTCACGCCGTTCGGTGCGACGACTACCTCTAGCTACTTAAGTACTTAAGTAGTTCTCGGTATGATCTCTACTATCCAGCTGGCTCCCAGCTGGCTCTTGACTCTAACCGGGACAAAAATTCGAACTTAGCTAGCAGCTTATGAACGACATGGCCGATTCATGATCTGAAAATGCTAGTATTTAGAGCTCTTCTGTCCCTAAGTAGTCTATGTCCCATATCCATGTACTCCGTTAAGCCTACTTAACCTTCATATCCTCCTAGTTCGCTTCCCGTCAATTTCAAGTGCGCTTTCTAAGAGCGCTGCTCATGCCAGCACCCGCAGCCCCAATCCCATTTGCTAGCAATAAGATACTTGGAAGAGACAAAGTCTCGGAGCGGACTGACATTTAACGCTTGTAGAAGGTACATCATAATTTAATCCTAGTGTCACCTAAACCCTAACCTTACCCAGTGTTTAAATTGACCGCCTAGGCTACCACTTGTTGACATCCGTATACCGATGATAGTCACTCGTTTCCAACCTGCGGTTATACTTTACCAGCTGCCTTCTCAAAACAGCATACCTACGTGTCATACACAAAGCGTTCCATGACATCTGGACCTCCTTTGCCAGTTTCTGCGCTAGCGGCTTCAATGAAAGCTTCAGTTCTCGGTTCCCTGACGAATGAGCTCGACGAAATTGCACTGTTTTGAGGTAGAGGCGGAAAAGATATAGATTATAAGAAGCCCCCGGATTTCTACTCTATACTTAAGGTACTTATTATTCCGTGGAACGTCTGAACGACGAACAACACTCACCACAACACAGAAACGAATTTTGAGAGCTAAGAGACGGATATTCCTGTACACCCTCTATATCGGGAATGCGGAGCATGAGCTGGTTTGACCATCCCCCCCATCTCCATCTCCCAGCTTTCTCTATCTCGTCCACCACTTTACCAGCACCTAAGAACACACTGTTAAGTCACCCCTCTCTACCTACCCACGAAAGGGTCATAAGTTAATACCATATACTGCCCCCAGCCAGCCCCCGTCTGCTGCTGGCTCCATACGAGCCCGTCTCCAGCCAACTCCGATTGGCTGTCTCCAGTCAGCTCCCAAGCACCGTCTCCAGCCAGCCCAGATCCGTCTCCAGCCAGCTCTCGAGGACCGGAGCACCGTCTGCAGCCAGCCTAGATCGACCGCCTCCAAGTGCACTCGATCACCGTCTCCAAATGTGTTTGAGCACCGTCTTTTAAGTACACTTGAGTACCGTCTCCCACCAGCTCAGATCGACCGTATGTATATATAGATAGATAGTTAGAGAATAGATGCCATATTATCGTTTAACAAATATTTCGTAATGAAATTGAAACTGCAAAATCGAGTACCGGTGTAAACGAGACGAATTAGCCTGAGTGACACATAAGTCTGAGCGAGATGAATAAGTGTGAGCGAGGTATACAAGTCTGAGCGCAGGATGGGCAGAAAATTCTCGCCCGAGCGCACTGGTGGCTCCGCTCGAGTGCGAACTCATTTTCTCGATTGGTAGATAGCGAAAACGTATATTAGGTTATGAGGTTGATGATGAAACTATCAACACCTAAGATCTACAAAAGCTTCTTGAAGCTTAAAACCACGTGGAATAGGCCAAGCCTGTTGTCCTCCAGTACTTATGTAGGTAGCTGTGACCTTTCTTTACACACATTTTCGTTCGTTTCCTCTACGACAGCACCTCAGGAGACTTTGCTCTAGTTTCTAGTATCGTGTGCTTGAGGACTTTCAACACCGATAGTCCTTGCCTAATATATCACGATGTCTACCATATTCAGGGTCCCTTAGTAAAAATGCCCCACTATAACGAATCTACTAATACGTCCTCACCTATGGATATACTGAGTAGGCGGTATTCGAAAGACTAGCTATATGAAGAAGGACGATACAAGATGGTTGCGTGAAGCTTCAAGGTGGAAGGAAGAGGCGGAGGAGGGATCTACCGTGTGTGGAGAACATGTAAGCATGCTTCCTCTTATATACTGATACCCGCTAATGTGAACCTAGAACTGGGCCCAGGACAGTAGCTAGCGAGGCGGATTAACAACGAAGCGAGATCCCTCTTGCAGGGCAACAGCATTGAGACGGAGATTCGGTGGATTCCAGGCCACCCAGGCATCGTTGGAAACGTAGAGGCCGATCGATAAGTAAACAAGGCCAGGGAAGGCCGTGGCAACACTGTGTAGGAGCGAGCTTACATCTCGGTGGTAAATAGAGCAAGACGAATCTCTGAGGGAAAAGAGGATTAATGAAGTTGAGGAACAGGTTGAAGAATGTAAGATCCAAGTAGGTTCTCTTCAAGAAGACAACAGGCTGTTACGAGAGGTAAGATAAATGCCGTACCAATATGAAGGTCGATACTGACATTGTATAGGTACGTGACTCTCTGCGCACGTCTTTGGAACTGAGCACAGTGTGTTTTTCATTAGAGTCGATGCTAGCGGGCAGGAGGGTGAAGTAGATCGGATCTCCTGCAGTACAGAGGAAGTGGATGTACAAATAGATCGCACCAGAGCTTCACTGAAAATTTTGGGTGGCAATGACGCTCCAGAGTGGTGTACTTACGAACTACAGCGAAGCAACAATTGGAAGTCACCAGATGCAGCAAGCACTACGGTTACCGAGCTAGAAATAGCTCTAGGAAGGCTAGGAGTCAGAGGCCCATCCCGATGAAATGTAAGAAATCACTGGCGGCCAGGCGGTACCAACTGAAGTTGGACACGCACCAACGGCCACGTATCTTAAAAGCTTTGAAAAGCTGTCGGGCGGGCGACGGGCTGGAAAGCTGGTAAATGTCGACACATGCAGAATCTAAGCTATTTTCCAAAGTGAACATGCGGTAGAAACCACACAGTACCCCGAAAAATAAGTTTCTATACTTATGCTGATTCTCTCTCAATCTCCGGGGTGATAATTTGGACCAGAACAAGTTTGATGTGTTGAAAGCGTCTGACTCTAGAGTAATCTCTTCAAGCCCAGTGCTGAGCATACTTATGTACATATTAAGTCTCCGGTGCTGGGATTTGGAGTATAAACTTCATAAGCCACTGCCATGTATTTTCAGATACTTCAAAAGTGCACATGCTGTTATACTCCAAACCTCAGCACCGAGTATACCCCAATAGAAGTGCCGTCCAACCACTAATATCGTACAGAGCTTTAGGTTCCTGAAAGTCCTTGACTCGCAGATAACGCGTTCCGTAAGGATTTTCCTCGACTGAGGAACCACATAGTGTCCTACGCCCGATGTCCCCGCGCAGCTATTCGGGCCGACTCCTGTGCCCGGCGCGGTCCCTACCTCTAGCATCCCTCACCACCAGTCCTCCACTTTTCCTCCCATTTTCCACAGTCAAACATCTTCTTCCCAAGCCTCGTATTGACATCGTTGTGCGCCTCACACAGCCATTTTTCAAACGTCTTTCGTCCCTGTACCACATTATCCACATTATTTTTCCTAGGAATGGAGATATACGATCAAGCGGTGATGGACTTCATTGCGGCCACGGAGGTGGGGAAGTACCCAGCCGCTGATCAGAGGCTTGCTTTCGTCGTTCTCTTTACTTTCTTTTAGGTGCGGTCGTTCTTTTTGCTCCGTTTCTTTTGTCTAGAGGGGAAGAAGGGTAGAGGAAGGGGATCTTCCCCATCTAGCTAGGGGGGGGAATCGGGTCCTGTCATACTCTAGGTAGAGTAGAGTAAATACAGTATGATTAAGACAAACAACCCAACCCCGCTAATGTGAAACGGTTCTAGGTACTGTACCAAAAATGCCCCGTTTATTGATGCCAAGTTAATGCTGTATTAAGGTTGAATTCTTTATAAATGTATACATCAGCTGAACTTGTGGGGTATTTCAGGATTTGCAACAATATCAATTGTTTTGAATGTGGGATCAATTTCACAATAATGTAGCACTGAAGACCACATTGGATGGTACATTGATGCCACATTGATGCTGGATTGCTGTCATATTCAAAATGATGTGCATTGAGTTAAATAGTAGAGTTATACTACATTACTTCCACATGTGTATATTTCGCACACACTTGTACACGGCCGCACATGCCCGCACATGCCCGCACATGTCCATGGCTTGCTTCCAGGACTGATGCTGCCAGTGGTACCTTCCAGCTGACATATAGTAAAAAAAATATATCTAGCATGATTCGAATCTGTTTCAGTGGGTATTTTACACACCCACTAATCACTATACTAAGTATGTAGTTTGCCAAACATAACATCATGTTAGGGCTATTTGTATGTATACTGGTTTATTACTTTCACATCATTGTGACAAGAATGTGGAATGCCTGCCACATCTATGCAAATGCTCAATGCTGCTCAATTGTCCAATATTATCCCATTCAACTAAATACTCAATCATTTACAATGTCATATTTGCTGGTATGTTGCATTACTGTGGTATTTTGAGCTATTCCCCAGTAATTGGAATGTTAAATTTAGTAATATGCTACACTCGCTGGATTCTGGGAGTCATGCTGCACTCGGGTAAATGTGGTACTGCAGTCACATCAATAAACGGGGGTTTTTTGGCATAGTAGCCAAGCACGACTATCAAATCGCCTTTCTACCTAGCGATCCAGGCTCCAGCATCACAAGGCACGTGATCAGGCTCTGCTATATCATAGTCACACGGATGGAGTTTTGTGTTGCTGATGATTTCTTTAGTTTTTCATACTGTTTCTCCTATTAGCTCACGGATTGTTGCCGGTTTTCTTTGCCTTGACGACACGGGCTCAAGTAATTTGACATTATTCGAGGCCGATGATCTGGTGGGATTAGGAATTAACAGTATGTCGGTTAGGGACCGACTCAACACTTTAGAACTACCAACGGTACTCTACTGTAATGCGAAGTATTATTTTGATGAGAAAGATTGTTAGAATAGTTGGTGGTGTGCTGCTGGGCAACTTGGATGAATGATTGCTGTTGCGTGGAACCTGGGATTTTAATTGATAATGTGACACTCTCGGGATGGTCGCACGAAAGTCTTTCTATACCGGGACGGCACCGGATGGAAACGAGATCTTATTCATGGCGGAGAAGAAAAATGGAGTCGTAGTGAATTTACCTGTTGTTTAGTGGTACTGTATAATCCTGCGAAACCCGACCTGCGCTAACAAGAAGGTTCAGATCCAGAGTGGCCTCTGTGTATATCAAATGGGGCTCAAAACCGGTTGCGCAGATGAATTCTCTATCTATAAGCTACTCTTCGCGCAATACAAACTCAAGTGTTTTTATGTCCAACGCTCTCTGATAGTTTCAAAGCATCATAATCCTTGCTTGCAGTTAGGATGTCCTGCGTCTAGGGTTCCACGAAAGCTCGCGTCGAACTTCAAGCCGCCAACCATCTTGCAAACCATCACGGCAAATCACAACCAGCAAGTGCACGACGACAGAGCAACGTCCAACACACGCACTATCTTAAGCAATCAACGACCCAAAGCGACAACTCAACATCTCACTCCCGTATCGCGATGGCTAAGGTTGCGGCGGAATGCCTCCCCTGGCTATCAAAGCCCTCCACCGGCTATGACCTCTTCACGAAACCTTCAACATTCACTTCCTCCCCATCTGATGACGGAGATACCGGTATCTCCCCAAAGCGGCTGATTGCGACCAGGGGCTCGGAACTATTTGTGGGACGCGGAAATGAGGTGCGATGCGCTGATCTACAGGACCTCAAGGCGAGGCACCCCAACATTGCGGTGGTCGCGAAGGAAGCAAAGAAGGTCGGACACAGGGAGCATAAGGTTTGTCGCGGGCCTACGATGGAAAGATTTATGAGGCGCTCACGACATATAGGTCCTAAATCTACCACAACTCGACTTCGAAATCCGGCAGCTGGAAATCAGCCACGACGACTTGTACCTAGCGATTGTGGGCGAGAAGGAGATTGCGATTTGCGTGCTTCCTGGTGAAGGCTTTTTGAAGCGCGATGCTACGAGGCCGGAGGTACCTCAGTAGGTAACCCCAGAGAAGGCTCCGAGGACTACTAGTTAACACAGAATAGCTTTCACAGGATCGGCAAGGGATATCATAATATAGACACTGGCGCGAAGATCGTTCGAGTGCTGTGGCATCCATTAGGCGTCCAAGGGGCCTCGCTTGTTGTTTTGACAGCGGACGGATACGTTAGAACGTATGACTTTACTATTGGAAGCGAGATTTCCTTCGAGGTGCCGGATCAGACGCTAGATCTCTATGCTCTAAATGGCAGAAAACGGCACACCGGTGGATTCGCGGCAGATCAGGACGAGATGATGCCAGCCTCGTGTTGCTTTGGCTCCGGAAAATACGGATGGAGACCATTCACCCTCTATATCCTGATGCGAAGTGGAGATGTCTATGCACTCAACCCCGTCGTTCCGAGTCGTTGGGTGGCATCCCGAGATTACATCCAAATGCTATCACTCGACATCACCGCCGAACTGGAAGCTTTCTCCCAAGAAACTACACCGGAATACAAGACCATAATCCGCCATCAAACCAAATGGGTCAACGATGTTCTGAACCAAGAAGCGGGCATTACCAATGCACAAACTTCGTTCACCACCCTCAGTGGAAACACCCCCCCCCGTAGAAGCATCCCTACTTGCCTAAAGAGACCTGAAGTTGTTGGTCCAGAACCGGTCTTGCAAGGACCCTTCTTATTCGAGCCTGCACCTCAGGAGTTTACAACCAACGACTGTCCAGCTGCATGTGATATCTTTCATCTCGAGGCAGGTCCGGTAGGCGTTATCGGAATCGTCCACTCGGACGGCAAGCTTGATATCTGCATCGAGACAGAAGCCCTCCCCGCTAGATGGGTAGACAAAAAACGCAGTTCAAAACTTGATCTCGCTAGCCTTCCTGTAATCGCAAGCTATGAAACCATCAGCCTAGGGATTCAAGCTGGAAACAACTCGGAATACACTAGCTGGCCCACCTTCACCAAGGACCCACATTCGAGCCAGCTATGGTTCGTAAACCATATATCGGGCGTTGTGGCCTTCTCAATGAAGGCTTGGTTGAGCAAACTAGAGGCGGCTTTGAACCTTGAGGAAGACGAGGGGATCTTGTCCAGAACGCTTGATACGAGCCCCAGATCACAGGTGCAAAAGATTGTCAATACCTCTGGGAAGCCGGTTGATGGGTGCTGCGTAGTTTACGAGGCTTATATCGGCTATCTCCTCATCGCCGGGCACCAGGGCGGTCTCTCAAGCGTGGAATTCGACGAATCTCTCACCGGCACTTCTTTCTCTATTAATGAGGATACAGTCACCCTGCAACCTGCACAGCGACACGACCCATTCGGCACCCCCCGTCCAGTGCGTTTCCAAGCTCCAGACTCCACATCCCAACCCAAGCCTTCTACTGTCGCTCTTCCTCCCACTGCCCCAAAAGTCTCTATCCTCCAACCCCCCTACCAGCCTTCCCCAGAATTCACCAAACCCTCCACACTCCCCCAATTCCTAAAGCAGCAGAAAGGCGCCAACAAGCCCATCCTATTCTCGGCAGAAACCCTGGATGCCTTCAAAACAGCTCGTGCAACATTAAAATCGGAATTCGACGCGTTGATGTCGGGTGCACAAGAAATGCATGACCGTGCGGCGGCGCAGCGGCTGGAATACAACAAGCAGCTCGAAAGCCTACATGCCATGCACGCGCGCCTCGGCGCCCTCGCTAACCGGAACATACGCCAGCGACTCGAAGAGTTTATAGAGCGCCAGGAGCAGATGCAGCAGCGTGCGGATTCTCTGCTGCGGCGCTTGATTATCGAGAGCGATATCGGCCTTTCAGACGCCGAGAAGAAGTGGGCTAAGGAGGTCAATCGCATGAGTGAGCGTGTTGTTGGAGACGGTGGGAATACATTTGGGAAGAGGACGCTAATGGTGGGGGAGTTGGTGAAGCAGCTGCTACCGGAGGCGGAGGCGGGAGAGGGTGAGGGGAAGGACGATATGGTTCCAGAGGAATTAAGAGCAGGGAAGTTGAAAGTGCTTAAGCAGATGCTGGAGAGAGAGTAAGTTCCCCCCGTAGAGATAACGGGGTCAGTAGCGTGCTAATGAGTGTAGGGATGTGTTGGTTGCCAGCACGAGGAAGAGACTTGAGGCGTTGGAGTTGGAGACAGAACGCCTAGTTTAGGAAGGATGCTTGTAGACAGTAGATGGCAGCGGGGTTATGGTGTATAGTACATACAGTCAGTAATTTTCCATGGCGCGGGAAAGGAGAAAGTCCACATTATCTGTATTGAGATCGCGGATGAGGTGGAAGCCGTGTATTAATGTTATGAATGACACCAGTAGAATATCACTCGGAACATGGCGAGCGGACGCTATAGGCATCCGTGGAGTGCATGTAACTAGTTCCAACTCTTCCCCCAAGATAGAAGAGCTAAAGTTATCACTCAAGTCTTTCTGTTTCTCTTTGTTTGTAGTGAAGTAGCTAAAGATAAAGAGGGTTCAACTCAGCCTCTGACTACTACACTTAGTAGGCAATGGTAATCTTGGAGTGTGGTGCACTAGGCAACTGGCCGCTCAGCTCCGCTACGCGAAGACTGTTATCTTAAACGGCGTATTTTCACCAAATCGCGGAGACTTACTAGTAGATCATATTTGTAATTGTAGTGGTAATGTGCGGAAGTGCCCAGAGGTACACAAAGATGTTCCGACAGAAGACCAGTAACGCAGTGGAGTTATGATTAGTACTAGCGGCTGGGTTTGCTAGCGCGGTAGGAGTCCAGTACTCTGCAAGCAGCATTGTACAGTATGTCAAAGCGTGCACCAGCGTTCTTGTAGCTATTTTCTTTTTTTTTGAGTAACCATTGGAACTTATTAACTTCTTTACATTTGGCTGTCAGATTACATTCTGGTATTTTGTATATTTTGTGTTCGTTTACCAGGAAAATATCCCACGCGAGTGGCCACATGCATCAAATGACTGTGAAATGCTGGATTGATGCAGTGAGAACAGTCTATTTGCTGTTGCTGCTAGCTGGGACCATCGGAGTTGTGGTAGGTTTTTACAAATCTAATTGGTTTCGAATACGAAATGTACAACTGCCTAATCCGATACCTGATACAACCAGTACCTTCTGCATGCAAGAACCTCCTACAACTTACTGCTGAGCATTGGCAATTCGCTGTTGCTCAAGTTTGGCGTAGTAGCTATGCCTCAATTCAGAGTCTATTGCCATTGACGGATGAAAGGAGGGGATCCTATGCATCACGGGTGCGAACAGCGGGCACATGGTAACCTATATATCGGATACTGGCGTTAGAAGATGATCGTAGCATAGACATTCAATTTGGTGAGCGGTAGTCGCTGGGCTACAAAGAAGAGTCCTTTGTCGGTGGGGTGTTGGCCACAACATACCATACCAAAACCAGTAACCCATAGCTGCCAGCATGTCAAAAATGAAACATAAGCATTCAGAAGAGAACAACTGACCCATCCCAAGGCCAGTGGCCACGGAAAGGTCCATAACGAGACCTTTCCTAAGTCTACCAACGATGGGTGCGATTCCGGACATTGTGGATGTATAACTAGTAGAGATCTGCAAATAAGTATTAGTAAGTTTGGGCGGCAAAAAGGATTCCATCCGATAGAACGTACAGGGTGATTGTGGGTGTGATTGGTAGATATTTGTGGATATTGGCGAAGTTGAGAGGTTATCACGGCTCTTTCATTCCACGTGATCACAACAATCCTTGGGCCTCTGGCATACTGTTTGTATCACCGATCAACAAGAGTTAAGATCTATTTTTTTAAGTAGAACATGCTGAAGATCCAAAACACATCGTCATTGAGATACGATGCGTTTTCTTCATCTGGTAGCCTCAGAATATGGTACCAAACGTTTGAAACTATTCAGTTACTTATTCTGTTCCTGTGGGCGGAGTACCCAGAATGGCTCGGGGCTGCGGACAGGTTGGTCGCTGGCGTGCCTACACTGCCTCTACCCCTCGCCCTTCTGCCGAAGTCTTCTGTATATACACTGAAGTCATGCGTAGTACATAGGACCATATCAGTAGAACTTTTAGAATCGCGACCTAAACGCGGAGTCTTAACTGGGCATAAGAATATTGAATGGCAAAGCAACGTGGCTTGGGTGATAGTTTTGTGGCTTGGGTGATTCGGACCTGTTTCATTCTGGTTCGTCGACTTGGAATGAGAAATATGAATATAAACTGAAGTCTCTTGGATATGTAACATGGCATTCCCAAAATCCGCAATTGTCATATGCGTATATAGAACCCATCACGTTCCACTGACCGTTGTGATATCTATCAACTCTCAACATTGTCATCGGTCATTGTTTCATCTAACATCATATCCTCTCTTTGCTCGACTGAAACCTGTTGAATGGCCCTGTTTGCACGCTTCATAGCTTCAATCTCGGCCTTCTTAATGGTACCGCTGACATGTACAACGCTGATGATGCAAGGTTGTCCCTTGATCTCCTTCAAGAATGTCAATGCGGCCCACACGAGTCTATACTGTTCTCGTCCAACTCGCACTATTCCCGTTGAGGTTGTGGGTGAGAAGTACTTCACTAAAGAGACAATGAGCAGATTTAGATGTAAGAACCAGCAGAGAGAAGGTACCAGAAAGACCTCCGGCGATGCCTGAGCCCCAATCGCCGAATTGTTGCGATAGTGTTTCTCGGAGTAGCACTGCGAGCTCACCAGAGGTTTGAATGGAGGAGGGTATGGATGACGTAAGTTGTTGTGCGGTAGGATAGAGGATGTTGAAGAGGAGGTAGCGCGCTTTGTATCGAACCATTGGTGTTGACGTTGGTAGCAACTTGTCCCTACATAAAGTAGACAGGGTCCGGACACAAAAATTTACCCGGCCGACGCTAGGGTATGGCCAGCTAGGCTGGACGATAAAGTCGCCGGTGTAACCCTCAGTGATGCATCCGCTAGCACTGAGGGCACACATAATCACTAGACCTACCGAAAAGATACGTGAGCTTGTGGCACCTGTATTAGAGCTGTCCTGCTACCTTGGAATTGCCACTCTCTCCGTGCGTCTTTGATCTTGGCTGACAGTAGGTTACAGTAGTGCAGCAGATTGCATTAGTGAATGGGGTAAGGATCTGTTATGTGATACTCTATCAGCCTACCACAGTTGCTGTAGGTATTGCTGTTGACTGCAAAGGTTAAGTCCAGCTGCGTCATGCAAAACTACTGCCGGCCAAAGATCCAAGACGCACGATGGGAAAGTTGAAATTTAGAGGTGGCAGGACTGCTCTATTGCTATGTATTTTCCCCTTGTATCGAGTACCACGGCATCATAAGAATGAATGTACCTATCTTACTTTCTGTCTAGGGTAGGATAGTGCCCATCATGAATTAAAAACTCTAGAATACAGCAGCTCATGCCTGCCTTGATACAAATCCAACACAGGCACACTCTGACCCACGTCGTCTACGCTTATCTTCTTTCCTTCCGCCAATGCAGCCTGTATTTTCTCCCTCGTCCATTCCAGTGCCAACATTGCTTGTGCATGGTAAGGTCCGATCAACCCTAACCTGACCGCTGCTGATAGCACTGCCTTGCAATGATTGAACATAAACACATAACACACGTCCTCCAGTTGCAAACCAGAAGCACGGCATATCACCCCCCATGCAATTCCAAAGTGCCCACTCGCCTCGCCCTTGCGAATGGAGTGCTTATACCCGTCCACCCACTGCCACTCCTCGGAGTCAGGTGCTACTAGGGATGCGGAAAGGCTTTTATCCCAAACAGTCATCAATGCTCGGCCTTGGCTCGTGCTCGCACGGCGTGCAACATTGCATGGTGTACTGGCGTCAAGCTCATCGTCGAGAACAGCACTGTCCAAGGGATTGGTATAGGCGGCGACAATGAAGGGGAGGATGGTGTAAGCGGTAGATTTTAGGGAGAGCTCCAAGAACGTCGTTACCAGCTCTCGCGCCGATGGTGGGGGCTTAGAAGCGTGCGCAACGTAGGATTCAAGAGATGAGGAAAACGCAAAGCTTCCGAGGGGGAGCGCTGAGTCGGAGATTAGGAGCCAGATGTGGGATATCATGAAGGCGAGGTTGTGTCTGGGTTGCAAGATCGTTATTAGTTCAGGAACGGTGTAGGCACCGGGAAAAATGGGTATCTCCGCTCGGCCTCGTCCGACGCACTGGACGCACGAGCGTGTGATACGAATATTTTAGTCGTCTCCATCCGATCTCCGGAGGGCTTTCCGCTCAGCTCTGTGAGCGTACGACCGTAGTATGAGCGAGCGACCATGTTCTGAGTGACCACCAAGCTTGAGCGAGATATTCAGTTTCCACTCTTAAGAACGATTGCAAAAGTCTGTATTCAGCTTGTATTTTGTATCTATCTATATGTACATACGGTCGATCTGAGCTGATGAGAGACGGTACTCAGGTACACTTAAAGACGGTGCTCAAGCAAACTTGGAGATGCACTTGGAGAGAGTGAGCTAGTGATCGAGCGCACTTGAGGTGCACTCGGAGGCAGTCGATCAAGGCTAGCTGCAAGCGGTGCTCGGGAGCTAGTAAGTGACGGTCGATGGTGCTAGGTAGATAGTCGGAGACAGTCGATCTGGGCTGACCGGGAGCTGAGACTCGTTAACTCACAATCGTGGGGGCTTAAACTCGTGCTCTGAGAGAGCTGGCTGGAGACGATCAATCGGGGCTGGGGCTGGCTAAGACGGTCAATCGAGGCTGGCGGGAGACGTTCTATCGAGGATAGTCAATCGAGGGCCAGCTGGAGACTGTATTCGATGTTAACCCATGATCTTGCCATGGGTGGGTAGAGAGGGATGATTTAACTTCGAGTTCTCAGGTGCTAATAGAGTAGTAGACGAGATAGAAGGAGTTGAGGGATGGCGATGGGAGGAGATGGAACTTAGAGATTTTCGTATGTGAAAGTCAACTTCCCTAACCCGATCCGGCAGGTCGTACCCTTATTTCCCATCTCTCTCTATCTCGTCTACTACTCTATCGGCACCTGAGAACTCGAAGTTAAGTCATCCCTCTCTACCTACCCATGACAGGATCGTGAGTTAACACCGAATAGAGATTCCAGATCGACCGTCACCGACTAGCTCCCGATTGATCGTCTCCAGCCAGCTCCGATTGATCGTCTCCAACCAGCTCTCTGAGCACGAATTAAGTCTTCTCTCTTTACATCCCCACGATTGCGAGTTAATGAGTCTCAGCTCCTCGTCGACCAGATCAACCGTCTACCAAGCACTGTCTGCAGCCAGCCCAGATCGATTGTCACCAGCCAGCTGCTTGCAGCCAACACTGATCGAGCGCCTCCGAGTGCACCTCCAAGTAGGGTTGATCACCGTCTCTAAGTGCACTGAATGCTACCTCTAAGTGCGCTCGATTACCCCCTTCATCTATGCTCGATCACCCTCAGTGTACCCCCAAGTGTGCTTGAGCACTGTCTTCAGTGCATGTTAGTACTGTCTCCCTTCAGCCTAGATCGACCTTATGTACATATATAGATAGTTAGAGAATAGGTGCCATATTATCCGTTAACAAATGCTTCATGAGTCTGAGCGAAACGAATAAGTGTGAGCGAGGTAAATAAGTCTGAGCGCTGGGTGAGCGGAAAATCCTCGCTCGAGTGCGAACTCATTTTTTCCCGATGCTACTCTCCCTAATGATGTCCTGACAAAAACGAACCCATTTTAAGGTGCCTGGCCCTGTTAATCGGGCCTCTGTACCCATTATTTGGGCCCTTTTTTGTCACGAATTTCTCGGACGTGTCAGCTTGCACGATAATTGAGCACTCTATTAAATTCTAATAACCTCCATCCCGTTGTCACAATCCAGCAAAATGTAAGCTCATCGCTAAAAGATAATCCAAACGTCAACTCCGTTAACTAATCGCCTCGGCTCATGCTGTCCTCCTAATAATCGAGTAGTCTATCAAGCTCTAGTGACCCACACCTCATTCTGTAAAATATAAGCCCAAAGCGTCAACTCCGTATACCAACCGCCTAGCAATCAATATGCAGATTCAAACCTAAGCCTTCATCTCCCATCGCTATCCCCCAGCTCTCATTATCTCGTTCACTACTCTACCAGCACCTGAGAACTCGAAGTTAGGTCATCCTTCTTTACTTGCCCATGGCAGGATCGTGAGTTAACACCGAATAGTCTCCAGCCAGCCTCGATCGAACGTCTCCCGCCTGCCTCAATTGATCATCTCCAGCCAGCCCCTGATAACTCGAGATAAGTCTTCTCTCTTTACATCCCCATGATGGCGAGTTAACGAGTCTTAGGTCCGGTCAACCTAGATCGATCGTCTCCACTCAGCTCCTGAGCATTCTAGACACCTTCTAAAAGCTACGGGAAGCTTCGTTCTAGTGGCCCTGAAGTTCAGTTGCGAAGCACGGTACTAGTCGCCCGGGGGTGATATGCCACGACAGTGCTACTCAAGGTTGTGGTAGCTTAGCCGCTGGCGCCCTTGCCTCCAAAAATCCGAGAACATCAAATAAAAGACCTCATCGATTGGTCTATTCTCTGTCACATAAACTTGTTCATATGACGCGAACCCGTCCTGCGATGGCCGACACCATAGTTGGTATTTCTATCGCTATCGCTGTCCTATCAGTAACCGTCGCTTTCACTTGTTTGACATCGGCTGTACGTCGCTTCCCTAGCGCCGCTTTCTCTGCATATTCGTCTCAGGCGCTCTCATCCCGCACCTCTGTGCCCGCGACACCGATTGACCTGCGCCCCCGAGCTTGCGTTGAACGAAAGACATCGTCGCACAACCTACGCAAAACAAACCTGCATGCCAAGGTTAGAGTAAGCAACAGGAAGTACGACAAGCATCATAGTATGGTAGAAACGATTTTGCTGCCAAGGAATGCCAAGACGCTACCTCTAACTCGCTGGTGTTACCACCCCGCGCCTGATAGCTTACCCGACCCAAAGCTTACCCCACCATACTGATCGAACAGCGAACGTCATAACAATCAACCGCCGCCGTCATGTCAAACATTCCGCTCAACTCTCCTCTTCTGCAGTTGATCCGCGCAAGCTTTCCTCAAGTCGATGACAAAACACATCCACTGCTAAGGACCCCCCATGATGCAATAGCCATCCTTGTGCATGCTTGCATGCTCTCCACCGGGTTTCGATTAGTAGGTTACAGTGAGGATGATAACATAGGTACACCATCCATATCCAACTTGCTGCAATAGTGCATGCCAACAGCAATGTATGTAGGAACATCATCGGACGAATCTGAGCCCAAGCCGCTCTCATCGAACTGGAACTCTCACGGGGGCAGTTATGGATTTAGGTACTCGCACTCCCAGTCGCCGATGCAGTATCTCGTCAAGATCAACCGACTTGGCGAGAAGACTGTCATCATAGGTATGGGATTGAGAGACGATAAAATCTCGAGTTTCGACATCACTACGAAAGACTTTACAAGCGAAACTTTCTTTCCTTTCACCATGGACACTGTCGATTCGCTGAAGAAACTTACCGAAGGATTTATTTCTGAAGATCGGATTGTGGACCTCGCAACCTTGGTAAAGATCAATATTGTGGAGAAACTTATACCAGGGCTTCACAAGTCTGTTGACACGGAAGAAAGGCTACGTGAAAGAGCCGGGGAAGCATCACCTGCACGTCAACAATCACGTACGGATGATTTTATGCATGTACCCAGAGTGAGTGATAGTCCATATGGCGGTCCGCGGGGTGGTCCTTCTTCGATTCCAGCAGTTGGAGAAACTATACCAGGTTTTGATGACGAGTACGAAATTATCCAACCACAACGACGATCTGGATATGGACACCCCCCCGGTGGCAGGAACCCGTTGAGCATCGGAGCAGATGACCTGAATCCACCGGGGCTGGGCTCGAATCCGCCGCTAAGGGGTCCCTTTTTTGGCGAGGAGAGTGGGATGCGTGGTATGCACCCGACTCCAGATCATCCCATGTTTGGGGGAAGAGGCATTGGGGGTGGGATGATTGGTGGTCCGAGGTCAGATCAGTAGCATCTCTTACTTTGTTGAGGCCTTGCTAATGCATACTGTATAGAGTGCCACCCAACGCTCGATACGATCCAGTGGGACCTGGAGATGAGCCACCGACAGGAGGGTTGAGAGGGCCAAGAGGACCAGGCGGTCCACCTGGAGGCCCTTTTGGAGGCAGTATGCATAACCCCTTTTCGAATTTTGGCAGTGGGGATTTTATGTGATGCGTGGCGAAATTCAGGATACTGATTCGAATATTCTTTGTACCTGATTGCGCTTGTATTTGACAAAAGTTAGGATGATTTACTATTTAATACTTCGTTTGTCTTACTCTGGGATTATGTTATTGCAGTCTCTACTGAAAGGAATATGAGCGTCGAATCACCTCAGATAAGCATACAAGTTGGTGAACAATAGAAGCGTCTAGATTTCGAGTTTGATCGAAGTTTTACTCAGTCATCGCCATTCCACCTGTTACTGTTGCGATATAGGGAGAACTGTGTGTATGGACTATGGTACAGGGAGAAGAGAGGGAGAAAGACTTGAGATATATACAGTAGACTTGTATTGGATATTGATAACGGTTGAATGAATGTGCGCTAAAAGATTTTCTTTTTCAGATGAACCTAACGCGGACTGATACAAGATTGAAAACACCGCTTTTTGGACTGGCTGGTTACTTCGGTTGACTAAAGTGTGTGCGCTTTGAATGCTCTGCAGGTGACAACATGCAGGTATACCCCGAGTGTTGTGTCATCGCAATTTTGAGGCACCAGTAGCTCCAACATGTACCGAACTTCCAAATGCCAAGCTTAGTCTCAGATATGGAATATTGCGACTAAGCTCTCAAACATCTCTAGAAATTGAATGTATTTCGCTTGTGGTAGAGATGGACCAGCTGTGCGAAACAATGAAAATTATAAAGGAGCTAGACTACCTCTGCTTGCTCCTCTTCCCACCAAGCTACAAGTCCCATTCCAGCCTGCTGTGCAGACGCCTGAGAGCAAATTAATATACGCAATACAACCAAATGCTAAAACTGGGTACCCACAACAATTCGATATGGCGGTTTCCTCTCAATTTCCATGCGATCATCCTGCAAGTGCGGGGGGATGGGTAACTGATCTTCAAATGCCTCCTCTTCTACGCGGAACCTGATAAGCTCGTTCTTGTCCATGTAAAACTCATTACCATCATTGTCCCATATCCAGACGTTTTCCTTCAAGTCAAAGGTCGTGCCTTCGAACAGGTAAGTGCGTGGGATGAAAATTTCATCAAAGAATTCGGTGCGCACGTTTATACCGTGCTGGGATGAAGAAGATATTCGACCAGTCATTACTTCACCTTTGAAAGGCCGGAAGACAATGAGGCGGAATTCAACTAGTTGTAACGCATCAGACTGGAGAGTATGGTAACAAACTGAGCGAAGTTGTAGACGAACCATTGACGTGGGCTGAACCGCAACCATGACCAACCTTGCCCTCTGAAATTTTGAGTATATCAAAGAGGCATATACAAAGACCTAGATTGTAGACGACCTTCAAGATGCAATCGACGAGTCGAACACGATCAACTCCAGACCAATCGGAATATGGTAAGAAGGAATAACCTTATCGGCGTACTTAGCATTTATTTGGTCTTCAAGTGCATCGACTGTCTGTTTTGAGAAATCCTCGGGATTAACTATCACAAGGTCGGAGAAAAAGCTCTATGAATCGATCCATCGCGTCAGCCTCTAGCGATGACGGCAAATAATGCCAAGGCTAGACATACGAGGATGAACATTGACTATCCCGAGGGAAAATAGACTAAGAACGAGCTGTGTGGTACTGAATGATGATGATGAAGCGAGGGGAGGCGGCTCTAAGGTGTCAGAGGTACAATCCAAAGTTAGGGTTCTATGATGGCATGCATTAGTCTGTACGCAACCTAGGTCGGGGCCGGACATGAGCCCCACTTCGACACGGATCCTTCAAACCCACCACCCCACCATTACTTCTGACACGAAACTTGAATAACGCGCGCTTCCCTCTCGAATCCCTCGATACGCAGGCGCAATGACCGATTCTTCCCAACCCCACGCCATTGAGCCCGCAGCGCTTCCAAAGACTGCCGTCGACGTTCCAGCAAAGGGAACAGAACAAGCCATTACGCCCTGGGATGTGAGCGGCGAAGTCGGCGCCGACGGAAAAGTTGCTGCCATTGACTACAACAAGTTGATCAACCAATTCGGCACCCGTCGGATCTCTCCCGAGCTTCTGGAGCACTTCGAGAAGATTACCGGCCACCGGCCTCACATCCTGCTGCGTCGAGGCATGTTTTTTTCGCACCGGGATTTGGAGCGGATTCTGGATCGGTACGAGGCGGGGAAGCCGTTCTTTCTCTATACTGGACGTGGACCCAGCAGCGAATCCATGCATCTAGGGCATATGATTCCGTTTACGTTCACCAAGTGCGTTCTCCCTGATGTACTTGTACTCCTACCACTGATTCACCTCACCATTTCTCCACGGAAACTTTCCATCAAACTTCCCGCACGTCAAACTCGTGTGGTCTTCTAGGTTCAGGTTCAATATCATGTTACACTCCACTAGCGGCGCTAAAGTACATGTGCGAAGTATGAATGCCGCCATTGATAAACTGCCGAAACGCCCTCCAATCACTTGAAACTTTTGATACCTCCTCCCAATTGAAAAGTTAAAACAGTAGTATAAGACCAACTCCTACACCCACCACAATTCCACCAACAAAGAGTAGAATCCCTGTGAACCCGATGCCCTTGTCGGTCAGCGTAACATCAAACTCACGCTCAAGTCTTTCCCCCCCATCTTTTCCTTCAAAAACCCTGTCTCTTCCACTCCTACCCATTTCCTTTATCTCAGCCGGCTGCATCTCAAACAAGGCCATCCGTATTACAGCCGTCCATTCTTCGGGGATCTCTGGTTGTAGCCAGTCACACCCTCTTGAATGGTTTCTAAAGGACCACCGGAATTATGAGCCAGAACAGGGAGCTGCAAGTAAGTCCTTCGTTAGTAGTGCTCAGATGGTTGGAATGTGTTGGTGTGACGCATACCTCGGCAGTCAGGGCTTCCATCAGAACAATGTCAAAGTGTTACCGTTCTGGTATGTACAAAAGTAGCGAGGCTACCTTTAGGAGATATGTTTTTCAGCTAGCTGGTATGGACAGGAGAAATAGCACATCAGTGTCTTTAGGTATTGACAGTGATGTGATGAAGTTTTTGCAGGTGATGTGCTTGAGATTGAAAATTTCGCACAGTGCAACCAGTTCATTATGGTAGGATATGTTTTCGTTGACACGAGGATCATAACTATCTGCGTACAACAAATGTAAGAATAGGAAGCTCGACAAGAAATCGAGCATACCCGCAATAATAAGCTTCGAACTTTTCTTTTCTTGATCTGTGAGATGAGCAAATGCCTTGATGGCTAGTTCGATATTCTTCTGTTCAAACCTGTTGATTGGGAGCAATATCTTACGGCCATCACTTGCAAGAAACTCAGGCTCAGCATCTTGGATAACGTCTTTCTTGTTCGACGAGACGTCTACACAGGGATATACTACATGCACCGGGAAAAAGGACCATGCGCGACGTGCAGCTCATAGAGAAGCTGTTTTCGGACGGTATTCCATAGCATATTTGACGCGTGGCACTATGAAGTCCTATGGACCTGCGCGTTGACTACATTTCTATGACATACATGCAAATACCTGCACTCGATACCTACATACAGCTCACTTAGCTCCATGCTTCCAAATGCACTTCATTGCACTCTCCCAAGCACGCTCTCAAGCCGCTCACAAGACGCTCTCAAGACGCTCTCAAGTATGCACCCGATTGCGCTCGATTGCACACTCCCAGCCTGCTTGACTGTACGCTCCCAAGTACGCTCCCAATTGCACTCGATTGCACACTCCCAGCCTGCTTGACTGTATGCCCCAAGTAGGCTCCCAAGTACACCCCCAACTATGCTCAATTGCACGCTCCCAAGCTCACTTGACTGTACGCTCCCAAGTACGCTCCCGTGTGCTCAATGCAGAGATTCGCTAAGTAGAAGGCGCTCGGCGCCGGGTGGGGTGTGACAGGCGAGGTATGGCGGAGTGTGGCGGGCAGAGTATGGTGGCCGAAATCATGACGTCGGTCGATATCATAGTCTGAGCCTTATCTTTAGCGTGCCCACCGCGACAGGATCTCACGATGTCTTACGGTCATGGTGTTGACAATTGCAGCCTTAGATTCTGCAGGAAAGGTAGACAATTGAATCTTGGGGAGAGTAGACCTCCGACTCAGTTTTTCCAGCGGAATCTGCAGCCCGATTGCCACCAACTTTAGACGTATGCACATGCACCTAAGGCTGCTCATGCTGTACGATGGTAATGGTAATGGTGATGGTGATGGTGATGGTGATGGTGGCGGTGACGGTGTTGGTCACTGTACTGGCCAGCACATAGACAAGGAGGTTGGCTACGTCAACGTCAAAGCTTCCACAGACTTAGAGCCTCCTATCGGCCAAAGCTTCCACAAACTTAGAGTTTTCCATCGGTCCAAAGCTTCCCGTGGACGCTACTCCCCTTGAAGCGCGGATCTCTGAAGCGCAGCTCTCTCATGCGCGGCTCTCTCAAGCGCGGCTTTCTCAATCAGGCTCTCAATCAGGCTCTCAATCAGGCTCTCAGGTGGGCTCTCAAGCGGCCACTCAAGTGTGCTCTCAATGAGTGCGTATAGTACCAGCGAAGCCTGCCGGCAGTAAAGACAGGCTGAGGTTTATTGACTGCCAGCCGTATATAGTTCCATAGTCCCACGCGCAGGGGTCCACGGGAAGCTTGTTATGAGCTACGCGTAGCGCAGTCTATAGTCGATTTGCATTTTTGCCGATGTGTGGCTCACGCTTGATCTTTAGGAACGCAGTTGCAAAGACTGACTTTGTGAAATTAGAGTTCACTACGATGGTATCTGCAATTCCGGTTGTGAACCCCTCAATCCAGTCGAATGGTATTCGGTAGAGCGATTTGACAAGAGGTGTCCGGGATGCCAGCAGGTAGTCAGGGAAATGGTAGTAGAACAGTACGGATATACGTGGCGCAAAGAAGTGGAAGAGCGGTATACAAGCTGAGAGCTGGTCTATGAAGAGGCAGTCGTAGGCGGATAGCTCATCGGAGAGAAGGAGCGACAAGGTCAGGTGAAGCTGGTGGATAATTGGCACAGAGGATACTGAATTGTCCCAGGATATTGGGCGGTATTATGGAGTTTCCGGCGATACGGATTGTAAGAGTCCCTGCATGAGAGTGAGCATAGACAGCTTTTCACAAGTAAGGCCCAAGCAATACCGTTCCGAGCTTCATCGAAACAATGGCAAGGGTCGCAGTGAGAGGTGTAGATTGTGACATTGTGTCCTCGGTCCTGTAAACTAACAGCAGCATCGATGACTAGGCGCTCGGCGCCTCCTATCTCAAGATCGGGGTGGATAAAGAGGATCCGCTTTTTTGGCAGCGACATTGGGCAGAGTGAAGTGGTTGCGATTCAAAACTCTAGAAGTTTTGAGGGGTAAAGTAATGATGCTAGTTCTGAGGCTCTAATTGGCTTAATTAAGTAATGAAAAGCCAAGAAACTTAGTACACCATGCATCGAAGCCTGGTACTGTACTGAGCATTAGAACATCTATCTCAACTTTCCCGTCGTGCGTCTTGGCTCTTTGCCGGCAGCAGGGTGCAGCTAGAGTTAACCTTCATGAGCTCTTTGTAGTCAACGACAATACTTACAGCAACTGTGGTGGCTGATAGAGTATTAAATCACCCATTCGTTGATGCAATCTACAGCACTAAATACTCAGTATCAGTTAAAGACAAGCCATTCCTATATTCGCTCATAGGAGTAGGTACGTTTAGTTCTTTTAAGGGCTACGCCTTAACTTGCCGCATGAGGTCCTTCTGATTGGTCCTTGCTATGCTTTTTTTGCGTGAACACTGGTATAGCCTGCTTCACATTGTTTGAAACTCGCCTAGAGGAACTCTGCCAGTGAAAGTGGAAGACGAAGGACGATGGGGTTTGGGGGAGTCACGTGCAGAGAGATCGTTGTCGTATGAGTATAGTACGAATAGGAAGAGAAATTACATCGAGTGGAGAAATACTTTCTGCTTTCGCTCACATTTGCAAACTCTCTCCTTCATCGCGTGTACTTTTGTTGTACCGAGGAGCTGATCACGATTAGTGATTTACCACTTGATGTGGTACAGATCCTGGCTATCCACCCTGCGGCACTTCCAACCAACCGCATAGCACGGGACTTAAAAGGCAGAAAGCTCTCCTCACACGCGAGAAGATAATGTATCACTGAGAGACTTGGAGTCCAGTATAAGACAGATAACAGGTCGGGTAATAGAACACACCAAAACACAGTTGGAATGACCAGCAAAGACACTAAACCAAAACTGCATACCCCCACGCGTTATCTCCATCATACTTGGTCTCCCACAACATGCCAGATGTTGTGATATCGTTATACAGATGTTCATCTCGCCTAAGTGGGTGTTGGACAATTCGGTGAGACTGGTTTATGAGAGCAGGTATCTAAATATTTCCTACACCCCACTTTTGGTCGATGAGCCTGTAACGAAGCTGTTCCTTCCGGAATCTGATCAACATGGCGGCGCAAAGGAGAAGCACAACATCCATGCCTAGTAGTCATTTTAGTTAATTGACTGGTTTGATGATTTTGATGAGTCGGGTTTAAATACCAACAACCCCGAAGGCCGCAGTGAACAAATAGTTGAGCCACTTCTCTCCATAGCTTGAAAATGCGGTGACACATCCCTCTTTAGACGCTGCAACAATGTCATTGGTACAGACGGCATCTGGTACATAGAGAGGTGTAGTGGAGTTAACATAACCGCAGCAATCGAACTAGGGAGCTAAAAGTCAGTACTTCACTTCATTCTGCAGTATCTCACAGCGTACGACTTCACCTTTTGTTGTAGCATACTCTGTGTGTCCCGGCTTTGCTTTCCCCACACGACCTGCAAGTTGGCGCGAGTGGTGAGAGTTTGGATCCACTCATTGAGGCCCAGAACGAGAGTAAATAGGAGACACATAACTACCCCCCACGAATGTATCTTCAACCAAGTGCGAGATGTAGGTAATGCAAATGCAGGTAAAGACACGACAAAGGTAAAGACAACCAATCCACCATTTGCGATAACAGCTATGCAGAACGTTGATCAGTACTGTTGCTTCGTAATGCTCTTCAGGGAGAGCATACTAACCAATCAACGGACACCCCTGCAAAAGTATCAACCGCCCCACGGATTCCTCAGTTGGTGGCGATGCCATCTCTTTGCGCCATATGCATGCCACAGTAATGAGCATAACTCCCGTGGCCAGAAAGACAAAGTCAGAAACCACATAGGATGTGAGTACTGGTTTCACCATAGTGTCGCAACTCCGGAAAGAAGAGAGAACGGTCGTAAAATAATCGCGTATAATTGTTCAGGTCTGGGGTGAGGAGGTAACCCTCGAAGAGAGGAATCTGGGAGATTGGTTTTGCGAGGGACAAGGGATCTCGTGGATAAAGTATAATAGACGCCCAGCGTCTCGAGTTCTCAGGGGAGGAATAGCGGACAGGCAAAGCCGGACTGAAGGAGTGTACTGAACTGGATAGTACGAGACTTTGTGAAGGGAAGAACGGGCAGAAGGAACGTTGAGCTCTCAGATAGATGAACCTTAAAGTAGGAGGAGGGTCCAAAATGAAAGTACTACGCTGTCGCCACACGTTTTAAGCGCCATAGAAGGCAAGGATGTCATTTGAAACACTAGCATGGGCGTTTGAAATGACCCTTGGCATTACTCTATATGGAGTAGGGTATTCTCTTCTGCGGTAACATAAAAATCTGACATGTAAGAGATAAAGGTAACAGAATACAATGCGAAACCCCAATAGAGACCGGAAAGCAGTCATGCAGTAAGCTTCGACAGAACGACATTTTGTAAACAATTCCCGAGACATTGAACGCAATACTATCTCCTCTTGACCGGATCGTCGAAGCCTATAGATAGATAAGCACCAGACGCGCAAACGACCAGATAACTGCGCGATAGGAGAGCAACAAACCATAGATAGGACGGCCATTCTGAGAAGCGCGAGACAATGTAAGTACCTGCACTAATCGGGATAGATGAGCATACCCGCTTAAGCGCAAAGATAACCTGTGCAGTCTGATTAGCAAGTAATTCCGCAAATAAACATGCTGGCCTACATCAACTGTGGTGATTGTCTTGCGACGGGCGTGATCTAGGTAACAAACACAGTCGGCGAGGATCTGCTCGGCTGATCAGCAGCATTACTCGTACCACGATTGTGCAATCCGGACATACTTTCGTCAAATGTTTCTTCATAGCAGCCCTCATTTCCTCGTAGACCGGAACAGAAATCCGTTTTACACCTCCCCTTCTCGCCAGACGACTTTGGTATTAGAAGCTGTCAGCCTCCACGGTCACGTAGTTGGAATGTAGTACCCACCGAAGATCACCTTTGGCTGCTCTCACGCGATGTTATAGTCAGAAGCTCCCAAATCATCTCATCGAGTACTTACAAATTCCTTGCACTGTGTCTTTAAGGATTTTGCGGCGACGGTTTCTCGCAAATCCGGCGCCGAGGCCCTGTTTTCCGTTGCCACCGACTGACTTTCCAGCAATGCCCTTGCCACCCCCAGGTCTTTTCTTGGGTGTTGATGCCATGTTCTGTTAGTGTTGCTTGTTGATTGTGGGTTGTTGGTTGTGGATTGTGAGTTATGAGTTGTTGGTTATGGGTTGTTGGTATTTGGTCTGGGGACAATTGGGAATTGTATATCTGTGGGGCATGTACGCGACTTAGCCACCTCTTGGCGCGCCACTTTCTGACGAAAGCAGCTCACGCGTGTGGAAACCACACGGTACCCCCCGAAAAATAAGTTTCTATACTCCTGCTGGTTCTCTCTCAAATTGGCCTGAACTCGCCTCCAGCTCCTTCGGGCGTGTTGTTGCTCGTAAGCTCGCCATATTCCGGCCAGTAAATTTTCGCGAAATTGATTTCGCGTCCTCGTAGTAGGGATGTTGCGGAGCAGAGAGAGGAGGCCCCTCACCGACAACATCTAAGCTCGCATGCTAGTCCCTATTACCGACCGCAGACTACTGCAGCTATTATCTACATAGACTGTAACCGAAAACTTCTTTTTTGATTTTCGGTGTCGAGTTCGAGGGCTCATTACCTCTCCGAACCTAGGGGTAACACCGGAAACTGATCACCAAATCGGAGACGTTAACTGTCCAGCCTTTGCCGGGTCGAAGTGCTGGAGGACCTTACAGGATCCAACCGGGGCTAGCTCATGAGCTTAGGCAACATCACTAGCCCCGCCACGGACTCGTTGCTTCAATTCCAATCTCCAGTTTCTTATCACATGTTGTCCAGAAACTACTAAAATATTAAACCAGTCTTAGGATATCTACCACATAAATCTCTGTCTCTTCCCTTTTTCCTGCTCCCACTCAAAGCTCCTAAACAAAAACAAACCCAACGTCACTCCATTAACCGCGACAAACCATGCCGCCTCCAACAAGAGCACCCATATCCTTCGCTCCCTCACATGCATTCTCCACAGCACCCACGCGACGATAAAATACCTTGGCTCTACTAGCGGCGCGCTGACCAACGTTGCTGCCGTTGCAAACACATATAGTAAACCCCACACCACATCCGACGACAACGCCAACCGCTGCAGCCATGCCGCGACTATGTACATGGGCACGGGTGCGAGCAGAGAGTACGGTGGGAACCGCAGGACTATGCGACGGAATACGTAGAAGGCGTAGTGACGGTTGTCTGCCAGGAGGTAAGGGTGCAGGATTGTGTTTACGTGCACCACCATTGCGATTGCTGCTGCTGAGAGGAGGATGAATGCGGCGGTTTTGGGGGAAGGGTGGAGGTTGGAGAGCAAGGTAGGGAGGAAAGGGAGGTATATAGGGAAGCTAAAGAATGCAGTTGCCGCGGTGAAATAGAGGAGTTGTGGGAGGTGTAGCGACGCTTGGTGTGCTGATGCATCGCCGAGGACGATGGTGAAGTTGTTGAAGGCGAGAAAGAGGGCAAAGGAGAGGAAGACGAGGGTATAGGGTATTAATGCTGCTAATAGTGCGGGGAGATTGCGAAGGAGCACGGGGAAGAGCGTGGCGGGTGCTAGAAGGTAGTCTGTCTCGTTAGCGGGGCGCAAATGATTGGGGTGGAGAGGTATCGACCTGTGAACTTGGTATCACTAGTGAGAGGCGGGTTATAGATCTTCACCTCACCCCAACGCCGTGGATCCAAAAACATCCCCACCTCCAGCTCTCTGGCACCGTTTTTCTCGGCATCCTCCTGCATCTCCTCGAGCTTCCGTATCGCATACACCCCCGCCATAAATACCACCCACACTATATTCGTCTGCCGAAACCATAGTGTCACCCATGCAAACACTCCGGCGACCCAATTCTTTTCCCGTAGCGTTGCCAGGTACGCCGCCAGCACAAAGATGGTGCTCCACACATCAGTATAGAACAAGCCACTAAAAAAGAACAGCAGTGGGAAAAGCGCAACGTTCATTGCTGTTTGTGCCGATGCTTCATCTTTCCCGTGGCCTCTCCCGTGGAGCGTCTGCTGGATCCGAAATGCTGTCACCGGTAAGAGGAAGGCGATGCCGAAAGCATTGAGTGCGCGGAGAAAGGGCGGTGTGCAGAGGTTCAGGTAGCTAATAGGGTAACTGAGGAGGTAGAGTCCCGCTGGCGTGGTGAGCTTGGGGTCCCAGACATGAAAGGCGTTACGACAGTAGGCTTGCGCTTGCGGAATGTGAAAGACTTCGTCCTACGCTCGTTAGAAGTGAGATGATTGGAAAGGAGAAACGCACAAGATATGGATCCGGAACTATGCGATTAATGTTGTAGGAGGTGATGATAACAGCAAGGGAAAGGAAGTTAAGGCGCACAAGGAGTGGGTGCATCTTCGATAGCAAAAGTTCTGAGTGTGACACATTGTTCAGCCAGACGTGAAGACCGGGTAAATGCGGATAAATCCACAAGCCTTAATATAACGCGTCTTCCCCGCGTTTAAGCCCACCCCAACACAACAAACACTACAGAAATGGCGACGGCAGCACAACCACACACCGGGGTTGGTCCCCTCACTCCCTTCGAAGTCTCCTTCCTCGCCGAAAACGAGCCAATCACAATTGTGCCCCGACAACGACTTGATGGGCTCAATCTGATCTCCGTACCTCCCCGCCCCTTCCCCACAACACACTCTGCTAACATCGGCAGGGCTATATACCCTCCTTCCTACCCCCACAACGTGTCACAATCCCACTGTGGCTTGCGCTCATCCTCAAGAAACAAAAGCGCTGCAACATCGTCGCTCCCACCTGGCTAAACTCGTACAACATCGAGACGATCCTGACATGGGAAACCGATAACTCTGATGCCTTCTCGCCCGCATTGCCATGGCGCTGGCTCGAGACCGCCGAAATACTTCTCGATGCTGCAGCAGACGACATTCCGGATGCCGGACTGGGCGGAGAACGCGACCTCAGGGTACTCTTACGGGGACTAAGGGAAGTGCGGCAGACGAAAGCACGTGAAGGTCTCAAGCAGCTCGAGAGTTCATATTTGCAGATGAATGGATTGGGATTGTTAGAAATTACGGAGCTGAGGGGGTTTGCGGGCTCGGTGGTGGATGGGTTGCGACGGTTGGGAGCTACGAGGGAGGAGAATCGCCGCGCTGAGGAGGAGAAAGGGATGGAGGAGGATGACGACGATACACAGAGCACGGTTTATGGGAAGAGTACAGTTGGAAGAGCTAGTACTGTTGGAAGAAGTAGTATGGCGGTCAGGGGAAGTAGTGTGGCGGGCGGAAGGAGCAGTGTGGGCTTTGATGATGATTTCTAGGCGAGAGATAAGTGGGCTTGGCTTGTCCAGGGTGGAGAGCCAGGTTCTAACTGTTTGTGACATAGATTCCTGACGCCGAATATACGCTCGTATCATGACCAATCTTTCCGGTTACAACAACGTTACTCTAAGGAGACGCTTCCTTAGTCACCCAAAACGGCAATCAAATCACTTCGCAATATAGGGCTTGTTTATCGAACGGCCTTTCCTGTGCTATTTATGGGAGAGTTTCTCAACGTCACTAATGCTAGACGGGTCGGTTGATGCAGTGAGAGGGACTCCACCATTCACCTTCTTTCTGCAGAAAGATCGAAGATATCGGGGTGCAACGAATGCGGCTAGTGAGCTGGGTGCGAATGATGGATGTGTTGATCTGGGCTACAAAGAGGCAGCGATCTTGAACTTATTGTTCTGGTGAGAGGTGATTAGTGCGGAAATAAAAACTTTTGAAAAGCGGCTCCAAATACTGTACTACTTACAGTGGTCTGGACGCTGGTTGGTGCTGACGAGTATTTTTCTACTGGACAGTCGTTGCTGACAGCTCTACAATGACCGGACATAGTGATGAAGCTTGGACCACATACTCGGGCCTCTCTATTCCTCCGTTGATAGGGCCTCTTTCACGGTCTTTCAATTCTGATTCCTATCATATGCACCTAAACTTGACCAACAGCAGACCTAACTCGAGTTTACATAGCTTTACAAAATTCCTGGCTTATTTTAGATAGTATTCTACAATGCCGACAGACTTTAACCCATCGAATACCGGCTTGCTGACGCTGACAAGTATATAAAAATTTCCGGACGGACACCCCATATGACTGCTGACGTCCGGACCACTGTGAGTAGTACAGTATCGTTAGCTGAAACTGCACTTCGAGCGGCTGAAATTTTCCATATCTAGCACGATCCATTGGTCTTAAGGGACTTAAAACTACCGTATGTTTGAGTACGCTTGGGATATGCAGTCAAGTGAATCTGGGAGCATGGAGTCGAGTGCACTTTGGAGCTTGGAGTCGAGTACACTTGGGAGCATAGAGTTGAGTACACTTAGAGTCGAGTACACTTGGGGAGAGTGAGCTTGGAAGCTTTAGGTCAAGTGCACCCGAGAGCATAGAGTCGAATCATATGATGTACCATAGTTACCTAATCTAGTCAATGTGCAGGTCCATAGGATTACATAGTGTGTACACGCAAAATTTCCTATGGAATACTGTCCGAAAAACTGTTTGCTGTGGGATGCACATTATATAAGGTGATTTTTACCGGTGGGGATCTCCACCGAACACCACAATAACCCCATATCTACCTTCCTTCACTTAACTATACCCAATCTCATCCCCATATCTTACACCTCCAAGTCCTTACACTTTGTCAACCGGAATCCTCTCGTTCTCCACATCCATCTCATCCATAAATTTCTCATCTACCACATAAAACTCGCCCATCCTCTTCTTCAGCAGTGACATCGGATCCCATTCTATGTTCCCCTGCTCACCTAGCCTCCTCACTCTTTCGTACGCCTTCTTCCCCTCGCACTCATAGCCTTCCATGTTATCTCCTCTCGTGATACTTCATCTTCTATCCGTGATAGAGGTGGAACATCAGTGGTATCTACATCCTACACCGCACGCACAAAGTGCAGATGGTTGTGGAGAGAATTTAGAAGGGAGATCTTAGCGGCTGGAGTTGGTGGTGGAGAGAGAGCAGAGAGCCACAAGAGGTGGTGCAGCTTCGTTGGGGTGATGGTCGTGTCTGTTAGAGTGGAGAGGGGGGAAGAAGCGACGACACCATCCAGCTGGGTACACCGAGGTATTACAGTGTTAGCGAGACGTCAGGAGTAACGGTAGAGTTGGAGCGGCGGCAAATGTAGAAGGGGAGGCCTCGAGGCAGCATATTGAAATATGGTGATATTCGAGTAACGAATGGCAAGGGAGTTCACCAGAAATTCGGATCACGTGTTACACTAACGTGCGAGCGGGGCAATGACATGTTGACAGAGCTTGTTCATACCCATCACCTACCGGTACCAAAGCACACCCGGCCGGGAGAAATATGGTGAGCTTGCGAGCAACACACCCGAAGGAGCCGGAGGCGAGTTCGGGCCAACTTTGAGAGAGAACCAGTAGAAGTATGGAAACATATTTTTTTGGGTACCGTGTGGTTTCCACACGCGTGTTCCCTTGTAGAGTTATAAAGTCAGCGTTCCATGTAGAATCGTGCCACAAGCGCTTGTTGTTTCCTCTCCGACAAAAAAATTTGCATCGACCCTCCAGTCGGGTCTCCCAGATTCTCGCTTCTTCCCGCAAATAGCTTACCCACCTAAAACTTTTATCCCAACATCCACCTAATGTCGCGCACAATCCCCGAACTCTCAAAACTCGCAATCACCCTCCGCCTCTCCCCTCCGCCCAAAAACATCTCCGACTCGCGCTCGGTTCTAAAGGCTTTACAAAAATTCGGCCAAATAACAGCCTTCAAAGCTCTCCGCGTAACCCACCCTCCCTGGCACTCCCTCTCCTCCTCAGCTGACCCAAAGAAGTTCCCAAGCTCACTACAAACCTACACGCCCATAACACACGTGCTGTTCTCATCGCCAGAGTCAGTGACAGCTGTAAAAACCGCGGTGCCACTGAATGTGGGTGCAATGGAGGTGAGTGTGGTTGAAGACTATGGCCGCTGGGGTGGAAGGGAACATGAAGACTATATTGTGCGTGCGAGTGCAGTGGTGCAGGATGAGGATGGTGGGTGGGAGGCGCTCAATATTACGAGGGCGAGTGGAGGCGGGTTTGGAAGACGGCCCGGGAGAGCGAGGAGGGGGAAGGTGTTTGATGGCCTTGGAGGTAGTGATAAGAAAAGTAGCGAGTAAGCGGAGTCCCCCGTGGTAGTTCGGTCGGTCCCGGACTTGTCCCTATATCTCCTCCGCTTGTCACCTGCTCGAAGAACTACAGCTTTGACTTCTTAACCATCTCCCAGTCCATACCGAAGAATAATTTCGCCCGGCCCTTCCTAAAATCATTCCACTAGGAAACGTTAATAGGTTGCAAAAATCCATACCGAGAAGATTAACTTCAGAAAAGTGTAAGTAGCTAGGCGACTTATAAACTGCGTGGTGATATCCAGCGATCTTGACAGGAGTCGGTCAAGGTACTTCTGCGGTGATATTAAAGAGGTCACTCGTCTGGAGTAGTTAGCAGTCAGGCCTCCTTTTCACAGGTAGGAGCACTTACCTGCGCTGAAAGGTACGTACGTCAATGGAGATCCAGAGTCCACGATAAAAAACCCAATGGGCTTGGACCCCACAAGCAACAACTGCTGGGAATATTGTCCGAAACTTCCGGCCGTATATGAAACAATCACCGATTTCGACCACCTTATTGGCATCTTCCGTAGTCGCCTTTGCGTGGTACCGTATGCCCACTATCTCCGCAACTTCACCTCGCAATTTCTCATCATCAATATCCGAAATCAAAACATCATAATCTTCCGGATCCACACCACCGATATCATGGATATCAACGTATTCGCCGCGTTCTTTAACCTCTTGCAGGCGCTTGCGGGTGAAAAAGGCTTATGGATCGATCTGCGAAGAAGAGAACCGTTGAGCGATCGTATCGTAACTCGGAGGACCAGTGTACGGGAGTTGCATGTTATGAATCTGCTGTGATGCGGTAACGTTGGAAAGACGGAGACCGAGTTTGGGAACAGCCTTGAACGCTTGCCGGCTGAGGAGTCTGAACATGTTTATCACCACGATTGTTGCTTGCTTGCTTGCTTGCTTGCTCGATGCTGTCTCCGGCAGAGTCATGGTGTTTCCTGCTGTGCCATCTCCGTCTGTCAGGTCGTGAGGTTGAAGGACTTGGTCCCTTCCCACTCACAGAAGGCGGTAACCACCCTCTTAAACTGATTCTACTTGCGCCAAGCTCCTGTAATTCGTGGCTAATGCGTCCTCTCGTTCTGCCAAGCCCAGCTTGCAGCGTTCCGGGCTAATCCTTGCGCCCGGAACGTTCTCAAGAATACTGCGTATTTTCCCAGATGTACTGCCAGCGTTCCATGTTCCAGTCGCTCCCATCGAGCTCTCCGTCGATAGGCAAGCTATCCTGTCTCCCTCTACCATTACTCAACTAACCTCTTCCACAGAACATCGCAATCAACCTCCCCGAAAAGCTCAATGCCCTCACCTTCCACCTCTACTTCCTCCTCGGCAAACTCATGCGCCAGAGGTGACAATAACGATCCTGACCGGCACAAGGTGCTACTTCTCCGCGTCCGTCTTCCCCTCCTCCCCTCCAACCCGCACGTTCTTCACGCACCCCGGGATTCTAGTCGCAGCACTCAACGGCCCCGCCGTAGGCTCTGCTCGCATTCGCAGACTTCATTTACGTCACCCCACTGACGTTTATCCTCACGCTGTTCACGTTGCTGGGACTAGTCACTGAGGGCGGGTCAAGCTATACGATTGTACGGCAGATGGGGAGAGCGAAGGCGAACGAGGCGCTAATTCTAAGTCGTCGCATCCCCTGCGATAAGCTCGTGCAGTGCGGGTTCGTGAATAAGGTGTTTGAGCGGGAGGGGTTTGCGGAGAAGGTACGCGCATATGCGGAGGATACGTTTGGGCAGCGTTTGAATCTGGAGAGTATGATGCTCGGTGAAGAAGTTGATAATATAACCGGTATCTGGATACGTTGTAAAATACAATGTATGTTGCTCCTGCCCCGACGCCAATCCCCATAAACTCCTTCTGCGGTATCCCACCTAGTGAACCTCTCAATCCCGCCCACATCCTCCGTAACATTCGCCGCCTCCAACTCCCGCTCACTAGCCTCTCGTATCTCCGATCCGGCGTATCCGGCGGTGAGTGATGAACGGTGACTTGGATAGCAGTCGAGTGACAAGGCGTGGAGGTGTGGAACCCGTCAATTCAATAATAATAATAAAGTTAACGTTAAGTTTTTACTTCCAACATTGGCAACAGTTATCACAACCTACGGAATCGAAACGTCAGTTCACCCTGAAGACCACCACCCAAACCGCACACTTGCAGGAGCAAGAAACAGCGGCGCTCAAATGCACATAGAGTCATAGAATCGAGTGCACTTGGGAGCTAGGAGTCGAGTGCGTTCTCCCCGCACGCTTGCGCTCCATACGAGGAAGAGCTTGGAACAACCATAGAGAATTGATGCATGTGTTTACAAGGAGTATGGAGTAAGGGAGATGGAGGTCTTAGGAGAAGAAAGCTTCAGTAACAATATTGTGTCCTGGTGAAAACGTTCAGACATCCTCTATCTCCCTCCACGATCTCGGCTTCAGCTGATGAGTTTCTGTGGATAGAATACCTAACCTCACTCATAATAGATGTCAATAGGCGACGAAACCTATTGCCAAGTACAACTGGTACTAGGTACTGTCTAAAGGCATACCGCTGAACGGAAATTGCCTTGCTTTTAATTCCACCCATACTATCTATATCTAGTCTCTATCCAGCCTCACTGCAGCGTTGCCCTCAATAAAATTTAGATCCATCTTATGCCCTAATAACTCCCGGATGTTGCTCACTTTATACCGGATCATGGTGGGTCGTTCCAAACTCAGTCCCCACCCATAAACCCTGAGGTCCTTCGGCAATCCCATACTCTCTAGCATCTCAGGTCTAAACATACCCGAATTTCCAATCTCGACCCACTTGTTGAGTCCAGGGTGGAATCCAAAGATCTCCATCGACGGCTCGGTGTAGGGGTTGTATGCGGGCTTGAAGCGGAGATTATGCACTCCCATCTTCTTGAAGAATTCCTGCATGAAACCAATCAAACCTCCCAGCGTGAGACCGTAATCCGCAATGACTCCCTCGACCTGATGGAACTCAGCTAAATGTGTGGCATCGACAGTCTCATTGCGAAAGACGCGGTCGATGGAGAAGTAACGTGCAGGGCGCGGGTTTTTGGCTAGTTTGTAGAGTATTGCGGCGGAGATGGCGGTTGTGTGGGTGCGGAGAACAAGGCGGAGAGATTCCGCCTCCTTCCAAGGGTAGCGGTAGCCCTGCGATCCGTACTTGCCGATTTCGTGAACTTCGCGGACGCTGTTCCAGTATTCCGTGAGCTCTTCTCCGGTTTCGTCGCGTGGCCTGTCGGCTACCACCGGGTCGGAGATATAGAAAGTATCTTGCAAGTCACGGGCGGGATGTTGCTGGGGGACGAAAAGGGTGTCGAAGTTCCAGAAACCGGACTCTACGAAACTGTGCAAGGTAAGCCTAAGCTAAGGTAACAGAAATATATTAACCTCTTGTCGGGTGGCGGGATTTACCGACTGGTGGGCATTTCGGTGAAGCCCATCTCGAAAAAGATGTTCCTGAATTCGTGGCGGACTTTGTTCAGCGGATGCAAAGCACCGCTTGGGGTATGTGCACCGAGAGCGGCAAAGTTGTAAGGCTTGAAGGACTTCTCCTTCCATGTACCACTATTCGATCAGCAATAGCCAACAAGGTAGCAGATATTGCAGCGCTAACCTTGCAATCATCTCCGCTGTCAGATCCGTCTCCTCCTTGACAATCTCCAGCGCAAACTTGAAGCCTTTATTGATCTTGAAGCTAATGTGCTTCTGCATAATGATCAGTTTCCTCTTCTTCAGATCCGTCAGGACCTTTGGGTCGGGGAAAATCTTGGTGTCTTTGATGATCTGTAGCTGTTCGCGGGTTACATCCTTAATTGATAATGCCTACGTGTCCGTCCACAATTAGCATCCACCCCACCGGCATCAGATATGACGTGCCTTCTTCACCCACCTATCTCCATCCTTCTTGATCCAACCTTCCTTGGAAGCCTTGCCTTGCCCAATCTTCGCCGAAGCAGCTCCCACAACTTTCTGCCGTGCATCAGTGATCTCATCCTCGTCCTTGCCGTACCAGACTGACTCACAGCTAGCTCATTGATCTTAAGTCCATCCAAAGCCTTACAAACGGCCTCGTACACCTTGGCCTCATGGGAACCGTTTTGCACAATTCCCGCGCCCTCTGCCGTTAATACTGCAACTTCTTTATCCACAGTCTCGTAGGTAACCATTTCCCGACTCTGCAGTGAATCTAAGGCGCCCTTTAAAACCTGTGACTCGAGGTCCGGGAAGGCCATCGTAGAGGTGAGAGGTAGAGCGCCAGCATTGTTTAGTGCGTGTAGAACTTGTGTAAGAAGATTCGGTGCCATTGTACACGGAGTTTCGAGCTCGAGGTCGTCAGTTGAATCGCGGGGTGAAGTTCCGAGCTAATGGTGGGGTCATTTATTACCCGGCCAGACATCTTGTGACTAGAAAGGTTTAGAGCAGTTAAGACGCCCTATACGCTACCTCCTCCCCTGCGCGCACCCTACAGACGACCTCGGCATTGCACATGGACTCTAGACGCAGTACAAACTTACAGACTCGGCCCTAATCCACGATCGCAGCCTTGATTCGCGCTCCTACCCTCACCAAATTAAAGGTAAGATATTGATAACTATGTTTCCTGAAAGTGCCTACCTATCGATCTAACTATATACACGGGCGGCTGGGGCAATTGGAGACAATTGGAGGGTCATTTTCAGACAGTGCTCTAGTGCACTTGAAGGTGCACTTGGAGATGACAGAAATGAACTCACTGGGAGCGGGCTGGAGACGGTAGAGATGGACTTAGCGGGAGCGGGCTGCAGACGGCCAATCTGGACGTGGTGGAGACAGTAGATGTGGACACGCTGGGAGCTGGCTGGAGATGGTGCGCGGCTGCACTTACAGGGAGAACTTGGCTGTCAGCCGAGAGACTCGCACGATGTGTGAACGCAACTGTCTGTACGAATGTTAGCATTAGAGATTTAGGTATAAACTTAGTGATGAACTTAGGGAGATTTAGAGTGCGAGAAAAGGGTGGGAAATGGGGGTGAAAAAGTGGGCCGGAGCCGGAAAGTGGTACCAGAGAGAGATGTGGGGTTGAGAGTCGAGACGACCAGCGGCACAAAGATCTTGGAATAAACTTAACCGTCAAGATAGCCGCCTGCACTTCACTCTTCCCCGTATCGGAGCCTGCCCGCGGCGTCTTCCCCGTATTCTGCGGCGTTCCCGGATCCACAGGAAGCTTGGTGTTTGTGACATGCTGCCTAAACACATCGCGAAACTTGCCGTAGCTTTCAAAAGTCGCGTAATTTTCAGAAAGCACCCTGAATTTTCGCGGCTTTCATCACTTTCCTGATGCTGAACTTAGATTTTTCTCAAAATCGTTTATATTTCTGAAAGCACCAGAACTTTCGCGACGCCACTACTTTCGGAGCCTTTGACTGCCTTCCCACCCTCTTTCCAGCTTTCTCCACTTTCTCCGGCTTCGCAGCCTTTGGCGGCATCTCTCCATCCCCAGCCGGTCTCTTTTCGTACTGTGTAAGACACCCCGCGAAAGAAGAGGAAAGCTGGAACGTTCACCAAAAAGGCCGCAAAAGGCTATGAAAGGAGCAATGCTACGTACGAAAGCTAGAAAGTCCATGGTGCTTCTAAGGGAAAAACGCTGCGAAAGCAGAGGAAAGGCGCCAAAAATTATACATGAACTAAGAATAGATGCGATGGTGTTTACCAGGTCGTAAATAAGAATGCTGTGTATACACAGATAACAGTAATACAGAATACAGTAGATAGCTAAGCAAAAAAACGCCAGAAACCCCATACCAACATCAATTATCGAATAATATTGTATAACAAAGCAGCAACATAAACCGTGGCCAATCAACGGCGAAGGTTATCCAGCCGCGACTGCAAATCGTCATCTTCCACACCGATGGCCTGAGCAACCTTCTCTTCCGAAACCGCATTCTTGGGCAACCCGGTAGGAGTCTCTCCAAGAGCTTGGTTCAAATCCACTCCAATCTCATCTAGTACCTGGTTGACTACCTCATCTGTCTCCTCTTCATCATCCAGTCCCGTCACATCGTCGATCGCATCATCCATCATTTCCTGGCGCTGATCCATAATATCGTTCTCCTTCTCGAACTCCATAGCGATGCGTTGCAGTGCCGGCAGATTCATGGATCGGTTCATACTAGACAGTAGCCCAGTGGCGCCCTTCATCGACTGCATCATCTGTTCGTTCGAGCGAACCGTCTGGATGCGTAGGGAAACGGCCTGAAGCTGCGTCTTCATTTGCACGAATTTTTGGATGTACCTGCAATTTGCGCCGGTGAGCTTGGGTGCAACAAGTAAGGGACGAGACCCGGTAACACCAGACTTGGGTGTTTTCAACCCACGGAAGGGCGAATGGATGAGTGAGGGAATGCCGACTGACCTTCGCGTTCGTACCAGATCCTTCGCCTGGATCTTGCAAGCACCCATCTGACCATTCTTTGCAGATCTCTTGATATCCGCAATAAGCTTCTTTTCCTGACTCTCAAGCTTTATGCGTTCCCTGTCCAACTCGCGTTGCGCCTTCTCAAGAGCCCGTTGATGCTACAAGGCGGGATATGTTAATTCTGCATTTTCAAAAAGGAAGGGAAGCACAGACCTTTCTGAGACGCTCGGCGGGAGTCTGGCGTTTGCCGAAGGCCCATTCTATGATCCCGCTCATAGTTATGGTTGCGGGGATGTGCCATACCTGGATATACGCTGAAGTCTTATCTCGTACCAGACGTTACCCGGTGCGCAAAACCCTCAACCCTAATTCGCTTCGCTGGGCGGGGTTTTGCTTCCGCCGAACACGGTAGGATTTAAGATGGGATTTGCAAGTGGACGGGTGGCCTGTCACTGTAGCCGATGCCTCCCTGCATGCACCGCCCCCAGCTTCACTTTTTTTGTTTTAATCATACTACATTCACTCTTATCTAAAGTATGGCAGAGCCCACTTCTCCTCCCCCTCCGGATGGCTGGCTAGGCGTCAACTTCAGCTCGAGCACTTAACCACTACTACCTTCTTCCACACTTCATCTCCCCCACAACAAACTCCCTTACACAAACGCATTGACAATGGGCTTCTTCAGCAAAAAAGACAAAGAAAGAAAAGACGAACAAGACGCCGCAGCGCGATCGCAACTCTTCGGCTCTCGCGGCGGAAAAGAAGCTCCCCCTGCCGCTCAAAACCCGTATACGGCGCCACCTCCACCCTACCAATCCCAGCCGCAGCAACCATCACAAGGTGCATACGGAGGCTACGGAGCCGAGTCGACCAGCACCATCGATCGTAACCGCGACGCGCTATTCTCCGGACGCCAACCCCAGCAACAGCAACAGCAACAGCAACGCCCTCCTCCCGGAGGAAGCTACGGCAGTGATAGCAGTGGCGGATACGGACGGCCGGATGGCTACTCGCAACCCGCCGGCGGGAGTAGCTACGGTCAGAGTGGGTACGGCCAGGACCGCGTCCTCACCGCTGAGGAGGAAGAGGAAGAAGACGTCGAGGCCGTAAAGCAGCAGATCCGCTTCACGAAGCAAGAATCCGTGTCCTCGACCCGCAATGCGCTCCGTATCGCCGGTCAGGCCGAAGAAACCGGTCGCAACACACTCGCCCGCCTTGGAACACAGGGCGAGCGTCTCTACAACACCGAAAAGAACCTGGACGTGGCGACGGCACACAACCGTGTCGCAGAGGAAAAGGCCCGCGAGCTCAAAACACTCAATGGAAGCATGTTCGCAGTTCACATGAAGAATCCGATGAAATCGAAATCCCGCGCGGAAGCGGAAGAACGCAAGATCCTGGATAGACACCAATCGGAGCGTGAGGAACGCGAGCGCACACGTCAGTTCGGATATGAAGGCAAAGACGCAGTTGGAAAGGCCCTCAATGACACCGCGCAAAGGCCAGGTTTCGGACGCACTAAGATGAGTATGGCTGAAAAGAATAAGTACCAATTTGAGGCCGACGAGAGCGACGAGGAGAAGGAGAAGGAGATTTATAACAATCTCGACCAGTTGAGTGGGGTTACAGCGAGGCTTAAGGGCCTTGCGATGGCCACCGGACAGGAGGTGGATAGGCAGAATAAACAGATTAATAAGATCATGCAGAAGGTAGGTTTTATTATGTCGTGTCAAGAAGTTGCACAACTGGTTGTACTCAGTGCCGGGAGTTGTTGCGACTTCTTCGTCATTAGTATGGTGTTAAAGAGGAATTGTGGCTAACGTTTGGATAACAGAGCGATAATGTCGACGACCAGATTGCTCTTACGCACAACCGGATCAAGCGGATTCACTGATCCGGCGTGGAATGATATAGATGTATTATGCGGTTGTATTTTGGCAATGTTCGTTTTTACGTGTGCATTTGTTTGGGATTGAAAACGCATACTCTTCGTCGCTCATTCTCTCCAACTCATCTCTCTTATCTTTGATTCCAGGACGATCGTAAACTTAAATAAGTTGTCCATAAACACCCCCCCAGAATGCCGCACCCTCGTCATCCACCATAGCATCGAAGAGAGATCCCCGCAACGCAGCGTCCGAGTCTGCAGCATATTTCCAGGACGCGGTGTTGGAAATGTAGATATCGTCATACTATGATGAGTCGTCTTCAAATGGGGCATGGTACTCCTTTCGTCGCCGTTTAGATATCTCATTATGTCTTGCTAGGCGGAGGCATTCAACACCGCCTTATCGAGAGCAATTGTGCGTATGTCTAGCATCTGTTTCGGTTGTATTTCTAGCAGTCATCCACAAGCAGTCACTCATAATCACATTCCATCACAATTGTTGAAATAGTGATGCTAGAGAAGATTAATTGTATATTATCTAAGAGAGCCACAAGGCTATATATATATGGGAGTACAAGTGTGAATGCGCGCGTACGCATCCAAGTATAGACCCTTCAGGCCGACAGCAATCTCCGGTCATACGAGACTCACCTCCGGCCATACGAGACTCATCTCCGGCCATACGAAGGCAGAGACCTATCATGCAATAACAATCTAGTCAAAAAATGCTACCAAATATTTTGTAAATGGTCGTAATCACCGCGAAGAAACAAGAAATAGCTAGAGAAGCAAGTTGCAATCAATCGATATGTTAGGGAGAAGACGTGGGAAAAGAGTTATGAACACATTATGGAAGGACGAACACGACGGGAGAAGCGGAAGAAAGAGGAAGAGGAAGAGGAAGAGTGGTTGCAGTGGGAGTAGGAAGAACGAGAATGTAGGTGCAGGATTAATGAGAAGATGGAAAGGAATAACGTGCTATACTGCTCTCGTGCCCAGACTTTCGCTTTTTCGCTTTTGCCGAGCGAGGCAAAGTTTGGTTTACGAGAGCAGTGCTATATAGAAGATTCGCTAACGTTCGGAGGTGTATATGAAATACTGGGACCAACTAGGAAAAGGACTCGGCGACCCTACTAACATACCTTGGCCCGTAATTTCTGGTAGTTGGCAAGGAGGCGGTGGAAGAGTTTGTTCTGGGGGCACCTAGAGGTGGAGGCCAGTCTCTGCAAGATGTTCTCAAGATGGAGAGGATTCGATGGCATCCCGACAAGGCACAACAACGATGGGGCATGGATGCTCTTTTTGAGGTAGAAATGGAAGCAATCACGATTGTCTTTCAAACTATCGATGCACTTTGGGTGGATCGCCAGAATCGGGGCGATATATCTTGATTGGCGTAACTTATTGATTACTGTACCTGTATTGCTCTTTTATGTCCTTTTATGTAACCCTTTCACTGACAGCATTGCAAGAGCGGTAGAATTTACATCACAATACTTAAAGACAGTGCTTAAGCGAACTTAGAAGCGTACTTGAAGGTGATGCTTTAGTGCACTTGGAAGTGAACTTTGGAGACTGTGCTCGGGTGCTATTAGAGGTGCACTTGGAGGCGGTGGGCTGGCTGGAGTTGGTGGAGGGAACACGAAAATCTGTTCCAGTTTCTCTAGATGAATTCGCCTATCTCCTCGTTTCCATCCCTCAGCTCTCTCTGACATCCACTACTCTACCAGCACCTGAGAATACGAAGTTGTTCTAGTCCATTCACGGAGTCAATCAAAAATTAGAAATACTCTGTACATCATCGTACTACAATTACACTGTGCTCCATGTCATCATTTGAAACCGTCTCATCTTCCCCATTTCCTCCTCCTCATTTCCCTCCTTCTCATAGCCCTCTTCCTCCTCGAGAACCTCCCCATCCTCAGTATCCAGTTCTGTCACATTGCTGCTCTCATCGGCAGTATCCTCCGCGGATGTGGGATCAGTATGCTCGCAAGCATCTCCTTATGTATTTGCTCGACAGCGTTTTTCATTGTGACTTGGCTCGGGTGGAGCTGTTCTTGTGTTTCATTCGAGATTGAAAGTACCAGATGGCGCTGCAGAAGCTCCAGTATTTGTGCACTGTCCACCACCATCTCGGCCATGGCAATGAAGTGTGCATTCGACTTTCGCTTTGAAACAGTTATGCTGCACTGAACGTACACAGTTGTGCTGATTGAATTCAGCTGGATAGAGCTAGCTGAGTGTACGTACATGCCAGTGGATGTGCATATATGCGTGCAGAGCAGAGTATTTGCAATTTTGTTTGACTCCGCGAACGAACCGGTCAGTTCACGGAGGTGAGGAACGGACACCGCGAACGAACCAGTCAGTTCACGAAAGGTGGGCCTCCGTGAACTGACTGGGTACTCCGCGGAGGAACCGCCTCCGTGAATGGACTAGAACAGAAGTTAAGTCATCTCTCCCTACCTGCCCCTGATAGGATCATGAGTTAACACCATATTGTCTCTAGCCAGCTCCTAAGTACGCCTCTAAGTACGCCTCCAAGTACGCTCGAGTGCCATCTCTAAGTGCACCCCTATGTACGCTCGAGCTCAGTTTCCAAGTGCACGAGTACCATCTCTAGCAAGCCTATATTGACCGTGTGTACATATATAAATAGACATAGATAGTTAGAGAATAGATCTGTGCGAGACGAATAAGTCTTATGTGCAAGATATATATCTGAGCGTAGGATGAGCGGAAAATCCTCCCTCGAGTGCGAACCCATTTTTTACGATGATAGAAGAGTCCCCAAGCACTGTCGTAACCCAAGCCATGTGACTAGGAAGCTATCCCTCATCATATCTAAATCTCCACCGCTGCCTGAAACGGCTTGCTACCAAACTTTTGTGCAACCGCTATTTGAGCAGTGATCTCTTTGGGATCTTCTACCCTCTTTTCACATCCCTCAAGTCGAAACCACCCTTTTCTTACGAGATCCCTCTGGATTCCGTGGGAGGTATCACGAAGGACGCTGAGGTGGCCCTCCGGCCTTCCAGCCCCGCTACTTCACACACCGCTACCTTTCCCACTATCCTTCCCTTTCGTGCGCTTTGGTTTGGCCATCCCCGAGGTTTCTTCGTAGCCTCGAGCTACCAATCAGTGATAAAATCTCCTCTCTCTTCCTTGCTCACCCCTTGTCCAAAGAGGTGATTGTACTTACCCATCGATGAAACCACTTCCAGCATAAACTGATTCGTTACAGATCCGAGCTAATCTTCAGTTCATCTTTGCTGTTGAGATTTGGTAGCTTCTCTCTCGTGCACTTCACCGAACCGGGGGTCGGATTCTTCCTTTCGATAACACCTCTGACTCGTCCTATGACGACTTCACCTGAACGTAGATTTTGAACCTTGGAGGGACGATACAGAGGGTTGCTACTGCTGCGATTGCTCTGGTAGAGCTGCCTCTATTTTCAGGTATTTTAGCTATGATTCTCCCTCCACCTTTTCCCTTGCCCTTAAACTTTCCTTTGCCATGTGGTTTTGGTACTGAGACGGGGGGTGGTGGTGGCTGTGCGACGGCGAGAGAATGTTCGTCGTCCGAGATCAGTGAGGCAATAAGGGTAGAAAGAAAAGTCAGAGGGTCATGTGCTCTGATTTTTGGTGCAAGAGCTCCTGGAAATGGCTTGGACCGACTTAGTCTGGAACAGCCAATTCAACACTAGACTTTGATGGGGAGTCATGGTGCTCAATGACTATAAGTTACTATGTACTGTGGCCCAATGGTGTTTATACTTACAAATGGGTGCTTATCTGCAACGGAAGGGCAAGAAGGCAGGAAGATGACAGTGGTAATTCTCGGCAGTCATTCGTCAATCACTTATTACTAAATTGGGAAGTTACTCCTCGAAATCTCACTCGACTTTAGACTGGGACCAGTGTTACTTTGTATGGTTGATTGACTGATTGATTGATCTCTCGAGACCCCAAGGCCCGTATATGTACAGTCTCCTATATGTGTACGTGCATGCACTAATCTGAGATGCATCACCCTGATCCTGATCCTGATCCTGATACAAGTCATATCCTCATACAAGCCTCCATCTTCATACAAGCCTTCATTCTCATATAAGCCATCATACAGAGGCTGAGACTCTCGATCCAGGTACATATGCAACACCCAGACTAGACCGAACCAAGCCCAGACCATCCAGTCCATAGTCCAGTCCAATACATTTCTTGGACCAGACTGCTTGGTCAAGTCCAAAGCCCAGGACCGGCTCAGTCCGGACCGTTGACTTCACTACCAGTGAGAACAACTGGTCGGCAAAGTGTTGCAATTCTCACGGACACACAAGGAGAAAGAAGAGCAGGGAGTAAACCGGTGAGAGATGCCTAAAGATTACTTCCGGTAATTCCTGTCCCCCGCGGTTACTTATTATAACCGCAGAAGATGATTGTTTGCGGAGTCGAGGCTAAGAAGATATGAGCCTAGAAGTACACGATCGATCTCGACCCGCTACCACAGCGGACTATTAATTTATAGGTTAAGTGGATACGATTTTCACAACTTAAGACTATTCGTTTGAGCGCGAGCGAAGCAGCCAGTTTAAATTATGTAAGTTGAGTTAATGATTGACAAATAATCCGAGATAAGATATAGTATACTAGAGAGTTTAGAGTTAAGTGCACTTGGGAGCTTCGGGTTGAATGCACCTGGAGTGTGCAATCAAGTGCAGTGTACCTGGGAGAATAAAGCATAGTATCCATCGTATCTAGCGTAGTTTCGCTGAACGAGCTATCACAACTCCATGGGCATTTTGCCTTTCCTTACGCGCCTGCGGTCTATAGTCACCTCGTGCAATCGAGTTCGGGCTTCTCGCAGTCCATAGGACTTGATTGTACCTACACAAAATATCCTATAGAATACCGTCTGAAAAACCATAAGGTTATTTTTACCGGCGCCACCCACTATCGGCATGGCAAATCACTCGTGATAGTATGCAAGGTAGTTTAAAAGCCACGAAGGCGTAGTTTAGAGGCTGTGTTGTAGTTTAAATCAAACCCTGTGGTGTAAATGCCACAATCTCAATAGGACTATAAATACATTTAAGGTAGGTGTAGTTATATTTAAACTTTTTTAGAGGTTGGTATCGTATAAATTAAACGACTGCCGTCTGATTTCCACGATGAGGTGTAGAAATGGTAGTGATAGAGTGTAGGCTATATGCTGGGAAATCTTGAAATTTTTCTAAGTCTGTTGCATGGGAGACGATGTTGAAAATTGCCTATATTTGTACCCACGATGCGAGTTAGGTATATGAAAGTTTCGAGTTCGAATCCCGCTATATTCTAAGTATTTTTGCGAACTTTTTGACACATTTGTAGTGTAGGTACACGTTGAATATGTGTATACCACAAATGTGATATATAATGCCTTTCTCGTGTAAAAGAGATGCCTTTGTGATTTAGCTATCGTGCAAATACCACCACGATATCGTGTGCATATACATCATAATGTAGTGAGCATCTCACGCCCACAACTACGGTTGAACTACCAGCTTAACCTTCACCATCTCACGACAACCTCACGACAACGTCGTTTAGCTACCACGCCGAATCTCACGCAGATCTCACGACAATGTCATGTAGTCGCCCCGCTAGACCTCATGACAACGAATTATAAATTCCATGCTACCTATCGTGAGTTTTAAACTACGCCAAATGTACCCTAAGGCTACTGGTCTTGCTATATAGAGATAAACCTCTATCATATGACATACTTCATAACATTCCATATCATTCCAGAGTAAAGATGAGGTGGCATTGCGTCTCTTCAGTGTGGCAGAGATAGCCTCTCGGTGGAGGGATGGCCACCCCTCTTCCTCTTCCTCTTCACTCGCTACTTATATATCTGCTTACTGATCTATCAGTAAAAAGCAGGGGTCGAATTTAAAAACTTTAGTTCCGGATATTGATTTGAGCGGTAGCGAAGCTCTTATTGAGTTCTAGACTTAGATTTGAGCTCTTAGATCTTAGGTTATGTCCTGGTGGTGAAGATGGTGATAAGAAGAATTATGGAGACCGATAAGATGAGATCGTCGGGGCGAAAAGATTCGAGTGATCCCTAGACTTCATCTGCTTTTGGGATTGCTCACATGACATCACTCGCTTCTTCTTCTACTCGAGATTGTGAGTCCACTCCTCTACCTGCTTAATTTCTCACCAATCTATGTGCAGCACACAGGTGTGAGGTGAGAAGGTGGCGAGGATGCGCATGCATTATCCATCTCCATGTTCTCTTCATCAGATCATTGTCATCATCCTTATTTCCACTGGACGCCTCCGCTGCTGCTCTAGAAACTATTGCCTGTGAAAGCCCAATCTGAAGTACACCACACGATTTTATCCACTCCACCGCTTCCAGCCCATCGATCTGCAATCTGTTTCGCCGATCTGAAATATAATTTTACACTAGAAGAGTCGTATGCTCTGTGCTCTTATCAGGAGGCTATCTTTGTGTAGCCAGCAGAGGGTGTCTTTCAAACAAAATACCCTCTTCATCCTTTGTTCCATCAAACCTACACGCCGGCCGATAAGATCTGTAGGCCGGCCGGAAAAGCCTATAGGCCGGTCCGGCCCTCATTAAAAGCCGCCGCTAAGGCAGGCCTGGCCGCCTAGGAACACTGAGTAGGCTTGTACTGTTGGCGCATTTTGTCGATGCTTCGATGCAAAACAGCTCATTGGAATAGCCAATGAGTGGCTCTTAACTCATTTTATTGATAGAATTCGCCTCCCACTTGTTTCGTTCCAAATTGGTTGATGGGATTTGCCATCCGGTTCTTCAGCCCGAATCTACTCTCGATAGCAAAATAGACTGGTCCAGACCAAGCCCGTCCTAGTCTGGCAGAATCTTAGATTAGTCCGATCCTGATCTAAAATTTCTTCGCACTAGACTGGTCTATGGCTGGATAAGTGGGGTCATTGCGTCAATGTCAAACCTTGGAATTCCGCCAGCCCAAAGTTTTTCATGATACAAAGCTTTCGTTTAGCTAAGGCTTTCCGTGTTAGAACGCTTCTGGCGGGATAAATCTATCCATGGAAATGCTCACAAGCGCACTCTCAAGCGCGTTCTCAAGCACTCTCTCATTTGGGCTCTCAAACGGGCTCTCAAGCGTGTTCTCAATAATAGTATCAATAGTATGTATAGTACCAGCGGAAGCCTGTCGGCAGTACAGACCTGTATAGATCTATAGGCCTATAGAATTTACCAGCTGTATAGACTTCCATAGGTCCACACGCAGGGTTCCCAACGGGCCGGGCCGGCCAGGCTTTTAGAGTAAGCCCGGGCGCCGTCCGGCCGAGCGATTTTTAGGTGACACGTACATGTTGAGCGGAAAGAAACATAGAACTATGATATCATTACTAGCTTTGCAGAGACAATTAAAAGAAATTAAACATTTTGGCCAAAGGAATAGTGTGTTGGGGCAATTATGTAAATGCTAGAGTGTACTGGCGTGGGGAATATAAAACAAAGAAATACTCGAAATGAAACATCCACCCCCCAGTGCCACTTTTATTCAAGAGAGCTCTGGCTGCTTCAATGCCTGCAACATCTCCTCGAGCATACTGACCTCTGCTACCTCTACGATCCCTACTTTCTCCCACGATTGCTGCAAGCATTCAATAGGACAAATAACAGCATCTCTTAGACAATTGCGGCGGTCTATGGGTATCTTCGAACTACCAAATACCCACTCCACCTCAGTGGGCATAGCCGGAATGGAATAAAGGGAGGTGATGAAGAACGAAAGCAAAAGAATGACCTGATCGTGGGAAAGCTTCTGCATTATATAGCAAAATATACTTCTGCTTCTCTCCCTCTTTTACCGCGACTGCAACCTTCATTTGCCCACTAACCGCTTGCAAGACTTTAGGCTTTAGCTACACTGGAATTGGCATGGCCAGCCAGCATCTGCAACCATGGTGACGGCTTACCATTATTGGGCCTGCATGAAGTTATATGCAAGCAGGCCCCGTTGGGAACACTATCCACATGTGGATGTCTATGAGTATAGACTGCACATCGCGCAAGGGTTCACGGAAAACTTATGAGTTGCACAGTGCGCGTGTGCGTTTGTACGTGTAGCGTAGCATATAGTGGATTAGTACTTTTTGCTGGTGCGGCTTTATGTGATGTTTGCTTTTGTACGACTGTACGACTTACTTCCAATTAGTGCTGTTATTAATAGCTGTTACACCATTATTGAGAAATTTTTGTAGATAGTCGGGGATATCTATCGGTCGAGTAGTCTAACTTAAGTGCCAAGTATTGCTATTCTGGTTGCTTAACGGAAAGTTTTATCCTTGCTTCCATGAGTTCATACTTATTTGAGTCGATGTTGTTTGGGAATAACACGTGCTTATAGGAAGGAAGGTTGTAGTTATAGGAAGATGTAGTTATGGGTAGCTATAAATAATAATAAAAGAGAGTTAGAGTTGGAGAGAGTAGAGGGCGAGAGCTTCATATACTAGTTGATATGGGTTGGAATACATGGAAAATGGTCGTAGAAGCACCAAAGATGTACTGAAAATTGGAGTTCCCACTTTGGAGCCAAAAACTTCGAATGCTCCCAATCCAACACCCACCTTGAAACAATAAGGTCCCCAAATTGAAACATTAGCAAATAGTCAGAAACGGTCTTAAGCGGCCGATTATGAGGACATACCGTGCGTTTAGAACCGTTTGTCCAAGTTGTAGCCTATAAAGGAATTTATGTCGTTATTAATATTGAAGTAATTCTATTTTCAACACCCCCTCCTAATCCCCATAACAGCTACTAACCCAGTGTTGCCCCCACTGACCAAACTTCCAGCATAATTCCAGTCCGGTCCAAATTGGATGGCAAGATCAGCAATCGACCCTTTGACTAACAGCAACTACAAACGGGGTGGTAATGCCTATCATTCCAACATTATATTACTCTAGATGCTTGTTTTTTAAGTTGAGGCTTCCCGTCCGCTCAGTCATATCTAAGTATAGCATCGCTAAGTTAGTACTATAGTAGGTAATCACGTGGGAATCCCTAGTATTGCACCCTCTTATCATTGTGTTTGATGTCCTTCGAAAAATAACAATTAGCCGTGGCAGATATACCCCAAACTGCCGAGCAGTCAAAATTGACTCCCGCGAAGCGACCACCAGAACATGGCGTGAGCGCTTCCCTGTACCGCGGGTCACTACCTAAAAACCGAGGCACTTCTTAAACTTGTATATAACCAATATCGTTCACAAATCTCTTCCACCATCACCCTCACCAACTTTACCGCCATTGCCATACCCATGTCCTCCCGCTAGCTCAAGGCATACCGCCTCTACCCTGCCAGCTGCTGCACTCTTGTCAAGATCCTTGCCTACCTCACCGGGGACTGTTGCAGGGCGAGGATAGCCGATATCAACAAGCGACAGTGCTAGCGTAAGCGTTTAGTCTGTTCGGCGATATCCTTGTTCGCGTTCGACCAAGCCACCCGCCGTGGTGTTTACACAGCCTATATTGCGGCCTTTATATTATCGTGTGCAACTGCGTTATCTAGTTTTTTTTGTGTGTTGTGGCGCTGGAGTCCGGGATTGAAATTGCTGGGATTCATATAGGGAACACGGCGAGGTACAGGGTACATACTAGGGTCCTTATCCGCGGATTATACTGCTTATTGTGTGGTGGTGGCAACCGCCACTGCGCCTGACAGCGGGTGGCAGAGACGAGCCGGGGTGTGGGTGTTGTGGGGAGTGATTTGTTTGTGGCTATGGATAATGGTGGAAAGTCGGGATGATCGAGGTCGATGAGATGGACGGAGTGTTTTGCAGCACAGATGTTGTTAGCTGAGTGTGCTTCAGTGACACTGGATCTTCTCATGCATACTAAGCCCCAAGATTCTGGGCTATATATCATCGAGTATACATAACCGGAAACTCCAAATGCCGGGTGTAAGGTTTTGAGGCATCGTTCGCCGAATGTAAGCGTGGGGTAGAGTGATGCCCTGTACGCCGGGTTATAAGACATCTTGCGGCACAGCCGTTCCTGAAACTACACGCTCGTTTCGAATTTGGGGCTGCAACGCGCTTGCGGCGAGTGTATTAAAGTAGTACCAGGTGTGTTTGATATCCTGTAAGGTTTCATCGACAGTACGGTCAGTCACTACCAAGACTTTATCTGTCAGACCAAATATTTCTTAATGTTCACTGCCAAAAGTAGAAATTCAATTAACTCAGGAACATCAAACGCCCGCTAGTCCACCCACAAAAGAAGCTGACTGTAAGAAACCTGATTATGCCCTCCTAATGCGTTGGTATCCTGTTATGCTTTCTATTATTCCCTCTCACCGTCGTTTTGCGCTATCTGCCTGTAATCAGTAGCCATTCATATTCTGACCATAGGGAATGCGCACCTGGTGCTGCGCTCGAATTTGAGCTATGGCTTCGTTTGTGTCCTTGACCAGCAACGCTACGGGGTGGTGAAGGCGGAGGGTAGAGTTCAAAATCCTCATAACACGGAGTTGGAAATAGTGGTGAAGGCGGTGAAATGATGTTACCCCCCGATATCCTCGGTGTGTGTAGTGCATACATCCCCGGAGACCTGTAGTATTCCGAGTATGGGGGCAGTAGTACGGTAGTTGTTTCTTTGAATGCATCATCCATCAAGGCCATGGATCTGGCTGTAGGATCGTTTCGAGGTAGTTGGTAGGCGTAGTGCGACTTCGAGGAAGGCGAGCCGACAGCAGAAACTGGTACCCACCCCGCTGCCGTCCTTCCATTTCCTGTGTACCGGCGCTCTCCGCAGTCTAGAGGTGATGGAGAAGAAGAGTAGCAGTACGTCCTTATCCGCGAAGGGTCTGTTTCCATTGAGATTGACGACCTGGGCGACACTTCGACTGTGATTGCAACCGTCCTGTTGACCCGGATGGGATGCAGAGGCGAGTCGTCGGATCCGGAAAGTGGTGGGTCGTATTCATACTCCATGTCCGAGATGTAACTAGAATCTTCCGATGGTGAAGAGCTATAATAGCTAGATGACGACGATCGTTGTCGGGTGTGGTTGTGGTTTTCGTGCATCGCAAGTATTCGGCAACGGTGGACGAATTTGAATTGCGGGAAAGCGAGAGATTCGGTAACGGTGAGAGGTGAGGCCTGGTTTGGTGCTGTCTGTCGATGGGACGGATATCTGAGACAAATTCAGCAGTGGGCCAAAGCGTCGCCCTTTTATCATATTGAAGAATGGGCCTAATATAATATCTGCCGGTTTGTATTGCATTGCCGAACGCCTGTGATCACTGGTGCTAGCAGAGCTCATGCACCTGAGTGTATGCGCCTATGGACGCTGCATAACAACAACCCACCCCCAATTCCGTACCCACAGGTCCCAAACAAACCCAACAAAAGCAGAGTAAGGGGTATTGGATATCACAACTGACACCCAATCCCATTTCAGAAAGTTCATACCGTGGAAACTTGTCGTTATACGAGAGCGGCGCAGGTGATATGTTGCAATTGCAATGGTAACTTGATTGAGTGTGTCCATCCTGCCCACCTAGAGTCCGCGATAGCTCTGTCCCATTGTAGCCTGTAGAGTACTGTCTGCCTATTTACCTGTGATGATCCGATTAGCCCTCCATCTTCCACATGACCCCCTCTTCACTGCTTATCGGAGCGCAACCACAGAGACAGCTGGATGACCACGTCATGGATCACAATTGTCAGGTTTTTTTTGCACAGTTCCGCTATATGCGTGCATGCGACTAGTATGGTGGTACACAGGCGGCAGCGCCGCGTCCACTGCGGGATGTGCTCACAAGGATGTATGGTAGGCGATCCCACTCAAAGGGATCTTGTGTCGGTTAACATATATTCTTTTTTTGGCCTTCGGGGACCCTATCATAGCTTTTTAAGGCCTTCGGTTGACAGCTGATTGGTTCCGTGCGCCAGGGTTGCTGTTCGCTTGCTTGTCGATCAGTGCAGCTCGCCCAGCAAGATATCTTCCCATAGCGATACATATATTTAGCTTGCCCAAATAAAAGACGGCATATCTGCAACGGCACACCCCAGCTGACTTCTTCTGTGCTTGTTGTCGATCGCTGGTTATCACCCCCAGAGTCAAACCAAATCAAAATTGACTGTAGCCCAGGTACATAGCTAGCCCGGAGATGCTGAGAGATGTCGACAAGTTTTTTCTCGGTTGCGGATTGAAGATGGCAGGTTGAACCGTCGTCCTGCACAAACGGTTGGGCGCCTTACAATTGCCCCCCCTCCCCACACTTTTATCTCGATTCTTCACAGCTCGCCTAGTTAAGCGGGGGGGTGAGCGAGATCAGAGGGGCACATGAGATGATGATTACCCCATTGATCACTAAATATATATGGTTGTAAATCTAGACTCAAATTTAATCTCTGGGTGATGGGCACAGTACTTAATGTACGAGGGATATTTTTGTATCCTCTGATATGATTCTCCAATTAGAAGCAGCTAGGGCACGGCGAAAGTGCACAATTGTAAAGGTTGTTTGTTGCTGCAGATCGTCAACTTTGAATTTCGTGCATAATCAAGTGGGTTGACGGCGTGAAAGCCTTGCACAGGTGATTTATGCCTTACCTTCTACCTCGGTCAAAACGAGATCCAAGAGTTCGATTAAACCCGAGGTTTTTCATGTTTTTCTTGTAGGCTGTACTCATCACCGTTTCCCAACCTGCGCAAGACAACCCCTAGGAGGCGTCATGCACCATCTGAGCGGAATATGGAGTAGGCTGCAGTAGTAGTGCGTTTAGAGTTACTTATCGATAGGCGGAGGTGCACGGTGCGCCGGGTGGCCCAAATTAAACGAGAGCGCCTACATCCATGAACAGCCACGATCGGGATCCAACCACCACAGCTATGGATAATCTTTAACCATGGCCCAATGGGCATTCGTCCCGGTACATATGTAAGCAACAGTAGGTCCCATCTGCATTAATATTGCGGTAGGGGCTGATGAATCAAGTACCGCTGTAATGGGTTGACGCCTGGGTGTCAAGAAGCGAAATATGGGGCAGGTGACATCGAATAGCCTCGTTTCCAATATCCCGAAGATTCCAAACCCTGACAGTTAACACAGGAAGTATACAGTACAACAAAACTAAGACCAAGAAACAATAAAGTCCCGGGCTCACCGGTGCATGGGATGGTGCGAGTACCAAATTAAATTGCATGCAGAAGTGAGCGAATGGAGGAAAGGCATCATTAACTTTGTCGCAAAGATATACCGTGTCACCAATACCGAAAAAAGAAATACGGCAATATCGAATGTAATGTATTCACTAGTTGAAATGGATGCACTTTCGAAAAATTGAGAAATCACACGATTCGTAATTGCCAACGTCGTACCAGGTACAATATACAATACGTGCCATGTCTGCCCAAAATCCTGTACCATTTTTGGGCTAAGCATGTACCTAAAGCCGGCAGCAGGGCAAAACTTTGGGAACGAGAAAAGCATGTACGTTAGCTTTGATATTATTTTGATAAACGACAGTCTTGTTTTTCATAGAAGCAGGTTTTTGATGAATATATGACGTATCACAATCAGATTCGTGATTCGTTCTGCGACGTGAAAAAGCCGCTCTAGATCTGCTAGGTACATATTGAGGATACTCGTATGCTTTCGCTCCTTATGCGAAAGCGTTTTCGACCGGCGGTGATACAGATGCCCGGCGATGCATTAGAGAACTGAACCCCAGTTCAACCAAGACCATCGCCGTTGACCAAACAACGAAAACGTAGCCATAAATCAGAGTTTGGGTCGCTACCCACCGGCGTTCTAGATCCGAGTGCCGCAAGACGGGCAGTGCACTTTCTAGGTAAAAGTGACGAGTGATGACTAAGGATCTCTAAGTTGAATATTATATACTTCCCCAACCCTTCAAGCCTTAGGGTACTCACTCAACCCGCAAGAAAGATGCACTTGAAGGGTAGTAGTCGCAAACAAAATTCGTGATGTGTGCGGGACAGGGTTGATTGTGGCAATGCTGCGGTTCAGCGATAGCACTGCCATGGGTTTCCTGTCTTGTGTAATATTTTCCTTGGTGAGGATATGGGAGCTGCTTTTGGGACGAGTATGAGTTCTGCCGAGTGAAGCGTGTGCTACGGCTTCTGGTCATCTGAAGCCGTTCGCAATCAACTGCTGCTACCTGATTCCCGAAGAAAATCCTCCCACTCCGCCAGCTCAGAATGTCGATCTCGAATCATCGATAGCTAGGCAAAGTTGCCGTTTCATGTTTACAAGAAGTACTTAAAGCATAAGCATTAGTTCCCAGCGTTCATTTTGGCGGGAGAGCCCAACGACGACATCCACAATAAATAGTATAGCCTCGTACATTTTTTGCTGAGGCTGAGTCAACTTTAGGATACGAAAAATTATCAAGGCAAGTGCACTGTAGCCGTAAGCTCGTTCTCGCGAATAGTCGTTACCTGATTCGCCCGTCCCTCCACAAGGCAGTGACGCCAGCTGAGTCTCCAACCTCGTCTGACAAAAGACCACTTGGAAGCACTGGATTCCCTTTTCCCGTTTTGTTTCACTGTGCTCTTTTGGATACTCCGGCTTGGTTACGGTGGGGGGTGGGGTGTTCACCCACAAACCAGTCCCGATCTGTTCGTATTATCCGGAGCGGCTAGACAGTCTGCTGTCAACACATACCTAGCAAATGCACACTTAGAACTACCGGCAGGTTTACGTATCCTAGGTCTTCGTCCCGTCTTCCTCAGTTCAGCAACCCTCCATTCCCCCTGCGTACCTTATCAACCCATGCCCCCATCTCATCTTTACTCCACGAATCCACAGGTTTATCGAACCACTCCCAAACGCTCGTCCCCATACCGTGCCAAGCATCCCACTCGCCTGTCTGTGCATTGACTCCACCGCGAAAGTCAACGTAGTGAATGAACCATTTTTTATCCCCCTCATCACGGTTCCCATCAACTGGAGACGTGATTTCAGTAGGTAGAACCTCGCCATGGGGGGAAGAAGACGGCTCCCCAGGCTGTGGAAGGTAGAGTCCAAGGACGGTCAACATCCAGATGCGCGTTTCTTCCCACATGTCGTCGAGAGGAAGGTTTTCTGGTGCGAACCATTGAGGGAGCATCTCGTCAGTCCTGTATCCTCTTGTCAGCTATGTTAAATTATCCCCTCGATTGTTGAAAGCACCTACTCCACAATCTGCCCCTCCCATTCCGTGCAAACGAAAACGTGAATTTCAAGGATCTTCTCTTTCTCGGCTCCAGGAGCTACTGTTTCCAGCAACAGCACGGCATGGTGATGGAGTTGGTCCTCTGTACACACAATTCCACTCTCCTCCTCCAGCTCGCGCTTCGCAGATGCAACAATCGTCTCATGTGGCTCCACTTTCCCCCCAAAACCATTGAACTTGCCGACACCGAAACCGCGTCGTTTGTAGCCAAGAAGCACCTGTTTTCGGTTGAGGGATATAGGGAGGATAAGGTTGTAAAGTTTGTGCGGTTTGGAGGATGAGGAGGTCATGGTAGCGTAGGTCATGGAAGCAGAGGGGTCTACGGTGGCCATGGTGAGGGTGTGGAGGGTAGTACTTTAAGTAGAGGAAAACGCGCCTGAAACGTGATTATGCTAAGGGTTGGGGCTACGATAATCATGCGACACGGGCTAGCATCACGTAATCTCACTCGGGCACTTTATGCATTGAAACGTTCAAACCCAGTACATGCTGCAGCATAGTTTATCAAAATCTTAATCGTGGAGTGATAGCATGACCGACAGTGAATCGTGGTACTAAGTCCGCGAAACTCTAGATAGAGTAGAATGATAAAATGCTGGCCAGGTGAAGTTTCAAGGATGTAGCCGAAACGACAATTTCAATCCTGGTCACCTGAGTCCTGCAATTGTTACACTCCAACTAATTGGACTCAAGATATGGATATTGATCACCATTTTCTCAAATCAAGCGCGAGCTCACTGGCGGGCTTTAGAGTTGCATACGTGATCATCCGCAGGAAATCTAATGAATAGGTTGAGAATAAACCCTCTAAACTGACTACAAATCATATCTTGATATACCGAGGTTGGGACTCATGATATCGGAAATCAATCTATTGAGATGCCAACATGTATAGTTGCGGTAAAAAGTGATGAGACGCGCGAAAATCACAACCACCACAAAATATACAAATGCAATATATCACTCTAGTTGCAGTAGATTTAAAGATCCAAGGTCAATCTCTTAATCATTACCCTGTAATTCCCAAGCTTTTGCGGGTGTAGCTAGCTTCATAAGACTGTTCGTGCGCATGCGTTTCATCACATTTTCACTGCGACTGTACACAGAAATCAGCTATCTAGCATATTAAGCTTTACAGTATGGCATAGGGAGATTTCGGGACAAGAAATTGATTTAGTGGAAGAAAACCCTTTTCGCTCGTATTGATAACTACTATTCATAAATAGTGCTGGCTCCGAGAAGAACTCGAACTATAAAATTGAGGTAAAATGCTAAAACAAGCAAGACCAAATATCCTCACTAAAGTATACAATTCAAAATGCTTGACAAATTAATGATTCAAATAACTGAATCCCCCACCGGAACCTACATAACACAAGTCGCTACAAGTGGACGCTACGAGTCGAGTACCACCATATCATATTAAGGTATCAAGATTCAAGATCAACCACAACTATAGGATATAAACAAATTCCACGCCATGCTTTTTCTATTGCCAGATATACTACCGAAAATGACCGTTGCTCGTTTACTGAGTTTGCCGACCACAATTAAAGCTATGTAATAGAAATTCATTATAGATAATGGAGCCGAGGAGGAAAGCCAGCAGAGATAGGTATGAAACACAAGCGTTATGAAGTCCTATTATTTCCTCTTCTGTGACTTAATGTTCTGCCGAGTATTTGGGCAGAGAATGGCTAATTGGGTTTCTCCCCCAGATGCGATCTCATGGTTCAGTGAGGGGAAACCTGTGGACATTCGTTGTCCAAAGAGCTACAGTGGAACTAGCTTGCTATCGCCAGGACTTTCTATAATTAACACCCATTTTGTATGAGACAATCGCGAGTAGATGAACCTGCTAAACCGAAGCAGCTCTTTCCGAATTTCTACACCTTACTTCTTCTGCGGTTACGGGCCCAGCTCACAAGTCTTCAGCATCTCGCCGCATTTGCATGGCATTCTTTTATTCTCGGATTCGGACTATCTTGGAACACATCAAAAATGGTATTTATAGCAACTTTTACTAGCGACTGAAGCGCTATCTACTGTCTCAACTGCAATTGCAGTTGGACGACTTTCTAGCTAAATGAGATACATACACACTACCAGAAGCGGTTCTATAAAATTAAGTTGCAAAGAGGGCAACGATCATCCGGAAGGTTCCAGCTTCCGGCGAACCTGCTTTATCCGAATCTTTTGTCAGATCTGCAGACGACACTGTCAGTAGAAGGTTACATCTTTTCTTTATAATTTTGCACTTGATATGACAGATTCTGCAGGTCTATGCGGTTTAGTGTCTGAAAGCATAAAGAAACTGCATGTAGCGTATAGAGTGCATTTCAACGACGCTCTGGCTTGCCTATGTGCTGATATAAACTACTATCATTTCAAACATGCAAAACCTCGAAGAATCGTACGTTCTCAGTTGCTGTAAAGTTTGAAGATCAGTGTCAACGAGGTCTGACAATTTAAGTTTCGGGAAATAGCTGGATATGTAGGTGTGCGCACTGAGGCCCATAATGCCAAAACTCACAATTAAGATCGGAATCGTCAAAGATTGGAAATCTTCTAAACAAAATTAAGAAGTTGGTATATGCGGGCAGCTTAGGGTTTCTCACTAGGGTAATCGCTGCACGTTGCATTAAGAAGTGCAAACATGGAACTTCTAGAATGTACTGTAAAAAGCCACGAAAAACAAATGTCAAACGCCACAAAGGAATAGCATAGTTATAATTGCAAATTATTCTCTGATCATGCATGGCTGAGTGTACCCTATACATGCATGCTGTCATGAACTTAATGCGGTGTGTTTTTTGAGACTAAACGGAATGCCCCTTACATCGTGAGAAGTGTTTTGATATAGATAGTTCTACATCGTTCTGGTTCTACTCTACTGCCGGAAGTCGACTTGCCTATTTTGTCGCCACAACTGGGACTTGGTGCTAGCCTGATCCGCACCATAATCGAGTATATGCCAGCTCCTTCGCGTTTCCTAGAATTCCCCCGCAAGTAAACGAAACATCTAGCTCTAGCTACACTCCTTGCAGAACTTGCAGTCGAAATCGAACAAGCCAGGGGTCTGGAGAAAGCGTGAGACTTGTTCCTATAGTGTATGTGTTTATCATGTAGGTATATAATTAGCCAGCGAGAGATTCTCCAACCGAGCAAATCCTAAGCTTACACTAAAGTGGTACACGGATATCGATGTGCATGGACCAGAGTCCTGCGAGGAGATGATATGGCACCTCAGATGCAGGTGCCATGAATTGTGCCTTGAAATTGTCTTTGCTTTTCTCCACACAGTAGATTTAGGGATGTGGGAGGAATTATTCTGAATTAATAGGTAATAACGTTAATTATGTTCTAGCTGCAGTAGTAGCTGCAAAGTCCTGTGCTTCTTAAAAAACCTAAAATTTACAGTCGGGTAAGCCGGTTCCAGGACTTTGGGTTATGTACGGCGACAGATTGGAGGATCGATCTTTGTTCTATAGAATACTTGCTCATCTCGGGGATACGTGGGGGCCCGAGGAATAGGCAGATGCTGTTTAAGGGGAACCAACAAAACGAATTTCTACCAGTAGATGGGATGACTACATGATGCGTTCCTTCAAATTTTGTCAGGAACCGGTGGACGATGTGCACTGGCTCGGACATTGAACTTTCTGCCTGGAGATACTGCAGGAGGATTGGAATGGGGGATTGTGCAACAAGGTGGCGTTTCGCGATGCATGTTGACATCTACTTTGCTGTGCCCCGATGAAACTCAATCCAAGCATCCTGCCGGAGGCAGCATTTCACCTCGGCCCACGAAAGCACATGAACGTGAGCCGGGATTAGTCGAGGTCTCAGTTCAGCCACAGTAAGGAGAACATATGACGTGGAGATCATTGTGGTCGCTGGTCTTGACTTGTCGTATCGCGGTACCAGCGACAGGCATCAGAACCGAGATCCCCGTCATGACCGCAGTCGAAACGTCTACATGGTCTTGAATAAAGAATTGATTACTCTGTGGCAAGAACAGCCACGTGAAGCGAAAAAGCAAGTACAAACCACGATGTCCGCATGAAGGAGTATCATCACACGTGGGCTGTACTTGTATAGTACACCGTTCGTTTCAATGAAGCGGTGATGTGCGGTGTGGCGTAGCAAGTACGCGTTTTATGTATCCAATAATACCAGCAATCGCCCATACACAAACCACAAATCGGCAGAAGTGCCAGTTAAAACGCCAAACGAGGAGTCGTTTTATCAGACGCAGCGTCCCAGTAACCGGGGCGTGAACTGGCCGGTTTAGCTTAGGCGCGCGATTCAATTCATGCGCATGACATGAACTAGTGGCACAACCCTAGTACCCGCACCAGCCGCAGATTTAGCTCAGCGGGAAACCTGCAGATGCAGGGACAGCTCGGGCAATTTGTTGGAACCCTTGGATGCCAATGACAGGGTGCGAGCTCTTGAGAGTGTTCACGAAGGTAGTCGAGTTTTTCTATCGCGAAATTGCAATTGCACCTGTACAATCGCCGTATTGAACCTTGCACAACGGGCGATAAAGATCACCCGACATGCACGGCGCCTGCGCAGTTCATGACTACCTAGGTATTGCAGTTCAAACGTGAAAAGGCGGCAGTGAGGGGGATTCGAGTGGCTGAAAACTAGCCCCGAAGCCGTTGAAGTTGTCGGATGGAGATGGAGATTCCGATAATTAATGGCCGCAGATAGGAAGTGCGTTCCGTGTTGGGGTTCGACGCCACAGTTCGCTTGCGTTTTGGCGAGTGTTCGGCGCTCAACCCGTTATCCGCGGTGCATTGTAGGCCAATCACTGACTGCGTCAACCAGGGTCACCAAAAAAAAGGTCATCACTGTACGGACCGAGCTCTCGTGGTCATGATCACGGGCTAGAGGCTGGAAATAGCGGTGAATATTTCGACTAGTAGAACTCGTCCATTCCATTTTACAGTGCTTTTTTTTGGTCACAAAAACAATTGTTTTCGAGGAGTGGTAGCGTTTTGGCCTGTCATTGGTTTGTTTTCCCCTTCACTCCTGAGACTGCAGTGTAAATAAGCTCCCCTGTATCTCAATAATTTCTAGTAAGCCTGGGAGGTATATCATTTACAGCGAACCTTCTATTGTGTTCTTGACTCAATTTTCCCGCTCGTTTTCCACCGCTTCCAAGGGTACATGGGTCTCTTGCTTTTCACTCTTTACTGCGTTTCAACTTCCTCGAGTTAATCGAGTGAGTATTTCCTGGTTTCGTTCTGTATAGCTTCCGGACTGTAAACTCCGCCCCTCCTAGATTTCATCGGTACAGCGCAACGTACTAGCCTAAAGTCAGCCTCGCGCCCTACGCTATCAACTGTTCATTGTAACAAAGTACACAAATTATCTAATCGGAACTACGTTATCCATCAGCCCCGCAAGAAGGTACTTAGCTTTGTCTAGACGTCTGCGCAACTATTTGATTCGAACAACACACCACACTCAAACACGCCCTTAACCTTTTAATACTTACTTCAGGCTAGTGGCTATAGCTCTATTCAAAGAAATATCATTTTCTTCTCCCCACCGAGGCGCATTTTATTGGGAAGTCCGCCTGGCTCGACTTATTTTTAGTTTAGTCACCTTTAATTTTTCCGAGTGGATGAACGGACGACTCCGTACATAATCGTCTGCAGTAATCCTAGTAAGATGGTGCTTGTCACTTGTACACCAGCGGACCCAGGATCTGAAACGCCGTCTGCCTTGATCGCTACGGCGTCTGCGCGTCCCCAAGCTCAGCACTTTAATGATCACCCCCCCCGCCCGGCAATAGGCACCTTCTTACCCTCTTTAAAACACCTAGTATCAGCATCAGGTCAGAACCGTCGCCACTATCATCATACACCAGTGGCAACAGTTCCGCGCAGAAGACCCCTCGGAGAGACCCCAAAGGACACCAAACGGATGTCACCTCTATCTCAGGACTTTAGTAACGACGATATATCCGCTTACGGCGTGAGGAAATCAAACTCGGATTCGAAAGCGGTAGATCATAGCAGCAAGAGCTCCCGAACCGCAGGGGCGATACTAGGTCCCCGCAGTAGTGGGGTTCAAAAACGAGGATCCGGAAGTGGAAAGAGAAGCGCTTTGGCCGCGGTTTTAGATTTGATGCCGTATCATCAGTACCGGGCGCGGCAGAGGAGGGATGCTGCTATGGGTGAGAGCGTGTGGGATGATGAACTTGAGGCGGCGTTCATGGAGGGTTGGTTTATTTCCTTTCTTCCTTTGGGTATCGAGGCGCACTTTGCTGACAATATCCGGATAGCTGACGCCAATATCCCGAAGATTGGGAGGACAAAATACAACATGGATGGAAAGCTAAGAGGGAGGAATGAGTTGATTGCAGAATACATCTTCAAACGCACTGGTAAGAGACGGTCTAGAAAGCAGGTGTCGAGTCATATCCAGGTGTTGAAGAATCTACTTAAAAATAACCCCGAGGGTTGGTTTACTTCCCTACTAGAGCCATTTCAAGGTGCTGACAGTATAAAGCCACCAAAAATCGGGCATCTGATGAACCCATAGACACTCAGCCACTGGAAGGTTGGAGCGAGGACGTTGAATCCCCCTCCGCATACAGTGAACCAACTCCCCCACTCCAAGCTCGAGCTTTTCTTCCCGGACGACCTCATAGTTCAATGGGATACACCAATAACAACATATCATTTGCATCGCCGCCTCCATCGGCATCCCAGAGCCAATTTGGCTTTTCACGATCCAACATTGAACTCACGAAATTCGTCATGAAGGCAGACACTAAGTCTAACCCTATCGGAGAGGTGGATGGTTGTTTTCACACATACACTCGACTGTCTCGGGAAGATTCACTACATGCACCCCCGGTTAACCTATTCTCGCTTGCTTCCTGGAGAAGCTGCTTCCCACATGTTGCCGACATTGTTGATGAAGAAGCTGCAAGCGGTTCAGTCACGATAGGCAGCAACTGTACTATGCTCCACGTTCGGGCAAGCATTTCCACCATGACTACCAATGTACCGGTACAACGCCTGTTGTGTACATCACAGGCTGAGGTCTCAGTCCCAGGCAGCGAATACGAGGGCTGTGAGTGGGAGTGCGTAACCCGGATATATGAGTCTGGAAAGAAGATCTGGGAGGTTTTGCATGGATGTCTACATATGACTGAAAATGATAATCATGGGATGCGGAGGCTCACAATACCGTTTGAGGAGGATTTTTGGAACAACATCTTCAGCAGGCTTTCGATAGCTCAGTCGGATGGAAACGGATGGTCGGATCACCGTAGGGACGAGGGCACTGCTATCAAGGGTATTTCGGTAGTACAGGAGCTATTTTCGTCAGTGCATGGCTTGGATGACAAACAGCGGTCGGCAGTTCTGATGTGGGAGTTCTCCAAGGCTGACGTGGGGAGGCAAGGAAAGGCAGTGTGGAGACGGGTGGTTCAACAGCCTACCAACATAATGGAATCTTTGCCTGCAGCTTTAGGTTCAGCCGCTGCAGGGGGACAATTTAGTGGACTTCTAGGCATAGATACTGCAGTAACCAGCAGCATGAACGCGTGGGCTAGACAGGATCCCAGACTTCCTATTAGTCCATACGAGGATCCCACTGCAGACGGGATAGCGTACTACTCTTATCCAGGGCCACACTCTTACTCTTCACCGGCAGATCCACCGAACCCTGGACTAGACAGTGAACTGCTGCAAGGCTCTTTGCCCGCGATCACTTTTGATGATATAAACATGGGTTACTGCTATCCTGGCCAGCGAGGTTCATCTTTCGAAGCGTATTCGATGAGTATCCCTACAACAACAAACCAACACCCTTTAGAACAATATCTTCGGGGTAATAGTGGGAGTGGCGGCAACAGCAGCTGTGGCGCAGCTTGGCCTCCTCATCTGAGCCCCATATCAGATAGGCAGAGTCAGAGTGTAGTACAAGACAGTGATATTAATGCACCTTATTGATTTGATGCGGGATTTCCTGTTGGTACTTGAATTTATTGGTCCTGGCGTTCTGGCATTTGTTCCTTGCTTTTTGTGGTTTCACTTCTTTACTTTAGATCTTTGTTCTTGCATATGTGTATACCCCTTTTCTGTCAGTTATGGTTTATGATTGCCCGTATTCAGCTGATATAAGACTTCACCTCATTGTCGTCGTCGTTTTTGCCCTGATCGATTATGCTCCGCCGGGTTTCATATTTAGTTCACCTATATCTCTTTAGGGCGTGTCTGTCATCATCACGGTATGTGCATAGTATTGGCTATCCCCTTTTCTCCTATGCACTCTCTTTCATCTTCAGCCCAGACTAGGGCAGTGTTATGCTTAAACTTCTCTTACTGGGCATATCATGACATCGATCGTACAGCCTTCCTTCAGAGTTTATTCTTAACCGACAATTTCTTTTGCTCAGATTCTAAAGGCTTGGGGGTTCACGGATTATCCCGTATAGCTTCCACTAGTCTAGCTAGGTTTGAATCGCGCACACACAGATTTTTTGCGCAACAGTGGGGCTGTGTGAGTCAAAAGCATGCCGCATGCATGTGAAAGAACCTTTGTCCGACCTGTCAAAACGTAGATCCGGAGATCGAAACGGGGCTGTGGGAAGCATCTAGAAAAATCCTCCGGGAAGCTGCGCATGTGGGGTGGCGGTGATATGTAATGGTGTGTTGGTTGTGTAGGGATATCGAAAGTGGCGAAGCGCCGCGTAAACGGCGGCTAGCGGTGGCGCACGCCTCTTACACGAATGCGCACTCGGTGGCGGCACTGCAACAGTGAAACACGTATGATTTCATAGACCTTGGGAACTCATCTGTTAATCATGAATTTTTCTACGGTGATCACAAGCGTATGTTCTTCGATGGTTCACACTTTACACATGGGACTATGAGGGTGAATCATAGTGAGGCTATCAGCCTTTTAATAGATTTTTTTTAACCCTACAATTCAGGTAGGGGTAACCTCCAGGGCCTGGAGCGGTGGCTGGAGTCACGATTGTAGCCGGGTTCTGGAAGCTATCGCGTATTTGGCTTCCTTCACTCCATATAAAATCTTGAGCTACCTAGAACCGTTAACGTCTTACTCACACTACCACTTTAGTTCCTCCTCAACCCTTGTCTGTGTTGAGTCACGGGCAGTGTGACTAGTCACTCATGCGCAAAAAGACCCCCTAGTGCCCCTGTTAAAAGGTATCATTGGGTACTTCATCGCACTGGTTCTACTAGCCTGAGTAACCTTGCACGTTGCGGAAAGCTGCGTACCGGTGACTAAGGTTTGCACGGGTGATCAATGGTGAACCAACAGGAGGGACCAGAGCAAGGGTAGGGGGGTCGAGGCATGAAAATGTGATGCGGTAATTTCTACATGACGAACCATCGTTTTGAAGAACTGACCTCGAATGACTGTCTCCAAGCTTCATAACAGTGCCAATGACGAAGGGCAGCTGAACTGAAACATAGTTCTGGAACCTGTTGACTGGAAGTTCTGAAATTCTGGACGATAGGAAAAACAAACCTAAGATAATGATTCATTCGATCTTGCTATCAGGTCGGGAATATGCCGATCCAATGGTAATTTTTCGGACGATGCCTAGGTTCGTAAATATAACGCAACAATTTGAGAATCTGCAATTTGTGCGTTATTTGTAAATATTAGGATGTACGAACTCAAAACATCTCTTCCTCATTCCGTAAAGTGGTTTCGGCTCGCGATATATAACAGTTGCGAGTTGGTGGAGTTGGTGTTAACGTAAGATCACTGAATATCACTTAGTAACTGCAATCTACTTGCTGTTACTTAGATGCGAAGATAGTTGGATGTATCCAGTAAGAAAGAGAGCTCGTCTTGGCTCCTGTGTACATATCCGTGTGAGAAGCTATGACCATTTGTTGAAAGCAGTCACGCACAGAGTAGGTCAGGGTATCTAGGTTTTCATGCTGTTGCTTATATACTTAGATCGTCAGCCTCAGCATCCGGATATGGGCTTATGGGAGGATACGAACTTATGGAATTCAGCTGGATAAAGAAAAACGAATGAGTACGGCTGTAGTATATATACGGCAGCTTCAGGCATCAGACTTCTACCTATACTTAGTCAACTCTTTAAAATCCTTTCCGCTCCCATTTTGAATCTTTGATATTTTGGTCCTTCTTTATGTCGCCTTTTGTTTCTGCATGGCCCCAATTTAGATCAGTATGTACCAATGAGCTCGTTCCATATCCACGAATACCCGATGTAATCCATGAAGCGGAGCGGGAGAGCTTATCCTATAATTATGAATTACGAGGTCGAAATATGGTCGAAACCTCGCCCAAACCTATTACAGGATGCAGAAATCACGCCATATATTCCATACCAAATCAAATTGCATACATAGGTGGACGTTTCACTAATTTGATAACTATTCTCCCCACTCCTCTTCTCGATCTCATAACATCGCCACGTAAGCCGCCACTATCCAACCGTTCATTGCCATTCTGCTCTGTCGCGCGAGATATGCCTTATTTAATTTTTGAACTCCACATTCCACATATGCGGTGGTGAAGAAAGTGCAGAGTATATGGCCTTGGGATCGGCTACAGAATTGAAGGTGTTGTGGGTCGTCGGCAAATCCAGCTTTGTTGCAAGTCTAATGTTCTTCGCAGTCATAACTTTCGTGATGTCATCGAAAACGGCGTGCATAGGGGTATATATGGTTCGTAACTGAGTCCCAGTTGTCGTTTTTTGTTCGATGCACCCTATGATTATCCCAACTGCAGTGTCACCGTCTGCGTCAAAAATCAGAGTCCCAGAGTCACCAGATACTCCTAGGAGGTGGATCAATTAGCAACATTGAATAACTTTCTAGAAATCTACTTACCGAGAGTCTTCTGTGGCGTAAACACAGATTCAATTGAACAAGGTCCGTCAGACTCCCATTGCACCGGGACTAGTATCTTCTCCAGTTCCGCCCCCTCTTCCAATCCCGAGAAGGCACCAACACCGTATACGAATTTGCACTGTTCCTCTGTGGGAAATATCGGCAGATCCTCGTTCTCTTGGTCAATATCCCCCAGAACATACTTTGAAAAGTCACTCAGAGTCATCACATCAACAGGCACCCGGTCTCCCGAAGGCAACTGAACGAGGTTTGATCCAAATCTATCGTCAGGAATATCGGTAATCAATGCCCAATCAATCTTCGGTTGTTAGCAGTATTTGACAAGGGTTCTTTTCGAAGACATACCTGACGGCATTTATTCGAAGAGCAGTCATATTCCTCCAAACGATATCCCGAGGAGCAAATAACTTTACCAAATGACCCTACCCGGGCTTCATAATCTTTCAGTTGCCTGTTTAACGCTCTGCCAGAATCTGGCAAGGAAGGTGACTTCAGTTTCTGAACGAAACGGGCGTGGCCTAACGATGGTTGCAACAGCCTAACTTCACGGTCACCCAGAATTCCGTTTCTAACCCCGTCATTACTCTCGGCGGTGGAAAAGTCTTGCAACATGTGATGACAGGTTAGGCCGTATACTTTGCCTTGACATCCCTCGTGCTCCCTCTCTAGGTACACATATCCTCCAAAGGTTTGACCACTATCTGGGAACTGGGCGACTCCTATCGAAGCACCACAAGTGGGACGTTCTTGATACGGGTCCAGAAGTGCATGCGCATTCATTGACTGAGAAACAGTACCAGCGGATACCTCGACAACAAACAAACCGGAAAAGGCATCATCATCCGAGAGCTTGGTTTCTAAGACGCTGCAATTTGCTTTTTCTGGATTACTGGAGATAATTTGGATCACCGGCCGAGGGTCCTTGGACGAGGGCAAAAATAGGATTGCACCCGTATTCCCGACACCGAAAATTTCGTTCAGGTGGATCTGGATCCATGGCAGCAAGTTGTTCCACAGTCGGACGTGTCTCTTAGTTGTAATTTGTGTTTGTCGATTGAGATCAGGATTGGGCTCGAAATTGCACATTTGTCCCTTCCTGAAGCTTTCACCAGGTGCCGGCTTGGTACCGTGTACTCCTTCTCCTCCAGCTCTTCTTGGAGTGTTTGTGGTTAGGTGGACATCGCGCCCACTGCTTGCCCTATCTGGAACGTGAACTTCAGGGGACGCAAGGCTGGTTGCTCGAGGGGAGATCGCGACACTAGATTTAGGTGCTTTCTCATACGCCGCTCCGATTTGGGGTGAAGATGTATCGGAAGGATTAAACGCCTTGTCTATTGATTCCACTGCAGATTGAACCTCCCTAGCCCGATTCGAACGTTCAATTCCAGGGACATAATTTAGGCGTTTCCAACCATCAATGGAAATACGATTCCCTGGCCGTGGTGTCTGTTTGGGATTGGGTGGTGATTTATCCATCTTCGCCGCGGTTGCCGTCCCTCATCAAACGCTGGCCAGAATGCTGTATTCGAGCAACTCGCGCCTCGCATTTATATAAGTACATGAAAGTAATGCAGGGATGACTGTGTAACCGTCCGGGCATTTGGAGTGCACAATGTTGCGCATGTCTCTGCCAATTACACACTCGGTGCAGGGGTGTTTTGGGGGGGAAAGCAAGATCTTGGGCGCTTCCCCCTTTCGGCTGTTCGTAACCTGCTGCACAGTACCATTTCTAACAGTGTCGGAGCGGAGGAGGAGGAGGCGGAGAGCGAGGAGGGCGAGGAGTAGAGCTCTAGGGGGGTGATGATGAAGTTGAAATAGTGTGCATAAGGGAAGAGGGTAGCGGAGGGGGCTTACAGTTTTACTTTGTTTTTACTTTGTAATTTCATTGGAGTGGGAAGGATAGTTAGGAAGATGTATGTCATGGCTGCAAGCGGCCGAATACAGAATGATTACAAACAAACCATTTCTAACAGTCTGGTCCCTAGAATTAGCTCTTTAATAATGGTGAAGGTTATAGCACTGCATATGAAATAAATAATCACTATTTAGAGCTTATTATTTTACCCGGGTATGTATTTTAAAGCTCTATTTTGCTATCAATGGTTATAATTTTTCGTGTGGTGTTGTGGTTGCCGTTGCCGCGAAAGAATGAGTTTGTTGGATCGTCATAAAAGCCACACCATAGGTGGTCTTTGTGCTTACAAGAGGAGCATACTGTGGCGTCTGCATCTTAATATTCTTTCATGTAATTGGTGCAAGGGTTGGAATAAGCCACCGCCATGAGGTATCTTTGGCTGATACTTAATGCGGCAGAGAGGTGCGCATGCTGTTTATACTCTAAACCCCTGCATATTCCGTGTAAGTGCGATATGCATTGCGCGTCGCTCAGTTCCTCGCCTTAGATGCGTTGATAAACTAATTGATATCAATGTTGAAGACCGATTCACACGGGCAAAGTTATACTCATCTCGTATACGTGTGATACATATACATATGCGTACTGGATCATGTAGCGAGGAGTGTCGCCACGATCTTCAGCACCTAGCGGTTAATAGTGGAACGATAACAAGAGCACATGTCACGAATTTCGTTGACAGGCTAAGTGCATTCTAAGAAGATCTACCTCCCTTTAGACATTTTATCGCCTGGCTAGTGTTGCAATAGTTGGCCGTGTAGGGGGTCTTGGATACCGTATTTCTCTACCCTGGTTCCCGAGTTGTCATGACTTCAGTCTCAAAACTTCCTACATCTCCAAAGCCGAACATGATCAGAAGAAATTCCCTCACGCCTCCGGACTATAAGGTTTGGCTGGGTGGAACTTATACTTCCAGTTTCTGTAAGTTCATTGGTTTGGTGTGTCGGAATATTTTTGCTCCGGGTTCATTCTGTATGTGCCATAGGCTTCTTTCTCCTCTTTCCCATCAATACATATAAAACTCCACCACAGCATGTTAACACTGCAGCCAGAATCCACACAACAGACCACCGCCACTGAAACGGTCCAAATGCGTAAGTCCAGTGATTAGAGGTGACGCAACGGCCGCAGTAGCGGACGAACCGCAGGATCTAACATACCCTCAGCGTGCTATATTGGTGTTTGGGTACTCTAGTCATATCGTCGAATGGGCGAAGTTTTGACATGGAAGTGCTCAAAGAACACGAAGAAACTAGAATATTACCTAGGTAACTATGTAGCATTGGGTGATAGAACAAAAGCGGAAAAAGAATGATTAGTGCAGGTTTCAAGCCCGCAGGCAGGTGTTTAGAGCACCAGTTTTCTTGTGCCCAGACTGACAAATTAAAATTTGTGCAACGCGAGTTTGCGAGCGGGAGGAGTCTAGGCACGAGAAAAGAGCACCAGCGGCTTATATATAGGAACTTGATTTGTTCAGATGTATGAAATTTACCGATATCGCAATCCTATGAATATTCCGGGATTATACCGTGCCTGACCAAGTATTAACACTAACGCCCACCGGCCGTCGCGGTGCTGACCGGCCATCGCCAGGAGGAGGATGAGGGTTCGGTCGTGGCATGTTCTCCGCGCTTGCCAGATTCTAGTATGAACAACCGAAGAGCTTGCTCTGTATTTATTGTATTGAGCACAGTGGCTGGGACGGGGTCTATCGCTGACTACTTTTTTTGATAGGACGGGGTAGACCTGACAGTTTTAAAGTAGAGGGCGGGGTGCCCTGACAGATAAGAAAGGGTTCTGGAACAGTGGCAAGTACTTGAAGCTGATCAGGTTGCCGAGTGTAAATTCATGTCGTGTGAAGTTAGGAATGGTAGCCAACTGCGAGTGGTCCTAGGTTCTCTTCGCATGTAACTAGTCGTTAAATCTGAGTCCCTTTGACACCTTTTCCTTACTGGACACCTGCCTCTGGCACTGACAAAACTTATAAGAAGGTTGGGACGGACACCACCTGCTGACAGCTGACGTCCCAATAACTGTGCTTGGTACAATAATACTGTGTAGGGTGATGCTTGAGCTCGTGTAACAGTTTGTGCGTTTGATGCGCATAGATTAGCCACCCCAATCCCGCACGTGGCATCCTCTGAACTAGATACTGATCGGTCGTCGAATGTGACAACCCTTGTCAGACGAAGTTGTGTTTAGTGTGTATACGGGTGCAGACGCAAAGAATACGTGGATTATGCAGCGAGGAACGCTCGAACCTCTAGTACTGACGGTTGGGTAATACCAATGCTACTGGATATTTTCAATAGTAATTCACTAGAGGTAATGCTGATCGGAAAAGTCCAAATTCTGTGGTTGTTGACTACTCAACAAATTGCTCAGCTTTGTAAAGAAGATACTTCGGTCACCATGGTTACAAACTTCTTGCAGGTGTGCACAAACTAGATTAAAATGGGAGGACGATAACTGCAAGAACATATGTCACGAACCACATTGACGGATTAGATACATTCCAAAAGGTCTGGTACCTGTACGTACCGTTCGCGGCATTTTTCTGGGACCATAATGTAATATTGCTCCTATGAATATGAACTGCTGTGAGCCTTTCCCTATTTTGGTGGAACAGGGCGTAAATAACTGTAGTATCACATAACGTCAGTGTACTACAAAGAAAAGCGATATGTCACCCTCACGACGTGAGAACGAAATGGTATCAAGTGATATTTTGTACATTATATTTGAACCTATGTTCGAATCCGTACACCAAATCTCCCGTTGGCTAGCCGGTCGACCCATAAGCCAAAGAATTAATGGGCCAAAGAGTCGACCGCTTGGCCAGTAGGCCAACAGGAAGATTTGCAATTTAGTGTACGGGTAAGAACAATTACATGATATAGGTGGCAAAATCTCACGGCCGAGCCTGCTGACTTCTTTTCAAATGCCCGCGCTGGGAATCGAGTTGGCCCCAACGAAACTTGGTTTTACGATTAATTTGAAGTGGCAGTAAAGAAGAATGCGACAGCCATTTGAAATTTGCCAATACAGTATATTCACTCTCTTATACCACTTTCAGCTGCCTTGCATCTCACACTCATGCTCAGATACTTCCTTCCTCTTGAACCGCTCATGTATCGTTGTTCCCCTTACCACCGTGACATCGTGCTCTAGCCCTCGCTCTAGCCATATGGATTGCTCTCAATGGCACTGATGCCCTTCAATAATGTAGAAACTTGACCGTATAATAAATATAAAATCGCTTCATCGTAAACACCATCATTACATCTGCTCTTGACAAAGACCCTATACGTCAATGAAATCTGTTAGTAATACTTCATCTGTTCGTGCCGTATGTGGAGAGAATCATTCTCCATGATGTGTGGAGGGACTTTCAATAGGCTAAATGAGTACCAATCGCCGCCTCGCTTCGCTAGCTCAAGAAGCTTTTTCTCCAACTGCCGAAGATAATCTCACATTGATGTTACCCCTTATGGTGCGGTAAAGTGGTCAAATACTATTAAATTTCAACGATGTTGTGCATGAAATTAATGGAATTGGGGTAACTTCACATACACAACACCCGATTCTGCTAATTCCATGCACGATATTGTCAATTTAACAATGTCGTACTCTACATGAATTAGTGGAATTGGGTGTTGGTGTACATGAATTTACCCAATTCCGCTAATTCTATGTACGACGTCGTGGAATGGCCGGCGACCCGGTCGCCCTCCACAACAGTCCCCGAGTCAATCCGTGATAGCTTCTGCCAATAGCGTACATGTAAATATTTCACTCTCTAAGGCGGCACTGGGTACCCACCCCCAGGCGAAGTGGTATTCAATACATGTACGAGTGTGGGCAGCGCAGAGCATGTAGGGGGTGCGCCCGAACGCCGTTACGACCCTCAGCACTGACGGCTGCATGATAGTAATGCTATTAGGGTTTCAGTATAGTGTTAGGTGCGAACGAGTTCACGTTTGAGTCATAGTCGGCGAATTTGGTTGTAAGTTGCGAATTTAGTCGTAACATTTAGCACAATTGAGTCTCAAAAATGCCATAAGGTGAATTACACTTACTACCAAGGAAGCTTTCCAATTTGGGTTCCTTTTTGGCTTCATATAAAGAATTTTTTCCAACCAGCAGTTGCGAATACAGTTGTAACTTTGGTCGTGAAAATAGTTGTAAGTCGAGTAAAAAAGTCAGAATTCGCTGAGCGCACACCGTTCGTGCCCAACACTGTTTGCGCCCCATGAGCAGAGAGGGTGCAAAAAAAGGCCCTATCCGCAGATTCGGTGTAACAGCAAAAACTCAGCCGATCCAAGGTGAAAGGCCGAGGGTGAATAACATGGACGCGCCGAACTCTGTGGCTTTTAATATTCGGGTCTACGGCGAATGCACGTGGGTCGGGAGTCCTGGCAACCTCAACTACTGTTCTTAAGCGGTATCTAGTTCAGTTAGGTGATGTAAGGCTTTGCCCACGAGGTTAAGAGGGGAGACCTAACCCATGCGTCAACATGCATGTACCGCCTGCTTTAATTGCCGCCCATTGGTTTGTTTGTTTGTAATCATATTGTTCAATTGCCGCCCATGGATAGGCCGCCCTTCAGCCTTAGATTATGCAAAACCTCTCTTCGACTGCACACTAAGAACAAAGTTGACACTGACCACCTCGCGTACAAGAATTACCTTCGATAGCTGATATCGGTACTGTGGTGGGAAAGCCTTGCTTTACTTACTCACATAATACCCAAGCAACTCGCCACGGATTCAAACGACGGTACATCTACCTTGCCGCGAGAAAGCCGTCGCCGTAGGTTTCTTCAGAAGTTCAGCGTGCGAAACAAAACGCTAAGGAACCATCGGCCAGACAGAGGATTGTAACCTCCGAACCATCATCAATCAACAGCGAAAATAACTTCTTACAAGTAAGCTGCCAGCCGTTTTCGGGGTCGTACGGGATAAGGACAAACTCCGTTAACAAATAGCTAGGACTAAGCTTCGGTTGGACCTGCGATTGCAAGATCAATACATTCACAGACCGCTTCAGTATCGAATGAGCAAAACAGGCCTTCCCTCACTCAGACCTTAGTAGCTACTCCGACATCAAAGCCTAATACTCAGCCCTGCGATATAGATGCACAAAATACGTGGGTTTTTAGCCTTTCACCCTCATACAGGTCATGCTATAACTAACTACCGCAAATTAGAGATTTCTGGAAGAAGGCATATGAGATTGCTATAAAACAGTTGACCGAAAGCGAATGGAATAACTTGGATCGTTACCCGATGGTTCGATCTTTTCCGTCTTGGAGGAAGCGGACTCGGTGAGGAAAGATAGGGACGATAAGAAATGGCGCTACACCAAAACAAACGGCGAAGTAGTGATTGTGAGGGACAGATTCGACAAAGTTGCCGAGGGCTTCGACAAATACGCCAAAATTGTGCATGTGGCATTTAGTCACAGTCCCTAGATTACCTCCTTAGTTTGGGCTTCGGCTCGCCTTCTTCTCTAGGTTGGTTACTCTTCTCGTATCTCCGGATGGAATATCTGCCTGTGAAAGCATATAAATCTATGGACAGCTGCATGATAAATAGAGGCTGAATGAGATATAGATTTACCTCAATCGCAAGGAGGGCCTTGATGCCCTTGACGCTGCCCTTAATACTATCACCACAATGATGGCAAACTGTGAATTTTAGGCCAGCATATATGTGGGAATCCTGGAAGTGTCTTTACGTTCTCCGGAAACAACGACCTCATTGGGTGAGAGGTTGAAATTGGCACTGCCAGAATTTATGCTGCGGTTTTAGTCTTTTCTATTAAGGCAAAAGAATATTTTACGCTATTAGTTACGGGTAGGATCGCATTGTTTAATGCAAAAAAACGGTTGTACTGTACTCATGCCAAGCAGAAAGGTTTACCAACCCACTTGTGCCATTTTCCATTGCACTTCAGGAGTGCCTCAACGATATTGACGAGAAGGAGCGCTCGCTGAAAGAGCTAGCTATGATGGCAACTATGGAGGGAGTCAAATGCATGATGGAAATTTCTTCATGATATCCCAATGATACAATATTCTGATAAATGGAACAGGCTCCCGAAATATCGGCGATCTTGTAGAAGAGCTGAAGGAACAATTAGCGCAGCGGATAGAGCAGCTCGTGAAGAGTACGCATTATTTACCTGCGCGGATTGGCCGAGCTTCAGGAGGTAGGAAACTTTTGTGGCCCGCGTGTCCATATTGGCTGCCCAAGACTAACAAGCCCTAGAAAGGTCCTTGAAGTGACTCAACGCTACAAATCCAGACATAGAGTATCACATTGATAAGGATAAATGGCTTCCAGGAACCTGTGGCTGGATAAACGAACTATACAAGGGCTGGAGAGACGCCGAGGAACCGACAATCCTTTAAATCAAATAAAAGCCAGGCAAGTTTGTATGCAATACATGCGTAATTGCTAATGCTAAACATCTGCCTTAGGGGCGGGGAAGTCGGTTCTCTCGGCATACATGTCGAAGAGACCTGGAAACTGCATGACTTCCAGGTCTTGTACTTCATTTTCCAGAATGGTGACCTGAAGACTTCAGTGCCATTGGGAATGGTCGCCAGTCTCACTTACCAGTTCGTAACGTCCGGGGTGGAGAGCGAGAGGCTGATGAATATATTGAAAGAAGGCACTAAGGTTCATAGAGACGGGTTGACCGATCAAGTCTGGCATTTCAGGAAAGTTTGCTCGTTGTTCATGGAGATGCTGCGGGGATTAGAATACCCCATGAAAGTGATTATCCTAATCGATGCATTCGATGAATGTACGGAACCTTCCGAGGTAGCCCGGAATCTTCTGTTACCTTGCGTCACAGGCGAGAGTACAAATCGTAGTGACCGGTTGCCCCGAAGTGCGACACGTGTTTGATGACTCGACTGTCGTTTCCACACTTGGAATGCATGTTAACGACGATATCTGCAAGTTTGTTGCCGAAAAAGTGGGAAGTGAAGCAAGACTGAAGCGTCATTAATAAGAAATCATTGCTACAATTAGCTAAAATTCTGATGGGATGTTTCGTTATGCTGGTGGGTTTCAATCAACCCCTTCTCTTGGCTGATGAGAAGACTGACACAAGGGAATGAACCGTCAGCCCTTCTACTGGAAGAACTTAAAAAACCTTCTAGAAAGAACATTTCAGATTGGCTAAAGAGCATACCGCGGGTATTAACCGGCATGTACCAGGTCATATTGGAAAGGCTTGATTCGAACGGCGATGAAGAGAAAAAACAGATGCGCGAAAGGATACTTCTCTTGGTAGCAATGGCATTGCGGCCAATAAAAGTTTCCGAAATGCAATACGCTTGTGTAACAGAAGATGGTGAAGAATGTTTCGACCCAGAGGATAAGACGCTACTCTCCAAAGAGGAGATGTTAGAAGCCTGTGGATCGCTGGTGGTGATATCCGATGAGGATGTCCTCAGGTTTAGCCACTCGACCGTAAAAGAGTTTATACTTCAACCCCAGGAGAAACAACACAAACAGAATTACAGTCGAGATAAAGAGTAGCGCTAACACCATATCCTCTCGATATTGCAAAAGGGCATGCCGCGATTGCGGTTACTTGCAGTAAGAAATGTTTATATTGCTAAGGGACTAGCGTTACTAACTGAGGGCGTAATAACGCAAGTCTTTTCGAAGGTCTTGAATGACTTTAGGCGTAGCGATGATGATGAAAACATGTACATCTAGGCCTCTCCATTTCATTACTCTATCGTTAACTGGCCCCTGCATGCATCAGCTGTTGCAGGAGATGAGCCGGTGGAAGGGTCCAATAAGACCCTCTGGGATCTGATTCATGATTTTTTCCGGGAACGCAGCGCCGCCTTCCGCCAGTGGGCCAAAATATCCCCAAAGGGAAACTCGAGCCATGTGGAAAAACTCACATTCTTTACCGAGAAAGCTAGCAACATCGACCCTCTTTATGTGGCCGCTTCATACGGATTCGTGAATATCTTCCAACACGCTGACTCTGCCAAAGTTGATTTTAATATCAAGGATAGTTATAGGAAAACTCCGCTTAATTGGGCTGCACAAAGCAGGCGGACTCGAATTGTCAAATTTCTCTTGCATAGACACGATGTGGACCCAACATCTGTGGAAATTAACGCGGCTGATGAATATGGTAGATTGCCGCTACATGAAGCAGCCCAAAGAGGGTATACAGATGTAATTCGATTGCTTCTAGCTAGCGGTGACGTGGACGTGAACGTTCAAGACGACCAAGGTGACACTCCACTACACGAAGCATGTTGGAGCGGGGTTAAGGCAGTGCAAGCCCTCCTAGAGAGAACCGACCTAGAAATCAATTTAAAGGGCAAGATGGACATGACAGCATTATCTTTTGCAATCTCTATGAGCAAAGAAGATATAGCATTGTTACTTCTGGAGAGAAGCAATGTGGACGTGAACGTTCAAGACAAGATTGGCTACATCCCTTTGCACGAGGCAATATACCACGTAAAACAAAAAAAATCAACTTAGCGCAAACCCTGCTGGAGAGAACCGACATAAACATCGATTTAAAGGGCACATTTCCGCATATTCACGATATAAATCAACCATTTCTTCGATATTTCCCCGCAGACTTTTCCCCTGGTAAATGGACGGATAATGGCGAGAAGAGACGACATAAGATATTCTGGTGAATTGAAATCATTACTGCGAGTTCGCGGCTTGGGTTAGTCCCGAAACTCCGGCTCTCGTTTTCGGGTTTTGCTAGCTATTGGGCACGAGAGAAAGATCCCCGTACTAAACCGCAGAAACTGCACATTTAACATCTCACCCTTCCAATCCCGATTGTTTAATCCAAGCTGAATCGTGGCTGCGGTAGACACCGCCATTTGAACGTAACAAACCTGCAGCACTTGGGGTAGATCATATGTGCTTTATATATAAGCTCGGGACCCAGCCCAAAAGTCCTGTCTCGGTCTCCACCCTACCGCCCCACCAGACGACTACGTGTAGTAGATACGGTTGTAGTTTTCGAACCACCATTCCCGATGCGTCGATCCCCGACACTAATCACGATCTCTGGCGTATCAAAAATCGGGTGAAAATCCAATATACTTATTCTCACGCGGGTTTCCTAGCATTCGCACTAACCTCCCGGGATTTTCAAACCCACAGACGCCAGCTGTGATGGAAGAAATTATGATGCGCAGGCGATCACTCGTATATTGATGTCGGCATTTCACTAGCGGTAGTCTCCGCCCGCCCCGTGTTCCATCACATCTACACAAACCACGACACATGGGTATTTAATTCATTAAAGAGACTAACTACCACAAAGAAACAAAGCACAAACACCCCATTCCTCCCTCATCAATCATCATACCTCTTCCCATGCTTCCTATGTCCATACCCATGACGCTCATCATCCGATCCCTTCTCCTTCTTCCCATACTTCTTTTTCTCATCTCCAGAATCATATTCTTTCTTTTTATACCTCTTCTCATCTCCAGAATCATAATCCTTCTTTTTCGAATGCCTTTTCTCATCCCCCGAGTCTTCGCCGTATTTTTTGTCTTTTTTCTTTTTGTATCCTTCGTCGTCGTCTTTCTTCTTATACCCCTTCTCCTTCTTATACCCGCCATACTTCTCCTCCTCCTCGTCATCGTCATGGTACTTACTACCCTTCCCTCCACTCTTCTCTTTCTCCTTCACTCCACTCTTCTCGTTCTCCTTCTTCTTCTTCTCTCCACTCTTCTCTTTCTCTTTCTCTTTCTCTTTCTCTTTCTCTCTCTCTTTCTCTTTCTCTCTCTCTTTCTCTCTCTCTTTCTCTCTCTCTTTCTCTTTCTCTCTCTCTCCACCCTTCTCCTTCTTCTTCTTCTTCTCCTTCTCTCTATCGTCAGATTTTCCATGCGCAACAGCAGTGGTGGAGTGGTGTTCACCTCGTCCAGGATATCCGCCCCGAGTCTCATACAAGCGTTCTCCATAGCCTCCACTTCCGTACTCGTTGCTGCCACCGTAGCTACCGCGGCTAGAGCTGTATACATCGCCGCCGCCGTAGCCGCCGCGTCTAGAGCCCTCATAGCCGCCTCGCCCTGAGACATAATCGACGCCGCCACCGTAACCACCACTTTCATAGGTACGCTCGACCGTGTCCCTCCCAGACCCACCATAACGTTCAGTAGTCCGCGAATATTCGGGCGTCGACTCGGTGTACGATTCCTTCGCCTCATACGTTGTTCTTGGCTGCCCATAGTACTCCGCACCCTCTCCACCGCGGGAGTACGAGGAGTAACTACTCGTTTCCTGCCGTCTTTGCTCGCTACCGTAGCTAGTCTCCTGCCTATACGTAGTCTCCTCTCTCCTCTCCTCCTTCGCTCCGCTAAAGAGATTCTCCGCTAGTGCGCCACCCAGCATACCGCCGAGCATATTCCCGAGTCCACCGGTATCCGTTTTCCCGCCGCCGCTAAGCGCATTCTCTAGCGCTCCACCAACAACCTGTCCGATGTCGCCGCCGAGCCCGCCGATTTCACCGCCCTTGTTCTTCGGTTTCACGCGGTGGAGGGGTTTTCCGCAGCCGTGGCCTGAGTCGTGGACGCCGGATTTGTGGTTTCGTCCAGCAAGGACGCCTTCGCGGGAGAGGCTGCGGCGGAAATCGTCTTGCTCCCGGGGGTCTTTGGAGGCCCACCATTCTTCGACTATAGCGAACATCATTCGTCGTCCCTCTACGCCTGGACGCCCGTCTTCGCCGTTGCGGAAGGCCGGGTGGTGGAAGACGCCACCGATGATTTGGTCGCAGACGTGGTTGGGGTCGATGGATTCGTTGTCCCAGGCTTCCATGAGGAGGGGAACGGCGAATTTAAGGACTGTGGAGGCGACTTTGCCAGCGGGTTCGTTAAGGAGCTGGATGTAGTGTTAGCCGGGGGGATGCGAAGGGAGGGGGGAGGTACGTTGGTGAAGTGGTCTTTGGAAAGCATGGAGTGTGTTGGGTTGCTGGAGTAGCTGTCTTCGAAGACGACGTGCTGCGCGGCTTCGGAGGAGGCAATAACTTCCGAGGAACCGGTTTTGAGCTCGTTGCTGACCTGGTTGAGGACTGGGAGGATGAAGGGTGCGATGAGAGAGAAGACGAAAAGACTGACAGCCTCTGAGAGCTTCTCGATGATGGCTTCAATGCCCATGGTTTCTAGAGCTTCGTTGATTTTCTGTTTCTGTTAGCGGGGGAAACACTCCCGGGGGGGATGTAAACCTTCATGAGGTTGTCGTGGAACTCAAGGAAGGGAAAGATCTCCCTTGCAAGGTCGTCTGCGTTAGATCCCAACCCCCATGGGGAGTTACGCTCCTTCGTCGCCTTCTTCTGTGCATTTGACTTTGCCTTGAGCTCGTCTGCCTTGGAGCCAATATCGTCCTTACCGCCAATATTCAGCTTCGACATGAGTTCCTTGATGATGCTATCTTCGCCACCGTTATTTTCCGCAGTCTTGGATGCATCCGAGATTGTGTCTTCTAGCTGCGACATCTCGCTCTGAATCGCCTTGTCGGAAAACTCCCCAAGGACGGAATGCAAAAAGTCGACGCCACCAAAGGTTCCGGTGACAACCGGCCAGATTTGCCGACCATGGATGTTAACCATGGTGCTGTGTCCCACGTGCGGGAATATGTCCGTCTCGCCAAGTTCGATCAGCGCAAGCTCGGTGTAGTTGGAGTGCGCAGAGTAGTCCTCAATGCAGTGCAGTCCAGTGCCCATAAGGCGGAAGGCCTCGAAAAGGTCCGCATGGTTGCCGCTGCGCGCGTACTGACGTCCAAGTTCGATAGAGCGTCCGAAGAGCTTTCTCAACAAACCGGCTGTACCGTGAATCAACATCTAACATCCGGCAATATGGGGGAGTATAATTACCGCTAGTATTCATCCCCTCCCCATCTCTAAGACTGCGGATGCGTTCATTGGCAATATAATTTTTCAACCCTGTCTGCGGATCAATCCCTAGCTCCGTCTCCTCATCAACGGGTCCTCGAAGCCTGCGATCATAGTCCCTAGCCTACTGCAATTAGCTTAAGTTCATTTAATCACCCCCGGGGACAGCCCACATCATTATTATCATTATAATCCTTCGGATTATCAATATGTTCCTCGGGCCGATAACACCCCAGCCTCTCAGCCGTAACCTCAAACTCTCCCGTCGCATACCCAAACGTCATAAACCCCAGGATCCACAGTAGAATCCTAATCGTTGGCCCCTCCACATACTTCAACGAACCGGTATCAATCGCCTGCGAGTAGTCGCGCAGCCAGTTTCCGAAGTAAATCCGCTTCACGTCCATAGTAGTGAACTTCCGTCTCTTTCCACCTGTTGCCGCCGCAGCCACAAATAGCTGCAGCAATGTATCTTCGACATCTCCGTGGCGCCAGTTGGATCCTAAAAAGTTAGGCAGGATTTGCTGGGGGAATGTGAAACGAACCTTCGATCTTGGAAATACTAGCGATGTTCCCCGCTCCGAAGGCACTGGCGGGGGCGACACAGAGGGCGAGCCCAACTAGTAAGAGTGGGAGGAGGTACCCCATGTTGCAACGCAGTTAATACTCGACAAATGTGGATTGTGTGATTTGTTCCCTGATAGACAATGTCGATGAATTTTAGGATGGATGAATGAGAAGGAAAAAGGGAAGATATCGATTGGGAGCTACAGTGGTTTTAGGGGGCGGGGTTTCGCGGGCGACGATGCAAATAAACGAAACAGGAGGGGTAAATCGGCACCACCCAAGGACCGCACTTGCACGCAAAAGTCGTACGTCATCCGAACTATCCGATCTACAGTACGACGCAAACTAACCCAAAATATCCACTTGATCCTGTTTGGGCTACTTTTCGAACCAAGTAGCAGGTTATGGACATCCTAAGCTTGTTTATGAAACCTGGAGCTTGTGTGCTGTGCCCTACAAGCTTTGTATCAGAGGTGGGGCTCAGGGTTCGGGGCAATCAATCAGGGTGTTGCCGAGTGACATGTCTCAATTCATTGAACGCGCGCGAGCAAAATAAAAGAGACTACCGAACTCTCCACTCAATGAAAGCCTCGAACCTCCTCTCTCCCAACTAAGTACAGCCTGCTACGGGTATCTCCATAACGTACACCAGGTTTTCATTCACGTCGCCACACTGATTCCTATTCAGCATCCGAGTGGACTCTAACCTCATCCGGTTCCGCATCCATTTTCCTCTTCTCGTACGCTTCCTTGCGCAACAGACTCCCATCTGGGCCTGGATCCTCTCCGTAACTCGGGGGAGCATCAATCTTATCCACGACAATTGTTGGGGCTCTTCTACGGCCCTTGGGCTTGTCATCTGCACCATCCGTAGACGGAACTGCCAGTGTTGAGGAAGATGATGGTTGCTGCTCCTTAAGCTGCAGAGCCTTGATGCCGTCGAGGATATCAGGGTAATATTTTTCGCCGACATCGGTATGCGACTATACCTCTATTAGCGGGGTTCAATGGGGAAGAGCATGAGGTTACTTGCCCTCACTCTGTTGGTGAGAGTAGCTTCTCCAAGCTTCTCAAACATCTCCTTCTTGAACGTCATTTCGATCCCGTTTCCAACCACTTCCCTCTTCAGCTTTCGCACGTCTTCAGGGACATCCATGCTCTCAAATTTAGCGTCGTAGTTAACTCCCTGGAAGAAGGGTATCGAGAAGCGAGGTCCCTCGTCGGCAACCGGAGAAAGCACATGGTGAGTAGTCGATGCGACTACGCCACTAGTGATGGCTTCTAGTCCTTGTCCTATCGCTACCACAAATGTGCCGTCTATAGGTGGGCATGGGATCCAAATGCCTTCCGCATTTTGCACCTGAAGGGACTTGTGGGGAGGAACCTGAAGAATGTAGGAGGAGAGCATGGAATCTGGAAATGTGTTAGAGTGCATTTGAATAGCGTAATTCAAGTAGCCCAAAAGAAAAACTGTTTACCGGCTGGAGCGCCACCGAAGGATAATTCCATACCTTTGTGTGGGCCGACTATCGACAAGACGTTAGCGATGGAGAGTACAACTGGGCTATATATACCTCCTTGGGCACTCTCTCCCTCCGCCCCAAGCTCTGCCATATCCGGATACTTGACAAGCTTCAGCTTATCCTGTCGCTGAGTTCCGCTCTGGCTCTCCCCAATGCCCTCAAAGAACCGTTCGAATGCATTAGCCGGGAGTCCAATTGCTTCGGCAATCTGTGCAACAGTTAGCCAGCACACTACACCTACACGGCAAAGCAAACGTACCAATGAGGTGAATTCGGTGCTCAGATCCGTCATCCGTGCGATATACTCTTCGATAGTCTTTCTAAATCCTGGGATGAGCTCCTCGTTCGGCCATTGGTTCGGTCCTCGGAGCTTGCGGTAACGCGGTTCGTCAGCGGAAGGTGCGGGGAGCTCGGTAGCAATATCTATTTGCTCGCGATAGTCCACGGCTTGCTTCGTTCTATCACAGTGCGAGTCAGCGGTAGGTGACGAGGGGTAGGTGAAGGTATTCGGTACTGACATTTCATTACCCAAGCGAGAGTATCCGAGGAAATGTGGAGCTGCAAAAACAGTTTCAATTAGCTATGTTTCATCCCAAGGCCGAGGCAGGTAGTGTAGTAGCCGACAGAGAAATCAGACTCACAGTTCTTCATCTCCAATCTGAGCTTCTCTTCCTCAGGGAGGTCGAAAAATGCCTTGCACAGCCACACAACATCTTGGATCAGCTTCTCATCGATAGCGGTGTTCTTGATGTAAAGGAACCCGATCTGGAGCAGGGCGTGTTTAAGGTCCTCGAGGAAGGTTGGCTTAGTGTCGGGATTCCTTGCGAGCGCGAGGTCGAGAATTGGCACCTCAGTGAAGGTAGACATGGTGTATAAAGGGAGATGGCTGTAGTGAAGTTGGGTTGGGAGATGGAGGAAGATGAGGAAGATGAGGAGGAAGATGGATAGCCAAGTCTCGTGCGTTGGTCTCCCCGCTTTCTGTACTGGATTGCTTTGTTTCGTTTCCTTTCCTATTAGTTATCAGTCGATGTGGTCGTGGATGGGGCTGTTGTTGAGTTCTCCCCGCTCCCTCCAGCACAGCCCCAGGCTCCAAGACTGACGCATGCCGACCAAAACCGGAATCGTCAAGGCTTAATACCCGGCTTGGCTGTGGTTATCTTATCTTTTATCAATCGTATCGCATCGTCACATGCATTGGATTGAACGCGTCATTAACTCTCGTCTAGCGGGATTTTCCTGAGTGCATTTTGCAATATCACTGCTGGCAAATGTACAATGCAAGCTTTTTGATCGTAAACCATTCAGTAAATTCGCTATGTACGTGAAACCTAGTACGGAAGGACCTGACTGACAATGAAAAACAATTGTTGTCAGGAGGATCTGACAAAGAAAAAAGGAAATGCTATGTATCAGAAACTGTACCTCAAAGTATGACACCAATGCCCATCCCACTCAGTCTCAGGTATATGTAGAAATAACCCCAGTTGGCTGATAGACAATGAAAAAAGAACTGCAATCGGAAGGTGCCGACAGACAATGAAAAAGAAACTACTCACTCAATCTCAGGTATACGTAAAAGTAACCCCAGTAGGCTACCTGTCTCCCCTTTTCACCCTGAGTGCCACCTAAGCACCTCTTGGGCGGAACGACAGCCTTCTATTCGGGGACTTGGGAACCTCATCAACCTCTTCTTCGTCTACTTCTTCGTCATCGCCTTCGACTGCTCGGGCCATTCTACTCTTTCCGGCGCTTCCTGGGGCATTAATGCTCTTGAACCCCTTTTCAGGCGTAACCTTATCAACATCCATGGGATCATGCACCAAAGTCGCCTTCTCAGGCTCACGTCTATCTTCGTCCTTCATAAGCTCCACACCATTGATGCTTTCCCAATTCAATGCGTGAGCACGGTCCTTAACCCACTTGAGGACTGTCTTGTTTCCCAGTTTTGGGTTGTCGTCGGGGTACAACCAGTAATGAATCGCTTCGGGCTCGTACCAGCGTCCAAGGACAAGCTTGATGCTTAACTCGCCACGTTGGGAAGGAGAGTTACGTACGCTCCAGGTGATTGCTTTGCCTGTCTTGGGGTCAAAACGACGCATGCGCCATGGGAGCTGCGCGAACTGTTCCGGGGTCAGAGCAAGACTGGTGGAGATATAGTAAACGGATCCAGTAACATGAATGGTAGAGGAGGAACTAGGGGTGGAAGCGGTAGCCGAGTCAGAGGAAGAGGAGATAACGTAAATATTATCGACAACCATGACGTCTTCGGCAACGTTGTCGGTCGGAGCTGAGATGCGCACGGGATCGCCGACGAAGATCTTTTCTGGGCCGAGGAAGACGCCGTTGTAAAGAGTGGCAGTCTTGGAAGGGTCGGGTTTCTCGTCGGAGCCAAACTCAGTGGGTGGTGGGACAGTACCAACTCGTTCGAACAGACTAAAACTCTGAACGATGCGACGTGCCGGTGGGACCGAAGGGTGCTCCTTCTTCCCGGAGTAGGAGGTGGGTGTAGGAATAGCGTACGAACGCGCCAACCAGGGGCGGAGGAAGTGTTGTGGGACATTTGAGAATATCTCGCCAGGAGTAGTAGTGGCAGTACATAACTGGACCTTGTAGTGCTTGATCTTTCCCTGTTCTTCCGACTCTTGCCAAGGAGCTGAAGACACATCATCCATCTCGATATCGGTAAACAATCCTTTTGCCTTCGGTTTCTCCTGCTGGCGGTAAAGAGGGTTGGTAGATGGTTTCTCGACGATCACACCTGCTGCCCAAAGCTCGGATTCGTGGATCTCAATGACGTCCAAGAGATCTTCTTCTAGTCCTGTCCAAACCCAGACGATCTCACCCTTACGCATTACCCAGCCAACCATCTCTTGTTCTCCCAGGCGCTCTTCAGCACACATCTCGCGGCGGGCAAGAACGTGATCGGGTATGCGGGAAGCACCAGATTTACGGCCGCTCGTACCAGGAATCTTCGTACCGGGAGTTCTCGTACCGGGGGTTCTCGTGGTTGTGACGCCACAGTACTTGCATTGACAACGTTTGTTCTCGTCTGCGGCAGCGCCGGCGTGTTCGGGTGCCTTCGAGGCGAGATGGTAGACATGCGGAATAAATTCGGCAGGGGAACGGAAACGCGAGCCATTGGGGTGGCCAAACAGATAGGTGTCCTTGCGTTCGGGACCACCCTGATCGTGATCAGCAAGGTACGTACATACAATAGAGGAGAGAGTGGATACCTTCTTGCCCTTGACATGCTCAAAGAGCTTGTAACCATCGGGAAGAGTCTTGAAAATATAGTTCCGATTCGCCTGCTGCTTGTCTGGAGCCATGTACTTTTCCACCAAAGCTGCGGCAGACTTCGATCTCCAAAGAATACCTTTCTGCTCTTCTTCGGCGATGGGTCGGAAATAGTCCCAGGAGCCATCAGGACCGGGGGGCGGTTTCGTTGTATTCGTAGGGTGTGTCGCTAAAGTGCCGTCTGAGTAGTCCAAACTCAACACGGTGTAAGTAGTCGGTGCCATTTTGAGTTTTGGTGTGTCGTCTCCCGGCGTTGATGTCGTTGTCGTAGGAATTGAGGAATGGGCGGTGGGGTGGGAAGACGCGAGGCGACAGCAAGCGAGGCGACAGCAAGCGAGGCGACAGCAAGCGAAACAGGACGCGACGTGGATGGGGACCGCCGGGTAACAATTTGTCTAACCGGTGACGAATTCTTATCTCTCCGCACCAAGCTTAAATCAATCAACATCGACCCTTGTGACCAACGTCTATTCAGAACAACTCCCATCGCAGATGACTACACTGCTGGAAGCTACGCGTATACGACGAATTCCCATGATTGAACTAACGGTCAATCTCAACAATGTCTCACCCCACGCGGCAGCCACGCATCCTAATACGAGGTGACACAAACATAAGACGATAGCATATGTATATGAACCGCCATTCCACCTCAATTCTCCACCATCACCATCACTAACAATGTCCTCAAAATCCACCCTCCTGATCTCCGGTGCCGGTGTGGGTGGCCCCATCCTCGCGCTCCACCTCCTCTCACACCCTGTCCTCGCCTCCCGTTTCCGTCCCATCCTCATCGATCGTCTTCCTCTCCCCCCTTCTCCCGACGGCTTCACAACCACCAATGCCTCATACGCCACAGGCGCGGGTGTAGCCTTATCCTGCAACGCCATTCATACTCTGCACAGCCTCGGCCTCAAAGACGCCTTCAACAAGATCTCCGCCGAAGGGCTCACCAACGAAATCTGGCGCACCGACAAGACCGACCCGAGTCTTCCAGCGCGGTACCTAAACCGTCTCGTTTGCCCCGCCTGGGCGGAAGATGTCGACACCGGTATCCGGAGTGTGGAGCGCGGGTGGCTACAGAGTCTGCTTGTGCACACATACCTATCTCTCGGCGGTGAGGCGCGCTGGGAAACCAAAGTTTCCGGCATCGAACAGACGCAGACAGGCGTTTCCGTCTCGCTTTCCTCCGGGGAGAAAATGGAAGCCGACATTGTGGTTGGCGCGGACGGAACCTGGAGCGCAGTGCGGAAATCGATGCTCCCCGAGGACCGCTGGAAACCTGAATTCCAGTACTCGTCGGCCATCTTTGGCGTCGCCCCCCGGCCTCAGGGAAAGGAGGATGATGCGGTGATCGGACGTGGTCACGTCGTGCTTACCAATGACGGCTGCTGCAGCACGTGGGCGTTGCCGGACGGACGGCAGTTTTTTACTATGCACAAGATGGAAACGGCAGAGCCGGCGCCAAGGAGCGAGACGGTATCGTTAGAGGAGTCAGGGTATAGGGCATCCCTAACCACAGGCGGGTACTCGGTTGAATCCTCGGTCGCGCTGTTGAAGAAGTACGAGAACGTGTGGCATCCCGTTACTGGGACATTCGGGAGTATTTTCCAGAACGCGGAACGGATTGGACGTGTGGCGCTGTGGCAAAGAGTGTGGGAGGAGCATGAAATACGGGTGCACGGGAATGTTGTGCTGGTCGGGGATGCGGGAAGGTGCATGATTCCTGCCGCTGGTCAAGGTCCGCTCCCTCCTCCGCTTGTTGCGTCTTTACTAATTCCATCGCAGGCGCATGTTTCGCGATCGAAGATGCTACCGTCCTCGCCGACGCTCTGCTCAATAACCCAGCCACCGTCGACGACGCGGGGAAAAAGTCATTCGATGCTGCGCTGAAGTCTTACACGGCTCAGCGGGTACCGAGAAGCAAGCGCATTGCAAGACAGAGTTACTGGAGTTCTGTAATTATAATGTCAGATCGGTGGTGGATTGCGTGGCTGCGGGATTGGGCAACTGCGACGTTTAAACTGGATGTAGATGCTCGAGAGTAAGTTGCTGCCTCTGCTGCTGGGTGATATAGGCAGCTGATTTTTGAAGAACCTCAAAGCAGGGGAAGAAGTATCAGGGGAAGGATGACTGGCTGTTCGGGCAGAGATTTGATGTTAAGGAGAGGGCGGAGGGCGAGGGGGTGGAGAACTGACCGCTACTAGAGCGCACTCAACGGGGTGGAAGCGGGCGGAAGGATCGAACGTTAACTCCTAATAATAAGTAACTATTAATCGTTTGGATCCGAAAGACCAAGTTTGCTATCCGCGGCTAGGAAAACTTAACAAGCACGGCCACCCGTCCTGATGGCCATCACGAAGTGATTTTACACACCAAAGAAAAACCTTGGTATTATCCATGCTAGCCTTGCTTGGCCCGTCGGAATCGAAGATCATCGTATCCGCATTTGGGTGCTGACCTGAGACACCCCACCAACCCGTGTCGTTTGTATGGCTGGAGAGTGTTGGGAAACACAGCAAACTCTTTGACGTGCGACGCAACCAACAAGGATGTCCGATTAGATGGCGTGCCCATCGTAATCTCCAATCGATAAGGTGCCTGATGATCGCGCGGTTGAGGGTGCGGCTTATGTAGGAAGGTGGGTATCTTTTTTCGTGGGATGAACCATCCTCAACCAAACCTCTCTTCCCTCCGCCGAATCCAATTTCACGTGACTATACCCCTCTGACACCTCGGTCCGCCAATTTACATACAGCGCTGCGTTTCGTTTCGTTTCGTTTCACTTCACTTCACACTTCCCTAAACAAACAACAATGATCCGCACCCGCACCCTCCTCACCGCCTCCCGCGGCTTCTCGCGCGCATACGGCACCGTAATCCCCACCGCCGCCCGCACCTCGTCGGTCCTCCAGAATGCAGTCGAAGCCACGCAGCCAAGGAATTCCTGGACCAAAGCCGAGATCCAGGAGATATATAACACGGGGTTGATGGACCTTACTTTCGCCGCAGTATGTCCCCCCTTCCCTGCCCCGCATCCTCGCTGACACCTCGCAGGCAAGTATCCACCGCCGCTTCCATGACCCCACAAAAATCCAGCTCTGCACACTGCACAACATCAAAACCGGCGGCTGCAGCGAAGACTGTTCCTACTGTTCCCAGTCCTCCCGCCACAAAACAGGCCTGAAAGCAACCCCCCTCGTATCCGTAGAAACCGTCCTCTCTGCCGCAAAAGTCGCCAAAGAAAATGGCAGCACGCGCTTCTGTCTCGGTGCGGCATGGCGCGACATGCGTGGGCGCAAATCTGGGCTGCGGAACATCAAGGCGATGGTTGAGGGGGTACGGGGGATGGGAATGGAGGTGTGTGTGACGCTGGGAATGATTGATGCCACACAGGCGAAGGAACTCAAGGACGCCGGGCTCACCGCGTATAACCACAACGTCGACACGTCGCGAGAGTTCTATCCCAGCGTGATCACGACGAGGAGCTACGATGAGCGGCTGGCGACGATCAAGAATGTGCGTGAGGCGGGGATCAATGTTTGTTCCGGCGGGATCCTGGGACTGGGGGAGACGGCAGAGGATCATGTGGGGATGCTGTATACGCTTAGCACGATGCCGAGTCATCCCGAGTCCGTGCCGATCAATGCGTTGGTCCCGATCAAGGGGACGCCGTTGCAGGATAATACGCCGCTGCCGTTCACGGATATTTTGAGGACGGTCGCGACGGCGAGATGTGTTATGCCCACGAGTATTGTGAGACTTGCGGCGGGAAGGATCACGTTGAAGGAAGAGGAGCAGGCGTTGTGCTTTATGGCCGGTGCGAATGCAGTGTTTACCGGGGAGAGGATGTTGACTACGGATTGTTCTGGGTGGGACGAGGATCGGGCAATGCTTGAGAGGTGGGGGATGGGCCCGATGAAGAGTTTTGCGAGGGAAGCGTACGTGGAGAAGGCTGCGGAGGTGCCGGGGGCAAAAGTAGAGCAGACTTTGGCAGAGGCAGTTTAAGTGGGTGGTGGGGCAGTGATTTTATGTATATATGATGCCCAACGAGATATTTTCTGACCTGAGAAATGATGCACTTTATATCTTCAAGTGTTGTACGGTCTCCCGAGAGTTGGTGTGTCTTAGAACTATTGATTCTACATCAACTCCTCGTCTAATTGATACCACATTCTTCTATAGATTCGCCTTTCTTATCCCCTTCACTCGCTCACCCTCAACCCAATCCTTAATCCTCTCAACCAGCCCCCGAATCTCATCCATTGTATTCCCAGCATGCAAACACACCCTTACCCTCTCCTCCCCCCTCGGCACCGTTGGATGCAAAATCGGCCTCACCATATAACCTCCCTCCTGCAAATACTTCGCCAATGCCCTTGGTCGATTCGTTAACAATGCCACAATTGGCGTATTTTGCTGTTCAGGATTCTGTATCGTCAGTAATGGCCCATACTCTGGTAGTTCTGAAAGCGTGGCGTGGAGTTGTTCAATCAAGGCGTGGAGTCTTGCTTGCAGCTGCAGCATCCGTCAGCGATGTAAACTGGAAGGAATCGGGACAAACCTCTTCAGTCTTGCCGCTCTCGAGGATCCTAAATGCGGCACGGATCGCAGCGAGCGCGGGAAATGACAGTGCTGTGGTGAAGATCAACGTTCTCGCGTAGTTGATCAAATACTCTCGCACGAGCGGTGAGCATATAACAATCGCTATCCCCTTTAGCCTTTCCCACCCTGGAGAGCGCATCAACTCACCTCCATTACACGCCAGCGCCTTCCCAAACGTGTGCAGCCTCGCAAACACCTCCCCCTCTAGTCCTAGCTCACACACTAGCCCTCTCCCACGGTCTCCATACACCCCCGTCGAATGCGCCTCATCAACAACCAAATACGCCCCCTCCCCCTTAAACACCCTCTGCAAAACCGCCACGATCTCTACCAACGGTGCAAGATCCCCGTCCATACTGTAAAGTGCTTCCACAGCTATAAAAACATTCCTCCCTGGGCGTGGAAACCCTCGTAGTATCTCTTCTAATGCAACAGTGTCATTGTGCGGAAACGCAATCTTCTCTGCGGCACGCGATAACCGCATTCCCTCGCGAACACTCGCGTGGATCAGCTCGTCGTACACCACGACATCTCCCGGCTGCGGAACACATGCGAAGAAGCCGGCGTTTGCATCGTAGCCGGAATTGAAGAGTAGTCCCGCTTCGCCGTGTAGGAAGCTAGAGACCGTGGATTCGAGCTGGAGTGCATAGGAGGAGTTGCCGTCGAGGAGACGGGAGCCGCCGGAGCCAAGAGGGAATGTGGGGGAGGAGGTGAGCTCAGAGAGGAAGGCCCTCCGGAGTAGCGGGGAGGATGAAAGAGAGAGGAAGTCGTTTGACGAGAAGTCAACTGCACCTGCCACCGGCAGGGTGAGTGTGCGGAAACTGGAGAGGGTGCGCCGGCGCTGGAGCGCACGGGAAAGCTGCGATTCGAGATGGCTGACGGGTGCCATTGGGGATCTAGATATCTAGCCCTGTGGTTGTAGGTAATAAGTTGAACGAGGTGAAGGACTATGCCATTGCGAGTTAGTACTGGCTGAGAGATCTGAGGTGGCTTCGGAGCACATGTTTGGTGGTGTGTGTCAAGAAAACAATGCACTCTTCAACAAAATTGTGTAGTGGGGTAAATACGCTAAGAGTTTCATGCGTGAACAGGGTTAGGGTTACGTGTACTCTGCTCTTTCCGCATCAGTTGTTTGGCATTTGTTTCCCCCACACTAAAGTTTTCTGGCGAAACAATGTTTGTTTCTTCTGGTGGTTGTGGTGGAACGGGATTGACACATTTGGACTCTTGTGATTGAAACAGTTTGCGAGGGAGCATACCCCGCACTCCTCACATTGCGAAAATTGAAACCCCTACTTTTCGTCTGCGCCTCGGTCTAGGGATTCTTAGTGCGTTCCCCGACAAAAAAACTCAGGAACTAAGGCAGAAGACTAAATTTGTTTTAGCCAGGGCCTCGGTTGGGAACCATAGATATCTCTAACCAAAGCACCTCCCACATCGGCGGAATAATCATGAGGTTTCCCTCCACCATCGGATCGTCAGTGTCGCTATCATTGCGCGCATTTCAGATCTATGGCGCGAACACCAATGTGGGCAAAACGATCGTGTCAACTATCCTCTGCAAAGCACTCAGGCGGAAATCGAAGAACCATGAGGGAGTGTGGTATTTGAAACCTGTGTCGACGGGGGCGAAGGACGATGCGGATGATCGGTGAGTAATACATGGAAGAGGTTGATTTGCAGCAGCTAAATATTTTAAACCTTTCGCTCCAAGTCAGACATGTCAGGAAGTATGCAAAGGACGTCGAGACAAGGTGCTTATGGCAGTTTGACGCGCCAATCAGCCCGCACCTAGCCGCACCAAAGACCCCAGTAAGTTTATTTAGACTTCCGAGCGGCTGCGTTGTGCGGGTGTAACCATTGTGAACATCAGGATCTTTCAGACGAACATTTACTTTCCAATATCCATCGCCACATCTCAAAGCTTTCCACAGGCACCGTCCTCGTTGAAACCGCCGGTGGAGTGCACTCACCCACCCCATCCGGATCGTCGCAGGCAGATGCCTACCGCCCTTTGCGACTCCCCATCATCTTCATCGCCGACCCGGCGCTGGGCGGGATATCGGCCTCCATATCCGCCTTTGAATCTCTGCATATCCGCGGGTATGATATTGAAAGAGTAATCCTATTCGCGAATGATTGCTATCGCAACGACAGCTATCTGCTCCCGTACTTCAACCGCCATGGGATCTCGACAACAGTGCTTCCACCGCCTCCAGAGAAGCATGTAGATGGAGACGAGGTGGCGATGCAGGAGTACTACACAACTACCAGCGGGATGGGGGTGGTCGATTCGATGATATCCGATCTTGCGGTGAGACACCAGGAAAGGATCGAAACACTCAAGAGCATGCCGGAACGAGCGGCAAAGACAATCTGGTATCCTTTCACTCAGCACGGCGAAGTCTCGCCAAAATCAATACAGGCCATCGATTCTGCGCACGGCGACTTCTTCCAGACGTACTCCCCCATCACTGCCACTCCGCAGCAGCTTCTCAATCCAAAATTTGACGGATCAGCTTCGTGGTGGACCCAGGGTCTCGGGCATGCAAACCCCGTCTTGACGCTCTCGGCGGCGTATGCTGCGGGCCGGTATGGCCACGTCATGTTCCCGGGCTCTATCCACGCTCCCGCACTCGAGCTCGCCGAGCTCTTGCTCGAGAAGATCGGGAACCCCCGTCTCTCTCGCGTGTTCTATTCCGACAACGGTAGTACCGGCGCCGAGGTTGCGCTCAAGATGGCTCTGCGGGCCAGCCGGGTGCGGTATGGTTGGTCTGCGGATGATGAAGTTGGAATCATTGGGCTGAAGGGTGCGTATCATGGAGACACGATCGGGGCAATGGATTGTGCGGATCCTGGCCCATTTAATCAGGAGGTCGAGTGGTATCGCGGACGCGGGTATTGGTTTGACTTCCCCAAGGTCGGGATGAAGGATGGTGTGTGGAACGTTGAGATTTCGGAGGAGATGCAGCAAGAGCTGGGGGTGGAGAATATTGCGTTTAAGACGAGAGATGAGGTCTTTGATGTCAAAACCCGTGAATGCGGTGATATGGGCAAGAAGTATGCCGCTTATATCAGAAGCCGTCTGGAGAGGGTCATCAAAGATCAGGGTAGGAAGTTTGGAGCTGTGATGATCGAGCCGGTGGTGTTGGGCGCCGCTGGAATGCATTTTGCGTATGTTTGTCAACCCCCCATTGACTGTTCAGACCAACTGATTCTCCATCTGGTGACCCGCTATTCCAACGCACACTCGTTAACGTCGTCCGCGCGAGCTCTGACCTTTTTTCAGCCAACGGACTAGATACCCCATTCCCGTCATCAAAATGGTCAGGCCTTCCAATCGTCTTCGACGAGGTTTTTACAGGCCTATACCGGCTCGGCCGCGTTACCTCCTCCTCATTCCTGGGAGTCAACCCGGATATCTCAGTGCACGCAAAGCTTCTCACCGGTGGCTTGCTCCCGCTCTGTGTCACCATGGCGGGTGAGAGCATCTTTGAGGCGTTCCTGAGCGATAAAAAGAACCTGGCGCTGTTACATGGACACAGTTACACAGCGCACGCGATTGGCTGTAACGTCGCGAAAACGTCCGTGAAGACGATGGTGGAGATGGAGATGGGGGAGGAATGGTGGTCAGCAGGATTCGTTGAGGAGGTTTCGAGGAGACAGGAAGTGCACAGCGTGTTTGCTCTCGGGACAGTGTTGGCGGTTACGTTGAAGGATAGGGAGGCTGGTATGTTAACTCGTCCGATGGGGAATAAGGATGCTGATAGCAGATAGGATATGCGTCGACGGCAGCGGGATGGCTTTTGAGGAAATTAAAAGAGGGACAAATAGATGCGAGGACGCTCGGGAATGTGGTCTACGTCATGACGAGTGTGACGAGTGGCCGTGAGACGATGAAGAGGCTGGAAAATATTATTCGGAATTGCTTTGAAGGGTGATGCATAAAGTGTACAAGTAACTGCATGAGAATATACAAGAAGCTCAAATGCATGTCTTCAACATGACATAGAACTTAAAGTGAAACCATGAACCGAAGACAGAAAAATACGTGCCATAAGTATTAACCTATCAGACTCCCCTAAATCTTTGCAAACACCTCTCCAACCCACAGACGACTTTATCATAAAATAAGTACTGTAACTCCTCCGTAGCAAAATCTGCCTCGCCAATTCCGAAGTCGCAAAAGAAACATTGTTTTACAATGCGAGCATAATCAGGGCCCATCTCCCTTCCTAGCATGTGAGACTCGACAATATTCTTGGATTTAATATACTCCTTGAAAGGGTCATCCGTAGGTCCATGCACAGAGCCGGTTGGGTCCTCGATATCAAGCAGCGTACATCCCAGCCCAATCTCCGTCAGAACTAGAGCTAGAGAAAAGAGCTTTTCATTTCGGACAAAGCCTTGCGCTGGGCTAAAGGCGAAGCCCGAAAACCGCACCACTGATTTTCCTTTGGCCTGGCAGGGAAAGACGGGTGTTATATAAGGACTTAGTCTAGTTTTGCCTTCGGTTGTAGCATTCGATTGGGTAACAAAAAACTTTATGTCTTTGCTCCTCCAGCGGTCTTGGAACCAAGAGGTTTTGTAAGAACCAAAGCTGAGAAGGGAGTATGAGAGGGTCATGGCTAGGCGAAGGCGTTCTTCGCGGGAAAGAAGTTGCTTTTTGGGAAGGATATCCTCAAGCGAAGTTTGACAAGAGGTAAGTATTGGATTGGACTCGGATAACATCAGGTTACGGCATGTTGTGGCAGACATGATTGCTTCGACACCTCGGAGAATGCCTAGGCATCCCACCGGCCGACAAAGAGTAAGTGGTTGGGCCAAAAGAGAACATAGGCTCTGGATTGCTTGCGTCTCTTCCGGTATCGTATAAGTAGCGTCATCAGATAAGCCCTGATAGCTTTGGACACCATGAAGCTGAGTGACTTGGTCGTCGACGGCGAATCGAATTCTTCCATGTCCCTTCATAATTGGTGCTTTGAGATCCTTTGCTCCTTTACGGACTGGTGAATATAGGCCTTCCGAGCATAATGTGAACTGGGTGCACTCCACCACCTCACATTCTTCATGCGTATCAGAGGTTTGGATAGACTTTGTGATCAGGAAGTGGAAGCCATTCTTAAGGTTTCTTGTTGATTGGACGTCGACTGATGGACTGGGGCCATTTGTTTGCTCGATGTGTCCATCTAATTGCAAGTTCATGGCATGGCAGGAGCAGATGTTGGTGGCTGATAAACCCTCATATAAGACTTTCGACATATCCCGGACATGTTGGAACGGGCGTGGTGGTGTAGCCAGATTTGGTGGCTTGAACAATTGCGTTGCTAGACGTTGTGGTTTTGCAAGTTTATTGCGCTGCTCCCGGGCATGCAGTAAGTCTACGTTTTGTTGTCGGAGCAGGTCAATCAGACGTCGGACGTCTTCTTTTCCCGTCATTGCCCACTTTAGCCTTTGAATTGTTGTACGCCCTCGGTAATTTCTAGGTGAATGAGGTACTTGAGCTTCCTAATAAGTGGTTAACGCAAATATATCACCGCAGCATCTAGGTATCATCATACAGGATCATGCTTTTCTTTATCAGCCTTCTCCAGTATGCGTTCGATAGCCTCTAGTGATTCTTGCACATGTTTAATGGGAAGATCCAAATGCGAACCCAAGCGTTGACTCCAGTCGGCTGTGAAAGGCGGTGACTTCCAATTAGGATGGTCTTTATCGTCGGTCATTGCATTAGCAACTTCGTCGCTGACCACAATACGAAGAAGCAGCCGGCATTCCTGATGAAAGAGATTCCGTTGCAGCACAAACTGTTCCCTCGATCTTCCCAGGGAACTGGAAAATGACCGGACGTCGCCGAACAACATTAAACATCTCTGGTAGCCATCAACAACAACAGGGAGCAATGCAACCGCTCCAAGAGCTATTCCGGCTGTTTCCATCGGTGTGGTCTGTTATTGTCCGCTTAGCTCTAACAACGAACTTTCTTCCCCGGATAGTTGCGTCGAAGGTCTGAGGTGCTACACAGTACTGGACCTCTATAAGACTGCACTGATACGCGGTACTACGATGTGGAATGGGGTGACAGCCAGTCTACCGCAGTGCGACACGGACGAAGGATGTGGTCCAAGAAGGTATTTGGGCGCGTAACAACCAGATGAAGGGCTCGAGTGTGGGGTGGAGGCTTAGGCCGCAATCGTTGGTTTCGCAGTCTCAGGTTTTGATATCGCTATCCCAGTCGAGATGTGATATGGATGGAATCAATTGTTCGACAGAATGGACGCGGGGTGTAGCGGAAGATGGTGATTCATGGCATAGCCCGTTTGGAACCCCGCACAATGTACAACTCATTGGTTACACAAACTGTGCATGAAGATCTGTCCATCACCACGGAAGTGTACCAAACCCTTTCAATCACTCTAGAAATATCCACCGAGCATCGATTCAATCTAGAACCATGGACACCCAGAGAGGTCCGGATTGCTTGACAGAGACGCTATTCAACTTTTGTCTGGAAGCAATCGTGAGCGCTATGTCCCAAGCGGGGACGTCAGATGAACTACAACACAAATGGCGGGAAGAGCGAGGTCGCTTCATTCTTTGGGGATATGGCGTTTCTATCCAAGGCGGGGAGCTTGATCGTCGGCTTCGTGATGCCGGAAGATATGAGCTTCAGCATTCCGTGGTCATTGTCTTAACCGCCATGGCATACACTTTGCGTCCTGGTTTGTACTCCACTCTGGGAGCTCCCCCGCTTCGCGCGCACATGACAGAGTTGCATTCTCCCTTCCAAATCAGTACGTACGTACGTAGAACAAATCTAATTATCGAGCACTTATAGAAGCATCAAGGAAGCAAGTATCTAGGATAGAGGGGCTTGTTGACGGGGAGCCTGGCTTGGACTCCAGAGAGCTCGCCACCAAGAATAGGGGCTCAAATGATTCACTCTACGATTTAGTTCCAGTACAAAAGACACTTAATTTTCGAGACCTTACAGAAATGGCCAGAAAACAGGTACCCGAGATCGGAGACTTTGTTGATGACGAGGATCTCATATTGGACCCTGAAGAACTTATAATTGAAACTAAGGAATCAATTGATTCGCTCTACGATTTAGTTCCGTACTTAGAAGAGCTCCTCGAACTAGACTCGAAAGTCGAGGCGAGTAGATTGACAGAAGACACGAACGTTAGAGTATATGCAGGAAAAAAGGCTTATGAGCGAATCATTCTGGAAAAGTTCCCGGCTATTGAAGAAGCAGTTGCAGAAAGCCTCATTCGCACTAGCTGGATGCGCCACGAGTGGATCCGCGAGACAGCACTGGCCCACAGATCCGTCCAGAAAGATCCCGAAGTCAGAGTCGATGTGCGTTGCCCCGAAAATCCGGTGCCCGAATCGTCTGGGCGACACATAATCACCACGGCACCTCCAACCAAACTACACTCCATCGCTGACAAGGAAAACTTACATTTGGAGACCTCTATCAGTAACCCTGACACCACGGGTGAGAGTGGACAACCGCAAATACCCCCGCCGCCAATACCGTTGGAACATGGAGTAGAATTTCGGTGTAATATTTGCTTTAGAATGCAGTACGGAATTTACAACAAACTTCAATGGAAGTATGTTCCATTACTGGTATAAATACAAGTATCAGGCGTCTAACTGCAGCACAACAGGAAACATATCCTGCAAGATCTCCAGCCATATTTTTGCACCTTTAAGTTATGCTCACAAAAAGAAAGAACATATGGTTCGAGGAGAGCTTGGATGGCACACGAGTTTCACCACCACCGAGGTTTTTCGGAGTGGGTCTGTATGACCAACTGTGGGCGGAAATTTACTCAACGACACGAGTTTGTTGCACACATATTCAAAGACCACTTTAAGGACGCAGCTCCCGGAATAAATGTTGATGAAATAGTGGATAGTTGTGCGCAGAATGGTGCTTTTACGCCTCCGCGACTAGTCAATTGTCCGTTCTGTAGGAAGCAGATTGAAGAAACAAAGAAGAGGCTTCAGACACATGTTGGAAGGCATTTTGATGAAATCGCTTTGAGTGCCTTGCCGCAGGAAATATTTTATGCAAGTGGAGGACCAGAAGTCCTGAAGGATAATGAGCTTTCAAACTCCGATTACCGGTCAGAAAGAAGCTCCTTACCCTCACGAGACGAAGCGGCTGCCCAGACACACCCGGAGACGTCGAACAAAATCCCAGGCTCACAACGTCCGAACGAAGGAGCGGGAACCACGAGGAGCACCAGGGATTACACAAACAATAATGAAAGCGAGAACTATCGCCCGTCACAAAGGGAGAAAGACCCAGCTAGGCAGCTAATAGAGGCGCATCGGACGCTGGAGATGTTGCAGGCCCCAAGACCACTTCAGGACAATTTTGGTGATATGTCATTGGAGCATATCGAAGGGATGATGGACCAACTCAACCGACTGAAGATTTTCAAATTGTCACAGGTACCCGGTGGTCATCCCGAGACTCGCCGTGCTAGTACTCCAGCACCAGCACCAGCACCAGCACCAGCACCAGCACCAGCACCAGCACCAGCGCCACACCAACCTCACTCGCCACATCACTGGCTACCTCAGGCTCACTGGTCTGACAGGCCATATGGATATCCCCAGTGGCAGTATCCCCAGTGGCAGTATCCAGACTGGCCCAAACAAAGTACACCGCACAAGACAGCGGAGGAGACGCGAGCAGAGGAACGGTTGAAAATGTTACAACAAGAGAAGAAGCTTCGCCAAGAGATACTTGAAGAGGAACGAAAATGGCACCTAGAGAAGATCGAGCGCCAGAGGAAAGCCGAGGATGAAGCACGGGTCAGGGAAGCAGAAGCAGAAGCACAGGCCAGGGAAGCAGAAGCAAAAGCAAAAGCAAAACTACAAAAGACAGCGGAGGAGACGCGAGCAGAGGAACGGTTGAAAATGTTACAACAAGAGAAGAAGCTTCGCCAAGAGATGCTTGAAGAGGAACGAAAATGGCACCTAGAGAAGATCGAGCGCCAGAGGAAAGCCGAGGATGAAGCGCGGGCCAAGGCAGAAGCGGAAACAGAAGCAGAAGCATATAAAAAAACATATGCAGAGAAAGAGAAGGCTGTAAAGGCAAAGTTGAACGCTACTATTAAATTCCGGGATGCTATCGGGAGGAAATTTGAGTTCCCATTTGAGTTGTGCCGAACCTGGGCTGTAAGTACTCTTTTACCTATCAATATATCATCTTCCCTGGTTTGGTGCCAACAAGGTTCTTCTAGGGTATGGAAGAATTGATCAAGCAAGCGTTCTTGCATATCGATATCATTGGTCCTCACGTTATTGAAGGACACTATGACCTCCACGGACCTGATGGCGAGATCATCCTACCATCGGTCTGGGAGGTCATCATCGAACCAGAATGGTACATCACAATGCACATGTGGCCGATGCCAGAACCTAGCTTCTCCAACTCCTCTACCCCTGCGCCCGGTTCGTGCGATAACGTTACACGACGCCCTCGGAATTAAATCCTCCTACTTGCCCGATTTATTTACTCTCCCACATTAATTCATCTACCTAAAGCAGTTAAGAACAAAACTTCACTCATAACGAATTTATTAAGCTCATATCGCCAATATATTTGCTTAAATAAGTACTGTTAAAAGAAATGGGGATTTTAATAAATGTACTCTATAGATGTGAATTAAAGTGCTATCGATTTTATAAGCGGTTTGATTGGTGCTCACTGCGTATTCGGACGGTTGCCAGAATTGATCGCGCTTTAAGACCGATAGGAAGCGTTGAAAAAGGAAGTGATTTCCCGCGATTGCTTTGACCATATGTAGTAATCGACGACATGAGTAGATTCAAAGTTCGTACTAGGTACTTAAAGTTACCTGGTACGCTGTCTATATGGCGCAGTTTGCCATGTTCATCATTGACCGCCATGTGCTAGAACGTTGACTCTAGCTGAGCCTGTGTCGTATTTAGTTCACCAAATTCACTCGCCATCACACTGCCTCACTCGTATAAACGGAACCAACTTGCTGAATGCATGCCATATATACTATTTTCTAGCAAAGTATCACAAACGAAGGTGGCAGAATCAAACTACTGTAATATCTGTCTGTTCCTCTCGCAACTTGGCATAGATCGGAGGGTGATGTTAGGGAATTAGATTGATCGATTAAATTAAAGTTTGGAGCTAGCTTTGTGAGGACCTAGTGTCATCTCGCTAAGTCTTCTACACATCTAACTCGACACTACCGGCGAAACCACGGTGGATCGACACACCTTCGATAACCACACTCAACGCCTGGTTTTGCCAAGCTTTCCCCTCTTTTGGGGGGGAGCGGGGTTTTACTTTGGCTTCACTCCATACCTTTTGTCTATGTCCGCTTGCTTTTGCAAGTGTATCTCGTTGTTTTAAAGCTCTCTTTACCACTCAGCATCGACATCGATCGGTAGTCTACCCAGCAACTCGCCACTTGATGTTTTACGCCAGTTATCGAAGCCTACAACATGCCCGTGGATATACCAGTACGTGAGGTCCGGAAGCATCAAAGCCATGGCCTATCAGCGCAGTATCAGTAAAGTTCCGTCAAGTGGCTGCCTAAAAAACCCTGCGAAACGTGAGTGCTGAGATACACGCTCCGTACAAGCTCTTCGAACCGACTACGATGGACTCAAGACCCGCTTCTCGGGCACCACTAGGACAAAGTACAAGAAGCCGGCCTTACGATAATATCACCCTCCGCCCCCCCGTCCCAGCCAAGCCCGATAATGGTCAGAGTGCCTGTTATGACCTAGGGAGATTCACTTCCGGACCTCCAGATGTCCTGCCTTGCTTTACTGTTTTTTGAGTTGGG
>Ga0307515_10000337_pt1 | contig 115634 bp, 107 predicted proteins | sample 17_EM_MG_FD_194513 | JGI IMG/M metagenome (GOLD analysis project Ga0307515, IMG submission 194513) | Populus trichocarpa ectomycorrhiza microbial communities from riparian zone in the Pacific Northwest, United States - 17_EM | ecosystem: Host-associated > Plants > Roots > Unclassified...
GGAAATATATCGCAAAAGCAGTAACCTATATAGCTTATGAAAATGAGAGAAAGAAACAGGAAGAAAGGGATATATACTGCTTACACAAATGACACTGACTCGGAATGAAAAACAAAAACAAAAAAACGAGAAATACCATTGCCAACGAATTACAACACCTCCCTTCCAATAAACGACCACAGGCCACCCAAGGTGCGTTTAAAACATCCAGCAAACCCGCACCCAAAAACTAAAAGGCAACAATAAAAAAAAAGGGGGCAACAGGCATGCCAATCCTTCGATTAGCAATACATAGCCACCAACGCACTCCATCTCCCCTTCCATAGTCTGTGCGCCCGCAAAAATCATCCACAGAAAACAACCGCAATCAAAATAACTCCAGAATGGGGAGCGAATAAGCCCCCTTACTTCCCACTCTAAGGCCCACTCACAAAGAATCGGCTAGCCTCGATAATACTCTCATCGTCCGCCGCATAATCCCATCCCACAATCCTTGTATCCTGCGAGCAGCAAATGATCCATCTGGCATCAAACTGTAGCTTGAACACCCTATGCGCGCCAGCTCCGAGTCCAGGTGCTGCTGCCGCTGCTGCCGCAACTGCTGCTGCTTGCTGCTGATGCTGCATGACTGCGTTTGCATTTTGTTGTGCCTGTTGGTGCATCTGTTGAATCTGCTGTTGCGGTAACATTTGAGGCTGAATTTGGTGCTGCTGGTGCTGCTGGTGCTGCTGGTGCTGCTGCTGCTGCTGGTGTTGCGGAGGTAGCAATTGCGATGCAGCCATTGCTCCAGCAAAACCAGGGGCACCCACTTGGTGAACATGATGGATCTGCACCTGGGGATAAACAGCGTTTTGTTGGAATTGCTGAATTGCCGCAATCTGCAGCTGCGCATGGTTTGGGTTCCCTGGGCCGTCGGCTGTAGGAATTGGGGTGGTGGCCTGTCGAAGAACCGCGCCGGGGACCCAGCTTCCAGTTTCCTCATCCCTTTTCCATATCCTAACACTCTCGTCGTAGCTTCCGCTTACAATCTTGTTTTTGGTTGCCTGCACTGTTCGGACGAGGGAATTGTGACCTCGGAGGGTTGCAATCTCTGCTTGGGTATCGCGGTCAAAAATACGAATGGTCTGATCGCTCGAGCCGGAAACAATGGTCTTTCCATCAAACTGGATACAAGCAATACCCTTATGATGTCCAACAAAAGTCTTTTCACATTTCCCCGTCTTCAGGTTCCAGAGTTTGATGACACGGTCACCAGAGGCGGAAACAATATCGTCGTTAAGCAATTGAATGGCGTTGACAGCAGCAATATGGCCTGGAAGTATGTTGACCGCGGTGTATGCAGAAATTGTTCTAGGCGTCGTCTTGTTTTGAATTTTGAAACTTGGATTTGACCTAATTGAATTGTAGGGGTTTTGAAGATTGAAACCAGAGGTAGTTGCAGGATCCTGGACACTCCAAGTAGGCTGATATCGAGGATGGTGGGGGTGATTCACCGAAGCTCCACTCGGACCAAAGACCAATTTACTGTCCCAAGGATAGTCCGGGTCCGTCGTCTCTAACGATCGTCGGTTCCATATTTTGATGAGCTTGTCTTTACTGCACGTCACAAGCCACTGCTTTGAAAATCGGAGGTTGAGAACCGATTCTTCATGGGCTCTAGGGATCACATGAAGTCTTTCCCCAGTAGAGAATCGCCATACAATAACGCTTGCATCAGACGACCCAGAAATTATCACATCCTCGTCGGGACTTTCGTCAAATTGAAGACACAAAACACTGCCGTTGTGTCCAATAAGTGGTTCTCCCCGCGACCTCCGCGTCTTGACGTCCCACACTCGAATTGATCTGTCCCTTGAGCCCGAACAAAGCCACTTCGAAGAGTACTGAATGGTGTAAATGCATTCCTTGTGTCCTTCGTGGGGATAGTTAGGATGTGGGATTTGGAAAGGCGTGCATCGATTGTGTAGCCAATTGTCTTCCAACCGTCTTCGATTCTTGAAAAGAAATGCCCAGTTGAGTCGTGGATACCCATAACCAGGAGTCGTCAATGTCGGCTCAATAGACAATGGAAGATCTGAGAAGCTCTGTGATACTGTTGAAGGACGATGCTGGGGTGTGGGATACATTTCCTCATCATCAGATATCATGGAGGGGAATGATATTCTGTCCTCGGCTCGCATCGCTGTTCCGTATGATACATCCAAAGAATCCGATCCCGGCTCTATCACATCATTGCCCCATTCCTGAGATATATCCATAGCCTGGCTACTCGAAGACATTCCGTTGCTATTCTGTGTCATGGTTGTATCACGTCGCGCCTCTTTTGCCTTTCTCTCCTCCTCCCTATTCTCTTCGGCCTTTCTTTTAGATTCAACCTGTTGCCGTATCTCCCTCTCAGCACGGGCCTGCATCTCCGTTTCAAAACTTCTGATCTCATCCTCATCGGCCTCCCAACCTTGCGCCTTGTACAGGTCCCTCCACAGTCGAGGTTCTAAAGCGAATTTTCGCCATGTCCGTGATGCGAGGGAAGCACCCAGCAGTGATTTTGGTGGTAAGTATGAGAAAATCTGAAGTGAAAGTTCCGAAGGTAAGATCTGAACAAAATCGAGGTGGAGGACTGGAACAAGACGGTCGACTATAGAGGCGATGTGTGATGTCGGTAACGAACGTACGAGCTTATAGGCATATTCTGCAGTAGCATTAGCTATTTAGTCGTTCTCCAGATGGGGCGCGAAAAAAAAAGAATCAGTTCACCTTCCCTCAACTCAGCGCTTAGCCCTGTCATCCATGCTGGAATCTTCACATCACTCATCCTATCCCTCATACTACTCCCAGAATCCTCAAATGAACTTGGAGTCTGTGTCTCGTCTCCACTGTATCCCTCATCCACCTTATTGTTGAAGCTTTGTGAAGCCCTCAAACTGCCGTTCGCACCAAGTGAGTGAGATGTCGAAGGTATTAGTGGTGGCAGGAAGGACGGGGGGTTGCCGGAAGACGACATCGCGGTCACAAGACACTATTAAACTGACGGTGTGTTATTGATTCCTTTAGTCTAGGCTCCGATGTTGGTCGTGTGGGTTTGGTCTGCGGTCGCAAAAATGGATATCACACCTCGCGGTCGCAGCAAGACGGTATACCTTGCTTATGGCAGATGGAAGTGAGGAAAAGAGTATCTTTGAACGTGGGTATTGAATGGCAAACGAATACGATTGTCGAGAAGGCGAAAAGGCGAGGCAAATTTTGCGGGAGTTGTTGGGGATGGTGACGGTAGTCGTGTGGAAGTGGGCCTCCGGTGCTGCCGGGAGATGAGAGTAAGTAGCGTTGTCGGGTAAGCCAGTCTAGTTGCACACCACCATGCCATGCTCAATCTGGGCGGGCGGGGGGATCTGTGCGCAATACCAACAACGAATCACCATTACCATCAAATAAAATCAAATTCAGAAGTAAAGTACCCCGCTATGATTGGGAGTTACAGTCGTCACTCGTGTGTCCACACAACAGCAGAAGCAGCCGAAAAACAAACAGATGCAGAGCAGAAGCCAACTCATCACATTGACCACATTACCCGGCGGCAAGGCGCAGGCGACCAACAATGAAACGATTCAAACGAAGAGGTGAAGAAGCAAAATATCACTAGACATTTCGCCGTTCCAATTAGTAACCGCATAACTAGGAGCCTAGCTCCTCGCTTTTGAGGACGTTTCATTTGTTGGCTTCACTAGTTACTCTACACCCAAACAAGACAAAGTATTTTGAGCAAGTAGTCTGTGGCCCCCAAACGAACTCACGGGCTGTTCTTGTCTCTCAGGCAGGGACATTTAACGTGAACTAGATAAACGAGATAAACGCGACGATATATCTAAACAATTCGTCATACAGGACATCTCGAAGCTCCCGCAATAACTACTTGTCCTCTGTTGGCGGAGTCGCTGGCAGAGCATTATGCTTCTTAAGCACCCTCTCAATCCCATTGATACCCTTCTTCAATGTGTCCCACTTCGGACCGTATGAGAGACGACAGTAGTGGTGACAAGGAGAATCAAAGAGGTCTCTCCTACTCTGTGGATTCAGATCAAAGAAAATACCGGGCACCACAATCACCTTCTCCTTGAGGCACTCCTCAAAGAAGCCCAAACCGTTCTGAATCCTCTCCGGCAAATGGCTAAGATCTAGCCAGATGTAAAACGTTGAGTCTGGGATGATCTTGAATATAAAACCCATGTCACTCAGTCGCTTCAGTACGTAGTCGCGCTTCTTGCGGAAATGCTGCTGGAGTGCCGCCATCTCCGCCATGACGAACTTGGGTTCGAGCATGGGGATAGCCGCTTCCTGAAAGGGTACGTTGGAACCGCCTCATTCTTGGTCAGCTCCCAGATGGGTAATATGAAGTGGAAAAGAGCCATACCATCCAGATACGACCCGCATGAGCCGATGGCTTTGATGAATTCTTTGGGACCAACAACCCACGCTATTCTCCAGCCAGGCAATCTGAACTTCTTGGTGAGTCCATCAAGAATGAGGACTATAAGCAAAAATATATAGTTAGCTTAAGCTTCAGTGATGTCTTCAGGCAATACACGAGTCACGCGTTTTCACGTATCTAGCAGACGCTATGTAGAGAGATGCGAAAATATACTAACCGTCATCAACATCGACGTCTTCCACAAAGTTGGCACACGAAACTGTCGTGCCATCACAATCGCCAGTGTAGTTGTAACCTGAATAGAACTCGTCCATTATCAACGTGCATCTTCCGCGGCAAATATCCATAATCTCTTTGAGCTGTTTATCCCTAACAGTACGACCGGTAGGATTCCTAGGATTGGAGGTAAGAATGACTTGGACACCACGCTTCACTTCTTCCCTGATATTTTCGGGGTGCAAGTCGTATCTGAATCATTTCAGCAAGCTGTCGGTACTGTAACACAGATGTCTCATACCCGTCGCTCTCGTCCAAGAGTGTCGGAACCTCTTGAAAGTTCTTGAACAGTCCAAGCATCTCATTGTACTACCATCTATGTCAGAGACCCGTATTATGTGGTGGGGCTGAATAACAAACAGCTGTGTAATCAGGGATAAAAAAGCTCAGATACGCATTGTTCAAGACCGCAGCAATTCTGATTAGACCTGCGCGACCCCCTGGGACGATAGCGACATTTTCCCAGGTATACTGCGAAGCCTTTCCCTCTCTGTAATGCGCATTATAGAGGTCCGCGACGGCCTTCCGCAGAGGCATGATACCGGCAACAGGGCCATACTCGCGCGAAGATACTGAGATATCCAGAGTTGTTGGCTTGTGAAATGCATTCGGGATCGTATCTTCCACCTCTGGGGCTCCTTGCCCAAGGTTTCCCCATTCTTCAGGGTGGTCGAGGAACCCCGCTTCATAGGCACGTTCCGTTGTCCAAACTATATTCGATCAACATATGAAAGTAATAATGTGAGATATTACATAACATACCTACACCACTATAGGCAAAATTAAAAAGAGGGGGATCAGTCTAGTTCTCTAGTATAGCCTCTCCACAAATTGGACCGGGGTGGAGTTGTACTTACGTAGAAGCCTTCGAAGGGTCAAGCCCGGGATGCTTGTGCTGAGGCTTGGAGGTATTTGCTTCTCGAAACCTAATATGCGGTGTACTTCTCCGCTCTGACTACAATTAGCACAAAGACCAGTCACAAAATATATAATTCGCCAAAAAGACCCACCTGTGTCGATGGCCGTGGCAGCCAGCATGGCATGCTGTAGAGACTTCAACAAGGTGTTCAAAGGCTGGCTCTCCTCGTATGGCAATTCATCGATCACGATGGATGGAGTTTGAGCTCCGGAGGGGGGGAAGGATCTCGGATCCATTGCGAGGGATGGGTTCAGCCGGTGAAGTAGGGCGGGACGACTTGATTGATTGTGATAAAGTTTGAAGTCGAAGCTTGAGGTTCAGCTAGATTCTTCCGGACTTGGCTAATTTCAAGAGGGAATCAGCTGGATATGAAGACTGGCCGTTGCCAATGTATACCGTCTCGATCGATAAGGGCGAAGCTTTTATGGGCGCAGCTGGCGACTAGTTAGGAAGTCTGCAGCTGCAGTACCTAGGTAGTGACGACGCTCCGTTTCGGCATGGGGATCCGAGCTAGGATCGTAACGTCAATCGAGGCGCAGTAGAAACAGTCTTTCACGAATAATCCACCATTGTGCCGTAATTGAGAGGCATTTCTCTCTCGAATCGTTGTCCGTATTGTTGCCAGAGAGCATCCCGCCCCGCTGCATGAAGGGGAGAGGCCGGGGGGCTTGGATCCCCGTCGTCTCAGCCTACCAACCTGCAGCCCGATTGATCCGAGCAACCAACCGAGTTTACGAACTTTTTGGTGCAACTCTGCAACTCTTTATCAGCACAGATAGGATTCAATTCCCAGATTCGTCAGCGACTCAATAGGTCTCACTCAGCAATGCCGGTTTGTTACATCCCCTGAATCAAAGGAATAATCTCGCAAAAAGGCCGCAGTTCGTCAAACTTTCCTTTACGTGTATAGAAACCTTAATCATGCCTCCCGGGATGCCGAAAAAAATTTGAATTCGGGATTGTCATTGGTGCCGTTTCGATCCGATATATGCCGCAAAGCACTTATAGTTAAGTCCGGATCCGAGACCTGACTCAGACAGGTTATCGAGAAAGATATCTACCCTGATCCTGGCCGGTGATTGAATTTTATGCCACCGAAGTACGGTACCACTGAGGGTTGGCGCTTGGATGGTTTGCAGACAAGACATGGCACCAAATTGGCGCATATGTTGGTTCTCTCGCTCGGCTTGTGTTACGGTTGCTGGTATCAAATTCATTACCTCTCACTCTGATGGTACGAGCTTGTCAATGTGCTCTACTTGTGGATCCATAGCCACTCTTAATACGTATACCCCCGGCGGATCTTCCCATTGATAGAAGGTTTGGACTGCGTCTAAATCATACAATCCAAAACCTAAGGCAAGGGCGATCCATTGCTTTTATAGGACCGGGTATGTATGTACAAGTACATACGTCGTACCTCGTGGCTGTGAATAACTAGATAATAAACTAGAAATAGAGGCCTATATAGCGGAGGTGAGGAGGAGTATTGAGACTTTCAGAGGTTGAATGCCATACATACTGTGCCTCGAATAGCTATTACCACTTCGTGCAAATCAGTCTTCTAGGAGAAGCGACCGTTTACTAGAGTTGCTTCGGTTATCATAAACTGGGTACTGATACTATTTAGTAACACTACCTTATCTCAATCGCACTCTTTTGGCAAGCGTGAGATTTTCCTGGATAAGATCTTGATGGGGCGAAGACTTCCGCAAACGGTAGGAACTCCGCCCGTTTTGCTGCGTGTTACCATGCATTCTATTATACCGTGCAATATCAAGTTATTTGTCGACTGAAGTTCATCATGCCCATGTATTGGATAATACCCATCATCTCGAGCATAAAGTAACGGATGTTTTCCATATACTTCAAGTCTGCATTATTTCTGTCGCTTTGCCCCTCCACCGCCTTCGATGATGCAACGACTAATTCTTGTTTAGTATTTCTCGTGAAATCTTGTTTGTCGTGAGATGGGATTCAGGCAACATTTGTTGCATTTATCTTTTAACGAAGGTATGTCAAGTACGCGAGTGTGTATCCGGTTTTGCCAATATTCGCATACACTGTAAGTTTCTAGTATGAAACATTGTTAGACTTGGTAGCTGTTCTATTACTGACATTGCAGATATCCTAAAGTTTCCTTGGTCAGCTCAGCTTTATGTTGTCTCACGCAAACAATTCGTGGCCATCTCGTTCAGAAGCTTACGCTGTTCACCAGCGCTTTTGCTCGACAATTCCTACCTGGATTATCACATCCGCTGTAGGTATGTAGGGTTTTGGTAGTTCCTCAGCTCAGGGCTGGAGAAGTATAAAGGGAAATGCACCGTTGATGCGCAGTCGGCCACAATAAGTACCGCATTGAGCCCGGAGTGGAAACCTAAGAGATCCGGCGCGATAGATCGAGCCCCTAATTGGGCGGGAACCGCTACTTAGTATGGGTTCAGGGCAAATGCCGGCAATTGAAGGTATGTAGCGTGAGATGGTTCACGGTGAGTGCTGATGCGTGTTCATTATGGGCGAAACGATCGGGTTTCCGGAAACCGCCAACCCCCAAGTTTGACGATAAGCATTTGTGCTTCTTTATGCAGTCATCACGGTTCCGGAGAGCCTTCGGTTATGTATCTGAAGTTTCTCCATTTGTCGTGCAGACTCGGTACTACGACAGTGAGACTCTCCTGTGTTTACTTATTTACTGACGCAGATTTTGTAGGCCTGACGCTGCTACCTATCCTTCAAGGACTGGGGGCCTGGTAGCTGTCTAAGAGAAGAGTCAAGATTCGGTTGGTGGAAAGAAACCTCCGACGAGAGACAATGCAGGCATTACTGCCACAAGCGGGAGCATCACCGGCGGATCGAGAGATCAGGGATGGCAAGAACTATCTTCTTCAAGGCAGTCAATCATCCAATGATGACATCCCTACAACAGCAGTAGTACTGGAACTGCATCCTTCTACCGCAGTATCTAAACGCCTTGGAATCGTTATACCCAGTTGCTTGAACTCATCTTTGCATGAATCGCGTCGACCTTCTCAACTTCGACAGGCTATTCATGCCGTGACATTGCTGTCTCTCAGCTCAATTACCAAACGAAACGTGCGGCGGTAGGAAAAAGGATTTGATATTTCACAAAGCAATGCAAGCTCTGCCGTCTTTTGTCTCGCACGGGGCATTGGATCGGCGGCGGAAGCGGCTGTGCACCCTTGCAGTCAAATACCTGTTGCCCAACCTTCTTCGGGTATCGCGCCCCCCCCCCACAATGTCGTATTCCGCTTGCAAATGTTAGCTGCGCCGGAACATGGCGGCGCAGTATCTACTACGTCCTATGATGACGCCACGTGGATGGAGCATATTTGAGAAAACCCGCCATTGTGGGTGCGTATGAAAAGAACAAGTACGATGAGGAGTGTCAGAGATGACAATGCCACGGCTGTGCGTTGATTATAGGGGTTTCGTTTGGATGAATGGATGTCGCAATGGCAGTGAAGAACCGGGGTGTAGGACGCGATTGCTTGGATGAGATTCATGCCTGGGCGTTGATGGCGATGTTTTTTGAGGTCGTAATAGGGTACCTATCGCTCGGCGTAGGATCTTGGTCCGATATTGGATACCGATTGTTTGGTGAATTTAGTCTCAGAGTGTGGTACACTGGTAAATCGACTTGGCTGGAATGCTCCCGTGCCCATTTTCGCTATTTACCGGGCGAGCTGGCGAAAGTTTGGTTTAAGAGTGCATGACTGGGCAAAAAATGCTCCATCACAGGTAAGGGAACGTGGTCTCTAGGTAACGTCCACTGCTAAAGAATAGGTAAATAATGGAAATAGCGTAGAACATTGGCAAATAGAGGAACCTGTTATCTTGAGCCCCGTGGTTACAAAATTAGCTCGAGTGATAGCTTGTGAATAGTATTTGCCAGCTCATAATATCACAAATTCGCAGCATAGATTCCCATAAATTTAACGATGCAAAGTTTACTTAAGGCTAAATTCGAATGGTTGCTAAACTCCAAAAACTATGTACAAGGCTCCCATTCACCGGCCCACGTCTAAATACCATCAGTCCACATCTAAGGCTGTCTATAGCCGGAACCTGATTACTGGTGGCGTCATCACTTCCCTGGCGGCCTTCTCTGCATCCCAACCCCAGAGGAAACGCTGCTCCTTTGGGTCCCCCCACTTGTCCGGGTTCTCGCCGCCACTGAATATCTGTGCAAACTTCTTATCCCGGGCTCGTTGCTCTGCTCCATCGGGCAAATGTAGGATATCTCGATTTCTCAATGCTGTCCCCTGAATCGACTCCGCCCTTGACTTTCTGGCAATCTCATACTGCTTCAGCACCTGTGGTACATCATTTGTACTTGTAGTTTCGGACAGCAACAATGCTAGTATTGCAGCATCTTCGACGGCCTGGGCTGCACCTTGAGCTACATACGGCCTTTTTTACTGCATTAGTAAATGTTTGGGCGGAATAGGGACATTAGACGTGTACATACAACATCGGATGGCAGGCATCCCCCAACAGTGCTACGTTCCCTCTGACCCAAGTATCCAGGAAGTCGTGAGTGCAGAGCTTCCACTTCAATACAGTTTCATCCGGAATGAGCTTAAATAGTTTGTGCAACACCGGGTCCCAACCCTTGTACGTGTCGATCAATTCCTGCTTCGTCCCCTTTGCCGTCCACGACTCCTCGCTATCCGCCCCTTCCGGGTGAAGCAAAACCATATTGTAGAACTTGTGCTGCTTGATCGGATATGCCATGATGTGTCGTCCCGGGCCCACCCATCGAGTCCCCCGCGGCGATTCGATGAGTTCGCGTAGCTCCAAGTCGTGCATCATGCTATCTCGAGGGAGAACGACACGGTAGGCGGCGTCTCCCGTGGGAATGGGTTCGTCCGCGACCAGATCGAGCATTTGTCGTCGCAGCCGGGATTTGATGCCGTCAGCGGCGAGGACGACATCGGCGTGGATGATCTGGCCGTGGGAAAGCTCGACGGAGGGCGCGTCGAAGTCTACGCGGATGACGGTGGAGTTTACCATCACTTGTACGTTTGGGAGGGAGACGGCCCGGTCGTAGAGGGCTCGGTGGAGATCGGCACGGTGGATGACGTATTGGTCTCCGAATCTCTTGTTTATTGGAGAGACGCCGAGGAGGGCGCCGTTCTGCCAGCGTCGGATGTGGACGGATGATAATGATACTGAGTCTTTGATAACGGTGTCGTTGAGGCCCCAGCCTATGTCCCCGTTAGCGGTGGAGGATGGGGGATGCGTTGGTGGAATGTATACGCTCAAGTATACGCATCATGTTGGGCGCAACTTGTAGACCAGCACCAACTTCTCCGATCTGGGTTTGCCACCGAATTAGCTTCGTGCGGGTGTGGGGGAGGGTTAGTGATGTGAGTATATACCACCGGAGCATCTTCTAGCACCAGAACCTCGTGTCCCGCAAGCCCGCATCCTACAGCTACTGCCATTCCTCCAATACCTGGAACCGTCAGCCGATGAACTTTTTGTCACATTCCAGCGTGGAGAGATCCCGTACCAGCCCTGAAGTGCTACGTGTTAGCACACATTGTATTGATATGTATATTATGGGGAGGGTAGGTTGGTATAACATACCCAACAACTATTATCCGGAGTGTTGAAACCGTCATCTTGGTTGGTAATTAGTGTGTAGACAACGACACTATTGGTAGTCTTGTTCTCCAAGTGGGCTGGAGGTGTGGAGTTGCTGTAGCAAGTTTCAATTCCGTGAACGTGAACGAACAGCTGCAACCCGCACCTTATATTCCTTTTGGCATTATCTCTCTCTCTCCCCTCCCCCACGCATACCCGATACAGTGGGAAAAGGGGGGGGAGGTTGCTACACCGGAGCTTCGTCCCGGTGATGGCTTCGCGTAGGCGGATTCCCACAGGTGCAGCGGGCTACAGATACATACAAGTTCCAGAGGATTTCCCCTCCGTACTTAGCTGCGGCAACGGGTTCGGGGGGCGGTCTCTTGGTGAGGAATTGTTTATGTGCAGTAGAGTACATACGGATACTATATAGTTAGAATCCAAAGGTCCCACTCCACTGCACTAAGTACCAAGGGTACTGACAAATGCTCTAGGGCTCCGGCACACGTACTTTGTTGTCCTGCATCGAACATGGGTTTTTGTTTTTATACATAATCCGGTGTTAGATTCTTGGACTCCTGTAAGGGTCACATATTGTACGTGTTCAGCCTCCAGCGGTGCGTGTTTTTTTTTTGCATGAGCAGCCAGTCACAGTTATGGTTGTAGCGGGTCCAGCTCCCTTCCGGCAATGGATGTTGTTTGTTGCACCTGTGATGCTATGCCCCACTCCACCCTGTGTTCTAGTAAACCTATCAGGAGTTGTGAATTTTCGTATCCCGCACTGTGGTATGCTGATATAGCATTGCAAATAGTGAGGAAGCGATGTTGGTGGTGGGCATCACCCAGATCGGACAACCACGATGACGATGGTTGCTTTTGGGAGCACTCCCAGTTACAATTGCAACCAATTCTGTCAGGGTCCCTTATACTTGCCTGTTTTGGTAATAACTCACATATTTAAGTTCTGCGAGAGAGGGGTTTCTGCCAAGCTACTAGAATAGGAAATTGTCACTCGGCATATCCCGAACTGGGGCGTATTGGATTCTCAATATTAGGTACAAATGACCCAAAAAAATATAAAAAATAAACCCTCGCAACAACCGGGAAGAGCGGTCGGACTCGCAGAGCGCAATGCCAAAGAATCGTTTTACAGGAGAGTATGGTGAGGTGATTGCGGGGTGATTCGGGTTCGAAATCGCACACTTCTGGCTGTGGAACTTGGCGTCTCGCTATTTTTTTGTTGCCGTGGTTGACTGCCGCAACAGCTCGATGGGAAGCTGTGTCGGCCCGGCTACTCGGAGAGGTATCAAAGGGCAACTTAGGTAAATGAATGAGTACCAAGGCTAGCGGGGTGCGGACGGGCGAGAGATCCGGGTCTTCATCGTCGCCTAAGGGTCTAGGTACATTTCTGCTGGACGTCGTCCGAACAGAGAAACGTCAGGAAAACCGTGTTACCCGTGGTGACGATGGCATTGCATATCTCTTATCAGCCGATGGGATATATCTATAACAATGGTAAGTGGACACCCTCATTACTTAGTATCAGCGAGGAAGTTCTTTTGCAACGGGATGGTAAACGCCCCAAGCGCCCACCCATACGCGGCTATATCTATTTGTCTCTAGTCAACGAGACATATATTCCTGCCATCCTGAACCCCAGAATTGTTTCATTCAAAGTCACCGAAACAGTTAGCCAAGAGCGCGGTATTATTGATACCCAAAAAGTGAGCATACAAACGCTGGCCAGGATTTTATGCATGTAGCTTGTCACACAGCGAGCTAGCCAGACCCTCCCTCACATGCTGCATCAAACCTCATTGCTGCACTACATGTATACGTTTCACATTGGCGCTCGCTCCCAACAACCCAAGTTTGCTTTCCAAAACAGACGCTGTGTTTGAGCGGATTTGTGTACAATGCAGGTATGCCTTGCATGATCGATCTGGATGCGTGGGCCGCTTCTCCGGTCGATGAAATTAAATTGCATCTAGATGCTGTAGGACGGCGGTGGGTGGTGGCGAAAAGATTCGGCAACTCGGAAACGCGTGTAGAGTGGTCAGATTGAGTTTTGTAGCGGGTCAACCCGGTGCACCCTGCATGATGAAATGGTGTTTTGTCAAGTAATGGAGAGGGGCGTTACGACATTGCTCGCCACCACCTTCTCACTCCGTGGATTGGATTCAATGCGATAGGCCTCGGTGTCATGTTGCACTTGTTCCTTAGGCTTTTCGTCGATGCTGACTGGTATCAATTCAGGATATAACAGGGAATAAAACCTTGATTTCGCGGAGTCTCCGGTTCGTCCTCCTAACGCTCGTGCGTAAGCCGCCCGGTGGTGGCTTGCGTAAGAGCGTTAACATGTCGCTTCGCCACATGGGTTTAAGGTTATGATCCTCGCAAGCGAGAAACCTTGGACGGGGGTTATGAATTCGTCATGTCTACATGACAAGATACTCATGCTGCCTCTTTACTTCGCAGCTGCAATGCAACAGGGATCTCGTGCGCATCACTCGCCTGGGCCAAGTAGATAAGATAGAGAAGTAGAAGGTGGAGGAAGTGGGAAAGGGAGGGTCTGTCAGGCATGGAGATTCGCCGCACCCAACCACGGTACTTACCTGGTACTTGTACGGATGGAGAAAAAGTGCCGTGTTCGACACCTTGACCGAATACCACTAGAAGTACTCACCCAGGCACACATGTACCTCCAGTAGAGTAAACTGGTTGATTACGGGCATGACTGCGGTTGTCACGGAGATATATTCCAAGACTAATTGTATGATAGCTTCTGTGACCTGTCAGGATGGGGGCTTCCCGGCGTGTGGCCTTACTGGATAACCCGTATTTCTCCGGGCCCGGAATCGGAATCTTCTAGTCTTGCTTACTGTGCCGCCCACGGGAGTAGGACAAAGCCATTGACTACTTCCCCGGCGTGGGATATCAAACTCGGCTCTTACTTCTTCCTGCGTGGCTGTCATGTGAGATTATTCTGATAGATATTAGAGAGGATGGAGGATGTCGGCTGTCTGGTAACCTTAGCTTGGCATCACTCGAGTTTCTTATAAACCTCCTCTCGCCGCTTCTACCCCTTCCTTCCTTCCTTTGGCTTTATTCCAACATCGCGTGTCGTCGCATATAGCCTTTATCAACTTAGAGTCATCACTACCCCCCTCCCTCCAGCTCGTAAACCAGCCTGCATTCGCTGCACTCAGGAAAATTACCATTCGAAGTAAGGCCCAGCCCGGCACATTTGACCAAGTGTCGTACTCTCTAGCTTAGATCCTACCCTTCAGTGGGCTTCCGCTAAATTTTGTCTCGTACGCCCTCGGGTGCCAGAAGAGCGAGAATCCGAGCTCGTGTCGTGAATTAGTATTTGTTTGTATATTTAATCATACTATATTTACTCTATCTAGAGTATAGCAGTGTCCTTCTTTCCCTCCTCCTCCAGATGAACCGGTTCGATGAGGGAGATGTCCTTCTTCCCCTCTCGTGAATTAGTGTTGAGGGTGTTATGTTCTACAGGGCTTGAGACGCTGCCGGGGACATCTCCCCAGCAAGATATCAGCAGTACTTTTGTGTTGGTTCGTCATGCTTCGTGAAGCCCGCCCACCTTCTATTGCATCCCAACTCACTCTCCCGCTGCCTATCCCCTTCTCTTTTCCGCAACTCTCTTATTCAAAGCTGTAGGTACTTTAATCCACCGCAAGCATGAGAAATATACTGTATATTTCCCCTTGGTTCCTTCGCTTCTTTGCCCACTCTATTCCGGTCGGTAAGGGCCCATACTTCTAAGGGTACAAACTTCGTCAGAGCTAGAACCCATATCGATCTCTGACATAAGTTGTAGTCGAAGAGGAGTGGAGCTCAACTGCTCTGGCGATAGGTTATATTCCAAGCCAAAGTACGATCACTTCCAAAAGCCTCTTCCAAATTCTCGCTCTCTACTAAGCAAAGCTTACGACTGGACGGATTGTTGAAAGCTTCCCTAGGCTTAAAATCTCTCAGTAAATAAGAACCGATGCCTAGCTTAGCTGTATGATGCTTAAATGTTAGGCAGGTGCTAGGTGCTAGGTGCTCAAGGTTCGAAACCTGTACTCTCTTTTATCTGCCGTGCCTGGAACAGCTACTCGTCTTCGCGCCAGCACTGTTAAACTCGGACAAGTAAGACCCGAAGATGACGAGTGATGCTGTACGATTGAAAGGAAACGGGAGAGCAAGTTCTTTAGCTAGATGCCACATGCAGACGGCTATTTGTTTCGCTAGCGCTTGGTATGCAGATGTATGGTGCGATCCGGCTCCTTGAACCGAGCGCAGAAGGATTGGCAGCATGTAAGGTTATGCAACATGCGGAGTCACTCGGCAATGCAGCACAAACGGTTAGCGCACTCTCCCACGTGGGTCACGCGAGCTTCTGGACCCTTCCAGGTTTGATCATAGTACTTTATCGGGGACTCCAGAACTTTGCTGGTGGCGTTAGTATAAAGTTCAGTCATCGGCTTGGCAGACTGCAGGCAGACAGTTCGATCCCCCAAAAGCTTATCAAGCAAAATTCGGTCGGACAGCTTTCTTTTTATCTTATCGCATTAAAGCTGAGCTCAAGTATGATATCTAGGGTTGGATTCAGCCTTGGCCCTGAAAAGGTTAACGGGAGACCCTCCGTTCCCGCACTCCTCAAAGAAGAATCAAACATTGGCAACCCCACGTGTAGCAGTCGAATTTATAAATCGTCGCTGTCACGGAAGCGCAAAATTTAAAAGCATCTGGGCGAACATCGCCAATCACAGCCCCTCCTTCCCCACGTGCCATCTTGGCGGGGGCGGATGAGACTAGCCACACCTACGCAACCTCAAAACCTCCTTCCCATCCACAATCCTTTCCCCCCTTCCTCCATCCCACAAACCATGGCCATAACCCGTTCCCAAGTCGCAGTAATGCCGCCGCAAACACCCCTCAAACCCCCCAAACCCTCCGACGAGCTCCCGGCAGCACTCCAGGACTCCCTCACCGCCGCCGTCCCCGCCGAAACCCTCACAAAGCTCCTCACCGCACACGCAGAAGCACACAACCCCAAAGATGCCCGCATCGTCGCGCTCACAAAGGACTCGGTCAGCATCTTCTACCTGCAGCCTGTACGCGAGTACTGGTTCATGCCGCTGAAGCAAACGGTGACGATCCGCATCGCGCCCGATCTCCCCGTCGTGCCCGCGAATCCGGACCAGAAGTGGATGGGTGAGGTTGCGACGAGGCTTACGAGGTTTGCAGAGAAGGATGAGGTGCCTGTGGACCGATATATTGCCCCCGCGCATTGGAAGGAGTTTATGACGCTTGCCGTGTTTGTGGGCTTCTCGCTACTTATCGCGGCGTATCTGCTAGGTGTCAGGGTGGTCGAGGAGTATGTGTTTGCTACTGAGAGGAGGTTTAATATTGCGGTTGCAGTGCATTGTGCGGTCTTGATTAAGAGGAGTAGGGATGTGAGGCAGCTTGGGGATTTGCTGGGGAAACATTGGAAAGGGGGGCGGAAGGGGAGGTTTGCGTGGATTGTGTCTGGGTGGATGGAGGGGTGGAGGGCGGTTGAGAGGTTGAGGGCTGAGGTTGGGAGGGTTAGGATTCTTATGGTTGCGCTGGAAGAGGAAGGGACAAAGGAGAGTAAGAAGAAGAGGTAAGTAGAGCTTGTGGGGTTGTGGGTGTATTATACTTGGGCGGCGTGGATATGCCTGGTTTAATTAATATCTTTTGGCTTGCAACTCTGCTCTTCCGCGAGATGATGTGATATCGGCATAATGGTACTTCTGTGCTGCATTCCCCTACAACGCACTAGATAAGATAGTATGTCCATGAATCCGTAACGCCCGAGTGCGTCTTGTGAAACATAGCCCGGAGTATATACTCCAAAGCACCTGGGAACCGAGTCAGAAGCACCCCGGAAACTGAGCTCTACTATTTGCATCAGGGCTGTCATATCCACCCAATTAGTGACACTGACCTTCTGCAAGTCTAAACGGAGCAAAACAATGGGGATACAGGTTTCAAATCTTGGCCACCTGTGAACTATGGTGTTTACAGCGCCAGTTAAGCTAGGTTAACTGTGATGATGGAAAAGCAAGGGGCAGGATACACAAGCCGGAGGTTAGCGATGCTGCAATGCAATGCAATGCAATATGTGGGGTTTAGGGTCCCGGGTTTGGGGTATGGGCTTACTTCTGTTACCGCTGCCGCCACGACCAACCATCCTTTACAGCTATTCAGACTTTTCTGTAAAGTAGGCAACACTACAAATAAGTCGGATGCTTTATCTACAAGACGTTCTTTGTCCAGGAAGTCAACTTATCTGCAAAGTGGCTTTTGGCAAATAAGCCGACTTAAGGACCAAATTGTAACCCCCATCTCCCCCGGAGAGGATATATGATATATGGGTGAGTGCTAGTGGGCGTGAACCGACTCGCACCCTCACGAGTCATCTGGGGTGAGATTGCTTGAAACCTACTTGGCCTCGCACTCACGCCCGATAGCCAGAGACAGTTATCTATTCCATTCCTCCGTGAGTATCCCACAAAGGTGTGAGAGTGCAGGCCTTGTGGCGCTGATGGAGCATGTACAGACGCGAAGATGCTAACATATCTGCAAAGGTGAGAAGGGTCCGGGAGGGGGGAGCGAGGTATGTACAGATAACATTGAGACCGCGCAGCACAGCAGCTCGCGGGCTATATCTCTAAGGTCAGTTGACCCGTCTGGTATCCATAGGTATTGCATATAAGTTGGCATTATGAAGTTGCACGCTTTGAAATACAGTTGGCTGATTGGCCAAATAAACGGCCTCAAGTGCAAAACTGTCTCATTGTTAAATAGGTCAGCTCATTGTGAAGTCAACTTCGTTATATACCCTACTAGCTAACTTCTTTGCAAGGCAGATTTCTTGACGGATAAGTCGGAATAGGACCACTAGCTGAACCTTCTAGCGGGGAACAGGAAGTCCTCGAGTACGCCAAAAGCAAAAAGAAATGGAGTAGGGTCACCAACAAACACAGTTCTATGTGCGCACATGGGCAGGTCACCCTAGCCTCCCATAACATACTGCAAGATTCTCCAATTCAATCAAGTATGACATATTCCCCAGATGTTTCTCAGAATTGAATGTTGATGGCTCTGCTTAGATAGCTCTAAACCGCAAGGTTCGAGTTCGCACCTCAATACAAGATCTTTACCTCAAAATACCATTTTCCGTCACTTATAGTGTAAACACTTTGTGAGGCTGCGAAAGAAAGCAATATGACTGTGCATGAGGATGCAGCACAAAAGCAGGTGCGTGCGTCTATCCGTGCAGAGGGCTGAAAGGCTTAACACCCTCCCTGAGCGAGACGTGAATTCTTATTCGTCTTTCACCGTATAGCAAGATATGCAGTTGTAATAAATCCCATTTATCAAGGCTATAGTTGAACTCTCACATTTCAAATAAACTTATCTTGTCTTGAGCAGCGGCATTTGGTAAAGAGATACGGGAATCACCACAATCTTCACAATTTAATCCTACATATCGTGTCTCAAACGACCGGATTTTGTGGAGAATACGGTGACCGTTTCAACTCCCTTGATCGTTGCATACTCGCCGAGTTCTCAATATGTTGGGTATGTAGAACCAACTCCTGTGCTTCCAAAAGAGAGCACTAATGATGTAGTATCTTCATCAGACAAACTCGGAAGTCGGTACGAGCCGGTCAGATCGGGTATGTTAAATCCCCCCAAGTCTGCAGCCCTCGGAGTGCTGTAATTCGGCCCGAATATCTATGCGCAGAGGGTTGAAATGGATTTATGCTCTTCTGTTGTATACTGAGAAACAAACTGAAGATTACATTCATCTAGACTCTGAAACCTCGGCCCAAAATCAGCGTAAACAATACGTCCCCGCCACTCTCCATCCTCTCACACTCCTCTGCTTCGCTATTCTCTGCTTTGGATGCATTTCTGCGATTGAGGCTTCAGTCAGGACTACAGTGCTGTCTAATAAAGGACTCAATAAGGGTACCATGGGCAAGCGCGACGAGCTCTTGTCTATAAGGAAGAACACAGCCAGCGGGACCACAATTCGTATCTCTAACGGTACGATAGAGACGATTATAACTGTTACCAATGGTTCCATTACTAATATCGAGTTCAAAGCTCCGGTAATAACTGAAACTATTAGTGATACTATGACGAAGAAATTCAAACCTCTGCCGCCAGCCTTTGCCAGCGACCTATCATTGCAACACCATCATCATAATCCTCCAATTACAGCAGGAGAAGCTCTAGATCCGCCTTTGACATCCACTCAGGCGCGAAAGATCAGCTGTCCAACTAAAGTTGCTCGCCCCCCCAACACCCAACATTCAATCCTCCAAAAGGTCGGAAACAAAGACTTACATCACCAAGGTAGGACTGAAACCTCCATATACTAAACATGAAGTTAACACAGTTACGAATTTGAAGGCTCAAAATACAGTGACTCGTTCCATAACGAATCCAACTGCGACAACTAGTTCCCACGCCGAAGAGCCGGAGCTTAAACCCTCCGAGACTGTTGATGCTACAACATCCAATCCTTACGGAAGCGAGTATGGGCTCCAGCCATCTAATGGTTCTCCGCAAACAACCTTAAACGGAGTCGACTATCGTGTCTACTATTTCGCTATTCAATACGTCCCTACCGTCATTGCCGTTCTACTTTCAATGTTGTAGCGAGTCATAGACACCGATATCAAACGGATCGAGCCCTTTTACCAACTCTCAGAAAGTCAGCCTCGGGGCAGCCTCCTGACCGAAAACCTGCTGTTCACAAATTCATACCTCGTTCCTTTCCAAGCGGCGTGGAGACGACAATGGATTGTTTTCCTCAGTACCATTATATATTTTCCGCTTCTGACCGGCGTGTAATTTCTTGCACCTGTGACAATATTCCTAGACACGGCCGAAGCCTGCAGTCCATTTGTAACCACGAGAACATGTGGAAGTCCTTTCCCAGCCACTAGACATGTGCTGACTCGGATTCTACAGGGTGTGTTAGGAGGCACTACGGTATGTGTCATTGCGATTGCAGCGCTACAGCGACGGAGGAAGACTTTACTATATGCGGAGCCCTGGAGTCTTGCAGGGGTTGGCCACACTTGTTGCAGACTGGGCAAGACTTCGCTCAGGGTTTGGAGCGGTTGATGCTAGAGATTCTATAGATAATTTGACGCGATTATTGGCGGGAAGTGGGGATCGATATGCGTTGGTGAACGGGGAGTATCTAGGGAAGCAACACCTTGGGGTCCATACCATTTCCGGCCCTGTCGAAAGTGATGCGATTCTCAATCCCCCCCGCAGCCGTAGAGCGAGAAAAATCCGGCATGTGTAGAGACCACTGGCGCTGTGGACTGCCACAGTTGTTGCGTATCTGCTATTTCTGTTTGGTGTGGTTGCAATACTCCTTATCTATCAGTCCACGACAAATAGCTGCATGGAACCTTTTATGAGTGGTCAGAGCATTGGGGTAAAGGTGTTCTTCGTGGCACTGGAGGTAACTGTTCGTATAGGATGGGAACCTATTAAACAAGGTATTAGTTATATATAAGCTACTTCTATCCTACATATCCACTGACAAACCAGCAGAAGCCCGTCACCTTGAAGTTTTCCACACTATTACTCTGCGGCACTAGCACGTTTCAACACTCCTCCATGACTACCCACACTCGTTCCCATTAGTATCCGAAATATCTGCGCTTCTCCATGGTCATATCTTCATCTTCCTCGTGGGCACAGTCAGCCTCCTCATCGAAGTGCTCGTGATATTTATCAGCAGAGTTCCCTATTCGGGAACACAAACATATCAAGACGCTAACGTTGCCATGTTTGTTTCTGTTTCTGCGCTTGCAGCTACTGCAATCGCGGTAGGATTGGCACTGCACCGCAGGAGGAGGATGGCAATGAAGATGCCGCGCGTTCCGTATACACTTGCCGCTGTGATAGCTTATTTGTACGCTGCGCTGATGCTGGAGGACTTTGTGGGCTTGTCGACATTGGGAAAGGACAGAGATCGGGGCATTCGGGATGTGGGGAGGATGAAGACGTATGGGTTCGGGTGGACAGTGGGGAGAGATGGGGTCAGGAGGGTGGGAGTCGATGAGGAGGAGCTGGAGGGAGATTTCAAAATATGGTAACGAGCGGGGTGAATGCACTCATGCCATAATCCTTACTATATCCCACTACATAACATATGTTCTACCCCACCGACCAAGTTGTCGCCAAGGGGACTTCGGCCCAACTTTGAGAGAGAACTAGCGGAAGTATGGAAACTTATTTTTCGGAGTACCTGGTTTCCACTCGCGTGTTCCCTTGTATTAGAAACGAAAGCGGAATACATGCTTGTCTCTGATGGTGGGACGAGATTTGACTCGCACCTTCTTTTATATCACGTGATTTGAGCCTTGTCACACTTCGGAAACGGGCTAGGGGTTCCGTTGGTCGGGTAACGTCTGGATGCGAGACAAGTGACCACCATATCCAACCCGGCACTTACTATTTTTTGTCTACTCCCAACATCGATATTCGAACAACTTACGTTTGCGCCCTACATCGCCGTATATCGCCCCTCATGTCTACCGTGTTCCGCCGTAGTATCTCTACTGTTATTCCTCCCAAAGTTGCTTCACCGAACGTAGGTTCCCTGCTCGCTTCTTTAATTTTGTGGGCTTCAGTGACTAACAGTCGAACTTTTACTTAGGCTGTAAGCTCTACCTTACTATGATATCCAATCTCTCGAGGGCACAGTTGATTGTATTCATGACAGATTGGAGCTGCTAAGGATGCTGCCCGGATGAGCCGTATCGTGGACTTCTATAACAAGCTTCCCCGCGGTATGCGTCTTAGATACTTACAGTGTATTGCGTATGAGAACTCAATTGTTGCAAGGTGCTCCTCCGGCTGTCAAGCCCACGGGCTTTGTTAGACGTTACCAGGCTGCATACTTCGGAGATAAACCCAGTGCGAAGCGTAAGTCTACCATTACGAATAGTGTCCATTTCACTAATAATAAGACTGTAGCCCTTGTTCATCTCATTGGAAGTCTCATTGCTGTAAGTTTCTCGATTTAATCAAGGGTTCTACTAACTAACCCACTCAGATTGGCTATGCTCAACAATACTATTTCCATCTTCGTGGGTATCTACTTGAAAGCTACAACTGAATACTGACAGTATCAGGTCACCACAAGAACAATGCTCATTAAAGTGTCGGCGCAAGTATGTAATCGCATTGTAGGGGCTAATGTACCATTGGGCACAACTGGGACTATATCTTGTCTGTCGGCGTTGAAATCTGTACATCTGTTGGGTCGGAATTGAAAGAAATATCTTTTAGACGAAATACTATCTTTAAGACAGGCTACACCCCAAAATGCTAATGGCAATTCTCTGCAAGTCCTAACTACTGAGAAATTATGTTACTTTTCCCCCTGCCCCGAGTACAAGGAAGTCTTTGGTCTGTCTGGGTATGGAAAACTGGGTGCGTACTGCAGCGGATTGTGCTACCGTATAATCCCGCGAAACTCGACCTGCGCTAGCAATTAGGTTCGATGGGAAACGCTCGGTTCAGGTCACCCAATGTCAATCTCGAGTGTGAATTACTTTGAGCGAGATTTAACTGAAAGCGAGAGAAAGAAACTGTACCTCTCGTTTAGGTATATCATGCATCAATGCACCTAAGTGGCGGTGGAATACCAAAGTCAAGTCAGTGTAACTTTAATGACTCGTGAGTGCCTAACATCCGCAATACATGCTCACTAACCTCCACAAGCATGATTATTATGCCCAGCATCTCTTCTGGGCGACAGATGGGAGCTCTGAGTTCTCGCACCTAAAACATGTCTGATATCACATTGGAGGACTTCCATTGCTAGATATTGTTCCATGAGAGCCCATAAGAATATCGCTAGAATACAGAGCCTATTCTAACAGTTTGGATAGGGGCGTCTATTGATAATAGATAGAAGGGGTTAGATACTCCCCTTGTTATGGAAAATCTTCTATGGAGCAGCGTTGAAACTCTTTCCATTCTCTTCGCTTTTGCGTAAACTTTATGCCACATTGTTGGAGATCTGAACTCTCTCAAACGAACCTTAATCATCATGAACCATTCGAAACAACTCTGACTCACGGAAGCACCCTATTTCTATCCGGCTTCTGTTTCTGTGGAGAATAGCCGGTTAAAGTGATGGAAAGTCTTCCATGGCTACACCCCGTCGTATCCAGCGCCGTCTAACAGACTACCATTAGCTACTTACTAGTGAACCGACAACCCCCGCATCTAGGCATCTAGGTAATACTATGCTCTCATCTTCGCTGTACAGGTCTTCATAGTAAAAAAAAAATAGCGCATCCCACCTTCTACCACCTACTAATATACAGGACCACTATCTTCAAACCTCTCATTCTCATCTCCGTAACATCGTGCTTCTAGGTCTTGTAATCAGTGGCACCATCTCAACGTTTCAGACATGCTCAATCACCCAGCTCCTTGCTCAACTTCCGGTCTAGGGCTACGTGGTCAGGTCTTCTTATGGGTGGGTCGTCACTCGCCCCTTGTACGCGTCAACTAGTAATGGAAGCCGAGGAGAACCGTTCGAGAACTACGGTATGTTAGCTTGCCTGAGTGAACTGCGGACCCTCCCAGCGTTTTAGGACACTTCCCCCGCCAACCTCAATGACATACTTGTCTCAGTGAGCTGCCAGATCATGGCTAACCGCAGACTTACCCTCGGGAACCAGAGCGCAATTGTCGTGCTGGGAGGAGGTGGAAGTGACACAGGCGAAGATGAGTAAGGGGCTTGATGTCATTCATCGGTAGTCACCAAACTGCGTGTAATGGTTCTTGAGCACATTCGCACGCGATAGATTGGAAAGGTGTTCAGAAAGATTAGAGGCGCGAAATCAATGGGAACGTGTAATTAATATCTTCAACAACGCTGAATAAATAGATGGGCTGCTCGTGGGGCAGGTCCATAGTGTCATATTGTGTATGGAGTTAACGCTAATTCCATTAGGTAACGAGATCTTGATGAAGACAATATCATCAACGGAAAGAGATGAGTTGTAAAATAGCTGAAGACTTGCGGTCATGCATATGATTGGAAAGCGCTCATGCTGATCAGGTTTTGCATGAGAAAAGGCGGGGTCAGAGGCCTGAGCGCGTGGTGAGACGAGATATTCCCGACACATTCTGGAACCCACGGGTGATACCCGGTGACCGAATCTCTACTCGGTAATTAAACTTGGAGATTCCATGGAAAACTATGACTAAGAATACCTAGTTCAAAATCGTGACTTGCGAGGAACCGGCAAGGCAGACATTGCAATATACCTCAGCTACTTCCAAGTTCCCGGGACCCGCGAGATCGGCTTTTCAAAGGAGACGAGATATCCCAGATGGTTTTTTTGGATCTAGTCTTATCTCGTAGCCAACACTGCCGAATGATGAGAATACTATCCAGTTTTTATTGTTGAGGTACTGGAATGATAGTTCGTGGAAGGTGCACTGAGGGCAATGTTTTCGGATTCACCCGATTCTCAACCTTCACATGCTATTGTGGTACATTGTTCAAAGGGGGTGTATGGTTGAAACGGCACGACTGCCCGCACCGTATTGCATGGGGTTGGGTAGGTCCAAGTTCGGGGTTTTGCGGTACAGGAGAAAGGCGGGAGAGTAAGAGAGGCGAAAAGAGGAATTTGTTGAAGAGAAAGGCGTGAAATGGAAGAGCAATTAACGGTTTAAATCCGAGAGGCCTGCAAGCGTTTTCTTCTATATGACAAACAAAAAAAAGGACAGAGAGAACGGGTAGATTAGGTATAGCATAACCTAGACAATTCAAAAAAAGAAAAAACCCGGGGTCCAATGCAAGCTTTTTCTTTGCGTTGTGGTCCCAAAGTAAAACACAATGCTGCCCTCCGCTGCACCCCTACGCGGAAAAAACGCACAACAAAGGAAATATATGAAAGAAACAAATGAAATGGCTGTGTTAATAACATATCAATTATACACACGCGACGGCAGAGCCTAGAGTTTTCGTCGGTAGCTAGTTAGCTCAGGTCTGCCTACTTCGCAGGCTCAATTGGCAAACGGCGGCCTGCGAGAGTAGGCAAAGTAGTCAAATCAATAATCAGTATATCGATTTGCAGACGAAAAAAGATGTAAAAAAACACATGAACGCCAGCAGCACCATCCAAATATCGTCACCCAAAACAAACCCCAACCGCAAAATATTTAACTAAGAAAAGAAAGGACACCAGAAGAAACAAGCAAATATGTAACAACTATATGCCCGGAGCGAGGACTCAAAATGCTAAACATCCCAACCCTGTATCAACCAATCCTCATAAACATCCGCAACCAAAAAAGGAGAGAAAAAGAAACCCTTAACATGTTCACCCAACCACCCCAACCTGTACGTACAGCGTTACGGCGCCGCCGGTACCTGTGGTGTCGTTGATGGCACCTTCACACCCGACATCAAACGCCATTTGAACATCGTCATCCGAGTTCATGGAGATGAAATCCCCATCCTCATCCTGATATCGCACCCGGATGGGAGAGGTCGGCAAGACACCACAGAACTCCACTTTCCGTTCAATTCTATCGATTAGTTGCGCATAAGCGATATTGTATGGCACAATAAGCACGAACTTGTCGTTGTTGTAATGCACTTTCACTTTTACTTGACTCTTGCTAGTTGCAACACCGTTGACGGGAGTGCCAGTACCATTCTGATCAGGAGACGAAGGAGAATCCGGTCTCTGATCTTGGCTAACAGGTGACGTGGGGGAATCGTTCTGACCTCGGTTTGTAACAGCCGGGCCCCCAGAATAGGGAATATAATTTCCCGGTAGCAAGGTTGGTAGTGAAGGTACTGGTGGAATACTTCCACCCGGGGAAACTCGGGAGAGCTGAGATGAGTTGGGTAAGTGATGGATATTGGGGCTGCTTGCTGATCGCATTCGACTCTGTTGAGTCAATGCTGGCACTGATGCAGCTGTAGTAGCCATTCCTGACATAGAGGGCCTCTGTAACCTTTGACCACCCGGGAATGCGGTGTTATTACTTTGGAATGCAGTATACTGAGTGTTGCCAGAGGAGCCTTCCCTCGAAGATGACCGTGACATGCTTGGTGGAGTAAACTGATTAGATTCCCCATAGTGGTCGGATGTAGGGTACCGCGGGAATGGATATGCCTGACTCGATGATGAACTACTTCGGCCCGTCATCATTGGTGTTTCGACTGGTGAGAAGTAAGAAGCATTGTTGCGCTCGGGCGAATTGGCCAAATTCTGGATGATCGGATTAGTATTTAGGGTCAGTGGGGGCGTATGGCCTGGAAGAGGGAACCGTGCAGGTGGGGTTTGCTGTGCTCCTCGAGGAATGAAAGCAACCGCATTCGGTGGCGGCATGTTCTCGTTGGTCGCTGATCGCGCTCGCAAGTTCGTCATGGATCCGTTGCGGCTCGGCGATAGAGTAATACCGGAAAGTCCAGAGTAGTGACCTCCATTGGGTTCTTGGACGATTGTTGCATCATCGTCATCGTCTGAGGCGTCTCTACTGTCCCGACCCTGGTCACCTGGATCGGCATTGGCCATCCAGGCAAACTGTGTTGTCGCAGTCGATTGTCCACTTGCCCTTCCATAAGGGGTGTCTGTCCTAGTGTATTGTTCTCTTTGTCGCTGTAGCGTCTTCTTCCAATGTGTTAGACCCTCCTCGTTAGCATGTTTGATCATGAAATTCTCAACACCCGGATCCCCTTTCCAGAATATCTGCAAAGTATAGGAACCTAGAATAGCCGTGTCAGTACGATATCAGCCATGAAACAATAGATACATAGAGTGTACCATTTCGAGCGAGTGATATGACGTCCGTGACATTCTGCATGAATATCCTGCCCTTCAGTTGGAGGTTACTTCGCTTCTTCATGTTTGCTGCCGTTTTTGCATTCTTTCCCATCGACATTGTCTTGTTCTGCTTTTTCCCTATACCCATTTCCTTGCAGCACAGCAATATTCTTTCGAAAAGGTATATGTAGTACTAATGATAATGGCTAGTCAGCAAGCGATTGCAATGGGCGGCTATTGTCCTTCGCGTACCTCTCGTTCAACCTCTCCCTTTGTATCACCCTTTATGACCGAAAACTGACCATGCAGCAAGAGTTCTCCAAAGTGTTCTAGTTTATGTCCTTTCCAGTCCTCAACACGTCCTTCCAAATCCTTGACGATTTCAATGTTCTCGGATTTTCGAATGGCCTCGTTGATCTGGCTTGTAATTCGTTCGATGGCCTCTAGTCCCTGTGGCAGCTGTTTTTCCTCGGATTCGATCGCAGGGGTTTGCTTGATCAAGTCCTAGGCTTGACATTAGCTACAGGTCATCAGAGTAATATTTACAGAATGCGCACCCTCAGAAGTAGCGGGTACTTTGTGACTCTCTGGACGGGCTTAATCAAAAAGGCTGCGAGCTGGTCAAAGACAGGATGGGGCATCCGGGCAAGCTGATCTCGCGCTTCCTGGGCTAGGTGCTGTGCGCCGTTGAAATTCGACGCATAAGGCTCATAGACAGTGAATGATTTTTCCTATTCACACGCCCAACGTCAGATGGCCGGCAGATCCGGGGCGGATGCGAATGGATCCTCACGTATTGCACGAAAAGACTACCCCAATTCTGCTGTTCTCCTGGCAAATCATTCTGTGTCTCAACCCTGATCAAAAATCGGCGCTGAAAGTCCACCAGTTGATTCAGATTCAAGAACAAGTTGTGAATGAGATCTTTCGAGACCACTTCCTCCCGCTCGAGGCACCGCATGTACTCTTGTAAAATCTCCAGATCTTGCACATATTTCCTCTCAGTATCAACTAACTCCTTGACAATTCGCGCCCGGTTATCGAGGGGAGGGGTCTGTTCGTTGGTCTCTGCGCTCTGGTCGGAATTCCCTCGATTCAGCAGCAGATTACGCTGCCGGAGGATATCTAGGATTTTAGTGACGGTTTTAGTTACCTAGTCGCGAGTAATGCGTTAGCGCTTGAACTCAACCCATTTCGACAAGAATCTGACGGGAATCACGGTCGGAAAGAGGGCGTAGCAAGATTACAGCCCCCTGGTGAAACAACCGACTCCTCATGTAGAACCCTCAACCTTGCGCGACCCCTATGCAAGAGATATACTGAAATCGGTAACCACACACCTTCACAAAACCATTTGTATCATCCGAGTAGAGGTTGTGAATCATGAACGCATCATCCCCCTGAATATTCAATTCCTGCTTAATGCCCTTCAAAAAGTGGAATGTCGCCGCTTTACAATCGTTCATTGTCTTGAGATTGGGATTCAGCCGGTCATCCCGGATGAGTTCGACAGGCCGAGTAGCATTGAACAAGACACAAAGACTCGATCCTAAGCGAAAACACCTCCATAGTTGTGTGACTGGGTCTTCTGGTATGCTGGGATCCGCATCTTCGGGAGGCTCTAAGAACTTCTCGAAATCTGGAACATCTCGTAATCGCTCCCGAAGTGTAAGACATGTCTGGTACAGCCCCTGAGCGGGGTCGGCCTTCTTGTTAATGATATTATCATTAACGGTGGGCGCCGACATGATCGAAGCTGTCGGTGAGCCGACATGGGTCGAATTGTTGGATGAGGGGGGCACGGGAGTTCCGTTGGGAGTCATTGCTGGAGCCGCAGAATTTCGCAAAAGGGAAGCCTGATCGATTTCCACGGTCATCAACCGTGTCTTCGCTGGCTTGAGCCTCTGCGAAGCGAACTGTATAGTGATCGAGGACGTCAGCTTGGCGGTTCCGAGGGTTCAACTTCTAGCGGTGAAGGAGTCCAAGTATCGGTAGGCGGACGGGTGAAAGAAGAGGGAAGAGGAGGGTAGTTGGGGGGTACCGAAGAAGTCGAATCTATAAGATAAAAAAAGGGTTCTCGGAATGGGGGTCTCGCGTGCAGAAGGGGGTAGTTTTGTCGTGTAGCGGGAAGGCCGTGAAGGGGGAGGAAGAAGAAGGAGGGGCTTAGGATAGATGTTTAAAGCGGAGCTGTGTAGCACCACCAATGATGTGGAGAGGGCTAGGTAGCACAGTGAAGATGATGTCGCGAGAATGGGGAGCAGAGCGGCTGGAGTTGGGGATAGCTCAGATAGGTGTGGAGCGGTCAGTAGTGCGGTGCGGTGAAGGAGGCAGAGAGGAAAGTCAGCCAGTCAGCCAGCCAGGGGAAATGTGCGTGTGTCATGTTTTTGGGGGAGACGAGAACCACACAACACAACAGATCCGCAACACGGAATGCCAGCTCGGAGTAATAAAACGTAGGAGAATGATGATATTATCGATCGCACTAACTCCCTCCAGAGGTCTGACTCGCGCATCATGGTCCCCAGTGCGAAACAGACGGCGAGAAAGAGTAAAACTGGAACTGGACCTACCATAGCAGGGTCAGAATGCATAGCTCAACGTCTATGCTTCTGTTGTCTTACTCTAATAATAAGCAAGTACCAGTAGCAGAGTCTCCGCTCCGTTGACAGCAGTGACAACAGCGCGCACTGACTGTCGGCACTTTGAGGGGACTGATCGCAGCAGCCGGCGTTGGAGTTTAAGCGGCCCGAACGTCTATTCGCGAATTCGACGGGTGGTCGGGCGGACAATGGTCGGGCGAAACGGATCGCGCAGTTTGCTCAACGATACGATAACGACCTTTACTTTTTCTTGCGGAGAAAGGGTTCTGCGAACGAGGAGAAGCGGCGCCAGCGAGTGGTTGATACCGCCAGATTCGAGAGACAGGCGGTGATGGTCTTGCTGCTGCTGCTGTTGGAACCAACTCAAGCCAAAGCGCTATTGTTCCCATGCAGATTTTGTGTGCTCTATATACCTACGCTCGCTGTTCACTCAACGCTCTATGCACCCTTCCCCAACTTCTCTCCACACACCATGGTGGGTGGTATAACTAAAGGTCCGACATACAGTCCAAGCTATTCCTATCTCTCCTGTCGCCCTGTGATCTTCCTTTTCTTCAGCTTCTCTTTGTACTCTAGTACTCTAGCTCTGACCGCTGGTTGGCTACGGCCACGCAGACACTGTGGAAGACACTCAGAGCGAATTTTTGAGTGTGCTACCTCACGGCTGAGTGATTTATCTCTCACTGAGTTTGTAGGTACCAGCTGTTCCCTCATCTTGGTTGGAGGCCTTTACTGTAAGGGCACAATACCGACTTACATATGGTCGTCGTTGATCTCCCTTTCTTGTGCGTTTCCTTTTCGCCGACATTAGGCGGAAAGGCATGTCGTGCAACAAAATGATGAAGTGATGATGCGAGGGCAAATTTTTGAGATGAGCCTTCGCTGCCACGGCGCTGGTAAATTCATACACACAGCGCAGCGTTGCAACTCAATGGATATTAACCGCCCGTTCACCTGCTCGACATCCACACACCCTCCCCAGCAGCTGCATAAAATATTCTAAAATGGGGCTCACACGATCCCATCGCTCATAAAATTTATCGAAATCGTGTCTCAACGGTTGTGGCGGGGAAGAACAAACAATCGAGGCAGCTACCAATCCAACAACCCTTGCCCACCACATGCACCTATCCAACGCCTGATCTTGACCTTCTGATTCGCCTGTTCGTCAATCCAATGGGTATCCTACCCGCTTGCGCTCTGGTCAAAATATTTAGTATCTAACGGACACAGTTAGAGAAATAATATTTATACCCAGGAACTTCCTGAAGCATCCAGGGTTCAAGTCCTCCTGGATAACAGTTTGGATACGCGATTGAAACGACTTTGGCTATCTCGACCCGGGCAACTCAGTATAACTAAAGATAAAAGGTAGAGTAATGTGAGTCCTGACAAAGGCCGGAAGAGATTTCTGGCCTTTTTCCAGGCCCCTTGACATCGCTTTCCGGTCCACCCTTGCCGCCATTGTTGTCACCCCACCTAGCTTAGGCGCCTGACGAAACCTACTCCCACCCATTCATTGCGAAACCACATTAGCCGGCATGCGTCCAGTGGGCCCACTTCATCGTCGAGCCTTGAGCGTACGCGGTGGCCCGCATCACCATTGATGTTGGGGTGCAACAACTTCCGCATCCATTGCAGTGCAACTAGAGAGATAATTTCGCTTTGACCTTGCCTAGTTCGGAATATCGACAAACTTGAGCTTCCTCGTCATGGGCTGCGGTGGTCCTGCAGCTGTCAGAAAGTTGAGGGTATTGGGAGAGGACGTATCTGTAGCGGTCGACTTCTTCACTTTGGCAGCCTTAGGCTTCATATCTGCGGTGGTGATGGTGGTAGTCTTTTCTCGAGGTTTGCCGTCGACTGACCACCAATAACCTTTTCGCCCTCCTCCTCGCAGTACCGCGCGCACTGACATTTCTTATTACCAGAGATAGGGCGACGACGTTCAGGCTAGAGGTGGTAGTGGGCAAGAGAATCATGGAAGCGGGCGTGGTCATTGTTCAACACGTCGTGTTGTGTGTGGATGGGGAGTGTAGGGAGTTGAGGATCTTGACGCGTCGTCGAAGGAATGGAAAGGGAGGCGAAATCGACTTTGATTTGCTAAGTGTGGTGCGCGCGTATTCTATAAATCATACACCCGAGCTCGTCACTTCTTTCAATGTGCCTAGCTCCACTTGACACATTCAACTTAAAAACTCAAAAGACAAATTGAAATGCTCAGATGGATCGAGGCAATACCTATGGAACTACAATTGTAAGGCCAATGGGAAGGATCTATCAATTCTAAACGTCACGCTAGGTGCGGGTTGAACAATGAACTGCGATACCCAATTGTATAACACATAAATGTGGTGGCCACACTTTGCATAGCCTCTCTAAGTAGATCAGCCATCTCCCAGTTCTCCTCACTTGGGCTTAAACGAAGGTGGAATCACTTCTCTATACTGAAAGTCAGTTACAAGTACTGTATAGGGCCCTAGAGTCCTAGAGTATACTGATATGTAGTAGTGCTTGGAAGCCGCCAAGACACGAGATGAGATAGTTTGATAAGATAGAGGGCTAGGGGAATGTTAGGCTTTACAGTAGGATGTACTGTAATAGTGGCTTCGCACCGCTCAGACAAGCGCCTGAAGTTTACTCGCATACAGATGGAGAATAGCATGAGTTGATTTTCGCATTGGGAGGAAGAGGAATAGGCTGGAGAGGGAGACAGAGAGGGAGAGTCTGTCTCAGACACTGCGCAGAAGAAAGAAGAGCCGCAACAGCACACTACCAGCCGTCGCAAAGCTAAAGAAATTTCGGAATGCAAGAACCGAAATACAAAAATATTTAGAAAGTACTTAGTCTAGAACAACGAGTAAGCACCCCAAAAATAGATCAAAACCTTCAACACACAATTAGGTAGAGTACTTATTACATGTCGAGGCACTTGCGTGTTTGACCATCGTCTATTTTCCAGCGGTCCAAACATCTGCCCTTGCAATCCTGAAATCCCAACATGAGGTCTACATACACGGGGAGCAGCGCTGTGCGCATATTCACGGGGACTGCCATCAAACTAGTTTCATTTCTCACTGCGATATGCCGTTACGATAATCGCACGTTACTTTCAGTAATATGTACGTACACGCCTCGCCTGTCTGTGAAAATTGATGGCGGTAAGCAGGGGAGTGGTGTCCTGCTAATTCTCTGGTTGACACCCGGTGAACGGTGATTTACCAGGAGCTTGCGGTAAGCTTGGAAATTGGGGTATCCGGTCGGGATGTGTGCGGAGAGAAGAGCAGATGGGCCTGATGATGGTACGGCGTCTCAACTTCCTTGTGCATCATCCTCTACATCCTATCAAAGTTACATACTATGCACAACATTTGTACAACATGAATTGCATCGCTTCCGCGGAGCAGAATGTTGGTAGATAACTTGCCAGTATAGGAAATTCATGACGACTACAAATATGGCATTCTCCATTATATCACACCGTCTTTCATATGATCCTGTATACTCCCGAGCTGGAGTACAAACTCGGGCATGTTTATCAGCTTTGCTTAGCATACCTAAGCGGGATATACTATACAATACGGCGCAGACACACATAGCACAGCCCGATCCCACTTCGGGACTTCCAATCACCCAACCAGCTACGCCCGCAGAGAGTTAATTCCAGTATCTCGGGTAGGGGGTGTATGACACGAGTGGGCATAGAATTGCCTTTTCCAATCGTAGCTTCTAGGCCGGTTGGCGGTCCTGTAACGTACCAAAAAGCTCGCCTCCTTCTCAAAGATGTCGTGCATGATCAGCTAAGATACATACAAACGAATTATGTTATTTCACATCTCACCCACAACGCGAGAACAACGTTTTGCGTCAGATCGATACGCTTGGGCCAACTCCTATTACCAAAAAGCCGGTGGTGGTGTATGCGGTGTAAGGGCCGTATTCGTGAGCCTGAGGTGCTGAAATAGTCGAATGTCGTGTTACCAAATGAGATGAGGAAGAAGGCGTAAGTAGCTTACCCAGGGATTCGTGAGTCTGTGGACAGGAGGAAAGTGCACTTGTGGCTTCTGCAATAACTGGAATGACAGGCTGATGCGTCGCCGCTGATGGTCTCTATTGATATCTATATACTCCCCTCAGCTTCTCTAAAAACTCCGTGTGGCGTATAGAGCATCTTGGGGTTTCCCTACTTATCACAGTAACATTTTCGGGATGGCTACTTATGTACTCTATCTAGGTGACATATTGGACGACGGAAGGGACAGCGACGCTATATTTTGTGACGGTTGTGCTCCACAGTTCGTTGCACTCTCGGCCTGAGGGCGGCTGCTGTGACATGTGCAGGTTGGATGTGTGTGGACCTTGCATAGTTGGAAGTGCGGCAGGAACCCCCTCTGAGATAGCACTTACAGTGCGTGGGCTGAGCTGTATTTCTCTTTGACTTCCTTGAGTTTGTTACTGATGATGTCTGTTCAAAGGTCGGTTGCCCAAATTTCCTTCAAGCTGTTCAGAGCAGATATGCTCCTTCTGTTCTATTCTAAAATCATGGGCTGTATTTTCGGGTTTGATGTCGAAAGCTGCGGTTGCATATATGCTGTTATGACAGATTGTTGGTGATAGGTGGAGGGAGTCCAAGGTGCGACTGAGGATAGGAGCGATAGCGGCGGGGAGTTGACAGGCGGGCGAGAACATGACTCGAGTACAGGACTGGTAAACCTACATTTCAACCTGGAGCACATGACAACACTCAGAGTGCGCATTTCCAATTCAACTCTGACATAGGCATAAGTGCGTACATTGTACATAGTACACTAGGGACTATATCAGCAGTTTTGATTGTGATAGCAATGTAAGCTACTACACTCCAGACGGTTGTTCGGAGCAGGAAAAACACTTAAGTGAATGCAAGGGGCGAGTTGCATTGTTGAACCATGGTGTCTGAATGAATATGGTGACGAGAAAGTATAGAGAGGCATGGCTTTGTGGCCGAAGTATGTGGAACAATTCAGACGAGTATTAACGACTCAAAAGGAAACACAAAATATGCGAGCGTGAAACCTCTCCATTAAGATGGAGATCTGTACGAGATAAGCTTCAAATCAATCCTTTGGTCAGAAAGGTATATTAAATCTTCCGCATCAGTAGTGCTATAAATTGCGGCGATACATGCTCGAGGGGAGTCCACATCTTTACAAACCGGATAACCTCCTACCCCCCCACCACTAGTCGCATTACAGATTCCTACCTAACAACCGCGGACTCGCAACGCTGGAGAAGACAAGCCTGAAAGCAGAATGATAGAGATTGGTGAGACCTTCAACGATTCGTGAGCATCTCCGTAAGCTTTGACGCATTTTGAAATGCAAATAATTGATTCGGTTGATGTCAACCTTGAAGAACTTCTTCGTCTTACCCCGGTACTTATTGCTTCGGTTACGTTCCAGTATTCTCGATTGAACAGCTACAAGCAGGGTTGCACGTATTCCACCCAATATATCTCGCGCAACCGGCAAGTCCCTCCCTGTTTTGTCCATTTAATCTCCACATTAATGTCCGTGTTTTAGTCCAAACTTTCTTAAGTTCACAAGAGCAGTTGAAATTATAGTTCCGCAAGGAATCACGCAGCTCTCCCGCAACCACAGACGACACTGCGTCTTAAAGCTCTGTGGATCCGGTGAGCATCTACCAGCTCATTGGTTAATACTCATTCCGTACAGGCCGTCATAACCGACCCTTTCCGCCTCCCCGATGGATTTTGTTGCTAAGGAAACTAGTGTTGAGTGCCAACTAGCACGTTTCTCACTTTCACCCAGCTATTGCAGGCTCAATCTGAGTCAATCGACTCACCTGTTCGTCGTCTTGTTTGGGGCTATGGATTATTGATACTTACCTTGATTAGCAGATAGCAACAGCACAGGTGGGGTGTATATCTCTATCACCAAGAATTAATTCACATGCTCCGCCGGAAAGCAAGGCATCCACTCGAAAAGATACCTCCTAGATGGGATGGCGAATGATCTCCGATGACTAGGTACCAATTGTTACAGAAGCTACCAGCCGATATCTGCCGATACGATATCTGCGGATATTTCCGAGGACCAATATTAAATTACCGTGTGACTACTAGCAAACGGCAGCAACTTGGTCAATATCGCTCTACTGCAATACCTTGTTCCGAGATTATCATTTGTTGGAAATAGGAGAGAGAATTCCAAGACTAGGGAGCAGTCATGATCCTAGGCCGGTCCTTCAGCCACGGCTTTACTAGTGTTCGGCACGAGACGAGATATCCCGAGTCCCCGCCTCGACTCAAAAGCTCGAGCTTGGTGGGCCTGTGATAGGTACGGGACAAGATATCTCGAGAACTCGTGAAGATATCTCATGACCGAGCTCTTGGATGAGAAAGCTAACCCTCCAAATCCACCTCCAACTCCATTTGGGAACCTCTGTTGCTGCTACCTCAATTGCTGCTACCTCTGTCGCTGCTAGCACTATCTCTGCTACGACACAGTGACCTGAGTTTTCTAGGGCTGCTCCATTCCAGTAGCGTTATTTTCTCGCGCTAGTGACTCCCTATAGCCCCTCTTACTTCTTTCCTAGAAGAAACTTTAGGTGATACTTTGCCCAAGAAAAGGAACTGCTTTGTGGGTAGCTCGGCAAGAGTAAATTTGTTAAGAGCTGGATGGGGCGGGTGCCTCTCCGGACAGTCCCAGGAACTGGTATAACGGCTACTTTACATGCCCCAGCGCTAAGCTAACTAAAAGTCAAAGTGCGATATATTCTAGGAGTTCAACAGAAATGATGAAAATCATCAAAAATGCAGCTGAGAAAGGCAGAATGGCTGGAAGCGTTCATTCAAACGGCATTGCATAGTTCACGATGCATTTTTACTGTCACGGTGGCAGTGGTAACAAATTTTCTCCGATGGAGCAAGAGATGACTAAGGAATTGTCATGGTCTGCTACTGATGCCAGGGCACCACCGAGGTTTTCATTGTAAGTACCATATTAACTGTTTCATTGATCTGGATTATTGCTCAGAAAATTTTTAACTGGTTTCCTGCCTTGGGCCGTATCAAGCCGATGGTCTTTGTTGTTGTGGATCATTTCGCGCTTCAACTTTTAGTTAGCTTAGCGCTTGGGACAGGTAAATTAGCCCTTCCTGGGACTGTCCGGAGAGGCACCAGATGGGGCAACGTGAGTATGCCTGGGAGGTAGCAAAGGAAGATGCAGCTGCGACTGGAGAGTGGGAGGATGATGGAGAGTGAATAACCGAGGACCAAAGCAGTGGAATGACTGGACGAGGTCAAGGTAGAGAGAAGCAGAGGCCGAACTGGTATGACTCGGGAAACATTGTGGATATACCTAGGTACTTATGTAATGTGTACGAGAGCTCAGGAAAGACCACTACCCCAGGAACAACCCCCCCATACCCCCACCCCCCATTGAGCACTCAAATACAAGCATTACACCGTATTCACTATACCATTCCTCTTGGCACATTCCAACTTGAACTGCTTCTCCCCTTCCGCCAACAACTCCAGAAACCTTTGAAAAATTTGGGTATCAATCAACAACTCATGCCTCTCTGTCGCACCGTCAATTTTCTCTCTAGCTACCTCAATCCCAACCGTCTCATACCACCGCTTCAAAACCATGGACTCAAGCACCGCCTGATCCATCAGCCTGACCCCGTCCAACCTCCTCTTCACCCCCCAGCGCAGAAACTCCTCTTCGGCCGTTTCGGCTATGATAACCGTATGGACGGGGATGAAGATCGCAAACCATTCAACCGTTTCGACTATGGGCCAGTAGCTGCTGCCGTGGTGGTACAGCCAGAACAGGTAGCAATGCAGCAGCCCCGCGGCAGAGGCAAAAATCTGCTTCTTGCGGTGCGTGTCCGCGAATTCGTTGGCGGTGGTGAATGCGATGGTGATGAAAATTAGGACCGGCGCGGTGAGACGCCAGGCGGCGTAGTGGTGGAGGGTAAAGGCGGTGGAGATGAGCGTGATGAGCAGCAGGACGAGCAGGCGGAGAGTATGCTGGTGCCGGAGACGGCGTACTTCTTGGAGGGCGAGAAGGTAGGTGTTGGGTTCGTAGGGGACGTCGAGGGAGGAGATGATGCGGATTAGTGAAGTTAGGAGCGGGGAGGTGGCCAGGGTGCGGTGGAAGGAGGCGGTGGTGAACATTGCTGCGCTAGGGAAGAAGAAGGTGCCAGCAGTTGTGGAAGCGGTTATTGGTGGTGTTAAGAGGTGTTATTGATGCAGGGTGCCGTGGGTTTGGTTGCACCACCGTGCAAGTAATTATTTACATGCGAGTGCTTGGTTATGCAAGCAACGCCGAAGCACATGGTAAGCCACTTGAGCATGTGCAGCACTAAACTAAGGCAAAGAGAGCCCTCCGGATGTTCAAAAGCAATTGGCACTGCTCGTGGTGGGACTAGTGTTCGCAAGAATCTGGATCGGATTCGGTCGAGTCGGATCCTGGCTTCTGCGGCTCGAGATTCGTTTCATCGATTCTGTCCGCCGCTATACTCGATCGGCCAATTGATCCGAACTTACAACCAGCCGCTGCCTACTTACTCGATCGACCAATCGAACTTGCAGCCAGTCTTGTTTGCCTACATACCTAGGCACTTGCCTGCTTACCTAAGTAGGTAAGTATTGATCGGAACTGCTCAGACCAACGCCTGAAATTATCTAGCTAGGGGTTTTAAATTTAACCCCGCTTTTACTGGCGGACCGGCGAGCAGATAGATAAGCAGAGGAAGAGAGATGGCCATCCAGACACCCTATTGTAGAATTTGTCGCTGTGTGAATTCCAGAAAGCACCGTGAACTTTCCAGCTTTCCCCCACTTTCGCGGCATCCCCCCGTTTACAGCTTATCGCAGCGTCTCTCCATTCCCAGTCGGTCTCAATCCACACCATATTGGACCCTGTATCCAAATCTGCACCGGTCGTGATTGCATACACAGCTGTATGTCTCAATCAATCTATCGACAGCGACTCTGGGTTCACCGGGAGCTGGCTGGAGACCGTACAGGTGGACACACCTGGAGCAGCTGCAGACAGCGACTGGCAACTAGCTTGAGATGGTTAATGTGTGCGATGAAAAACGGCTCATTTAAGGTTTTCTTGGAATCGGTGAACGATTCTAGCCCAGTGACTAGCCTCTGAGTCTATCTATGAAACATTAAGGTTTCGTTTGATAGATTCCAGCCAGTGGCTAGATTCCAAAGTCTATCTATGAAACATTAAGGTCTTGTCTGATAGATTCCAGCCAGTGGCGAGTCTCGGAGTCTATCTCTGCATACTATTGGCAATGTGTTAGACCGGGAAGTAAATCAGGCCTGGTAGTGAATCACTCTACAAACCCGCGATAAAATATACAAAAAATTTCCTGTGTAATTACAAAGTGGGTAAACCAAGGGTGCTGGATCAACTGGTGCTTTCAGAATTGGAAATTTGTGTTGATGGTGAGTTTAGGTACTGATTCACTACTAGGTCTGATTTACTAACACGTTACGTACATATACATATACTATATCCAGCACCAAACCCTCCTTCACAGCCTGAGAGTGACTATCTCTAGCTAGTTCCCGTCTCTAAGTGCACTTGATTACCGTCTCTAATTGCACATGAGCACCGTCTCCAGCAGACCCATGAGCACTGTTTCCAGCCACGAACCCAGAGTCAGTGTTCTCAACCATCCTGTCCGTCTAGGGTCACTGAGGACGGGACGAGACGATAACTTGCTCTCCGTCCTGAGGTAGGACGGAAACGGCGCTGTCTTTTTGGTTATGGACCGGGATAGACATCAAAGACGGCCGGGGACACAATATTGCCATCCCCAGTCATTCCGGCAGTCCCCGGTAGAAATTAACTGATGGTGGAATCTACGTGAAGTAAAATGAGCTAAATCACATCAGAACCCAAATTTACTCACACTATGTACTGCAAACTCTGCACTATTTGTAACTTAGAGCACTCGAAAATGATTCTATGTCAGTTTCCATCCCACAAATTGATTGTACTTACATGAATTTCTGTATTTCTTTGACTCATCAATTAATCTCGGAAATTACTCACCAAATCAAGCTGGTTCATCTGATACTCGACGAGTATCGAGTCAAGGACCAAGTCTGGCTTGGAAATGAGGTCTGAGTTGAGTATAGCTCGAGTATGTTCGGCTTGTTGTCGAATGACTCGGACTCGTTGTAAACAGTAGGTGGGACTATTGCCCTGAACTCCTGCGTAACAAGCTTCCATTTGAGTATCACGATGGTATAATGTGTAACGCAGCCTATCTGTTTCTAAACGGCTATATTTACATGTCTCCTCAAGCTAGTGAGCACTGCATAAGTCAGAGGGTGATGGAAAGAACCTGCAGCGAGTGATACCAAGTGACTGTTCTGCATACCTCTCTCCACATACAAAACAGACGGAATAACGTGTGGTTTAAGCAATTCGATTCACTGCGATATATGATAGTTGGGTAACAAGATCTTGTTTTTATTCCGGCAGCTTCAATTGAAGCTTGACCACCACCCTCCGCGGCAGTGACGTCAAACCTACTCTATCCACCCACAGGAGCAATAAAAATACGCAAGACACCTCCACCTAACAGTACACCGCATCTCTAAAAACGAAAGCAACCATATATAAACTAATAAGAAAAGGAATACAAAAGGATGTCGATGTTTTCCGCCCGCATACTCTCCGCCCTCCCCCGCCGCCGCTTCTATACTTTCCTCCCCTCCTCAGCTTCCACGTCCAGTTTCGCTCTCCTCCATGCCTACCCCTCCAATTCCCCTCATGCCAAATCATACAACGACATCCCTTCATCCAACACCTCTACCGCACCGCCTCCACGAAACCCAACCAATCACGCTGACGCACCTCCGGCAAAACCCACGACGCAGCCGGACTCGGCGTACTGGAATGATCAATCCCCAGCCATCAAGTCCTCCAGCTCTTCCACCAGACCCGCACCGGAACCGAGTGATAGCCCACTGACGGGGCAGGTGGAGAGCGTCGAGATCAATGTTGCGCCGGGAGTCAAGTTGGAGGGACATAAACGCCAGGTTGTGGGCGCGGTTTTGGATCTGCTAAAGGGGAATGTGACGGTGCACAAGATGTCGAGGAGCTTTTGGGCCGAGGATGCCGTGTTTGAGGATAATATGAACAAGGCTGTTGGGATTAATGAGGTGGAGGGACATGCGGTGAGTGGACTACCCCATGTTCGGGATTGGGTGTAAGTTAACGGTGGTCACAGTGGAGTCTCAAGACGTTGATGAAGGATATCAAGATGCTTAGCCATCAGGTGACGCAGGTGGAGCCGAATATTGTGATGGACGTGGAGAACCGATATACAGTGCGTTCGTTGAACGCGGAGAAGGTGGTTAAGAGTAAAGTTGTGATTGATATTGATGGGAGTGGTAAGATCAAGAGGGTGTTGGATATGTGGGGAGGAAGCTTGCCAGAAGGGATGGTTTCGAATGTGGGTTCTGTGATGAGATGATTTATCGACAAACGCTGATATCCGTTGTAGGCTCTTAGGAGGGCAAACGCATATACAACGGCAAAAGTTGTGGATATTCCGGAGGCGCGTTAGGAAAGGGGGTGTTTGGTTTCTTGTTCCTGGTTTGCGGTGTTGGACCTGACCTTCCTCCAATTTGTCGAGTATCATTCACCATCTATCATCTAGTACCAGTGCCTCCGCCTCCAGTTCCCAACTCCGTATGCCGCTGCAACCATCGCCGCTAACCAGCCTGTTCTCTGTTGACCTTTTGTCTGCGAACCCGATGTTGAAGTATGGATAAACACCGTCTCTTTGTTAAGTGGTGAATAGCAAAACGTTCCTCGAGGACAACAAGCCATAGCTCCCTCTTCGGTGTAGGCACAGTCTGTTCCCTCTCCACAACACGATTCAGGGTGCCCCCAGACTTTGCAGCTGTGGTAACCGTCTTGGCAATTTCCCTGTGCCCCCGTGCTAGCGGCGAGTGTTAGAGTGTCTGGTTCTGCGAGTGTGAATCTGGTTGAAATGGCGAGAAATAGTAGGGGTGTGTTGATATGCATTTTCAACGATTTTTTTAAATGTCTGGAGCTGCGGGAAAGAAGATAGCGGTCTTTGGCGCTACTTAAGTACTTGTGAATGCTTCATTTCGTTACTCAAAACCACATCGTCATACCGTCAGTCACTCGGTACCCTCAAGTTCAGCTCTAGTCAGCAGGAGCTGTCATATGGCAGAGCGAACCGCTGAGATGAGCCATCATGGGCACCATGAGTCGAAAACTAACATTTCTAGAAACCAATAAAGTTACTGTGGTCATTCAGACTTGATCAGAACTTTAGAAGGCCATGTAGTATTCTCTCATAGTTTCTAACTTCTAAGTTGTTCCAGCAACTAGCGCCCTACCCATCCCTAACCCACATTTTCAGCCTCAATGATTTTCGAGCTCTCCCGACATTGCATCATCAACCTGCTCGTCTACAATGACTTCCAACCACACCCGCACGCTCTACCGTCACCTCCTACGCGAACTCCCCCCACTCACCACGCGCCGAACCTCGCTTCATCGGACGCTGCGGCAGACATTCTACCCAGACGCCAGCGCGACACCGGCGCCAGAAGTTCCCACAGACCATGCGAAACACTTCTTGAAGTATCTACAGAGCCAGCGTATGTATGTGATGCTGCTGGAACGGTACAATCCGGGGCTGGCGGGCGAGATGGATCTACAGGAGCATACAAGATTGACGGCGAGGAGGGTGGGGTTGGATATGCCGACGCAGGGGGGGAGGGGGCAGGAATAGGAGATGAGAGGGTCTGCGGGAAAGGATGGGGTATAGAGTAAGGGAGGGTGAATGTACATATCGCTGCAGATATCTATGGTTCAACGTAGGAATGGAGGAGTGTCGACACAACAGAGCTGGTATGGCGGTCGAAGAGAACAGACATCTCCAGATGCATCTGATAATCGGAGATTGTGCAATATGCGAGATGTGCGCACGGACAAGGCTTCGGTCATCGCACCGCGGCGTTTTAAAAGTTCAAATCCCATATCTTCAAATCATGACAACTCACTCTAAAGCGCGGGAAACGCGCCACAGCACCAAATTTCACTATCTCCCACCACCCAATCGCTTCACTACAGTCTTAGACGTTTCTTCCATTCGTCTCTTAAAACCTCATTATCTCATTGGCCCCTCGCCAAGACGGATTCTAGACCGGATACACGTTGCAGCCAGACACCGGCTGCGTTTCTGAAGCTATGGAACCAGGAAGAAGAAAGTCTTTAAGTGTATTTGGCGTCATACCCGATGAACAACCTCAGGCGATGACCTCACTCGTTGCCAATTCTTCTTTCTGTTTGGCGTTAATAACTCAGGGTTCTCGAGTAAGAACAAACCCTTGATCATCATTTTCTCGATACACGTTTGTTCGCTTGCAAGGGCAGACCATCCCATCCCATTTCCGCCGGACTCTCAATCCTGGCTCTGGTTGTATTAACTCGAACAAGCAAAACCCGTTTAAACTTTGGTATGGGGTTGGAATCGCTACACGTTTGCTGATAAATATTGCGTCTAATATACTTTGACATACCAGGCAATCACTTCCGCGAGATATTAAGGAGTCATATGCCACGAGGAAGCGTTGTCCTTTGGAAGTTTGTAAGGTAAAAAAAAGGATTTCGGAAAAGAATTTTTACACAGCTAGGGTGGCTGTGCGGAAATTTCGTCATTCCCCGATATCTCCGCCATCGGGAGAGAAGAGGCCGATAGTTGTTCTGGTGTCATAAATCGTGGCTTCGCTACCGGATGTCGCCTGAATTTTCGTCGCCACGCTCGATTATTAGGGTAGCGCAAGGGTGTTTCTTCTGGCTGCATAGATTTTCCGTCTCGGCTCGTTTTCGGTTCCCTCGCCACTTGTGGCCAACTCACCAAACAAAACAAAACTGAGTACCACTAGCCAGCGCAGTGCACGAATTTCGCATGCATAATGTTGAGTAAGGCTGGTTATCTATCTAGCCGAATCAGCGAACTCGAATTCACCGAAAAACCACATTTGAGCCTTATGACTCAGATATCTGCCCGTTTGTACTTCTAGAATACGCGGGCTCTATCCGAGGAAAAGGCGGAATGTGGGGTTCGGCATAAGCTGTGTATTGAGCCTTGTAGTTAATGTATTGAGGCGGGCCCGGCTGCAACACTCGGTTCTTGTATTCATAGCCTTGTGGCGTAAGCGTGTACGCACACCCAATACATGCACTTCTGCGGTGGAGGAGTGGGGTGGCTTTGCTTTCGGGAAGTGCAAGTGAGTGATAATTTGTGGACAGGTTTCGGGGCTGCGGAGTCTTTCCATCATTGATTACGAACAAATCATGCATGATTCGCCTAACTTATCGATTCCGTGAGTGTTTCTGGGGGGGTGTGGTAGCCAATAAGGCCCCCGGCAGAAAACCCTAAAGCCTTTGATTTACGGTGAACCTCAAACTCAACGTAACGTACCCCATCCGCTTGCTTGCGTACGACGTTATATGCTTTGTAAGGTTTTACACAGATTTTTTTCCGTCACCGATCGATCATTGTCGTCTCATATGAGATCGATCGGTGGGAGAGCAAATATGGGATTTGCCAGTTTAAAACTACAATTGCGCTCACTCCATTCTTATTTCCGCGGGCTAGATTTGGTCCCGGGGTCCCGAAGCGCTGCACCTATACGGATGAGGTACGTACCGTACTGTACCGCAGCTTCGCAACCTCCAACCGAACCTTTAAAGTAGGTGTGGGTGTAGTCAATAGGGCAGGGTTGCTAGAAGGCGCCCGCCTGGAAGATGCCGCCCGCCTTGCCAATGCCCAATGCAACAAACAAAACGCCCATGTAGCGAATTTTTAAAATAAATGCATAGCGCGCGATTACTATATTGCTTGAGGGTTTTTAGATACCCATGTCTATCTGTAATTTAGCGAATCGGGCTAACCCCGTTGCTGTATTAAGTATTGTGCGTTCGGAGACTTCCTTCAGCGGGGGTTCAACGGCTCTCCGGGATCGAGACAGTCATGATGTAATTGCGTCCAGAGCTGCATATTTTCTCGGCGGCTGTGTTTCCATTAGTTGTATTTCCACCGAGGGTCTTTTAGCTGCAGGTCACGAATATGTTGTGCAGGAGTTATGGTCACGAAGCTTGAAAACAATTGCAAGAGACAAAGCTCATTTCCCATCCAACACCCACGAGACACCACCTGTCTAAATTTATGAAAAGTAGAAAGTACGGGGTATCCAAGCCCATGCTTCGCCTAGCATAACAATACAGTGCCTCTGACGTAGAAGGCGTCTTCATACAACATCGTCGACCGTCTATGCCCCTTCCTCCTCCTCGGGTTTGCGTTCCCCGTGATCCAATATTAGACAATATCACCGGCATATCTATCAACTCTCGCGTTTCTGCCCGCAAGGAGACTTTGTGTGATACAATAATCCCCGGGGGCTGCTAGATATAGATTTTCAGGACCCGAGCACTGTCCCTAGCGGGGCTCGGTACCACTGTAGGTATGAGGTGCTCCTCGCATATCACGGTTGAGCATAGTAGTTCGTCGATGCGAACCTGTCCACTAATTTACTCTGGTCCGTTGTGTTTAGTTGATTCTCCGTGAACACCATTCCAACCTCATTCCCACATCAGCTCATCGCCCATTGAACGCCATCAATTTCCGTACTCTTCCGGCCGATACCGCTTTTACGGCCCGAGTGCTACGTTCTGCCTCAAGTCTTACCCCCTTAAGAGACGAACGTAACTGGTGCGGGAGAATACTCCGGTACTGATGATGATGAGTCGGACAAGAAGAAGCACACCCACTAAAAGATATATTTGCGCAACAGGTACTTTGTTTTGTAAATTCTGACAGTCTGACGTTACCAGACCGTTTACAAACCTTTGACCAGAGGCCCGGGACGAAGCACACTAGATTGATATCATTAGACATGAATTACTACTGGTCTGGTCTGTCAAACAACAACTTTCATTGGACCATACCGAACCTTTCAACCAGTTCTCATCCGATATCTCCGGAATTTACAGACCAGTAGATATCTGCGGCCCGCTACGAACCAAGCCGGCCCGGCTGTAATTTGCGAGGCCGGTCCGAAGCAAAGCCTAGCCGGCCTGGACACTTAGGAACACTACGAATCCTCGGCGTACAAAGCCTCATTCCAAGCCTACACAGGGCGACCAGCGCGGCAAACTGCATCCATGTGCCCCTCAATGCATTGCGAGTAAAGGCGTTCTGGTCCAATGGTCTAGAAGCTCATGGGATTTGAATTGTAGGTTGACAATAGGCAGCATGTTCATGATGGGGCGTACCTGAATCCCGGAGAAGTTACCTACTTTGAATTTGCGTTACGATTTGAGTTTCAGTGTTTTGATTTCAGTTTCGGGGTAATTGGATTGCTCTCTTTGCGTGACATTGCTCTGGAGGATGTTTGAGAACTGGCTTATGAATATTGTTTCGTCGGGGCTTCAAGATGGATTGAGAGACCCCAATAAAATAAGTAGAACATCAATTGTAGATGATCCGAACTCTTCCGGAGTAGTTCTCGTAGAAAATGAACTCTTACCTCTTATATCTCGCTTTGCTGGTGGTTGCTAACAACTCTAGATGCCAGGCCCGATAAGGTTTAGTATGCAGATTGTAGGGATTACAAAATTGATCTGTACATGTTGACCACTAGGCAGGCGCCCCGCCGATAGTGATGCCGGCTTTGGAGATCTTCAGCCGAGTAAATCACCACAATCAAGTGGATGATTGTTCATCTCCTGTAGGAGGCAAAGTTTGAATGGGATGGATGGACTCAGCCACGGGAAGGCAAGAAGCTAGGCAAATTTCCTCGGATATACACCCGCGAAGAGTGTTTGAGTGCTGTCGATCATATCAGAAGAAAGGAGATCGGGGTTTTGTGTTTGCCATGCTGAAAGGTCAAAGGAATGGAGAATCATCAGCTGGCCGCTGGTTCGTCGCAAATGTTTGATGATCATGGCTCGTGATGGCCACTTAGACGTGGGTGGTGACACTGTTGAATGTACCTGGTGACCGCTGCATACTTTTTCCCACCGGAGAGATAGCCAAAAATTCCGCACCCCAATGTATCGAATTCTGAGCGCTTGCTGTACCTAGGATACATATATACATGCATTTTGCAGTAAGTTATGTAGTTGGGTGGGCTCTATTTGTGGCTTAATCTGTTGGGCGTTGCAACTATCACGGATGGTGCATATCCTACAAGCCAGAAGTATATGTTTGTCGCCGAACATGGAGTTGAGCCTATTTTGTTTCTATTTTGCGTAGGAAAGTCACATACATCTGTACAATTCGTCAGGACAGTACTTTGCCGTGACCTTGATGTATTTATCCGTGCGGATAGCATTAGTTAACAAGGTCTCCGAAGGGCCAAAGGTTAGAGAACAGTAGTTAAAACTGAACTTGAGGCGCGCGCTGAAACTGAAACGGCATTCAAGACCACGCCTTGTTAGGGTACATGGTCCGTGCGGAGTATAGTGAAATGTGATATACTCCAAGGCTAGCGGCCATCACCAGCCACTTTTGCCGCTGAGATGCTAAGTACAGCCAGCAGGGTTTTGGTTGGCTTGCAGCTGAACACGACGGTGCGTTTACAGCCTCATTGCTCTATCCGCACCGCGCCGTCGGATCCACCACGTCGACAGTCTGCTTTGCTGGATGCACGATGATCCAATCAGCCCCTTCCGCAGAGGCCAATATGGTTGTTGGGTTGGGGGATCTTGGATAGGGTTGTTGAGACATAGAGACAAGAAGCAGATCACACGTCTCATTTGGTGATAGATATTGATGATATGCTGCGCTACGGCAGCTGCTGTCGTGTTCATGTTCGCAAGGTGGATGGAGAAAAAAAATCAAATACCCTGATGCCTGATGACCTGCCTCGCGAATGCTTTATCAATAGCTGCTGCTGTCAAAATTTGATACCTTAAAGAGTTCCACGACTGACTGCCTCCTTCCCTCCGCCGCCGCACTCACCGCTCTCCTCGCCACGTCAAAGTTTTAGAAAATATCCTCGCTACGTCGCGTGCTGTACTTCCCTCGGAACATTTATTCGCGAGACCTTGACCCGAAGACCTTCTCCTGCGTTCTGCATAACCCCAGTCAAGCAAGTCCCAGCTCCAAAACTGTGTACTGGCAAGCAAAACACACCGGCTGTCACGGAATTCTCCAGCGCGAAGCAAGTACCTAAAACACTAGCGACTCCTGCTGTCAAGAACGAACTCGATTCGGATCTTCGAGCTTCTCTCTTTGTTCATACAAACTTGGAACCAATAGGCTGCGGCTGGCTGGAGTTGTCGCAAGTATTGAGAGACCAGGATTGGAGTAATCTGGGTGCAACCAACCAACCACAGGCATCGCACACGATCTACCCCTACCTGTCACAGAAGTTCGGGTGTATTTTTGACAAAGAGAAGTGGGTTTGCGCGCGTCAACTACCTAGCTGGAGTTCCGTCCAGTGCTGACCTGTGGACTTTCGTAGAACTAGTGGGAGCGGTAAAAAATAAACACAACCAAGATTCCAACCATACGATTGATTCATCACCGTCCACCTGCATTCGCCTGGTATCCCGAAACGTCATCTACCAACGGCGCTGTGCTGAAGAGCGGTACTAAAGCAACCTCCGCCCCCGCTGCCCTCTCTCTTCCTCAGGCTGTGCTTCAACTTAATTCTTCTCGCCATCAAAACTCACCCACCCTGCCCGGTCAAAGTTCATCTTCGGCATCTCCGTCGACCAGCGTATTCCTTGACGGAATCGCCTTTGCTTACCTGTACACCCGGAAAAACCACGTACCACACCACCGCCCCCTTGCCATTTATTTCTAGGTAATACGGCCGGTACTGCACTTCCGTAAGATTTCACATCAGCCACGGCTCGACGACACCGGACTCCTTTATCACCCTTTCACTCCCCCGAGTAATTTTTCGACTCCTCCATTTCGAAAGCAACTTCACTCTCGACTTACTAAAGGAAATCCAATCCCAGTCACAGGACCGCTGAGCAGTTCTACGCATAATATCAACAACCCTTACTAATAATACCTTTTGAGTTGCAAGTATGGCTTCAATCAGCAAGATGGGACCCAAAGAGGCTCTAGCAGAGTTTGTCCAGTCGCCAGTATCGAAGGATATGATTTCTTACCTCGCTTCGAGAGCATGCAATGTTATTCGGTGTGAGCAAAACAATCTTCCAATTTCACCGCCTCAGACACCTCCGGAGAGTAGCTACGAAACCGACTACGCACAGCCCCGGGAACCTTCTCTACCAACGCTAGAACAATTCGTCACCTCACTGGTAGATCGATCACACGTCCAGGTCCCAACACTAATGTCGAGCCTTGTCTACCTTGACCGGTTACGGAAGAAGCTGCCTCCTGTAGCCAAGGGAATGCGTTGCACGGTGCACCGTATCTTCCTCGCGTCCCTCATCCTCGCTGCAAAGAATCTCAACGACTCGTCGCCAAAGAACAAGCACTGGGCTCGCTATAGTATAGCACGTGGATTTGATGGTTTTGGTTTCTCTTTGACGGAAGTTAATCTAATGGAGAAGCAAATGTTGTTCTTGCTTGATTGGGATCTACGGATTACCGAAGAGGATCTCTATACCCACCTCGAAGTCTTCCTCACCCCAATCATGGAGAGCCACAACCGGAAGGTCGAGCTCATGGAGAGAGAGCGAGAGTATGAGGAGGAGTTGCAGATGAAGAGGGATTGGATGAACTTGAAGACCAAAACTGTTGGACAATCTTCTCCATTATCGATCTACAACTCACCAGTCTACCTCTCGGAGTTGACCCCTCCAACTCAACACCCGCAACACTCGCCAGCATCCATCTCATCTGGTCGTTCGTCACGATCCTCAGACCGATCGGAACATCCCTACTACCCTCAGCACTACTACCGATCTAACCGCCACCACAGCCACCAACGATCGATAACGGAATATGGCTACGACTCTACCCCGCCTTCTTCCGTTCCCAGCACTGGCTCAATCCCATCACTTTCCCGAAGTGGGACATCAAGCTCGGTTTCTAGTTCTCAAGAGAGCTCCCCTGCATTACCTCCTGTTCGCAACCTCCTCCCGATCTTGGATACCGGGAAGAAGCGGCTGAGAACGGGGGGTTCAAATGGTGGTCTGTTGAGCCGATTCTTGGCAGGGGCACAGAATCACAGTCCTGAACGGTTGGGTGCTGCAACAATGTCAACTCGATCGGTCTATTGAGATCTCCAATTTAGCCGGAATGTGGGGGCACTTCCTGACGTTTCGAACCTGGTTTACGATACTCTACATGACGCGCCCCCACTCATTCTCCTTTCCTTTCTATAATATAGATAGATTGGTGTTAACGATTCGGTTTCGGCGGCCGGTTTGATATTTCGGGGGTTTCATCGTTATCGAAGCCGTCTCTATACAATACACTCTATCGAGTGTGTTTTTTTGCTTTTTTTTGTGGGTTATGAAGCTGATGAACGGTTGGGATTGTATATCTATGGATAACGGTTTTGGCGGGTGTTGGTTTTTACGGTCTCTTTCCTTTGTATTATTGGGGATATGGGTTATAGGACGTTGGCTATGGGTCTTTTTGCTTCATTTTACCGGTGTTTGGGAATCACTGCTTTTTAGCGACTACACTGTTTTATGTTTGTTGGCTGTTCGGGGGTACATATTGCTTTGCTTTCCTTGTTGAAGATACTCTGGGTGTGGTTTTCTTTTCACCTATCATACTCTACACACCTTAGTGCTACTTTAATATTAGGAAAGCGCTACTGCAGCGAACTTTGATACCATATACCATTCATTCCGTCTTTCCTTCGAGTTTTGTGTTCTTCGATGGCTTTTGATAGAAATACCAAGGGAGGCTAAATTTGTTTTTGTCGTATGCGGGGAGGATCGTGATGGGGTGTACTAGGGTACAAGGGTATATGGGGCGCGGTGACACAGGGCAAAGAGCGCCCGACTTTTTTCCCCCATACAACGAGAAATGCCAAGATCCTCATCATTCACTACACAGCAATTATTTTACTGAGAAAACCTCATAGAAGCATCTCTGGTGGAGTATTCTCACTCCCTACTCTTTCATAATTCTCTCTATTGTTGTGGTGGAGGTTTCGAATTTCCACATTCTGTGGGAGCGCCCGACTTTTGGTACCCTCCGAGTACAATTATCAGCCGCAGGATTGGGATGGAATTGGAAGGGTCTGGAATTAGGGAAAAGGGATAGAAGGGGGAAGTCGAAAATGGAGTGGTACCTTACTTAGTGTTTCAAGTTCATCAATATGTGTGCCTCATTGATTACTATATTGGAATGTGGTAACTTGGTGATAATGCTTGTGAGACGCTGACCACCCACCGAAACTCCCTCCCAAGGTTTCTTTCGAGCTCAGAACTTTATGTTTCTTTAAATTCTTTGAATAGTGATTATTATGTACGGTGATCAACGAGGTGAGATTGGAACGCCAATATGGGGGGCGGAGCTGAGTAGGAGCTACAGTTAGGTTGTGATAGATGATAGGTGCTGGGGAAGTGAGGGGAAGAGGCGCTTGTTTTGAGTAGGGCAGTATCTGCAGCGGGGCAATGGGATTGGTGCGGTTGTGTTTTGGGGGCTTGTTTCGTGGCTTATTTGTGGATGTGCGCGCGGAGATGGTGATGTGCGGACAGGGGTTTGCGGGGAATGCGGGGTGCGGTTAGGGTTGGGGAATGCCCTAGCTAAGGCAACCGACTCCTGTCTTCGATGGAAGGGGAAGAATGTTCGCTAGGCTATGTTCTGCAGGCGAGGAGGTGATGGTGGGGTGGAGAGACATGGTTGCATAAAAGTTACGGTTGTAGGGAGGTCTATGCAGGTACTACGTACACATACGCCACCTACGTTTCGGAGCCTTGTGTGGGCAACCTATGGTATAGCTGAAGCACAGATAGGCACAGAAGAGGAGAGTTGAGAGCTGGGTCACAGTTAGGTGGCGGTCTCAAGCGGGTGGGGGGGGAGGGGGGAGGGGGCGAAGTTTGGATTGTGTGCTTTTCGAGTGATGGATGGCTGCGCACGGGGGAGGGGCTGTCATCAAGGCATTTCGGGTAATCGGGGTTTCACCAGCGTCAAACTTTTGACATCTGGAGAATCATTGGGTCTGAGTTTTTTGCGTTCAAACATCGTAAGATCTAGAGTGTTTGGCGATGGCTGAGAATTGGGTAACAAACCCAAAACAGTAAGCAGTTGCGGAACAGTAACTTTTTGGAACTTCAGCTTCTACAATTCGAGGGGTAAAGGATTACTGTGAATGCCTTATCTACCTATCGTACGAAAAGGGCCAGAATACCCAATATCCCATGCGGTCGCAGAGCTGAGATCCATCGTCGTGGAAGATTCGCTCGGCTGAACGGTACCGTTGGGTAGAGCAATTCAGCCCTATCGGCCAACGACTTAGGATCCCGCGATGGTAGGAACTCTCCCACCCCCGACAGCCACACCTCGATATCTTCTGCCAATCTCACCAACTATGGTCTAATAGGGGAAATCCTTATATCGATTGATAGCCCAAAAGGAGCCCTGTCCGGCGGTACGATCACTGTAAGGACCCGACCAGACCTAAAGAATGGCGGTGGCCTAGTGTAATCACTTTGTTTTTAACTCTGACGGTGCATGAACCCGTACTCCGTCTAGTGGTCTTTCAAACGGCTATTTTTCGCTAGCGCGTAGCCTCTCATCCAAACGCTGTGGTTAATATTGGTAAAGTTGGATATTAGACCACTGGAGTATGTCTTCCATCTTAGCCAGACAGTTTTAAATAGGTAGCTCAAACAACTACTCACTGGGGAAGAACAGCAAGCTCAAATTAGACTATCTCCAGCACCGATGTTGAGACATCCACAGGCTGCTGAAGGGGTTCCATTGGCGGTGTTATTCAATATTCCAGCGTTGGCGCTAGCACAAATGTATGCGAGTGAGTTATGGTAGATAGTAGCCTAGCAGCAACACTGTAACCCGATATATGAAGTTCGTAGCACGCCGCGTCGGAAAATGACCAATTTTGTTTTTTTACGTACCAAACAATGGCTTTTATGAGAGAACCGGGGTAAAAAATGATGTCGGTTGTAAAAGTGATATTTAGCGAATGGAAGCGGGGGAGAACGGATGTGGGACAGACTGGAGTGGAAGAAATTTTACTGTGCTAATTTACAAGACGATCGTACCCCCTCCTTGTTAATGAACCGACGCCAAATGATAAGAGGTGATGATAGGTGACGGACGAACCTCATCTAGTAGTACAGTACAGTACATTCATCACAGTGATTGGCCCCCCCCAACGGACTTATCTCGTGTAAACCTGCCTTTGGTGACTGAAACAAAGAAAATTTATATGATCGATTACAGCAGACCACAGCCCACCCTGTCCGGACCAATGAAGAAACATTTTTCATCACTCGAATTGACGGGTGATCGCCGGTGTCTCCCCCCCCTGCCGAGCGCGCGCCCACTTCTCCCAAACTAGTTGCTTGTAACGATTACAATCTAGCCAATCGCGGCGGTTCTTTCGATGTGCTCTTTGAGAGGTGCAAAAAAGCCCGCATTTCTCCGCTGTTTCCGCTGTCGGCCTATTCACCCAAAATATCACCATTAAAAGCGCTTCAAAAGTAAGGAAAAACACTACCCGGAATGAAGCATAGGATTACCAATGGCCAAGGCCCACAGAGGGTAACCGCGGCATTGCCGTTGCTCCCCCGTGTTGGCCTGTCGGTGGACATGAATAGGTAGACGTTGTTCGAGTGACCAGCCGTGAATTACATATGGTGTCCGCTTCAGTGGTGTGGGTGCTCAATTGGTTATTGGAGTCTAGATGGCTACCGCCTGCCTTCAAACTATGTTGCTCATATTGGAAGAAACGTGAAAAAAGGGAATGTTTTGTAATGTACAAGTATAGGTGCCGCCGCTGGTAGTTTGTTGTAATAGCGATGGCCGCTATGAAGGTATATGCACCCCGCACCGCACCCCCTCCCTTCCGTTCCATCACTCCACATACCCCCCCAATTCACCCTACTTCTAGATCGAGTTTTCGAATCCACTAATCCTTTTCATCAATTGATCCTCATCTGTCAGGCTAGCTCCCACAATTGGATCTTCAGACTCAGTATACATGTAGTCGTAATGGGAATATAGTATGAGTTTCGGCAATGAACAGCCCTCTGGCGTAATATTGAGCCACTACACAGCCCTGAGCCCTTGGCCCTAATCAATACCAACCCTGTCCCCGCAGCTCAATACAAATGGCTCGCCGGTGCGCAGGACGTTGACCCTGACATCTCTGGGAGGTCCTAACGAGTTCTAAGTATCTTGAGAGCAGGATACAGAGGAACTGCGTTACGCGCTGGAACTTATTCTGGTAGACTACCAAATTCTGGGGGATCTATGGATGAATGATGTCTACACTGCGGGATTCGTAGTAAGCCGCGTCCGCGCCTGGTACCCAGTGGTTGCAGAGAAAGAGAAAGAGAAAGCAGACGATTCAGTAAAAAGTGGTCTCTGTGTATATAGAGCTGAAGCGAGCGGTGGATAGTAAGCAACAGCATCTCTTCTAGACACTCTCATCGCCTGCTCTACTTTCAACACTCTACACGTAGCACAGGTCGTTCGCTGTGAAGTAACCAGTTCAAATTTTGTTATTCTATTGGCCCTAGTCACAGAGAACGGAAGACATGCAATACTGCATGAATTGTGCTATTACAAGACGCTCCGAACACACTTTAACGCATGCTCTACTCGCCACACTCGAGCATACTTACTCTGCTAACGCCCAACACTGGACACAATATGCTGTATGTCATTATAATTAGGATTCAACTGTCGTTAAAACTGCCGCTCTGTTATGCAGTTTGGGAATGGTCTAGGTGGTTCCTAGGTTTGTGTTTGCAAAATACTAAGTACTTACTTAAGTAAGTACCTACTAGATAGCCTACCGTTCGTTGCAATCGGCATGATGTGAAAGTCTGCAGTGGAACGGCAAAATGACGTGACCCGTTGTTCTCGGGAAGGTGTGATTGTTGAAAGTGGAAAGGTCGAAGTTTTTGTGGACTTTGACCTCGCGAGAAATTTGGCTGCATCTTCGCCTTCTTTAAAAAGGTAGCACAGCTACCACCAACACTCTTTCCTTCCTTCTTCCTTCCTTCTCCACACACATACTATGGCGGACCCATTCCAACTCCCTTTCGGCCACAATCTATCCGAAACCCCTTCTCAGCCCGAAGATCCCGAACCACCACGCAAGCAGAGAAAGACCAACAACGCTTCCAGCGACAGCAGACGCACCCGAGCATATGGCATTTTAACCACTCTGGCACAAGAGCTCCTGAAAGACAACACCTTAAGGATCGAGAGTGTGCACCTGAATCACACTAATAATGGTCGCCAACCATTTCGTTTCATTTCGAAAGAAGCCGCAGCCGTCCTACCATGGGGGGAAACAGCCGCTGACTGGAAGATCGGTGATGTTGATAATCTCGAGATATGGTGCCAGCGGGGCCTGGTTGGCATTCGGATGGAGAACGACGGGGATACTCTGTGGCCAGATGTCGTGTCATCCACCGGGGCTGTCGGTCACACCATGCTCGAGGCTTTGCAGACTGTGTCGAAGACGGTGGGGGGCTTGGAGCGATTGTTGGAGGAATGCTTCAAAACGATTCTTACAGAAATCCAAGTATTGAAGACTAACAACGCGATACTGGAGAAACAAGTCAAGCTCCTCACTGCTGAGCGTGATGTACAAAATAGAGAACTTGAAAAGGTTAACGAAGACTTGGAGGAGATGGAGCAAGCACAACAGGAGTTGATTGGGAAGTTGTCTGCAGCTGAGAAGGAAAAGGCAAAGCTGAGGGAGGTTTTGCAATTAGTTGGTATGGCAGAGGAATGGGCGCCAGCGGAAGACGAAAACTAGGGGGCGGTGGTAATGGCAATCGTGATGGGGTAGACTGGAAGGAGACCTGAATTCTTTGGGGGGCTAAAGTCAGGCGATAATTTGCTCTGGCGGGACGCATAAATAACATGGGCCTTCTTCAAACCTGTTCTGTTGATATGGGTGAAATGGTAACGAACAAGAAGGTTCATGCAAAAATTTGCTTGTGTTGATACTGATAATACAAGAAAATTTGCCGGTGTGCGGCCGGTATGGTGCTTAACAATGAAGAGCTGTAGCGAAGGAGAAGAGTGATAAAGTCATCTGTTCTAACGACTTCAGTTGGTAAATTTCGTGTTTGTAATGATTCGGCCCCTATTTGAGTATTGTAAGAGAGATACTGGTTGCTAATTGCATGCTTTCCACGAGACCTAGGTACTTGGAGCTATCGGCTGCTGTAGCTCTCTGCCTTTAATCAACATCACCCCTCACTCACAACACATCCCTTGAGAAATTTGGAGCAACACTTCGTTGAGAACGAGAGACCATCACTTCGTCAACTTAATCAAGACAGTCTCATGAAAAATTCCGCTAACGACACAGCTAAACTCTTTCTCTCCCTCTCTTCCGGATTCTCTCGTTTAATTTCAAACGGTGGTATCATCTATTCATCTTATTTAACCCTAATAGCTAACAACTGTTAGGTTTCTCTGCGGGGCTCGACTTTCTACTTTCCTAATTTTTTCGACTCTAAAGGTCAAATATCTACTTGATTTTGCTGCGGAGTTCGATTTCTTTCCCTTGTTCGCTGGGTGCTAGAATCTTATCTTTTCTTAACCCTCAATGCCAAACATCGTCCTCTTTTGTTGCAGAGCTCGACTTCTTCTCTTCTTCAGCACTGCCGGCCTTTTCTCTTCTATTGAATATCAAGGTCAAACATTACCCCGGTTACGCTATCATAGATCCTGAATCTCCTCTAGCAACTGTTTTCTCCTTTAACACGTTAGTTCCAACTGTCTGCATGAAGAGATGTGACGTTTCATTGGTCCATCAACATCAATTGATCTCCAATTGAGTTTCAATGTCTCCATATGCGACTACTCGGATGGCCGCTACAATCGAGAGGGCTTGCTCACTATGCTTCACTACTACCGGATAGCCGTTCAATGTCCAGAACAGGTCGGCCTCTACTCTGCTGCTGTTGACAACATCTCTTCTTAAGAGGCTGGTCACTACATACTGCTGGTCGGTCTTGGTTTCAATTACGAGCTGGCCCTATCCCTTCGTCACGGCCCCGCATTTCGGGATCGACGTACTATCATTCCCCGATCGTACCAATCTATTTTGTTTATTAATAATAGAATACCATACCTACATATTTCTCGTTTCCTATGGCTCATCTCTACCTCCTCAGTTGTGGTTACATAAGTAAGCTTTGCTAAGGCAGACGGAGAAGGAAGAGCTTAACTCCGATCCGAAACTTTTGGTGGCGGCGCATTGGTGACAAATGTCCGAAAGCCATTTCTCGGAGCCACCCACACATCCAGCAAACCCGTTCGGGACACTTCTTCCCGGTGAACGGAATCCCGAGTGTTGATATTGTAAGCTTCTTTCTGCAAGGAGTGTGTGCGTCATTGACGTCATGACGTCGGTGCTCCAGAAGCGATGTGAATTTTCTCGAATCTGCAGATGGCTTGAGAATCTGCAGATGCTTCAAGTTAGTTGCAGCTGCCACGCGGCAATAGCATGTTCCGGTGCATTTGGATTTGGCCCATGGAATTTCTCTCGCCAAGATTTATCAAAACGTGACCGGACCCGACTTGCCGAGGCACGGTCCTTCGTTCTCGCCTTTCACGTTTCACGAAAAGAAAGTTAAGGTGCGACCAGGGCTACGGTACGAACGGCAACCACGGCCACATCCGAGAAATCACGGCAATGAATTCCCAGTGGCGGCAAGCGGCGTCAATCTGACGACAATGCAGCACAGCATCATTTTACAGAACACACACCCGTTGTCCAAGGGCATTTTTGCTCCCGAGAGATAAATCTCAGTAGTAGTCTACATTATGCCATTTATTATTAATTTATCAATGTTCCGCGCAGGTTTTCATGCACCTGGTTAGCGAAACTTCTACACTCACGCTTACCAAATATGCCGGCCTATCCGGACTCCGGAAGCAAAAGTTGCAAACTATTAGGTATACTAATGCTCGCCAACTCTTTAGCCACCACCAACTAAGTCCGTACTGTAGTTGCTTGAGTTTGCGACACTCGATATCTCGGATGTTGGGATTCCCGAGAAAGGCTTCCCATAAGAACGATGGATTTCCGCCAAACTCGTGGGTTTCTGATATCTCAGTATCAATATACCCAATACGAACGGCCTATCTATTATCAGGCCCATATTTGCATAATCAGAGACAAACAATAGCTGCATTGACACCTACTGATGGCTGAAATCAACGATCTCGAGCGCGCCATCTCCCGCCTGAGTGGCTTCAACCCTGAGGAGGAGATCAAACGATTAAGAACACTGGATGCAGAACTCAGTAACAATAGCAACTGGCCGAGGAAGGAATCGGCAGCTTCAACACCCTCGAGCGCTCCCACACTCACAAATCCAGACCAAGAGGCAACCGGCGATGAAGATGATCCGAATATCGTGTGGTGGGATGGTCCCGATGATCCCGAGAACCCTATGGTACGTACTATTATCCTCTTCTTCTCGAATCATGAACTGACTGGCGAAAAGAACTGGCCTCAATGGCGGAAAAACATCGCAGTTGCAATAGTTAGCTCCATCACCTTCATTACGTAGGTTCACCTCACCCCGGTAACATACTTGATCACTCGACGCATGCTAACCCCCTCAATAGACCACTAGCATCATCCATGTTCGCGCCAGGCATCGGCCAGCTGATGGTAGAATTCAACTCAACGAATACAGAGCTTGCCTCGTTTGTTGTCTCCATCTTCCTCCTCGGCTTCGCCGTCGGCCCGCTAGTTCTCTCGCCTGCCTCGGAACTTTGGGGCCGATCTATCATCTACAACGTCTCCAACGTATGCTTTGCCCTCTGCTCCGTTGGCTGCGCCCTCGCCCCCAGCCTTAACTTCCTAATTGGCTTCCGCTTCCTCTCCGGCTGCTTCGGCGCCGCACCTCTCACAATTGGCGGCGGCACGATCGCAGACGTGATTCCCGCCGAGAAGCGCGGTGTTGCGATGGCGCTATTTGCCATGGGGCCTCTAATGGGGCCTGTGATTGGTCCCGTGGCTGGCGGGTTTCTGTCAGACGCGGAGGGCTGGCGATGGGTATTCTGGGTGCTCGCCATTTGTTCCGGCGTGGTCACAATCACCACCTTCATCTTCCTGAAAGAAACCTACGCACCAGCGATCCTTGAAGCCAAAGCGCGGCGGCTCCGCAAGAGTACCGGCAACATGAAGCTGCGGAGCAAGCTGACCTCTTCCCTCCCACCGAAAGAAGTGTTCACTCGCGCGCTCGGCCGCCCATTTAAAATGCTATTCATGTCTCCGATCGTGCTGATCATGAGCATTCACATGGCCGTTGTCTATGGTTACCTGTACCTGCTATTTACCACCTTCCCGACCGTCTTCGAGGGCCAGTACGGCTTCTCCACCGCCACCGTTGGACTCGCATACCTGGGCATCGGCGTTGGCTCGCTCGTCGGCCTCCTAATCCTTGGCATGGTCTCCGACCGCATCCTTGTCGCAAAAACCCGACGCTCGGGAGAAATTAAGCCTGAGTACCGGCTCCCGCCCATGGCATACGGCGCGCCGCTGATCCCCGTCGGCCTGTTCTGGTACGGATGGACGGCGGACTACGCTGTGCACTGGATTGTGCCCATCATCGGCACCGGCTTGGTCGGCGTCGGGTTGCTAGCCACGTTCATGCCGGTAAACACCTACATCGTCGACGCGTACCAGAAGTATGCGGCTTCCGGGCTAGCGGCGACCACAGTGCTCAGAAGTATCGTTGGAGCGTGCTTGCCGCTCGCGGGGCCGAAGATGTACGACGCCCTCGGACTGGGTTGGGGAAACAGTGTGTTGGGATTCATTGCATTGATGTTTTTACCAATGCCATTTATTTTTGAGAGATACGGCGAGAGACTGAGGAAACGGTATCCGGTTGGGTTTGAGTAGAGAAGAGAGGGGAGGACATAAAAAGCGATGATCATGTTCTTTGGGATGTTGCATCTTTTGGGCGTTTTGGTTGTTTTAGGGAGGATATAATGACGGTGATTAGATGGTGAATACCCTTAATGTTGTATATAATTGGCATGTGTTTGTAAAAATGGTTAGTATGTTCATCGGACGAGATTTTGGGGAGCTTGCTAGCTACTTGGGGACTCAAATATATTCAATTGACTATTTCACGCAAATGCTTGATCATCCGTGAAATCGTCCAAAGCAGTTTACAGCAACCCGATACGACAGCCTAGAGCAAGCGGCCTTCTACTCGAGTGAGTTTGCGTGACACCCCACCGAACCTTAACTCGCCAGTTCCTTAACTCTCTACTTTTTCTTCTCTCCACCTTGACACACATCTTGATCTCCACTCCAGAGTCTATTTTTACCTCGACTTCTGATCATAACAACACTCTAGGGCTGTACCAAATTAATCCTCTCGGTGAGTGAGCTCTAATTACTCACTCATTTGACGGATGATAATTCTAAGGTGACTTTAAGATGAACTTGAAACGAAACGATATGAAACACAATAAACAAACAAGACTTTCTCAGTACCACTCCTTTAGACACCTCCCTTTACCACGGTATTTTAAGATGCAAAATAAAACGAAACGAAACGGCGAAACGAAACGAATACTGTTTGGCTATTGTGAACAGTATCAAGAGCACTTGGGTAGCAGGTGGAAATGAGATAGGGGATAGTTCCTTCCTGCAACCGTCCAAGCTGTGTCATCCGCTCCCGGGAAGTTGTTTTGTTGGGATTGATCTAAACTCTGCGATTCCGAAGGCGAGAGCTGGGCATGAGGGGAAGGTCATTCAAAACTCACAGTACCCTTCAGAGGGAAACGAGAGAGGGGTTGTAGCTGTAGTGGGTAAGCTCATTTCTATAATACCTTACTAGTTAATTCCCCGTCTCAGTAGATAGCAACGATCTTAAAATATGATGAGTCGCAATTGCTTAGATGAGCCAATGCAGGATGGAATAAGGCTACCTCTCAAGCTCTTGCTTTGGTATGTACCAAGCTACTCTGCTGCTCATCTCTGCGCATACCATATCTAGCCCATATGCATGCCGCTGCAAATGCTAATCGGGACCCAAACGCCTCATGGAAAAAAACCCGAAACTAAAGGCGACAACACAAATACCCTACGGAATACCTAATGAGGCCTCCTGCGTGTCAGAATACCCTCGCACTCTGAGGACACCTGGACCATCCCGTCCACCAACACCAAGCTCATACTCATTTTTTCCTCCTCTTCACTCTCACCGGCGGCCTCTTCTTCAACCTCTATCGGCTCTGGCTTTGGTTCCAACACCTTCTCCAGCAAATTCTCCGACTCATCGAGCATCTTGGTAATACAGGCCATTGCCCTCTCCAACTGCTTAGGGTCGTCAGATTTCTTTGAGCCTTTCTCTTTCAGGATGATAGCATGATCTGCCTCCAGTTTTGTCATTATGTCGAGGGTTATCTGCTCTAACTGGTAGCCGGTTTCTTCTACCAACAATTGGAGTGCGTCCACAAAATCCGCAACGCAAGTGGAGATGGCCCCGGGCCGTTCCTCAGGCTGGGTTAGGCCGCGAACGAGGGTTTCCACAATAGTCTTGAACGAACCTTTGCCGGTGATTCTCTTACACTCAGCGTAGTTAGTTTTGAGATGACGGTGAAGTCCATTTACTAAGATTTTATAGACAGACCTGCATGTATTCAAGTTACCGGGTAGAGTGCACACTAGTGGAGAGTAGAGGAAAGGGGTACATGCTTGTCCTTTTTTTTCCAGTAGTCCTTCACCTCTGCTGTTCGAATCTGTTGCAGCTCTTCTATACGCAGCCGTACGTTCTTATTGATACTACCGAATTGCTGCTGTGTGGCAGCATCAACCTGACCTATAATACCTGTATGGTATTTGTTGATTACCTATGCCCATTGAAATTAGCTCTTGGAAACCCATGCCTTCCGGGATTTTATTACCTTCTCGCAGCTGTTGGCCCATACATTGACCAATTCAAGTTTTTGGGGAAGAAATTCCAGCCAGCTGGACTCAATGGCAGTATGCACAGGTTCCATAAACAAATTGTTAAAGTCGATTCTAGGCGCATATACACCTCCCCGATTGATAGCAGCCCTCAAGGTTGGAGGCCATATCCTGCCAGTGCTGTGGCGTGCCACCTCTTGACTTTCTTTTGTACGGCTGCCACCGCTTTTTTTCTCTCCCGCAGCAGCTGCTGTGGTGATTTTCTCCACGGTGTTCCTGAGTTTGTTGAGAAGACGTCCTTTTTCAGCTTGCAACTTCGTCAATAGAGCACCGGCCTCTGTCTCTAGCAGCTGCTTGGGCCGTAACCTTTCCCGTGGTTTATCTGTGAGTCTAATCAGGGAATTATCCGTGGGCATATGCTGCAGCGGGTCTCGGATCATATCCAAGTTTCTCAAAATTGACTCCACGTGATATCTCAAGAAGTTTATGGCACTTTTCGTTCTTCGCATTATCGCCTGTTTGTGTAGGTGTTTTCGAAGATCTATATCAGCTGTCAGATGTGCCAATATGAACAAACTATGGAGGATACATACCTAAGATCTCCGTTGCTTCGGCATCAGGAAATTTTGCACTGGTACACTCAGCTGTCCCAAAACGTCCCCGGAATCGTTGATATTCACGGCTAGAGACTGTAAAGATTTCGACTGGAGTACTTTCGAGTTTCTCACTAAGCTTGCGTCTAATGTTCTGATTGCGGGTGTTGATTGCTGCAAAGTTTTCCTTCACACGAAGATGGTGCAGATTTGAATGCAGTTCCTCTCTAGATGCCAGTCAGTGATACTAATCGTTTATCAATAGGATGGAAGATATTCTGCATGCATTTTCTTGTTAAGCTCATCCAGCTTGTCCCAAACCTTCACTAGAACACTGGCCCTAGCTCCGGAAACATCATGATGTAACCTATGTGTTCCACTAACTGCCTTTCTGACAGTTGCTGTCAGACCGTTATGTTGACGCTGGAGGTTCTTGAGTTCCTTATCGTAGCGTTTTATATCCGCATTTATAGGCTTCAAAGCCTCGCGGATCTCTCTCGTTTCGACTGCTACAACACTAGTGTCACATTCTTATTATAATGTCCGTCAGCAAACCAGGATTGGCATAGCTTGCATTAGCAGTACTTACATCTGTCTTTGTGCACGCATTCATCAATGAACCAGTCTGAAACCTCCCTATAGCAAGGCCTTCCTTAATTCATGATCGGAGAAGTTCATCCCCAGTCTTGCTGTCTACCGCTCGTTTGGACTCCAATGCAATTAATATTCCATCTGCCCTTTGCTTATATCGATCGGACAGGATTCGTATCTCTGTCCGGGAAAGATCGATGATAGTGATTCCTGCTTGGAGGATATCTGCGTCCAACCCGGAATGCTTTGACCAATGGCCACAATAATCCTCCGCGTGCTTCCTCGTCGGCTTTATCGGCTACCAAAACCGACACCTGTTCACCGAATTCATCCTCATCATTTGTCTCGATAGTTTCCAAAGTTCCTATTTGCTTAATTTTACCTATCCGTCTCCGGATGGTATCCAAGATTTCATCGACGCTTTTATGTTCATGTATAAGTTCTTCCTTTTCTAGATTAGGGAAGACAGTCGATAGTTTCCGCCATGCTATTTCGGCCTGCGTATCTAGAGCGTGCTTGTCTTCCAACTCATCAACACCGTCTTCCGACTCTTGTTTGTCGTCGTCATCGTCGTCGTCGTCGTTACCACCCTCTCTCACCAGGAGAAGATTTTTAACGAGATATTCTGCCTCGACTAGGGATTCCTCAGATGTCATGTATTCAACCGTTGCTTTGAATCTCTTATCGCCGGGCTGGTGCCAATGAAATTCGGTAGCCACTGCGGTGCATGCACCGCTAAAACCACTCGCTGGTGCAATTTGCTCGTAGTCTAAAAGTGCATTTATCAGTGAGCTTTTCCCTGCCCCAGTAGTTCATCTATTCTTTCGGACTGGAGGCTATGTCAGAAGGTATTATACAGGATCATGATTTGTGACTCGGAATCTTACTAGAATTCGTTGTTACGATATGGAAGTTGGGGAGAACCGTGTGCGTGTATTCTATGGTACAGAGAAGAGAGAAGGAGAAAGACTCGAGATATATAGACGAGACATCAGCCCCTGCAGCAGTCACCGTGTATCAGATCTGTAACATATCTCCGGCACAAGTATACCTGTAACATTCGTTTCCTTTCCCTTGCCCATCACTGATAGATGCGCTTTCTACCAGACACTGCCGAATTTGGTGGCATGAGAGCTGCTTGGAGGGGTTATATTTCGAGGGTAATCTTGTGGCGACGAGAAGGTATAATGTCAAATGATACAAGGTCTCTACGATTAAACGGAGGTATCGAATGGAGCGGAATATGGTTTGGGTTGTTAAATAGGGATGCTGAAAAGATACTTTTGAAGATAAGAAGAAGAATGAAGAGAGGTGTGGAGGTAACAGTGCTGAATCGATGGGTAGTGGAGGTTGAGGGGGGGTTGACTACCAACTTTAGTCATCAAGCTAGGTAGGTCCATCAAACTACTTTCTCCTCCTCTATCGGTAAGTCCTATTCATCTACACGTCCAGTTTTCTGGTTTGTTGCAGTTTTTAGCCCGCTGCTGATCGATTGATCAATGCCAGGTTGTACAGCTGTTGTCAGTTCGTCAATCAGCCAAATCCAATGATCAACATTCCAGATAGGATATGCAACAAACCAGAGGAATCGGGCATATAAGGGATAATAAGTGAGAAAGCCACATGCTGTTTTAGGGTCCTACGGGAAGGTTCAAACTCAAGCAGAGTGAGAGTCACTCAAGCCTTGTACAACACAAACTTGTTGCCACCAGCTGCCAAAACTGCACTTCTTAAGCTCGAAGGTTCTATGTAGATATAGACGTATAATATAGTAGTTCCATTGCCAGTGTTTGATTTTATATTTGAGCACTTGAGAATATCGAGTCAATAGACTGACCGGGACGGTCTATGTAACAGAACTCCGAATGGGCAAAACAAAACCCGGATAGGTGTGCCCCTGAGGATGTCGCAGAAACGCATAGAAGCTTGATCAACGAGAGAAGGTACCCTGGTTCCTACTTGGAACATGTGATTTCTTTGTTCTCTGTTAGTCTCCCAGATGGCATCATGCATAAGAACCTACTAAGGAAGAACTCTCTTACAAAATTTAATTTTAGTCCTCTCCGGAAACGGGGTGTGCCTTAGTTCACACGAGCGATGTGCCATGATTTGATTGCTATGCAAGAGGGTGTGAGTATGCCTACAAACCTGCCATTAGAGGACGTAGTTATAGGTTTTAGAATGGTTTGTTGCAGAAAGGAGAAGGAATAATGGTGGCGGATGAGAGCGGCGGCGGCAAAGGAAGAGGAAAAGAGAAGTCTAGTATGAGGTACATGTTACGACTACAATACTTCGTTCTACTAGGTACCTTTTGGTACTAAGAGGTAGGTAGGATTTGGGTCCTATATTCTAATAGTTTCCCCGCAGGAAAATCACACATTGGCATCACGGATGAAGAATTACTTCTCTATACCCAACGCACAAAACTTCATTTTTTCTACGAAGCGGGAGATCGCGAACACCAGCTTCCACAATACAAAAAGCCTATGTGAAGCAATGAAGATGTCCCCTCGAAAATAAAAATCAACGCAAATCAGAAACATACTATCTCTTGGCTCAAATGTTGTTCACGGCAAGCACCCAATCCATGAAGACAAAGACAACACAAACCATGATCACAGTAATTCATTTATTCCATTGCCCTCTAAAGCCAATTGCCCCGAAACCCCTATGACCTCAATGATCCAGTAGTTACCTAAGATCCCTCGTCGTAGGCCAAACACTCTGTGCTCTCGAGAATTCTCCAGATCTGCAGACTCTTCAGCTTCCCCGATAGTTCTCTCTCCTTCTCAAGAGTATCTCTAGTCCTGGCCCAGTCTACAAGATTAGAAATTTGCTTGTTACTCAGCAGACCGTCAGGATCTACAGCCATTGCAGTGATGTCCTTCCAGAGATTCATTGGCAAACCACCTGGGAGCTGTCGCTCAGTCTTCGCGACAGCTCCCTGGACACCGTTAGCGACAGAATACACTTCTTTAGCGACTGATGGTGAATGGAGAGGTGGAAAGGCCTGGGAATCATCCATTCGGTTTAGTGGTGTCGACTCAAGCAAATAACTGGCCGGTGTGGAGAATCTGCGTGTAGGTGAAGTCGGGGGAGAAAGCGGTGCTCGATTAAATCCTGACAATATAAGGTTTCCACTGGAATGCCTCCCAAAGCTTCGATGGTGGCCTTCGTACGATCCTGCATTTGGGTCGAAAAAGATTTCCCGCGAGACGACAAGCACCTTTAGTGCAGAACTCCACAAAGAGATGCAGTGCGCTCCGCTTTCTTTGAGGATTGCCCCTTGGATCTTGCTTCGGGCACGTTCGAGATCAGGAATCGAACTTGGAGGGCTGTTGCCACCTAGCATAAACGTGACGCTATTCCTTCTTTTACGTGAGGAGAATTGCGTCTCGCGGTGATTGGTTCCCTTATATGGTGTAGGGGTCGGTGTGATAAGGGTTACAGGCTTTCCCTCCCTCAATGCCTCTGCACAGTCTAAAACACGTTTGCTCAGAGGGCTGAGTTTGTCGTTCGGTCTGTAAACGACCCCTCGACAACCTGAAGCATAATACGACGCCAGAGTGTCTGTAGGAGCTCCCAGCTTTGGTGCTGGGAAGAACTTCATGATTCGCTCTGGTGTGGGGTGAGTAGGCAAGATGTATGACAGAAAGAGTGCGGTGCTGTCCGTTACGCCAGTCTTGGAGAATATCATGTACGGGATACTGCGGATGCCATGGATCTCTGCTGCTGCCACGGAGGTGTGAGAGTTCGACAGGGAGTGTACCGACGGATGCCCGGAGATTAGACTATCTAGGGTACTCAGATTAGAAAATGGAAATAATACTTGAGAAGGCACAGTCTTACCGCGTTCGGATTTTGCTGGGGTGGTATGTGTACTCGAACAGGAGTCAGTAGTACTGTGCAAGCTCATAGTGCATGCTTGTTCGTAAATAGAATCCATTTCGTCCGAATCGCCGCCCAAACCCTCTGTATCGTAACCGTCATCGGAGTCATCGGAGGAGAGCGATTTCAAATCTCGGAAGGTAAATCGGTTCCTCTCTCGAGTAAACTCTCCATAAAACCTCGAAGCCTCGATCGCCGATGGGGTTTTCAGAAAGATTCAGTCTGCGGAGACAAGAGACCTGACAACTCCTTAGCGTTTCTGTACGTACGTACGGGGCTTAACAGCAATTGCGAGGGGTAGAATTACGTCTCTAAATGATTCTAAGAAATGTTCCCAATTCTCTGCATCTTCCTGTGTGACAATAGCCAACTTGTTCGCCCTCAAATCCAGATCTTTTAAGTCTGCACTCGCTAGTTTCGTAACGTCTCCCAAAAACTTGAGACCCCTCGAGGTGATCTTGTTCTCAGCGAGATGTAACTCATCGAGGCGTAACGAGCCCGATGTCAGTCCTTGACGCAATCCGTCGCATACAATCTCCAGTCCTTCATCCCCAAGATCTTTTCCTTGGAGGTTGAGCTCTAGGTCTTTAATGGATCGAGACTTGGATGCTAATTGACTGTGCTTGAGGATATCCTTCTTTACGATAGAGCCTAGCTTTGACCCGCTTATTTTGCGCTGGAAACGAGATGTTAGCTGTGTTTGAGCTTCATGGATGGAATTTGAGGCGTGAAGGAGAGAGAACGTTTGTATAGTTGAGTTTACCCATCGTGAAAAGTGATGGTGGTGAGCTTGTCGACTAGTTTATTTCGGCAGCACTGGACGTGGAAGAGATAAATGTAAGCAGCTGGGGTTTCATGCGGTGACTCCCGTTGAAAAGAGGGTTAAATGGTGATGATGGAATTGATGATGGGGACAGCCAGACTAAGTAAGGTACCATGTATGTACGACGGAAACAGACAGCTGAGACAGACACGTAGCGGCATTTGAAGAATAAAACAAAACATTCCTGAGTGTGCGTGTATCAATCTACTATTTACTGTTTTAAGGGAGTACAGCCGGTTGCGACTGTATTGCTTGCAAGATCTTCTTTCTCGCCTTAATCTTCATTCCTAACAAGAATAGTGGGCATACCTGCCTTTGTGCCATACACTTCTTAAATTTCCGCTTATTGCAATGATGCTAGGAGCAGCCCAAAATTAAAGATCTCGTGTACCATTATTGAGCAGTTCTAAAGCTATGATACTATACCAGATGAGCGCCATACTTGTTTAGATGACAGTGTTAAGTCTCCAAACTTCACCTTCAATTCAGGGTTATGTCGGTATTCTTTGGTGCACTCTTTGACTTCCGTATCAATCGAACGGGGTTTAATCATATTTTTCGAACAAAATTTTCTGTAAGTGCACATTGCCACAATGAGATGGGAGAGGGTCCATAATTGAATGCTTAGGTGCTAGTTTTCTACCATGCTAGATCATTAAGAATCATTCATGAGCCCAAACACGTCATTTTTCAGGAGCCCAACACAAATCCCTCTCCAATCTCTTGCTGTAGTTACATTATTTGAAATTGCCCTATCACGGCAGCAAGGGAGGAGACCAGTGGCGACTACATATTACTAGAACCACTAGTGCTTCTTCAATGCCCCCGGACGGCCATCTCGATGCTAATGATTCTCTCCTCCTCTAGTGGGTCAATAGCTTCCAGAACCCATGCTTGAAAGTTCGATAAGTTGGACTTGTTGACTGGAGTGTTTTGGGCAATATCGATGATATCTCCCTCCGTAGTGCCGAGCTCGGTCGCCTCTAAAGCTCCGCGGTTCGCATTGCATAAACATAATTGCCCTTTCCTTCTTGTCGTCACCAATCTGCAGAATTACCGAAGACGAACCCAGCCGGTTCACGAACTAGATGGCCAATATGCGTAGGTAGTTTCCATCGCGATTACCTCTCCTCCTTCCGGTCACTGCGGTTGTGATCCTAGCGATTTCAACGAAAGTCTTATGGCTGGTCTTTATGATCTCCTAGAAGGATGATCCGTGGCGGCGCGAGCGATCCATATCGGTAATGGAGCTGGTTTCTGGCCCTTGGAATCGATGGGAGGTAGCTGCAGAGGCGGCAGGGGTTTAAGGTCTATGCCAATGCCCGAAATATCATCGTAGTAGGGTTCATTGTTATTGCACGTTATCCACCTCATCCACGCCTAGGTATGAGTCTCCGGCGTTTTCTTAGGAAACCTATACCGCGAAGCTACTATATTATTTCCATATTAGCAGCTACGGTGGCAGTCTACGACTCAGCGCCTCCCAGTAAGCAGAGTACCAGGAAGATGACGGGATCCTCCAAACCTGTCATAGCGTCACGGAGAGTTCTAAAACCGTAATGCGTTTATTCAATATCCTTTACCCGTCGGAGCGGCCTTTGGACCAAGCTATGGGCCGCTTGCGCCGATGTGATGTTTCTTTACTGTATGCGTAACCGGACCGCGTCGCGAGCGTGTTGCCGTGAAGCTGATGTCATCGGGACATTTGTCACACGCTCGGCCACGGCCCGGACGCTGCAGCCGGTTCTAACGTGGTGTGGGTGTAGTCTCGATTAGTCGCTGATACAGCCCGCAACTTACTTGCCGTCTGGCCGAGACTAAGTGTTGTAGATTGCAGCTGCATTACCGAGAGAGAGAAAACTAATGAAGAGTTAAGATGGCGGTGGCGGCAGTGATGGTTTTCAGTCTCGGAGTGTGATACACTTTGTATCGGATAGAGTGGAATGGCGGTTTAGCGTGGTGCTGCCGTGAGAGTTGTCGGAACCGGCCCAACTCTCACGACGCCCCGCCCGGCGAAACCATACAGAATTGGGTCTACTATACGAAGAACGGTAAGGTTGCGCCCAAACCCAGTAAAATTTCCACGGGTATGAGGTGCAGCCGCCTATCAAGCTACTGGTTTCGCCAGCATTCCTATTCTCCACTTTATACCATTAGCCAGCCCCCCCGTCTCTTCCCTCTAGCTCTAAACTACATATCCGCCTAAGGATAGGCTATCCACAAACTTTAAAGTTAAGACCAATGCTATGCTTGCTACCAGACTTAGCCAAAGGCAAGCAAAGCCTCGCCCTACCAAACAACCACGTAGAAAATCCATCCGTGCACGTTGGTTTGTATCCAACCCCACCCAGATATAGGGCAGGGCGAAAATGATTGACATTCCATGTAAAAGGCGGAGCAAAAAGGTTTCCAGCCTTAGAGCTCAGTGTTTATAGCACCAATTGAGCACTACAAGTTTCGAACCTGCGTCTTGGTGTTTATAGCACCGTGAGTTTCCAGCCCAGACCTTGATGTTTATAGCACCTATTGAGCACTGTAGGTTTCAAACCTGCATCTAGTGGTGTTTCTAACACCATGCGCAGCCAGTCAAGCAAGGAAATTGCTTCTTGTTAATTCAGTAGATTCTAGCCACCACCATGCAGAGTTCATATTACTTAAGTGAAGACGGAAGACCCAGCTTATGGGTCATCAAGATGATACCGATGGACTTCCGGCCTTGCCACCTGAAGCTTAACTTCAAGATGGAGTATCGAACCAAGTCGTCTCGTGTGCAATACTTATCTTGCCGTGCATCACGTACAACCTGAACTGGATGAGACCGGTTTGTTGGTGGGGCTTCCAACGGGGGTTTCAATATTTGTTCCGAAACTGGGAGACACGATCAATGAACAGGAGGGTGTTCTCTAGGTCGTTCCATACTGAAAACGAACCATCATTCACTCTATCCATTCTAGTTCGATAAAGACGGTTACATGGCAAAAATTGCCTGCATAAACGTGTAAATTAAGGCAACTTGTCTAGTCTTGGTTTTACAAGCATCGGGCCGTTAGTGGAAAATTGCGAGATTTTCACCGTCCCTGATCGCCGGACCGGGTTGACAACCATCACCATCATCTACCCTGTCCCTTCCCGTCCTCGTAGATCACAAGTTGAGATCACCAAGCTAACATGCAAATGCTCTCCGATTACAGTTTACCGGAACTCCCTAGTGTGTATCTATTCCGCCATGATATCAACCGAAAGAAACAAGTAGAAATGTGCATACATGTCCACCCCTTTAACTCTTTGTTGTGTCATCCTCCTCATGCTCACCTTTCTTCTTATCCTTAGCACCATCCAACGCCTTCTTCACACGCTCACTACCAACTTCGTCTTGCGACTCACCACACTGCACATCATACTGCTCCGCAACAGCCCGAATCTCCTTCCTAAGCGCTTTCCCCTCATCCAGTAGCTCCTCCCATCGGTCAAAGTCGAATCCCTTCTGCGCGTACAACTTGATCTGCCTTTTGCTGACAGTAAGGTGCAACACGCTGCGATAGCTGACCTCGCGATTGTGATACAAAAACCACAGGTAGCTCAGCATGATAGTCGTAAGTCCGGCGAGGTAGGTGACGGGTTCCATCACATCCCAACCCCAGCTGGTATGAAACGTAAGAAACCACACGGCACCCCACCACGAGACCAAGCCGGCGAACCCTCCAAGCGCCAGATTCTGCGCTCCCCGGTGCGCGAGCCTGTCGCACTCCTGCTTGAGCTTACTGTATCGTTCGATCTCCACCGAGACCGAGCGTAAGCGTTGACGGAGAAAATACGTGCGATGGTGGAAGGTCGGGACTTCCACGAGCATCTGTTCGCCGCCCTCGATCTCGATTACGAATTCCTTCCCTTTGCTGGCGTCGCGCATGAAGTCTCCGACTTCGGTGGCCGCTGACCACCGCACCATTTTGCCCCTTTGAGAGCCATCGCCGAGCTCGGTGGGATTGTGGGCGCGGAAAGTGATGTCCGGTGGACGAGTTATACCATTCTTTTCCAGGGGTGGGATTTCGGCTTGTATCAGACGTTCGAGGTAGGATAGAGGCTGGTGAGGATGGATAAGCAAGGCTAGAGGTTCATCTGAATCGATAGAGGACTGTTCGGCGTTTTTCGGACGAAGTGGAAGGAGGAGCTTTAGTAGGCGGGAAGGTGTAGAGACTAGTTTTCCTAGAGCGCGCGATTGTCAGCTTTAGAGCTTTTTGTGGGAAGGGGAAATGGGGACAAAGAAGAGCACCGTACCTTTACGGTTAGGAATAGCAACACTCTGGTCCGAATCGGATACCTCGCGATGTTGATAAGGTGGTGGCTTGCCGTCGCTCACTTTGTGCCATGGAACAGACTGTATTCGCGCAAGGTCCTCCGTCCTTTTATTCACTCCTAAATTCGCTTCCGCTTCCTGTTTTCCCTCCGTTTCCTTGAGTATCTCTTTCTCGTCTTTTGATGAAGAATTGGTTTTGTCGCACCGTGATGGAGACGTTAAAAAATATCTCGGTGCTCCTACTACTACCGGAGGTAGAAAGAGGAATGCATGCTGAAAATGAACGCTGGGAAGCTTTCGCAGTCCACACAGGTGATGTTGCGATGGCTTCGGGAGGTGGATAGTAGTTAAAGGTGATATGGATCTTAAGAAGTTGCTTTGCAAAGGCTTCGAGGATTTCAGTCTCTGAAAGGCGGCCGTCCTGGGTGTCATTTGGAAATTGACAATATGAGAAAAGGACCTCGGGAAAGAAGTGTGACGGAATGAAGTAAACAAAGGTAGCAAGGAAGTAATCGATGACGTCGGCGGCTGCCCTACAACAAGGCTGAATTATAGGGCTAAACAAGGCCAATGTAACATCGGCTGACGTTCAATTAAGATTTTAGTGTAAGTACGCTAGCATGTAAGCTACAGTTGCCAAAAGGTTCTATTTGAGTTCAGTTGACTACAGATAGTCCAAAAAACACCAAGAAAAAAAGGCATTTCTATCAGGTCAACTGGTGGTTTTAATGGTTCCCTCTTCTTGGAGCAACCTAACCACCACCACGTATAGTACACTATCGCCCATTGCGAGGTTCTTTTCCTTTCTCTAGGTATCACCAATAAAAATCCTCATCTCTCATCGGCCCACCTTTTTGTTTTTCCAGCTGCCCACAATGCTCTTCCACCTTCGGTGGAACACTCCAACTACCCACCACCTCCGGCGCCACCAAAAACTGCATCAACATCCCCGCTTCCACATGCCACGCAATATGGCCTACCAAGTCGTCAGTTTCTTCTCTTCAATCAAGCGGGGTAACTTACAATGCATCGCCCACATCCCCGGATTATCCGCCACAAACCTAATCCGCACCCATCCAAAGGCTTCAATAGTGACTGTATCCCTCCTCAACGTGCCATTAACCTTCATATTCCCCTGTTCACTCGCATCAAAATACCCCTTCCCCTGCCCTAGCACCCAGAACTTGTGGCCGTGAAGATGGAACGGGTGGTTTCCGTCATCAAAATTGTCGATCAGCAAATCCACTGTTTTCCCGCGAGGGATGTTAACGACAAGTTGCCTGCGCACATCGTATGCATCTTTGAGAACGTTATTATTCGGCGTGGTAAACAAGGTGTTTCCGGAAGAAATCCCGGAGATGACGGACATCAACGTCGGGGTCTCTGAGGGGCGCCAGGAGGTGTGATTGAAAAAGCCACGGCTGAGTTTGTAGCTTCCGATCTCAAAGTTGCTACGGAGGTAGATTAGAGTGTCGGCGGTCTCTGGAGGATCGAAGGAAACTGCCATGGTAACTTCCGCGAGGTCCATTTCTTTGCATTCGAGCTCGGGGGATTCGCTCCACCCTGTTGTTTCAGGGATTCGTGGCAGAGACGAAGAATAGGAGCTGTATTGAATAACCGCCCTCACCTCGGCTTCCAGAGTCTCAGGAATCTCGGCAAAACAATGAACCACCATTTTCGCCCTCAGCCAATACGTTAAATCCTCCTTCCGAGAATGACGAGCATTAATAACAATTGAGTAACGCTGGGCAACGTTGATGCGGAAGCGGTTGATGTTGTAGGGGTTCACTTCTACCCCATCCACCTCTACCAGGGAAACATCATGATCGTCGAGCTCGACATCAAACTCTGCAAACGCACCAACATTGATGAACCGCAGTCGGTGTGCCCCATTTCTCTCTAAATCTAGCACCTCCATCCCTATCTCGGAAGTCTCGCATTGGTAGCTCTTCGGGACTTTTGAGCAGTCGATAATATTCCGACCATTGACTAATGCCCCATTCGGCACCGGCTCGGCATTCTCATTATTCGGCGCTAGATACTGTGGCAACAACGCAGCAGAAAGGTCGTGATAGTAATCCTGTACCATCACTACTCTATCACTTGCGTACTCAACTCCAATCTTTTCCTTCGGCGAGTGAACAACCAGTGGTCCAAATAACCCATCAACACGCTGTGTCGTGAAGTGCGCATGGTACCAATACGTCCCACGTAGGCCATCGGCTGTGAATTCGTAGCGAAATGAAGACCCCGGTGGAATTGGGCAGTTTGTGATGCCGGGCGTGCCGTCCATAAAGTTTGTTCCATTTTGATGAAAGCCGTGCCAATGTAGCGAGGTGGAGTTGGTCATACGATTGTGCACATCAATAACAAGGGTGTCGCCTTCGTTCACTTCCACCAAGGGACCAGGGAACTGTGAGTTTATGGCTAGGAGCTTTCGCCATACGCCTGAAAAAAGTTAACTCCTGGTCAATCCTGGAAAATATAAAGTGAGCAAACCATCGGGATTTCCCGAAATCTCAGTTAAGGTCCAGTTGTAGTATCGTTTCTGAGGAGGGGAGTTGATGTCCCATGATGGGCTCAGCACATATTCGCGTGTATCCCTTCTCCACGAGGTGCCATAGTGGTATATATTGGTGCTGGGACGACGTTTCTCCAGGAAGGCGCCGGAGTAGGTGTACAGAACAAACAACAGCACGAGAAAGGTTGCGCCGGCAAGTGCCGTTTTCTGCCGCGGACTTGGGGCACTGGGTTTTCGCGACATGGGCAAAATCAGAGGGCAGAGTCAGGGCTGGTGGTTTCTTTCGTTGAGTTCTCCATTTGTAGGAATTAGCAGACAGAGCAACGATGGGTGGGGGGCCGGGGGCTGCAAAGATGAGGCTGAGATTGTCCTCGGATTCCATTAATCCATTAATATGTAGCGGTGATTGTACGCGTAAGTGTGGTGTGGGCGAGGTTATTTGTATCACAGTATTTTCGTATCATTGGCCGGTGACAAGGATGGCTGGTATCGTGTAGTACAGTAGTGACAAACAGTCGATTCGGTTCCAGCACCCAAGCTTTGATGCGCCATACAAGCTTTTTGCCGGGGGAAGACAAGCTTCCTCGGCGATTTGCTAACTCCAAACGGTCATCTTCTTCGCTTCTTCATTCCGTTTCCACTCTCCATTAGTCTACTCACTCTTGTTTTTTTATTTTCTGGTTGTTTTTCAGCTCTGGACAGAATTCTCCCGTACAAAAACAGGGGTAAAAACACAGCAACAAGCTAGAAACACGTATCATATCGAGCTTGACCACTGGACAGGTATCGCTTCCAGCCGTTATCTGAGTAGAGCAGAGGAGTCCCTTCAGCTTTGGCCTTACATCCCCATTTCCACGACACCAACGCAACCACAAGGCATACGTATGCACTCGACTTATATTAATTTTTACCCGCTTACCCGTGCTCGTGAGACAGTAGGAGTACGCCTCGAGCACGTGGGTGTCTGGCTGGCTAGATGCGTCCTCTCCTAAATGAGTAAAAAAAAATAACAAAGAAAGCGCTAGCACTACCTATACTGCCCGAGACAGCCCCGGGTTTATTCTGAGCACTTTGCGGGCTGGGTGTCGTAATATCTAACACCTCCACCCAGTACATTATCGTCTCCCCGCCCGAGCCGTGACACGATGCGTTTCCGGTCATTTCTGTTTCCTTTGGGATTTCTATTCGCCTTTGCAGAGGCCCAAGAAATCCCTTCACACTCTCCAACCAGCAGCGTCTCCGGCAAAGCTTTCAACCGCTTCGTTACCATATGGCTCGAAAACACCGACTACTCCAAAGCCGCTGGCGACCGTTAGTTCCCTTCCTCCCTGCTACCTAATCACCTCTAAAACTTTCTCAGCGAATTTGCGATGGCTCGCCAGACGTGGCATTACGCTGAGCAACTACTTTGGCTTGACGCATCCGTCGATGGGCAACTACGTTGCGGCAGTGAGCGGTGACTATTTCGGAATAAACCACGATGACTACACCGAGATCCCCTCCAACACCTCAACCATCGCAGATGTCCTGGAGGATGCGGGGATAAGCTGGGGTGAATACCAGGAGGATATGCCATACACTGGATTCACCGGCTTTGAGTATGAGAATCCTGAGACGAGGGCGAATATGTATGTACGAAAACACAATCCATTGGTTATCTTCAACTCGGTTACGGAGCGCAAGGAGCGGCTAGCGTTGATCAAGAATACGACGCTGTTTTTGGAGGATTTGGACTCGAAGAAGTTGCCGCAGTGGGTGAGTTTCTTGCCCGATGTAGGGGAGTAGTACTGAGGAAGAAAGATGTTTATCACCCCGAATATGACTTCAGATGGCCATGATACGTCCGTCACCGTTGCTGGGGCCTGGACACGCGATTTTTTGGAACCGCTGCTTAATGACGAGTATTTCATGAAGGTAAATACCTAGTTTCGGTGATTAATGGATTAGGTTGTGCTAATGATTTTGTTCAGGATACTCTGATCCTAGTGACATTTGACGAGAACCACTCGTATACAACGCAGAATCGTGTATTTTCCATCCTCCTCGGCGGCGCGGTACCGAAAGACCAACTCGGGACTACTGACGACAATTACTATGGTATTTTGGCCCTGTCTTTCCCTCTATAACCTGCCTAACATTCCCCTCTGCGCAGACCACTACTCTCAGATTTCCACCGTCTGCGCGAACTGGAACCTTCCAACCCTAGGCCGCTTCGATGTCGGTGCTAACGTCTTCTCCCTTGTCGCCTCGAAGACTGGCGACAAAGTCCGCACCAATCCATCCCTATCGTCAACCTTCCTCAACAAATCATATCCAGGAATGTTCAATAACAAAGATTGGGCGCCACAGCCAATGCCTAATACGTCACTGGTGGTGAATGGCAGAGAGGTTTCCAAGAGCGTCAAGGCGAAGTGGGGGAGTGTCAAAGGGCGCACATACTATAGCGGAGAGTTGGTGCTGCCGGATGGGCGGCATCCACCAGTTTATAAGGACGCGGTTACGGTTTCAACGTCGAGTACCGATAATAGTACTACTAGTAATAGTACTAGTAAGGCTAATAATAATACTAACTCAGCTTCTGAGGGTCTTCAATTACGGTGGTTGTGGCTTCTGGCTTCGCTTGTTGCGCTTTTTGGGTTGATGTTTATATGATCTTGTTCATGTTAGGGTGGGAATGGATGGTTGGATCTATGCCTGATGTACATAGACAGCTTTTGGATTTAAGAGGATGAACGTGAGTAATAGTAAATACTTTAGACCAGCCAACAGATGGCAGGCAGCATTGGAATATACCCACAAGGTCGGGGTAATTATGGGAATAGAAATTGTTCCAAATAGTGTTTGCAGGTTCTTGACCACATGTTTGCTCTTGAAAATAAATCTCAAGCCCAGAATGGATCCGAGCATCGTGGTATTGACATTAACAAAACAATTTGGGTAGCATCCAGTCCAAAGGCAAAAAAAAGAGTTCTGCACAGCCTTTATGTTCCAGCCGTTGGTCTTTCCACTGCTAGCCTTATTTACCTCCCACTACCCTTCTCTTTTCGGTGGAAAGGTGGTAACTATAAACTGCTTCATCCAACAAAGAACCCTCTCTAGTGCCAATCTCACATACTCAAGAACCCATGCTGCGTCACCTGTCCCACGGCACTCTGTTGCCTATCCCAATCCACAATAGCTGTTAACAATACCTGCGCCCCCTTCGCCCTACATTCTTCGTGTCAGCCTCACCCCCGGCACATGGAAACGGACTCACCATTCCTCCACCGCGCCGCCTTCTTGGACCAGCACCACTCCTGTGGTGACACCCCTCTTACTCGGCGCCACTGCATCAACTGGTCTATCCACAACCCCCTCATTCACCTCCGCTGCCGCAGTCCTCTCAACCTCTTCCAGCGCATCCTTGACCGCCTCTACGGCGGACCCAGAGAACGCAACCTCAGGCTCATCCATCACCAGCTCGACACCAACCACCTTCCCACCCTCCTCACGCGCAATGGTCTCAAACAGCGCTGTGCACGCGCCCTCAATATCCAACACCCCGGTATACTTGGGGTGGCGTATATGCAGCGCGAACCTAGCCTCCTTCGGCGTCCCGGCGAACCCCGCCATCTCGACGTCGAACACGCCGGTACTCGCCCTCCCGCCGTGCGCACTCGCGATCTCGCGCGCCGCGGTAATCATGCGCGCACCCGCCAACAACGCGTTCCCGCCGCGCAGCGAAACCGAGACCCAGCGCCAGGCTTCGGTACCCGTGGCCACGCCCAAGGGCACGACCGACGAAGGGACGATCTCGAAGTAGGAGCCTAGCTTTATGCCGTGGCGTACGGAACATTCGACTTGGCCCAGCCACCCGGCTTCGCGGAGACACGCCTTCACGCTTCGCCGCCCTTCCTTTTCGCCGCCGGCTTCGCGCAGCGCCCAGGCTTCTTCTACGCCGACTTCGCCCGCCCAGGCGGCGCTGCCGAGGAGCGCTCGGGGAAAGCGAGAGCCCGAGGAACAGCTCCAGCCTGAGAGGGTGATTGGGTGTGAAGTCTTTTGGGGGGCTTCTTGAAGGGTGCGGATGACTTCGAGGGCGGAGAGGATGGGGAGTGGGGAGGGGGAGTCGAGGGCGCCGCCGAGGGAGATGGAGGGGAGCGAGGGACGCTGCGAGGGGATGGTCAGGAAGATATTGCCAAGCTCGTCGATCTGTGGGGCGAGGTTGAGGGTGCTGCTGAGATAGGTGCGGAGGATGGAGGAGGGTGGGGCGAGGGAGGTACCGATTGCCGGCGGGAAGCTGATGGGGGAGAATGTGGTTAGAGAAGGGATACAGATATATAAAGTGTCAATTAAGAATTTGGGGGTAGATACGCGCTGTAACTAGGTTGTAAGCCTAGACGTGAGACTTCGTGGGCCGACGCCAGGAAGCGGGCCGTGTTGATACGAAGCTCCTCTGGTGGGCTGTTATTGAAACTACGAGTGAGCAGCATTGTTGTAGGCGATTGAGAAAATACCACTCTCCTCTCGCCTGCCGGAGAACGAAGGAGGGCTCGCGAGGTCAACATATCTAGCTGCGGTAAGTAGTGAGAAAGCGAGAGTGGGTGTGATGTTTGTCGAGAGCTCTTGGAAAGTGGGGAGAGCTTCGCAAGGATATGCAGTGGAGCCTCCAGCGGTTGGAGATTTTATCGGTGTGCAGTGGGATGGCAATTTCATTACTTCTTCCACGTGCTGAGGAAAAGAAAGAAAAGTACCGCAAAAAAAATAAGATCCGGTATTTGTATATAATGGCCGAAAAATCAAAGGGAACGACGGAAGAGAGCAGGAAAAAAAACGCATGTTTCAAGAAATTTACAGATCAACCCCCACCCGCACTGCTGGGCCCTTGCACATATACCGGTACACACAAAAAACGCAGCAAAGTGAGCATATTCTCGTATTCCACGACTTTTGCTCGCCGTTGTCTGTCCTGCTTTCCAACCACCTTCTAAAAGAACTTGAATAAACACCGTCACCGCTGCCCGGCCCCTTTACCTCCTGTACCACATCCGTGTAATCTTAGTTTGCCTCATCTTCTTCTGTAGCTGCATGATACCATAGCACAGTGCCTCACTGGTCGGCGGGCATCCGGGCACATAGACATCCACGGGCACGATCCTGTCGCAGCCCCTTACAACCGAGTAGCTGTAGTGATAGTACCCACCACCGTTCGCACATGATCCCATGGAGATCACCCAACGTGGCTCGGGCATCTGATCGTAGACCTGTCTCAATGCGGGCGCCATCTTGTTGGTGAGGGTTCCGGCGACGATCATGACGTCGGACTGGCGGGGTGAGGCACGGAAAATAATACCCATGCGGTCCTGGTCGTAGCGGGGAGTGGAGAGATGCATCATCTCGACGGCGCAGCATGCGAGACCGAAAGTCATTGGCCAAAGAGAACCCTGGCGAGCCCAGTTCGCAACCGTGTCAAGGGTCGTCCTGGATAAGGCCTGTTAGCTATTCCTTCGCGAACCCCCGAGCGGAACGCACACACAATGCGTAATCCACAATCCCCTTCGGCTGCTGCTGCGAGGGCAGCAGTACCTCACGACGCACCGGTCGCTCGCTCAGACTGTCCTGGCCGACATGTGTGACGCCAGCAGCGGAGGCGAGGGCGGAAGGCTTCGAGGTGGAGATGGCGCGGATGGCGATGCTTCTGGACGGCAATGCCGCTGCCCCAGGTCAGCTTTTTTTGTCGGGATAGATAATTGCAATTGAGGGTGGACGAACATCGCAGTGTCAAGGCTGTAGATGCACGGGCGATCGAAAACATCGTATCGTTGTAGCGAGAGAGCTGTGAGAGGAGATAGCGGGGAGGATTTGGCGGTGCCGGGGGGCGTTGATATGCCTTTGCATCACTAAGCAAGTGGCGATGACAATTGCTTAACGGCAGTGGTGCCAAGCCAATTTTTAAACTAGTGGCCATGAACCATCACAGTAATGTCGATAATGAAAGAAAAAACGTATGAATGGCTGGGTTCTGTTGGTTAATTATGAGGTATTGAAATCTAGATCTAAAGTGCTTCGGTTTTGCAGAACTCATGATGGTTTGCAAAGTCGAGTGATAACTATCTAGTTGAGGCAGATTGAATTGCTGGTTTTTCTCCACACGCTGCATAATTGCACAAGACGTCGTATAACTTTACTTAGTTTATGCTCAAGCGACAATTGCGACTTGAAGGTTGGAATTACACTTTATATCATCCAGAGAGTAGGATTTTACTTGAGTTCAAGAAATAGAGTTTAGTGATGATGTCAGTGTAAGCAGTACTTCATCTCAACTTATAACCTTACTTACAACTGCCGCGGAACACGGCTTGCTCACTTCCACAATGGCAGAAATTTCCTCTTAAGCGGGTGATGTCCTGTAAGACTCCGTTACAAATATTTGAGCAATCAACTGAGCAAAACTAGGGAGGCCTTGATGCTTGGATTGACCATAACTGAAGCATTTATGGATTATGTAGTGCGGGCTAATATCACAGACCCGGGACCTTGGGCAAGATTATTACTGTGTCTCGAGGTCAGGAGCCTTTGTCTTCCAAGAGACAAGATATCCCGGGACCTTCTCGAATCTCGTCTGATTTCGAAAACCAACTTCTATGGGGACTGTTTGAGGGTCTACACTTAGGAAAGGGCATTGACAACATCATCAACTCCGCACTTAGGCACGGGAATATGACGAACAAGACGATGCTCAGCGGCGTGTTCAAAACCATTCGAAAAGTGTGAAGCTAGATGGTCGTTAAGGATCCAGCAGTATATACGGATGAACGATTATGGACCAAGTGGTCGAAGAATGGGAGAAAGTCATCAAAAAGGCTGACTGATTAACATGAAGAAAGACTTTTTCAAGGGGAAGTTGTTTTCGGGCTGAATTTGATCGATTGCCGACCATGTCAAAAATGTTGGTGGAGGGCACACGTTGTTCCGCCACTGTGTATCGTGGAGAGCTACTGATCCGGAATCACATAGGCCAACGAGCGCGGTGTGGTTGAAAGGTTACACTGGACATACTTTCACGTCGTACATGCATCTCTATCGGAGTGGAATTGATGGAGTTATGGCCCCGTTGGTATACGATCAAAACGCGGGTGACCAGCTGTGATCGATAAATTTCGAAACTCTCTTACTAGAAAACTTCCAGCTAATGAGATTTTCAATAAGTCCAATTCCACCCAAATATTTCTAAAACATCAACTTTACCGAACGAAGAGATAAAATAGTCACTATAGGAAGTCGCTCGATCATATTTTACTTAGAAAACTTCACGATATCAGCAGCTACTGGGATGGCTTTTTAGTACTAACTACCGCCGATTTTCCTGTTTTCTTGTTTGGGGCCAATCCCATGCGCGCGACGATCTCACTCCGCCCACCAATAAGAAAGCACCTGACTGTATAGTAGTGTCCAAGTATCCCGGGAAGACTTATCTTATCTACTCTTGATTTGGCTGAGGTTGATCACTCTAAAGTATGTGCCCTACTGTACGAGATGACACGACGGTTCAAGTGAAAACAGCAGCAACCAAACAATCCCACAGTTTGATAGCAATACTAACACAGTAATCCAACAAGCAGCGTACGATAGTTTCTCTGTCAAAGCCAAATCGCATCAAAACAAACCGTAGCCCATCAGTTGTACATAAAAAAAATACATCCCAATCCCACATTGGTATCGTATCATACACCTCCCACACTCCTACTCTCTGTACTCCGGCTGCTTTGAGATAGACTGTTCGGCCCTCCTCACCATCTCCTCCTCTATATCCCTCTCCTTACTCCTCCATTTATTGAACGTCAAAGGGCTTGAATCTTTTGTCGCCGAGCTCTGCGATTGATCAATACCCACTACATTCACTTAGACTGTAAAAGTAAGGTCATCGACTCACCCCACCACCAGCAACCTCCTCACGGCCAGAAGTGTCATTCGAACGCTTTGTCTCCTGGGCAACCGTACCTCTAGACATCCCCGTTGCTCCCTCTGCTTGGGTCGCGGCGGCAGAGGTATAAAAGCGTTGCTGAGAGCGCGTGAGGAGGAGACGCTGTGATTGTCTGATTGCTTTCATGGTGTGTGTGGGAATTAGATGAGTGCTGCTGCTGATGGGTAGTGGTGGGCTGCGGTGGTGGGCCCGCGAGGATCGGGGTCGGCTATATATGATAGTGGAGCTACGTCACGGCAGTTACCGGTTATCATGCAGCATGTGAAGACCTGCTGCAGATCTAAACGGTCAGTCGATGGAATGCGGGGAGATGGGTGTGTGGTGAATCAACCGGAAACCAGATGAAAACAGGCGGTGACGTGCATGGATGATCACTCGCAGTCATATTGTGCACCACCAGTAATGATACCTAGTCGATCTGCATGTTCAATTCATCAACACACCCCCTAAACACAACCAAATTATCACCCACAAGCTGTTGAGCTTTTGTTTCTTCGTATGTTTCAGGCTAACCCACGTTCATCAATTGCCAACATCCATTGGAGCCACGCGCTTGCTTTTCTGTTTCACTAGATATGGGTGGTGGTGGTGGTGGTGGTGGTGGTGGTGGTGATAATGATAAGGATAATATTACTGGTAATATTGATGGTTTGATAGTGGGGTGTGTGCACTCGACATCGGCTCAAATGCTGCATGCACGCTGCATTCCCCACACGTTGTAGGGTTCATTGCCGCGGTTATGGAACTATTACACCACGGAATCAACCGAGCACTCCGGCGCGCAGCGAACTATCGATAAGTGTCAGTCTTCCGCCTTACATCTAGAAGTTAGGATCTGCAGCTAACCTCGAGAATTCTCGCCCCTAGATCACGCCTCAAATGTCAAAGGCAATGCTCTGCAATATGGAAGGAAGTTGGGGTATAAGGTATATTAAAAAGTCACTTGAGAGGAACATGTCGATTCTAGAGTGATACTTCGGGGTTTCCGGTTTGTACTTGATATCGATCCTTGAACCTTCCTATTGCTAAATCCCTTATCACCCGTAGAATAGCCCGAAATAATCCATCAACGCCCAGGGTTCCGCTTCAATGCACCATATTCTCCGCCTTCTCCAACAATATGCGGAAGCCTGCAAAACTCGAGGGGGAAGAGAGGAGCGCTGGTTTCTGCTGCAGATTTGCCAAGAGGTCGACAAGACGCTCACGTTCCGTCCACTCATTCACGCCAGTGTATACGAGCTTCTGTTTCCAGAACTGCCCCCGTGCACCACCAGTTTTTCCAGTGGGGAAGAAATTTGAAGGCCCCCCATCCCTTGTGAGAATGATGGAAGATGGATTAATGAGATATAGTGAGAATACAATCTAAACATGAGTCTACTTGCAAGGCTCCCAGATGCCACACCTGCGATAGGCATCACTACACCTCCCTCCGCTACCTAACCTTGGTTCATCTCCGGTCGAATTATAAACGATCCCAGCACCAGTAAAATCGCTGAGCTAAGGAACGGGGGCACACAAAGCAGCCCTCGGGATCTAGTTTGCCAGCGATAGCTAGCAAGCCATGAGGAACCCACCACTGTCACTGTCAGTGGCAAAATTAGCGAAAGGCTACGGACACGAGGTTGCCGTGATTGGTGATGATTATCACCTCGGTCAAATTGGGAAGATTCTCCAGCATTAGAACTCTTCCCTAACAAACCATGATCCTCACCTGAGAAGTCCTTCCGTCAAATTCGGCATGGATATGTACCACGGCAGCTCTAAGGAGTCGTATTAACTGAGTGGAACTCAGTAAAAGAATGCTACAACTTGAGGGCCAATCACCTTCTCCCCTAACCTCAGGACCATCCCGTGGAACATTGCAACTAGATGCTTCAACTATGCTTTGTAAAACGTCTCAATCGTTCTCAACTTTTTGTGTTTGCCCTCACTCTTGGGCATTACTCCTCGACAGTCAGAGAATATCGCAAGCATATTGCCTCCTAGACAGACACTATTATAAAACTCTCCCCGTTCATATCACCTGGAGCCCCTAACCCGTGGGGTGTAAAGAATACACGCATGGTTTGTTTGCCGGAAAGAAGTGACTGGATGATATTGTACAGTGTTCAGTGCGGGATGAGATATCCCGGATAGTACGAGACTTCTACAGCTACGGATCGGTTTTGAGAAGCCGCAGGATAACCCAGCACCCCGTTCATGGCCGGTTTTTTCGGTCAAAAGTATCTGGCCAAGGTCATTCTGCTATCTTGCGCTCAAAAACCGGCCGTCTGACAGACCGAGCTTACGAGCAACGAGAAAATCTGGGAACGAGAGCAATGTTATCTTTGAGTTGGACCCCTCATTTCCTCTAGGGCTTCGGAGGCTTTGGTACGAAGCTGCCGGAGTAGGAGAGTGAGACTAGGCCTTGGTTGAGCAAAAAGTAAACTTTGCCTAGACCATACGTCTATGTGTGTGTGAAGGTTGAGCTAGAACGAGGGGTTTGAGTAGTTACTGTTCCTACCATTAGTTCGCCGACGCTCATCTTTCCTTGACAATTTGGCCGCCCCCCCCGTCGGTATATAAACCCACTTTCCAGCTTTAAAACCACCTCTTCTTCTACTAGGTACTAGGAGCTACATCGACAATTCAACAGCTTGTCTCGACCCCAGCAACTGCCGAAACAGGAAATGAGGCGGAGTACTGTTGGCTACTAAGCCATCAAGGCTGCACGCTCGGGGAAAGGATCTACTGGAAGCACGGCGCAAAAGAATCCGGACCTACACAGCAAACAAAACACACGAAAAGACGAAAGAATGAAGCGAGCACCCCCAGAGTGAGGGACAAATGATAGCGGGGGTAGCGGACTTGAGGTCTTGGTGGAGCAGGATGAAGCGGCCACCCATCCTGATTATCCATCCGAGATTTTCTACCATATGGCGGATACCCTCCCCTTTGCAGACCGTCGGGCCCGCTGTAGCATCGTATTGGTTTTGTCAAAGGTGTCAACCAGTACAACGTCGAATCCACCCGGTAATCAGGTATACTGGAAGAGCGGGTACCGGCAATTGCAAAATTAGCCTGCCACTGGGAGGTCTACCGACGCTCTAACCATAGCTGTCACTTTCAACTCCAAAGAACGAGACAGCCGCAAAGCTTACTCGTTTGCCATCTCAATGGAATAAATTAGTTTGCTGTCACATAATCTCACTCGACTTTATGAAAAAAACACAAAACTAAAGTACATCTCCAGTGATGTCTGTCCGTGGTGCCATTCTCCTCCCCGCCTATTAACAGCGAATACTTACAAAACTCATCCTCTCGCCATCCCGAATAAAAAACCAGCATACAAAGCATAAGCCCTTCAATCCAGTAAAGTAGAGATAAACTAACAAAGTGGCTGTGAGGGGTATCATCCATCTACTTAAAACACTAACACTACTTTTAATAACAATAATCCACCCATAACTCATAATCATAACCTAAACAAGTCCATAATCATTAACGTCTTTGCCTCCCATCATCCGCAACCACCATACAACAACACACCAAACAGCACCCACGAAAGAACTTATTCCACCCGCTCTCCCCCGCCAAATTCGTGGCACTCTCATTCCGTGGACTCTCTAATTCGTCTGGCGTCGGGCTATTATCCGCCTCGATGATGGCTCTCCCGCTGTCCGCCATTGGCGCCCGGTGGAATGGGTGTGCCATTAAGCTCCCGTACGACCGGTTCATGCTAGTGGGCGGACGGAACGTTTGTCGTTGCGGCGGGGGAGGGCTGTAGTGTTGTGGGGAGCGGGTGGGGGAGCGGGAAAAGAAGGTGTGTACAACGGGAACGGAGGAGGGTTGGTGGTAGTAGGTGCTCTGTGAGCCGAGGACGGGGTTAATGTCTGTGTGTGTAATTTGTATCAGTAATGGTTTTGGGACGGCCTGGGTTGGGGGAAATGGGTTGTAATCTGGAATGCTTTGGGTCCGGGGTGCTGTGGTTTGTTTTTCTCCGTGGTACAGGTTGGGATCCTGAAAAACTAGTAAAGTCGGCCCGGTCTCGGATCTAAGGCTGGACCCTGATCTTCGGAATCCTACGAGCGCCTAGCGGCCGGTTGGCACTTGGCTCGAAATGCGCGAGACGTCGTCGCATGAATGGGGACCAACCTCATAGCTAGCTATCGCCGTCGGGCCTCCGGCGAGATGTAGTCGTTATGGATTCATTCACTCCCCACAAGGGAAATTACCAAACAGCTCCAGTGCCTCCAATCCCAAAAGCATTCAGATTACAACCCATCCCAGCCCGTTCAAAAGAATATCTGGAAATCGCACCTCTAGGCGGCACAGACTGTGAACGTGCAGGATGTAGCGGCTGCGTAGGACTGGCATATTCATAATAGTACGATCTTCCATACCCATACTCGTCATCCTCGGAATCGACAGTGCAGGTATCTCCATCATCGTCTTCGTCATCACTTTCGTCTCCATCGTCGTCGTCGTCGTCTTCGTCATCATGTAGAACGCTCCGGGAACCTGCGCTCTTCTGCTCGCTGATCGTATCCAACATGCTCAACCCGGAAAAGCTCGAGAAGTTCCTCCGCTCCGCCAAACGAGCGCCACCATCTTCCTCCACATCCTGCTCGAATATCCCCTCTGTCTTTGGCAGCGCAACCGAGTCCGCGCCGCTGTCCTGACAGCCGCGATCGGATTCCGAGCCGACCGGTGATGCGGAGTAGATGGATGGGTGCGAGGAGTACCCGTCTTCGCTCTCGTCTGCGAGCGGGTGCAGGGCTTTTCGGTTCCCTCTGTGGAGTCGCAGGGATGGTACCGGACTTGGAGGCGATCCGGGGGAGCAAGGGCGGGCGTTCTCTGATAGGAGCGACGACTGAGGCATGAAGGTGAGGTGGTATACGGAACAAATTGTGGCAGCGGCAGCGGGGTACGAAACGACGGAAGGGCGACAGGGAGATAAGGCGGCATCAACAATCAAAAGCGTGGTCTACCTGCGAAAGAGACTTCAGTCGTGATCTCGATCTCGATCTCTGAACCAGGGGAGAGATATGCAGCGGGACTTTCTTTTTTTTTCCTTTGCTTCGAGAGGAACAGTGCCTCCGCATGACAAGCAGTTTTTCTTATCGGAGTCAGGCGACAGCACCCGAAACCGACCAGTGCCGGTGTAAAACGGTGCAATGGACGTAACAGGACCGTTTATTGGCTAGTAGCACACGCATCTACGCTGTTCCTGACGTTTGCAATGCTCGTCACCGAGTGTCAGCCATTGGAGCTGCTTGCCGGAGATGCGCCGTGGTGTCGCCTACGGTGGACAGAGTACTTTACGGAATGTTGGTGAACGTGCGAGTCTGCAAACCTCACGTGTCTCTGGCGCCATCTCTTCCGATCTCCTTCGACGTGATTTCTCAACAACTCCCACGGTTCCTGTTCCTGCCAGTGTCGGATTGTCACAGGCAGTGATGTAGCCGCCAAGACGGTTGTGTCACGTGGCCACACCCGAGGCATTCACATGTTCATTCGCGGACGAAAGCTCACATGCCTCCGTTCGCCGCGCCGCAACCGGAGAACCGCTTCCCTTAAGACCTGCTCTTCCTCTGCTCCCTGAAGTCCACATACATCACTGGCCCGCGTCTTTCTCTCAAGCACCCTCCCGTACTATCTACGCTGCAATCATGTCTGGAGGTGTGTTCACACTCGGACGAATAACAGGAATCAGTGCTAACGAAAGAACAGCCGCCAACCGTCTCGCCAACCTCACCTCTCAACTCTCCTCCTCCTCTCCCCGGGAAAGACTACTCCAGAAGAACCCTGATGATGTATGCTACCTCCCCTTTCCCTCCCTCTTCTTCTCATCTGACACACAACAGATCGTAGTAACCTGTGCTCTCCGCACAGCATTCACCAAGGGCGGTCGCGGCGGCTTCAAAGACACCCACGCAGCCGACCTCCTCGCCGGTGTCTTCCAGGGCGTCATTAAGAAATCTGGGATCGACCCTGCTGCCGTAGAGGACATATCCGTCGGCAACGTCCTCTCGCCAGGAGGAGGCGCGACCGAGTTCCGTGCCGCCGCCCTCGTTGCCGGATTCCCCGTCACAACCGCCGTCAAGGCTACAAACCGACAATGCTCCTCGGGTCTACAAGCATGCGTCGACATCGCCGCCGCCATCTCTGCAGGCATCATCGATGTTGGAATCGGCGCTGGCGTGGAGAGCATGAGTCTCAACTACGGACCCCAGGCTGTCAGCGAGTTCTCAGACCTTCTGAACGGCGTGCAGAAAGCGAAGGATTGTAAAGTCCCCATGGGAGTCTTGTCTGAGGCTATGGCGAAGGACCGAGGAGTCGCACGGAAGGACCAGGATGAGTTCGCGGCGAAGAGCTACCAGAAGGCTGAGGCGGCACAGAAGGCGGGGCTTTTCGACGAGGAGATCTGGCCGCTCGAGGTTAATTTCGAAGACCCAAAGAGTGGAGAGACAAAGCGGATTGTTGTCAAGGCGGACGATGGTGTGAGAGCTGGAATGACTGCCGAGGCCCTCGGAAAGATTAGGCCCGCGTTCGCCAAAGACGGCTCCATCCATGCCGGAAACGCGTCGCAGATCTCTGACGGTGCTGCCGCGGTCCTCCTCATGAAACGGTCCACCGCACAAAAGCTAGGCCAGACCATCATTGGCAAGTTCGTTACCGCCTCTGTCACTGGTGTCGAGCCGCTGTTAATGGGGATTGGCCCATGGGCTTCGATCCCTAAGGTCTTTGAGAAGACAGGTCTCAGCAAGGATGATGTGGATATCTTTGAGATCAACGAGGCCTTTGCATCGCAATGCCTGTGGTGCGCAAATGAGCTTGGGCTAGACGAGAAGAAGATTAATCCCAAGGGTGGAGCTATTGCGTTTGGGCATCCTCTTGGATGTACGGGAGCTAGGCAGGTTAGCACATTGTTGACGGAGCTGAGGAGGACTGGGGGAAAGATTGGGTTGACGAGTATGTGCGTTGGAACCGGAATGGGAATGGCAGCGGTTTGGGTTGCGGAGTAGCGGGATGGGAAATGAGAGGATTTGTAGGATAAGTATATGTCAGCGGTTGCTTTGTTTATGATAAGAATGATACCGTTTGTCCATGTAAATGTTCGTGTGCACTGTGAAATCCGGGACTGAGGATGGGATGGATTCTCACTTTTGCGCGCAATATGGAGCCAAAGTAGGGCTAGGGCAACCTCGAGTGCCCGCAACATTGCAACGTCATCCTGAGAGCACATCACCAACAAAAAGCAAGCAGCCACGGGGGTGGCCTAGATCACCCCCTTTGGCACAAAAGACGTCAGCTACATGAAGCCCAAATTCACTTCCGTCACTCGTGCGCAATCTTGACATCAACACTCCCGCCCCTTGCGCCCCTTGTCCCCCTCAATACCCATTAGATATATAAACCCACCAGCTCACCCTCTCTTATCCTCAACAAACTCATTACCAATACAAACCACAACAATGTCAAACCCCCGCGAACGCATCGACGACGACGCCTACGAAGCCACCAACGACGCATACCCCGGCGATGACCAGGTGGTTCCCGACGACAACGCTGCGGCTGGAGGAATGCAGGCACAGAGTGGGAAGATTAATAATTCTGATGCACAGCTTCGTATGCCCCCCACCCCCAAAATCAATCTTTGAGGGAGTAATAAGGCTGATGAGGTGTAGGGCGAGATGAAAAGGAGGCGATTGATAGCAGGAATATCATGGGGGAGGTTGGGGAGGGGATCAAGACTAGGGGTGTTAAGAAGAGTTATAAGGAACCTGGGGATGAGGAGGGGTTGCCGGGGAGGGGGGATAGTGGGAGTAGTTCGTTGAGGACTGGGGATATCTAAATATGGGGGTGATGGATTGATAATACAGACTCTTAGTTGTTTTATTAACTATACTGTATCGAGAGATGAACAACGAACGTCATTGGTCATCAGCGTCTCTGGTAGGCTCCAAACGTGTCATCCGAGGTTGGTTTGTTAGCCAAAGGTGTTTGGTTGTCTGTCATTTGAGTGGAATAATGTACATTTTTTGGGGATCGATACCCTTATTATCCGGGTCTCAGTCTGCCCCTCATCCTCCTTTCCAAAGCGCATTTCACCTGTGTTAGCTCAATGCTATATCAAAAGATGCTGTGACGTCCGCAAATATCACTCGTTCGCAGCTTGTATCATTTTTCCTCAGTTCGTTCCCCAAATTCGGCATTTGGCCTTCATTCGCCAACCGGTCGTTGTTCACCTCTCGTTACAGTCTGGATCTGACATTCATCATAAGTCATCACTCACGAGTGTTTTTCTATGGTGCGAAATTGAAGGGAGTCAATGATGAATAAAAACCCGTACATATCTACAACTCACCTCCATCACCTCTCATCTCACATTCCCTAAAGATGCCGGCGTACACGCAACAAACCACCATGCCACCACTAGACCTTATCTCCATCCTCTCCCACAGTCCAAGCCCCCTCAACACCCACGATAACGTCCTCAACACCATTCTAACCTTCCTCCCCCTCGGCTCCCTCCTCTCTCTCCGCACCTGCAGCCAATCCCTTAACCACCTCCTCTCCCCCTACCACACCACCATCTTCCACACCCTCCACCTCACCCTCTCAACAACCTGCTTCTCCGCCCCCTCCCTCTCGGCACTCTCTCGCATCAGCCGCAACTGCACACACCTAACCATCACTCTCCACCACAGCACCCTCACAAGGATCCGTATCCTCCCCCGCTCTCCCGACGACCCAACACGTCTCTCCCCGCTCCTTCCTCTCCCTCGAGATGGCTTCTTCGACTCCCAAACAGGCGCATACACGCTCCCGCCGTCGCACCGGCACGTGTGCGACCCTGCTCATCCCGAGCTGTTTACAGAGGCGATACGGGTGCGGGGGTGGGTACGAGTTTTTGCTGCGTTGGAGCGGATGCGGGAGCTGACGATATGTGTGACTGGAACCATGGGGGGGAGGGGGTTGGAGAGGGGGATTGTGGATGAGGCGTTGATCTCGATACGGCATGTGCTTGAGACGAGAAGGTGTGTGGTACGGAGGTTTGAGTATATTGGGCATGCGCGGGGGGTGTGGGTGCTGGATCCTATGGTTGGGTGGGAGGGGAGAGGGGTGCGGAAGGCGTGGTGGGGGGGTGTGAAGAGGTTAAGTTTGAGGGTTGAGGAGGCGTCCATGGAGGGGTGGGAGGGGTGGGAGAGGGAGACGGTGGGGAGGGCGCTGGGGGGGATGGTGGAGGAGATGAGTGAAGGCTTGGTTGAGCTGGAGGTTGAGGCGGCAGGGTTGGAGAGTCCGTTTGTTTCGCAGGGGGTAGAATTTCCTAAGCTTGTGGAGCTAAAGGTGGCGGGGTTGACTATGCGGTGGGAAGAGTTGAGGGAGTTTTTGAATGGGAGGGCGAGAAATGTGATGAGTTTTACGGTGGTGAGGGATGTGAGGTTTGTTGAGGGGGATCATGGGTGGGAAGATATGTATCGGGAATGGGAGTTGGAGAATATCCCAAAGACGGAGAGGGGGCCATTTATTTTAAGGAGAAAGGATACGTTGATGCAGGAGGAATGGGCTTAATGGCAGCTGGGGAGGGGGGGATTTCTCAGAGCAGCAAATAAATAGCAGAACGATATGTGGCCTATAGTCACTTAGAACAAACAAACGCTATTACAGTAAGTAGAATGAAATTGGTTTACTTGCTATGGACTTTGAGCCTTTGTGTGATCTGTTATGTGCGAATGCGACACCGTCTGAGATAAATCGCCAACTCTACCTAGGTAGATGTTGGGTGGAAGCTACTTCGTCCGAGCTGAATACCTAAGTCCAGGCAGTGCATCTACGATGATGACCCTTCCGCTACCACCAACCAAGTTAAAAACACAGCTACAGTAGATAAACGGAAGAATTTGTGACCAACCTATCGGCCGCACCCACCTGTGTATCTTCGTTCCGAGCCATCTCCATTTGGCCTGCCGTGCCAGTGTTGATGACCGGCTGTTCAGGTGGAGTGGTCAGATACTCAATCATACGATCGCCATTGTTTCTGGCCAAATCTTCTAGCGCTTTCACATGTTTGATTACCTCGTCTACTCTGCACAAGAGATCAGCCTCTAGCCAGTCAAATTCCGGATACAGTATACTATACGGCGAACGAGAAGAAGCTGCTTTTTTAACCAGAACCCATCCAGTGTTCTTGATCTCCTCCGTAATCTTTCCAGTAACACCTCTCTCCCTGAGAAGCTTCTTCCACATCATGCTTCCCTCCGAAACAAGCCATTCACCAATACTGAAATATTGCTGGTGAGTATTTTCATCGACTCCGTACATTCCAAACGAAGTCATGGGGGCTTTGTCTCGGTTGAGACCCGGAATTTCGGGCTCAGGGATACTTCCAGGAGGGAGAACACGTTTGGCGCCGATGATAACGGCAGCAGGCGGAAGACCGGGTGGCGACTTTTTTGCGAAATTCATTGAAGGAGTTCCACGCAGGTCGCGCTGAGGACCTGAAAGAGGTGACCTTGAGGGTGGAGGATCTGCACTCCGTGACCTAAAGTCCGTTAGAGCCTTTTTGTCTTTCTGCTGTTGCTTGGCAGTTGTGGACGTAGCAGCAGTTGGTAGCTTTCCGTTACTGCTCTGCTTCTGAGCTTCTGTGGCCTTCTGACTATTAGGCTTCGCGAAATCTTCTCCTACGAATCCTATCATGATCTCATCGGGGGTGCCATCTTCAACGTATGCATAACCTGTACCTGATGTTGTCTTCTTTAGTCCAGGTGGGAGCTCGCTCGCTGGTTTTGGAGGTTCGGAAAAAGGGCCCTTCTGCGGAGGGGCCGGATTTTTGGCCGCCCCCTGTGTCATTTTCAGTCCCACCCTCTCGATAATCTGAGGAAGAGCTCCAGGTTTCAGGATAAAGCCATCCACTTTGTCATAAATCACGTCTCCTTCAGTCAGATCGGACAAAGTTATACCCGGTGGCAGGCCTAGTGCCTCTTCCACTGCTGCCCGGGAATTTTTGGAGAGCTTAGCAGTAAACTTCTCAAAGGAAGTCCCTTGCCACCCGAAACCGATAATTGGCGAAAATTTTGTTCCAGGGTGAGGAGGCACGTTGGACAGTCCGGTGAATTGATACTCTGGGCCTAGGATTCTGATGGTGGGGCCGACCGGCACTGGAGCACCCTGTGCTGATACTTTCCCGTTGGCAGGGGGCACTACGGGCCGAGCCGAAGATTCGGGAATAGGAAGCATCTCTAGAGGAGGGCACGTCTTGGAATAGTACATGTTGGCCGCACTTCCTTGAGTCGGTCCGTTTTGATAAGGCCCATTATAGTACTTTTTTCTAAATATTAGCTCGGAAAACCATTATAAAAACAATGACTACTCACAAAATTTTGTAGGTCCTCTGTTGTCATTCCTGGTGGGATTTCTTTGATCAGGTCGATTGGCCCCACTTCAGTGGATATGCCATGCTTAAATAAACCCTCTATGGGACCTACCACAGGACACAGACCAAGTGCTTGAGCCCATTCGCGACTGAAAATTCCCTCGTCAATTAGCGCCGTGAGTATACCAGGGTGGATTTCTGGCACGCTGAATCTGCAATGAAAGGCCTGTTCCTGTGGAGTCATACGCATAAACTTTAGACATCCCATAGGGATCTCACGACCTACGCTCCGGATGTCATTGCAGATTTCCTTCTCCTGCGAAGGGGTTTGGTCCATGAACCATGCTTCAAATAGCTTCCGGTCCATATCTGATAGCGGATGGCCATTCCGTAGCTTCCAAATCAAGAACGCGAAGTAATATTCACCATTGGGACTCTGAGGAATATTTGAAGGAATCTTGTACTGTATGGAGAACTCTGTTGCAAAATCGGGGTACCATCCTGTTGGAAGTTCAAAAATTGTTGCATCGTACACATTTCGGCCGATTCTAAAATAATACGACCCGCCATCGGTCAGGTACACCGCCTTTGAACCAGTAAAGCCAACAAAAAGGCTAGCCGCAGTCTGCATGTGGTAGTCGGAATTGATCTTACGACCCTTGGGCTTGTTGAAGCGCTGATAATAGAGGGCCACATCAAGCGATTCAGCGCCGGAATTGCAATAATAGGTGACATGCTGTGGAGAAATATGAGCGGCGATGAAGCCACTGCCGTCTTCCATAGTAATAAGATCCATAGAGTAACCCTCTGGAGAAACCCGGCAAGTCTCAAAGACGTACTTTGGGTTTCGATTGAATATTGCCAGGAGCGTTCGCATAGCCTCGTTGGGGTGGAGCCTGCACCCTGGTGAGCAAATTATACTTCTTCTGAGGAGTGCAAACGTACTGTTTTCCGATAAGCATATCGAACACTATGCGCGTCTGACATGCTGCCTTCGCACCGGCTTTTATTTCAATATCATCAATGAGGGCATGCCTCCGTCGCAAAAGGTCAACATTAAAGGAAGGCCACTTTTTCGGTAGCTTCAACTTGCGTGTTCCGCTGAAGATTGGGTATGGGTCTTCGCTTGGTGGTTTACCCTCAATATGATCGAAAGGATGCGGATTCCATTCAGGACAGGTGAAACGCAATCCCTTGAAGATAATGGCACGATCATTTGGATCATTGTTGATCACGGGAAACTGGCTGACCGGAACGATTTTCAGCCCTTCCGAATAGTACATGCTGCGGTTTAATTTAGTTTGACGGGTTGTTATTACATCCAACACACTTACTTATGTCCTGCCAGAAGGCTCCGCATGTACTCAGGCTCTGGTACACACATATACTCAGGCTCTGGCATAGTTGTTTTCTTTGCGGTTCTAGAACGGGGTCAGTCGGGACAAGTGTTGAGTTGAACACAGGGTTCTCACTTTGGTTTCATTCCAACTATTTTTGAAGCTTTTGGGTCCGACCCAGCGGGAGCAGTCAGTGTGCCTTTCTTCGTCTTTGCGTTCTCAAGTAGTTGAGCCTCGGCGGGGAGAGACACTGGCAGTGAGTACTTCTTCACATTGTCAACTAGTTGGGCTACGGCCGCTGAACAACTGACAGCTGATTAGCGTATTGCTTCAAATATGCAGCTTTCTCAAGTAACTTATACCGAATAAGCTGTTCGCCAGCTTGTGGTGCTTCTAATTCCGGGCTGGGAAGTGTCTTCTCGTCGCTTTGTGCTTTTTTTTTGCTCTTAGCCTCGACACTTCTCAAAGGTCTGGTGAGTAGTTTCTTTTTGTCCTCTTTTTTGTCCGCTTTTTTGCCTGCTTTTTTAGCCGGCTTCTTGGTTGTCGACATTGCCACTGTGTGGAAGGATATGGCTTTGGTCGAGAGGGTGAAAGGAGAAGCGCAAAGCGACTACCATTAACTAGGGTTCAACTTGGACCTCTCTTTCTTTAACCTAATCTCTCAGCCCTCGCAAGCTTGAACCGCCCTCCTATACACATTAGACCTTGTGCTTAAAACCCAGCCTACCACCGTACCCAGCCGCCTAATACGAGCTTGCGAGCTCGTTGAAAAAATCAGGGCGCGAGGGCAATTTGACCCTTTAGTTCTTTCTTAAAATCTATAGTTTACACCATTTCTCCCACCTTTCTCCATTCACTCCACATCTAACCGTATTGCTCAATATCGTCGCCACAACAACCCTTCACCAAATCCAATTCCAAAGTACTTGCCAATTATGAAGTTCTATGACCTAGATATTCAGCTTATGACTCAAAATCACGAGCCTCTTCCTGAATACGGCTTTTCCAGAAGATACTCCCGTAGTATGGCTAGCTCCTACGTGCCGTCCATCACAAACATTTCCTTCTATATTCGCATACAGGCGAGACCACAGGAATGGAATCTTTCAAAAAATGATTGGGAGCAACTCAGCGTTTCAGTCTACGTAGACAAAGACGATGAAGATAATTACTTGGTCCGCGACTCGGCAGTCTTGATCACCAGGAGCTCCAACTGCGCCTACCTCCATGGGAGGAAGGCTATGCTGCATAATGGAACCATTGTCGAGCAGAAATGGATGTTTATGGAATCGGGAATCGAATCTCGCTTTGACGCGCTCCTTAGTCTCGGTGACACGGTGAAACATAAGTCTGGAGGAGCTGGAAAGATAACTGTTCGGGTTCACCGCGTAAGTTTGAATTTAGTGATATGATCTATATGGTAAGGTCTAAGGAGGAAACCAGGTACGAACACTCCGACAGTGCCCGGAAGGAATGCAGTGGCCGCAGTTAGAGAGCTTGGCAGATATCAAGGAAGTTAGTCCGGAGCTAGATCACATTATTGGGTAAACTATTTTGACATTACTTTCATATTATTACTTGTTAACTAGCGGCTCTGCAGCTACCACAAATCGCAGAAGTTGTCCTATAAAGAAGAGGGAGTGCTTGTGAAACGTGATAATCCTGATGGCAAGCTGTATGCGACGATGAAATTTCTCTATCATGGCATTCCTCAGCTTCAGAAGATGGGTTTCCTTAACGAGAAAAGTCTTGACATGAGAAACCCGATGGACCAGATTGTGGCAGGAATTTGTGCGATGAATCTTGGGGTTGAACTCGGAACGAGTCATGAATTTGCGAAACCAGCTGAAGGAGTGCAGCCACTTCTTCCGCTTATTCGGGTAGCTTTCTCCATACTTCTGCAGCGAGGTCGGTTAACATTCATAACAGACCGCCAAACGTCCCCTCCAACTTGAAGATAAGCACCAAATTAATTCTTGCAAGGCGCTTCAGAAATCCGCTGTGGGCAACTTGGTGCTTGGAGACGATGGAGACCTAGCTGTGGAGGCAAGAAACTAAATTACCCTTTTTACCTCGGGCTCATACTAAATTAGCATCCAGCATGGTAGTTTCGACATCAGTACACCTTTGTCTATCCAGTGTAAGAAGCCGAAGTTTCTGGAGTCTGAGAGCAACAACCAGGGCGCCCACTAAATCAGTGGCGATTTGGGAATCGAGGTATGTGCCTTAATATCTCCCTCAAACAGTTGCTAATTAGTTTTGGTAGCTTTCCTCCGATAAAAGCGATACAGAGCAGCTAGATTCTAGGCCCCCGCGCTTGCTCGGTTGGTTCATTGGATAGTCACTTTTGTCCGACCAGAGGAAGAACCGAGAAGTTGGAACAAAGTGAGATCATGATCATGAATACCCTATGGTTTTTAAATCTCGGTATACAGCTTAATAAAAGTTCTCAAAACTTTTTATCCCGGCCATAACGCCATCTATCCATCACACCTCTCGCAGCATTCACTCACCCCCGTCCATTACCGTTTATCCTTCCCATTCGTTTTCCCCACGCCTTCCATCACCTCCCAAAAAATATCTACCCACCTCTTCTGATTTGGTGGCAACTCCCTCTCGGGCGTCTTCCAAGCCGCTCTCAACACTTCCCCAATCCTCTTTCTCAAAACCTTAACCGCAATCAGACTCTTCCAGTCCTGAAACGCAAAGCGGATCCTGTTTCCATCCACCGCTGCGATTCCGGGGTACATCTTTTTATCTAAATTAGCACTACTCTAGCAGGGCTTAGACTGATCAACTAACCTTCCATTCAACATCGCCACAAAGCAACGCCACCACTAGCTCATCCACATGTCCCGTCTCATGGGCATCAAACATCTTCCTCGCACCACTAGTTTGCATAATTCCATAATAACTCAACCACTGACTATCGGTTTCCTTATTAACACTCGCATGGTGCACCCTGACCATTTTTTCGCTCCCCACGTTCTTCCACCACTTCCCGTTGCGCACAAGAAGCTTAGGATAAAAAGCCGCCGCCACAACCGCGTTACATACCGCGTCATTCCCGCTGTTATGGTTGAACTTCTCCGGAACCTCAAAGAATGCGCTGCGGCGGTAGGTCTGGTATCGAGTACGATTCAGTGCAAAGCGCTCGGAGGGGGTAAGGGTCAGGAAACCAGCATCGACTACTGCGGCAGTGAGCTGGCCCTTTAGATCCTCTATTCCATTCATTGTGTGGGAGGAGATGTAGTTCTTGCGGCAAAACTCGGCTTCCGAGATGTTAGCAGAGCCTTTAGAAGAGCATATTCGCCGCCATATGACATAAGCGTTGTAGCTAGTCAGAAGATCCGAGTCGCCACGTTTAAAAGCCAGCTTTGCAAGTTCTGCTTCGCCTCCGTAGCCACCGGGGGAAACGAATGGAGATTTCGAGCTCACAAGGGCAGCCATGGTGAGGGCGGCATCGAGACATCCAAAGATACTGCCAAGCAGGACTAGTTTTCCCAAGTACACGTCAAGCGGGAGGCCAGCAAGCCGTTGGCCAAGGGGAGTGAGTTTTTCGTCTTGGGTGAGTGCTTTAACGTCGACAAGGGAATCAACTGCTCTCTTGATATTCTTAGGGGTTGGGGAGTCGAGGGCAGAGGTGAGCACTTCTTCAACGTTTCCGAGGGCACAAATTTTGACACGAAGGACAAGATCTTGGAGGGAGAGACGCATTATTTCCGGTGTCTGCTGATCCGCCATATACTTGTCATGTCGTTCTTTAGTGAAGAGATGCCAACAGATTCCTGGCTGAACACGACCAGCCCTTCCTCGTCGCTGTTTTGCGTTGGCCTTGGAAATAAACGTTTCTATCAACCGCGATAGCTGTCGCTTTTCGTCGAAGCGCATTTCTTTATGCTTTCCAGTATCAATAACTGCTGTGACATCCGGGATCGTGATACCCGTCTCTGCTATATTTGTAGCTAGAACAATCTTCCGTACTCCTGGAGGGGGTATCAAGAATGCTTGCTCCTGCTCTTCAGAGGCGATGGTAGAGTGAAGAGGGTAGACGAGCCAGCTTCCGCCACCGTCTCTGCCTCGGGATCCAAAAACTGGATGACCAAGTATCATATCATTGAGCTTCCGTATTTCTCCCAACCCAGGAAGAAACACAAGGATTGCTTCCGAATAGTCGACATATTGTGGTGCTGTTGCGATAGTTACAAGGAGCTCTACAATCAAGTCATAAGGGATTCGGTAATGATCAAGCTTGCTGAGAGCAACCCTAGTTGTCGGGCGATAACCTTGTAGACTTCCAGTAGTATTCTCATTGTCGCCTTCTGTATCAAAATCGATATCGTTGTCGTCCCAATTATTCTTGCGAAATCGCGCACTTTGGTCATCTTCGACCACGAATCCTGTAGCTTCGACTGCATCTTCGAGATAAAACTCCTGCACTGGAAAAGTCCGGCCAGGTACCTTGAGAACTGGTGCACCACCGAGATAATCTGAGAATCTCTCGGCATCGACGGTTGCAGACATGAGAACGACTTTCAAGTCCTTTCTCTTGACAAGCAACCTCTTCAACACAACCATCAAGAAATCGCTTTCAATGCTTCGTTCGTGAACTTCGTCCAAAATTAGATGTGTTACATCAGACAGCTCTGTACTTCTTTCCAGCATTCGCATGACAATACCGGTAGTGGCGTAAATCAATCGTGTTTGGTCGCTGACCATATTCTCAAGACGGATAGCATATCCAACCAACCCGCCGACTTTACCTCTTCCTTCTCCCATTTCCTCTGCCACTCTTCGTGCAAGGCTAACGGCGGAGATACGACGGGGCTGCGTACAGTAGATCTTGCAAGGCCTTCCGTTCTCTAATTCATGCTCCAGAATAAAGGTTGGTAACTGCGTACTTTTACCGCATCCCGTCTCACCGGATAATACGACAACTGGGTTTGCTTCCACTGCCCTGAGAATTTGCTCTCTGAAAGCCCACATAGGCAGTGTCTTCCTGTAAGCCTCCATGTCCAGGAAAGCCGGAGAAAGCCTTCTTCGTTGCCATTCTTCTTTGATATCCTCCCCTTCCAGATACTGTTCATAGGAAGCCTTCTGCTTTCTTCTCCGCTCGCTGCTATCACCATCCACCAGTTCAGTAGTAAGTGGCGAAGAGGAAGTTGTATTCTCAGTAGAGGCACTAGCAGCCGATGGATCAACTTTCAATAGTTCCCTCAAATTCCCCAAAACCTTCACCTCCAGCTTCTCGGACCTGTTCTCTCTTCTTCCACAAGGTCCGCCCAAACATTCCGCCACACGGTTGGTAGTCGCACGTAAAGTTTCTCTTCCTTCTTGGCAAACAATTTATGCAGCGCGTACGTAACAATAAACCCATCCGCTTGATCCTGTGTAGCAACAGCTAACTTCTTCATCTCAAACACAGTTTTATTCTCTTCATTGACTCTAACGATAACATCAGGTTGCTCGCCTCCATCTTCCGCTGGAGGCGAAGGTGTAAGTTCTGATGGTAAAGACCACGTGATCGTGAGTCTTCTTCTGTGCGAAAACGATGTACCGGTGACCGTGTCGAAACGCACTCTCGAGTTGATATCTCGCGACTTGCATATCTCCTCTACCATTTTTCTCATAGCCGCTGCTCCAACTCCAGCTTTGCCCTTCCCGGCCTTTTTCACAAATGTACTTGTTGTAGTCGAGGCCGGCGCCTCCTCAAAGTCCCAGATAAGGATGTTTTCGCCCTTTTCCCCTTGCTCTTCCGTTGGGGGGCCATTAAAAAGTGATCCTATTAATCCCTCATCTTCTGGAGGAGGTGGTGGCGATGGTTTGGGCTCATTTTTGACGACAGGGCGTGGGGGAGGCGGTGGCTTTGACTTCTTGTTCACCCATGCCTCTTCATCCAACTTTGCCCTCTCATCCCTCCAGGCCGTATCTGCAATATATGAATCAAATAAGGGATCGCGTTCCAACGCAGCCAATTTCTGCTGTAATCGTTTCACCTTAGCCTTGCTTTTATCGGATAAGCTTTTTGGCGGAGGCTGAGGGGCCGATTTCGTTGGTTTTTTTCCGCCGCCTTTAGCCTTCTTTCCACCGACGATTGTAGATGCACAATTCGGATGGATACTGTAAAGCTTCGTCTGCAACGCGAGATAGGTGGGTACTAGATTTTCAGGGGTAAGTTCCTTGTCACTCTCTTCCTCCTCCTCTTCCTCTTCATCTTCCTCTTCCTCAGAAGAATCTTCAGATACCGCTGGATCACTCCCCCGATCTGAAACGTCCTTTGTCTCTAGCTCCAGATTTGAGATCTCCGAGATGAGCGATGCGTGGCGGATAGTAGGTTTCAACATTGGGCTAGGAACGACCAGATGTCTCATGTCTGCAACCATTGTTCTTCCCTCCCTCGCGACCGGCGTACTCGTCCCTGTAGAGACCGACGTCGTAGAATTCGAACCCTTAACCTTCTTCACCTCGCCGAACCTCCCTACGTCGTCCTCCCAAAACATAGCGCCCCACTCCAAACACTCCTCGACAAGCGCTTCCACATCCTTTGCTCCACTCAGCCGTGTCATGACCCCCTTAATCGCGCTATCGACCTGGTTCTCATCGAACCCAAGCCCAAGGAGGACTTTTTTCACCATCCATGCTGTAGTAAGGTCACAGTCCCCCTCTCTTGCCCTTGAACCCTCTTCATACTCTGCCCGAGCCAACCGTAATATCTTTTCTCCCACCGTCTCTTCTTTCTCCTCCGGCGCGAATGAAAGCGCCCGCTCTACGCGCAATGGATAACATGTCCCCCTCAGTGTCCGTTTATCGGTTTCGGACTTAGCAACAATACGCGCTGATTCGCGGCTGACCTTAGGGAACTCCTTTGTGACCAGGTCTGCGAGTTCAGATTCGACGGGAGGTTGCCATGACCCTGGAGGTAGTGGGGGAGGCTCAGGAGCTGCGGGAGGAGGTGGTGGTGGCGGTTCAGCGGCGACAGCTTTCGGTTTAGACGGAATTGAGGTGGTTGCAAAGCCGCGAAGGGGGTTAGACAAAGGCGTCTTCTTCTTTTTGGCCATTGCTATGTTGTGTGGTGATGATTGTCAAAGAAGATGGAACGAGGTGGGGTTAAAAACTGTAAGTATGAGAGCCGCTTGTGTCATAGGTGCTATGAGGCTGAAGATGGAGAAAGATAAGATTCGATTGATATGTTCGTCACATTAAATCATTCGATATCACAAAGAGTCATTAAGAAACGATATCATTAAGCAAATTCCAAAAATACGACGGATTAGAATAAAACCCTATTCCAGTCATCATTAGATTAAGTACCTTTTGGAGTCATGACATCAGAGTGGCGACTATCCTAGAGGTTAGGTTAGTACAGAGCGGCACTAGTAATATATGACAGTATACTCTGGGGCGTCCCAGTCAGCACTCGGGGTTGAGCAGTGGTTAATCCCACGCTCTTGATGTTGTTCTGGACATGAACAAGCCCACCGGCTTTGGAAGCCAGCTGGACGGGTGAATACAATCGAAGCGGTCGACAGATTCACCGACTCTTAAATCCCAGCAGCTTCGTCTTCCTATTACGCTAGATAGAAAAGGTGTCTTGATATCACTTCGAGTATCTGTATCATTCTCTAGCTTCTATTCCTGCTAGATGCTAAGTATAGTGTTGTGGGGCTGTATGTCGCGAATACCCGAGGGGAAAGCTCAGGATTTCTCATCTCGTCAGCAAACTGGCCCCACTCTTCTCATCTCGCCTTGAATCCCGGGACAGATGCCCGGTTCAGTATGTGCATGCAACTGCTTGAAGAGAAGGAGTTAGTTATAGATTTGAAGGATTACTACATGTGGAATTATTTCTTGTCTCGTCAGAGCCGAAAGTTGATGACGAGGATGTGCTGCAAAGGGAAGTTAGGACCGTGTGTTGCCATCTCTCAACTCTCGCAGTCTCTCTGGTCTTCGAGACACCTGATCTGAGCTTTGAAGTCCTTAGTTTGATACGATAGTGAAAATGCAGGCCGGAGTTGCATATTTCGGTGACAATCGCGAGCAATAGAGATTGTCGAGTGGCCATAGTTTAGTTATCTGTTAATAGTTTTTGTACGCTACTGGAAGTTATGGCGGGCGGAATCGTAGTTTGCTATGCACATAGGAACTATGGAAGTTCAAGAAACAGGACGCGAATCTCGAGTTGAATTCGATGAGTGACTACAGCGAGTCAGGTAGGGCTCAGGGCTTGGGGCTGAAGTTACGTGGATAGTTCCCCATGTTCGTTTAGGCTAGCGAAAATGTGATGCCAGAAATTCTAGCTCCAAGCATTCAGCGATATCAAAATTGGCAGCAGTCTCTCTCCATCTCCTGTGACATTGCACAAATCTGCGAAACTAGCTCTTTTCGTCCCCATTGCCCCCCTCCCTAGATTAAGGATGAATTATATATATAGATCTAGGTTTTTCCGAGTCTTCTGCGAATCATAGGACCAGAAACGATTACAACGGGCGAAATAATGTCTATTTACTCAATTACTTTACAAACCAGAAGTGTGGCATAGCGGTACATAGAATTCGCGCCCGACCCTGCTTAGAAACGACTAGAGTGACAATACCATACTACAGCAAAGTGGATCGGTCTCTAAATGCCCTATGATTAGGCTAAAAACTACTCCCCTCAGCGCGGGCGTTATATTATAAACGTATATCAAACTAGGCGGATCCAGTGGCGTGAGTGAGTGAATGTAGTGACGGTTCAGCCCAACGGCTGAGGTCGGGTACGACGGCAGCCAGCTGATGAGACATCTCTTTTCCTTGGGATTGGGAAAGTTCCAGGTTTCTGGTGATTTCTGCGTCATGTTTCTCCTCAACTATGAACACGGCTCTGGGTTGGCCAACCCCTAGCATCCATCGAACCAACCTCGAAGCAGCAACCAGGATCTTCAAGACCTCAGCTTCATGCAACAACAGTTGTTCCCAATTCCCCGTCGGAGTGCTTTCGGATTGGTAAGTGTTCTTGCTTCAATTTGCAGTGTTCATGGGTGACGGTTTATGACGGGAGCTGATCTTACATACTCTTTCGCCTATTTATGGATGAATGGAAAAGGGCGCTGAGTGTGCTGTCAAGTACCACCGCTCACCAAGCCCGCATATTGACACTGTGTATTGCTGTCTCTAGTTAGAACACTCGCTCAGAAACTCCAGCTAATTCAAGTGCTAGCAATGGGATCTCTTCTCGTGTTGTGAAACAAATTCCAAGTTGGCATCTACCGAAACGCCCCTCCTCTCTGCGCCGCAAACATACTTCCATGGGACTGCCTCGCGACGCCGCATACATGCTTCTCTGGGACGGCCAGTTCCGCGTTCTCTTATGTGTGTTTCTGTTCGCGTGCACGAGACAATTTGTTATTTGGTACGTACACAGCCCCAACCGTCCCATGTACTACCCCACACTTTGCAGGTTTGGTTGTACAACAACGTCCAACCGTCTCACTTCTCATTTCTGTTTCCTCCCCCCCTTTTCTATAAACACCAAAGGCCTCTCTTTTTAATATCCTGCGAAATTGGCTTTCATGGTAGGGAAGTATATTCCCCCTTCGACCATGGCGTGAAACGGTACTTCACGATTACAAGATCTAGCTAGACGGGTGGCGGTCAGCTGGGGCGAGCGCGCGTCAGCCACAGCAAGGGAGCTCCGGGCACAAGAATTCAGCATTAAAACCTGTTTGTGTTAAATCCAATAACAATACCTATCCGAGCTTTTTGTGGTGGTTGTCTACGCCGATCCGGGAAAAGTATATCGCGAGACACCTCCATCGGACGGAAATCAAATCTTCTGCAGAAATCCGGGCGCGAGCGTGCGCGATATGACGAGCGTTTACACGTGGGAAAATTTCTTGGTTTGCTGAAGAAAAGAGGTCTGAGGGGACCGTTGATGAGGAAAGGGTATAAAAAAAGCAAGCATGATAAACATTCCCAAACGCTTGTAACCCGCGTGCTGCCGTCATCATGGATGGTTGTCAAATCCCAATACCCGGTATGAGGATAAACGTAAACACAAGGCAAGGCACGGCAAGGCATGCGCAAGGCAAGGTTAGCAATGTCCAGGGGGAGGAAAGGAATGCAGGAACATGTAAAAAGTTTTCGCTGATCTCATCTGTATTGCGAAAAAAAAAAGGATTTGTAAAAGGCCAAAACAGGGGAAATCTGGAAAACCAGTGTGGACCCTGGCGCCGAGTTCGTTCTGGAGCGCCCCGTACAAAACAAACAGAACCGAGAGACGTGGTGGTGGTACATACAATCGGTGTGAAACTGTGGGTCCGTGATGGCAACAGCTATTCAGATCAATGCCGTCTTTTCCTGTTGCTGTTGCCGGGGTTATACGGATGGCGTTTTATGATCTCGGGCACGGTGATGGTGGATAAGAAACGTCGATGTGCGCGGACACACCATCTACACCGTTATTTGTATAAAAACCATCCATCCTACAGGTTGCATCGGTTCCACGAATAAACAACCTGGCAGGCTGGTTCAATATGCGCAAGGTATATGCCACCACCACCTCCTTGTCATGCACAATTGCAGAGTGTCCATCCAACTTCCGAGGTACACTGTTCGGCCGAACGCCTAGATTCGATTGACTGGTGAAAATGGATTCCCATACTCGATTTGCCGATCCGATATACAATTATCCACACCCTCATTCCTTACAACTCCCCAACTCCCATCAACAAAAAGCAAGACATAACCAATCCAATACGCCAGTCTAAACAAAGGAGAAGCGCCCTCCCAAGTAGATATATACAAAAATAATATATGCATGCATTCCCCAAACTCGATTCCTAAAATCATTAAACAGTCAAGGGGAAACGACCTTTTCCCCCATGCAATATGATCACCAGACGCCCATCCTCGTTGGCTTCTGCCGCCCAACTATATGAACCTATCGATGACACTGAAAGCCTGTTATTTTATTGGTGTACTCGTTTCGTCGTCGCAGCAGTAACGCTTCACAACCCTGCAGGGTTTCCAACAAACCCCTTCAGCGCGCGACTAAACTCCATCCATCCCCACGCGTTTTAATAGGGGTGTCTTGCCTCCCTGTCCACCAGATCCCGAACGGTCTTCCGCGATATCCCACCGCACCGCCCTTGACGCTGATGCTGTCGTTGTCGAACTGGAGCAATCCTTGTCGTCCTCCGAAGCCCCCTGCGGCCTCTCACACAGAAATGGGACGTCCGGGATACTCATCCAACTTGGTGTTCCTTCCTTTGGTGCAGTGACTCCTGGCGCATGCCTGACTACCCCTCTTCCCGGATGGAACACTAATCCTGGCACCGTGATACCATTTGCGTTCGAAATTCCATCTTTCCCCTCACCGCCTGTACAAACGTTTCCACTCCCCTTCTCAAGATCCCTCAGACCATACGATTCAAGACGTATCCACTCCGGTGCTGTTGACTCGGTGCCATCCCAGATCCCGCTTTGAAGCATCGGCTGCACCGTTGAGTGCACCACCGTGGTGTGGTTGTTAGAGATGTAGGAATCTGCCGAGCCAGTGTAGCTTTTGAGTTGGTGGTCGTCTTTGGTGGGGGTTCGAACAGCTGGTTTATTGGATTGGATGAAGTCTCGGAGAGCGGGGCAGCAAGCAATGAGGATGTTTGATGCGCACTCGATTGCAGTACAGGTAGCAATTACTGGCGTCGTTGCACTAGATGAAGTGTTAGTGTGAACGGAGATAATAGGCCCTCGGAGTGATAGATACCTAATGCTGATGGCAATCACCCGGGCACATGTGGAAATAATTGCTAAGAAACCCAGAGTAAAGAGGAATATAATCCCCCATTTCCTCTGTTTCCGTTGCATGAGGTGCACACTCTTGAGTAGCGAGAAGGGATACATGAAGATCATTATATCCGTGCCGAGATGGCACCCAAAGGTGATAAAAAATGTTGCAGGTCGAGCTGATGCGATGCACAATCTGTTGACATCAAGAGACCAGTTTCTTGATACCGGGAAGCAGGACAAGCCATTGAAGCCCAGGGCGAGGCAAAAACTACAGATACAGGCAGTGGAGATGATGTGCAAAGCGATGCGGCAACGCGAGAGAGTTCGCGGGGTGATGATATAAAACCATGTCACGATGGCCGCTTTGACTAAATATATAACGATAGTATAGGGAACAATCGAGGCATAGATAATCTATCCATCAATCAGTCTGATGGCTCAGTTGCGACTCTCTTGTGCACGAACCTTCAACATCCGGATACTATCCCCGGGGTTGCTGTTCAATGATAGCAACGAATTGTCGAAGGTGTTTGGCCCTTCCAGGAGACCCAATTTGAATAGAGCCGAATCGCACGCCACCATACTGAGCAACGCAAGCCAAGCACATACCACTATCGCATCGCTGAGGTTGTGGGCGCAGCTTGGAGCTGTGAATCGGACGTAGACGCGAAGAAGGACAAAGACGAGCGACAAAAGTGCTAGCGCCCATTCGATGGTAAGTGTTGTCCATCCCAAAAGCATTTCGGACTCTCTATGGTTCCATGGAGGTTGTATCTGCCACCAGGTGTCGATAAATATCTGCTCAAGCGCTGTGTGTCGCTGCTTCTAACGGTTGTATCGTGGGAGTAGAAGTTCAGTCGCAAATCCACTCATGTGTAAATGTTGTTAGGGGAAGAAAAGATAAGGAAGAGAAGTGGAAGCGGAATGGAGTAGGTAGAAATGGGGGAGTGGAGTTGATTCTTAGTGGAGCGATGCCTCAAACCATAAGCATCAGCCATAAGCCATACCAACGGTAATATTACTATTAAGTATCACCCATGCATTGATGCAAAGGGGAGATGGTGAGTGGGTGAGTGCGAGCGCAAAGGGCTGCGGGGGTGATGGCTTTAATTGCAGACTAAGCATTGGAGCAGGGGGAAGACAAGGCAGTGGAACGATCATGGAAGACTAGATGGTTCCCCAGTTCAGCCCACCACCTGGATGCCGTTACCGTCTGCATCATGTCACCCGCATGGATGAGGAATTTCACCCGGAGTTCCGTGCATCTGATCAAGGAGCAAGGGGAAGAGGGTGTTGGTTGGTATGTGTAGAATGCGTGCGTGGTTTGTTGGTTGGTTTGTGGACATGCTTGTGCGACCACACGAACAGGCGTGCACACGGGCTTCATCTAGTTAGGGCTGTACTCCGGACTCCGGTACAGCTCCTTCTCCACACTCCAACTCCTTCTACACGTGATGACGCTAGCCTGTTTGACTAAAAGGGCCTTGGCCGACAAGGATCGTTCTAATTTTCCCAACGCAGACTTTTAGTCGGCGCTGCCCCTGCTATGTCGTGCGACTTCCTATAAGAGCTAGTTATCCACCCTGCTCTATCGTCATAACCCACAGCGGCAGTCCTCACCACTCAAATGGCAAGAACTCTCAACTAACGTCGTCTCAGCTCCACGATGTCCCCGCTGGCGCCAGAGATGCGCCGCGTTTATGGCCCTAGCGACGATCGACTGCGACGCGCAGTTCCCAATAATCTGAAGCAATTTCATATCATAGTTCATCCCTTCTAGATAGAGTACGCCTGAGCTAACCTAGCGAACAGAGTAACTGTGCTACCGTTTGGAGTACGGTAGCGAGCCCAATGGTCCGGACGAAATGGTCATGACAATACCAGATGCGCAATAGTGGCTGCAGACTGCAATAAAATCCCTTCGGACAGGGCGTTACTCCCGAAGCATCGTGCTCGGTACTGTGTTCCCTCAGAAACTTAAGACCTGCTCCTCCGGATTATACAAGAACCATTGAGCACAACAATGCTGTGAGAGAAACGATACCGCTCCCAGATCTGAGAATCCGGGATTTGCTCAAGACTTTGGAGTGCTCTGGGACCCTTGGGGTTCTAGATCGTATGGAGCTACCCCATTGTCACATCTCATATCAGACACTTACTCTCGCTAGTGATATCATACCCGCTGCTGTCCAAAAATCTGGCGGCGTTCTCCCACCAAGCCGGTTCACCCAGAGCGTTTCCTCTCGAGCACAAATTCTTTTCCGATTGGATGGTTTCCGAGAAACAGGTTCAGTGATGGGTTCTAAACATCAGCAGACGGTGTGTCAGTACACTAGTCGGAAGATGGATGACCTTCCAACCAGGTTTCATTAAGTCTCCAGGCAATGTTCTCGAGCGGTCAAATAGGACCATCGCTCAGCCGGGCCGACTCAAGGTTTTATAGAGCTTAGTCTATATCTATGCCAAGGCCGGCTCTTTGGAGTTCCATCCGATCGATCTGTAGATATAAGCTTGATATGTGGGTTGTTAGCTACCCCTACTTCGTGGAGTAACTGGGTACATGATGCGCCTAGAATTTTTATAATTGTTGGTTTCTTGCTCGGGCCGCCCGGTATCAGCAAATATCGGCAGCTGTCTTCAGATACTGCCCAGCACCTACAGGTATCTGCAGACACGGCAGCCGGCAGATGTCGATGTGTATCTGCAGATGCCGACAGCAATTAAGCCTGGGCGGTACCAGATCTTCGCCAAGTACCCATCTTATCTACATATCTGACCACCGTCTTCGGGTTCCTTTTTTGATTGTTGTTTCTTTATTCGGTCAAACATCACCAGTTTATTTTGCGCCGCTCAATATGAGGAAAGTACGGCATCTCAAGAATTGCCCTCGATTTGACATCAAAAGATTGGCCTTAGATTGGAGGAAAGCGGTCGGCAAGTACGGTGGTACGACGTCCAAGATAAGACACAAAGGTAGAAATCGCAGCGAATGGGAGCGTGATCCTACCGAGAGCCCCCCCCCCGGAAAAAGAAGCAATGCTATGAGGGGAGCGGGGGGGAAGGAATGGTAGGGGGCCGTTTCGGGTACAGTATCCGTGGTGGATAAATGGCATACTTGGCGTCCGATTCCGGTACCAGCTTTGGATAACAATTTATTACACTCATATTAATCAGGCAAAAGCATCAACTCTTCAGAGCCATCTGGCATGCTTCGGCAGGGCCCGCTTCAGGAGGCTTGAATTCTCCTACACAGCAACGATGGGGCAGCCGCGGCAAGAACCGTGGAGAAAACCGCAATACCGAACGTGAATAAGAAAAAATTGCAACTGCATTAGCAGATGCTACCTAGCCCGCGCATTCTAGAACTCTAGAACACTAGCTCCGTTAACCGGTACGCGGCCGAGAAAAAAGTATCTCTAGTCACTGTAGAAATTAGGTTAGGGCTGTTGAATTGTCCGTGGGGTATGGGTATGGAAAAGCGAAATTCGGAATTGAACTTTAATCCCTGCTGCTTTGGAAATTTGTATGGTGGATCGAATTTTTCCGATTTTCCCACCATGGCTTGCCCCATATTCTGCCCGATTTGGGGGAACCCGCAGATAGAGTGGGATAAATAATCAGAAAAAAATATTTCCATAACAACCCAGAGACGCATGATAAGTTCTCAGATGACCTGCCACCATGCATACTCTACTTCAGGCTTTTAGGGCAACATGCGTTTTGGCCCATACAACAGCAGCACCACCACCACCACCACCACCACCACCACCACCACCACGTTAACATGTACTACCCCGCCCGTTTGAAGCACTCGCACGCATAGCAGGGTCGACCAGGCACCGGGGAGTTTGACGGATACGTATCCTAGTCCCTATAAAGAAAGGCTGCCGAAATCTGTATGCTTAAGCGGGGCTACATATAGAGCATTGAACGGAGGCCCTACCATTCTCGGGAGATCATCTATCTTTGTTGGGCCGCACGTACCCGCTGAATACCCGTCGTGCATAGAATTCGAAGCGCCCATCGCGACAACGAGTGCGGCGAAGGAAGGAATATGCTGGAAGTTTGAAGAACCTGAACACTGCGTGCGTGCGTGCATATGAGGTGGTTATGAGCCCGTGAATGGCTGGTCTTTCGAACGCAATCCTAATGTGGGTTCTTGCTTGAAGTGATATCGCGAATGTGTTACCAGCAAGTACGTATATTGTTTCGGGCTATCAACCAATCCGGCCATATACTCTACTTGGTACAGGCCTTGAGAGTGTGGGGGGAATATCGCACTTCTAAAGAACCCCATTTACATCAAAGATACATCAGCGGCGGATTGCGGTAAGTACAAACCACCAAGAACACCAACTATTCAGCTATAAGTCTGTAGCACTACCTACAGTGTATCTATCGGGGGATCTCCTTGCATGCATGCAACAGCACTGGGCACGCGGGTATTAATAAACTGCTTAAATTTGACATGCCCGAGTAACTTTCCCGCTACTGTTCATATCAAGGCAAGCCCACGACGTTGCCATTTCCGTGGAGGACGTAATAATTATGACGATTCCCAGTATCAAAACCATCCTCCCCGTGGTGTTGATGGATAGTATACACGATGGGTTAGCAAAACATAGAAAGATCTACTGCATCACCTTGTGGAAATCGACGAACTCGTTGTAAATATATACTTCAAGCCCTGAGATCATTGCCAGCGCCATAGGAAATATATCCCACTTCCACAAAGCCATATATACACGTATGGTTAAACCTACACGCCGGCGCGGAGCTCTGGCGAATCTTCTGGGACATATAGCGGTATAAGATGACACAATTCTATACCGCTCGGTCTTATCTTTAATCGATAGATTCGAAGTTGTTTTTCGGTTTGAGAGCCAAAGACTAAAAGTCTTGCCTAGCACGATGAAAGGGTGGAAGAGGGGTTCGGGAACATTAAGTGAAGCATATGAGCTCGCGTCCTATTTCTTGAAACCCCCACAGTTCCTCTGGATACAACAAAGCAAATTACGACCTCAGACACCATACGTACGACATCCATTAACAACCGGCCACACGACAACCCCTGTTGCTCGCGATTCTCAAACGCCCAATTCATAATAGAATTCAGTGCCTAATTCTCGCGGTGCCAGAGACGTAGAATTGATGACAGAATTAGCGGATCTAGCCTTGTTATTTCCGGGACGTCGGCGGTATGACACTATGAAACCTGCAATCAATACCGTTCGGTTTTTGTCGATGGGAGCCTGGCGAACTTGAAGGTGGCGGTTACAGTTGATTTAGGTTTGAGAGCCGGAGACTAGAAGTATTCTTCCGGTCAACATGGAAAGGAGGAAGGAGGGTCAGGAACACCAGAGTGAAGCAGATGAGCTTGGATGAAGTAGTGGTTGGATGAGAGAGTGAAATTAGATAACGACAAGTACAGATGGGGTAGATGAGTACTCGGATCGGAAGGGCAGGCGCAGATATTAATCGGCAATTCTGAATTTGACCTCAATGACGCTCGTGCCTCGGGCCGTGCACATGGTTTTCGTTTCCTCCTCATGCACCACTTGGAGGATGGCTCCATATAATAACAGGGCAAGTAGGTGAATACAGATAGTTGAGGAAGCATTTAAATCGGTGTTTCTCAAATTGTATGTGTGCGAAGAAAAATAGTGGGATCTCTGCACATTCCATCACTCGACCATAGGTGAATAGCAGGTAGCGGGCGGGAGGTTTGAAAACTTTCCCGCAGAATGAGTAGCTGCGGTCATGGAAAAATATAGATAAATTCCCAGGAAAACTGCTGTCTGGATAGCTAGCTCAGCATGGGCCGTGTTGGAATTGGTACTTACATAATGTATCACTCGGTTGCGAATTTATGTTGCGGTATGGGGTAACGCGTTGCGTGTAACTATAGCTATAGGCCAAGGAAAGAACCCAAGATATATACAAAAGAGAGCTAGCATCGTTGTCTAAATGTGTCTCTTACTCATGCAAACCGGAACTCACTCGGAGAGATGTCACTGGTAGCGGGAGCTATATATATTATCGGGAATGCCTCCACCGTACTTTTTCAAGGTTTCCGTTTGAAACAGTCAGATGAGGCTCGGGAGTTTCGGGTTGCCGGAGCAGGCCCCATTGTTCGGCTCCACGAGTAAGCAGAACGAGTGGGGGCGAGGGTAGTAATTATGATCCATCGGGGGCAGGAAACGGAGTGTATTGTTGGCAAGGGTCATGCCCGCGGGCTGCTCTTGTATACCAGACTTTCCGGGTTCACTTCGTGGAGCGAAAAAGTCTAGGCACGAGAGCAGCCGCGGGCGTTGAGTTGTCTATTATAAAACCCCCTCTATGATCATGACATCGCACTCTTAGCCATATGGTGCCATCACCAACCCGAGTTCTCACAATCGCTACCCCTTGAGTTCGCTGCGCTCAGGGGGGTTATCATTTGGTGTAAGACATTCGATTAAATTCCATTTTTAAATCCTAATCTCGGCGGTGGAAATGGTACACTTAGAATATATACTTTATGGGGGGTTTGATTAAATAGGTAAGCATGACATGAACCTCACATGGGGCTATCATCTTTGACAACCTAGTTTGACATGTTTTCCTCACTCCTAGGCTGTTAGGTATTTTCGCATCACAGTTGTTGACCTTGCAATCCATTGCAAGCCTTACAGGTGTATTTGAGTGTCAGCCTAATGGCGTTCATGTCAGCCTGTCAGGTTTGTCAGATTGTCAAGAGATGGCCGCTGCGGCAGCCATCGCCGTAGCAGTAGCTATCGCCGTAGTAGTAGCCATCGCCGTAGCAGACATTGTTGCAACAGACTCTGCCGTTGACAACCACCACTCTCATCACCATCACCATCACCATCACCATCACCATTACCATTACCATCACCATCACCATATACAGTAGCTGGATGCCTCGCACCCACGTATACACATAAAAAATATGGAAGCAGTGGGAATGTAATCTGGAAATGAAAGTAGATCCTAAAAGTGACAAACCCTTCATCCCAATTCCAACACTTGCTGCTATATGCTGCAGCAAATGTGAGAAGCTGGTGAAATCTGCAGCTCTACACTGTAACCAAAAAAATTCTCATCACAGCAACACCCTCTACTACCGAACAAGCGCTAGAAGAGGCAAAGTTGGAAAGGGAAGGACTTGTTCTTTGGACTGATGGATCGAAAAAGGAAGATGAGTGGGTGGGGTGCGCAGTGGTATGGAAGGAAGGTGATTTGTGGAGAAAGAAGAGGGTGCACCTAGGCCGACAGAAGGAAGCGTTTGATGTGGAGATGTATGTGATGTCGGAAGCGATGAAGATCGCGGATGAGATGGCAGAAGAAAAAGACGTTACTAAGGTTATGGTTTTTACGGATTCTCAGGCAACCTTTGTTACGGTGGTTCTTAATCCCAATAATCAATACAACATTTATTGAATTAAGTACAACTGCCTATCTAAGAAACTCTTTCTTTCCTCGTCTTATCCTAAGACTCAACCTCTTGCACCTGAGCAGCAAGAGCGACCAATCTGTAACGGTATCAAAGACTGTCTCCTAAATATATATATACAGCGTCGTTATGCTGCACCACTAATCCTCGGAATACTCCTCGAATGGTAATAAGCCGGTGCGAAGATACCGATGCACCAGGTAATCGATATTCTCGAGTTCACAAAATCGATACACCACTCGATAGGTGTGGGTTAAACGCTGCTCTTCCAAACTGAAGAGAAGGTTGCCGAATGATTCGACAACTTGTTGCAGTGCGTACTCGGACTGTGTGTATCTGTGTCCAGGCATACAATGTGTAGTCACGAGTGTGTAAAAGGTCTTGAGAGGAAATCTTGATTAGATTTTAATAGATAGAATTCTTAATAATATTTTAAGATCGTCTTCGGTGTTCTGACTTGTTGACTTGTAGGATGCTGTCTTGTTCCTTCCAATTCAACGAACATCTCCTTCTCATATATAGTCATCTTCGTGGGTTTGTACACCCGTACTTCGATGCTATTACTACAAGTATCCTGATAGCGTTATCACGGTCACGTCTTAGAATGCGCCCGGTGATAAGTGCCACGCTTCCCAATTGGTTATCGTGTTCGTGCAATGTGGTTTCAAAGCTTATCGCTCCTGATAAGAATCAGGCCATCCATCGCATGATATCATGTCATACGTTGCGTTGGTTTTCTTTAATTTAGACATCTTACTACCCGTTTGCGACAGTAGTTGGTACGTCTGCCAACAACTAGTTGGCAGCGCTTATCGCAAATTAATGCCTCACCTTAAAGGCTATTTGTCACAGCGCAAAAAGGACACGAAGATACTTAGGAATAATAGAAGACGATACGGAAGGTGTGGAAGGAATTGTGTGTTACGGAAAGACGGAGACGTTGGAAGACGCGGAGGAAGCGGCGAGAAGGTGGCGGTATAATTTAGTAAGATAAAGAAGTGGTCTGAGGTGTTGCGACGTGAGGTGAGGTGGCGTGGATGTTACGATAAGGAATAACGGAGTGGTGTGTAAGATCATGGGATGAGATTCGGATGGTACATCGGAGCATGAGGAATGGTTCGAGGGTGGCAGACGAATTGTATATAAAGAGAGTGTTGATGGTGTTGGAGGATTTCCTTTTCTTCTCTCTTTACTCGTTCTCTTGTATAGC